>Ga0136610_1000117_pt1 | contig 18024 bp, 16 predicted proteins | sample AntDrymUQ1342206_2_FD_104804 | JGI IMG/M metagenome (GOLD analysis project Ga0136610, IMG submission 104804) | Polar desert sand microbial communities from Dry Valleys, Antarctica - metaG UQ134 (22.06) | ecosystem: Environmental > Terrestrial > Soil > Desert | place: Antarctica: Dry Valley...
CGACGTCAAATCCAGCTGAGCTCGCGGCCGACGCTGCCACGCCGGCCGCGCGTTTGCTCAGCGTGCTGTCTCTTCGCTGCCTCTGGTCAGCCGTGCGCCGCTGAGCGTCGCGGCGACCACGAGTCCGGCGCCGACGAGGATCAGGTCCTTGAGGACGTACTGGCCTTCAAGCGTCGGTGCACCATGCGGGCCGGCGAACATGCGCTCGGCAAGCAGCACCAGCGGGGAGAGGATCCCGATCAGCTGGATCGCGAGCAGGTACACGCCGACGCGCATCGCGCGTCCGGTGATCAGGCACAGCCCGATCACGCACTCCAGCGTCGCCACCAGCACCAGCGCGACGCCTGCGGGGATCAGGCCGACCGTCAGGATGTCGGTCGTGCGAACGACGAGATCTTGGGCGGGGCTGACCCCCGGGAAGAACTTCAGCACGCCGAAGGCGAAGAAGACGGCGCCAAGGCTGACGCGCAGCACCGCGATGCTGTGAGCGATCAGCCAGCGCTGAACGACCAGCTCGACGGAGCGCAGTCGCCCATCCGTCCCGTCGACGCGGCGCGCCATCGGCATCCGAGAGCGGACGGGCTGGGCGACGGCGGCGGCGTAGCGCACGACGAAACTGGGGATCGGAAATGCGGACACTGTTTCCTTTGGACGTGCGACGCAGGTCAATGCTGCGCGCGGTGGCTGTGACGTGAGTCGACTGTGCCAGTGCACTGGCACCCACGAAACGGCCCAAAGGTGGGAATCTCTCCCCCCCAACGCTGGTGAGCGCTGTGCGGTCGCGGCCGTCGTGTGACGCTCGCCCGGCCTGACCTAGGACAGGCATGCGGTTGAGAGCAACCGGCGGTTGCGGGCAACCCCGGTCGCGGCGCTGAAACGAGCGGTCAGCAAGGCGGCGATCTGCGGCAATCGCCAGCCGCGCGCGGCGGTGGGCCTCAAGCGCTTAAGGGGAGTCTGCCTGCCAGTGGCGCGGTCGAGCTCGCGCAGCCGTGCGTCAAGACGCGCGACCAGCGTGGACATGCCGGGCGCATCGGCGGCCTGCAGCACGTCGCGCAAGAGCCCGACCGCGGGCGCGGTCGCATCGGGCTGCTCGCGGCCGCGCTGCGTCACCGACGACGACATCAACGATCAGATCATCGACGAGAAGGTCGCCGCCTGAGCGTCCTCACACCACGTGTCCACAACATTTGACAATTGCTCGTGCAGTGCCTCGGTTTTACGATCGTGTTGCAGCGTGCGATCAGGCGGCAGTGCGCAGGTCGACCTCGCGACCCGCATCGTTGACGGTGTCCATGAGCTCGATGGCGCGGCTGCCGGCCTGCTCGCCGAGCGCCCGGTAGGACTCGAACTTCTGATCGGTGTAGAGCTGGTCCATCGTCGAGTCGTTTGGGAACCTGCCGTCGACGATCTGGTGGGCGCGGACGTCCCAGGTGGCGCGTGGACCGACGACGTTGCGCGCGTAGACGAGCACCCCCTCCTCGCCGCTGCGATAGCGAAACGCGACGCGGATCGCCTCGTCCTCGGCGACAAGCGGGTCGCCCTTCGCCGTCAGCCGGGCAGGGTCGATGTCGATCTCGACGCCGAGCTCGCTGCGCGCGAGGGCAACGGCGTCGCCGAGTGCCGAGAACGTGGGGCCCCCGCTGGCGTCGAAGCAGTAGATCGTCTTGCAGCCGCGCCGCAGCAGCTCGACGAGCGCGAGGTTCTCGTAGTGCCCGCCGTCGCTGACGTACAGGTAGCGCGCGTCGAGCCGGTTGCGCCCGAGCAGCTCGAGCAGCAGATACCAGGGCCGCGGCCGCCGGTAGCGCCGCCGCTCGCGGCTGCCGGCACCGGCCACCCAGGTCGGGTTGGGAACCCAGACGCCGAGACGCATGTTGGCGAGCGTCAGCAGGAACGTCAGCGAGCGGCTGCCCACCTTGCCGCTTGACGGGGAGATCGCGGCGCCCGACATCGCCACCGCCGCGGGCAGCGAGAGGTCGCGGCGCCGGCGCGTGCCATCAAAGGCCTCCTCGAACTGCTTCGTCGGCAGCGCTCCGACGAGCGGTCCGCCGATCGTGTGCGCGCTGAAGGTAAAGCTCGTGACGCGGCGCCCCGGCGCCGTTGCCCCGGGGTCGGAGACGTTCGCCGCCGCGCAGACCACGAGCGTCGGACCGTCGTGCAACGCGGTCTGCGACAACGACACGACGTTGTCGAAGTCGCGCTCGATCGCGATGCCCTGCTCGGCCTCCTGGCGCAGATGCTCGCGATGGCGCGTGCGCTCGTCATCGCCGGGCCGAATCCGCTTCAGCGCGTAGGCCGTGCAGAGCCGGCGTTTGTAGAACGGATGCAACGACCAGCTCGTCAGGTCGGCGAGCCGGTACAGCAGCGCAAACGCCGCCAGCAGGGCCGCCGCGACCCAGATAAGCCACCACGGACCTTCGCTGTCGTAGCGCCCGGCCGCGAACCTCAGCGCCACCACCGCGCCGGTCAGCATGAGCAGCGGCCCCGCGACCGCCGCGCCCGCCAGGACGATCGCGCGCCGTAACCGCGGTGTACGCTTGGCCATCCAACCGCGCAGCCGCCCGCCCTGGGCGGCGGCCGCCTTGCGCGAGGTCGGGCATGCCTCGCGCAGGCATGCCAGCAGGCCCGCGAGCAGCCCCGTGAGGCCGGATGCACCCGACACCTCGGCGGTGTAGTCCGGCGCGCCGACGTCGGCTTCGGCGAGGATCGGCAGCACGAGCGCCAGCAGCGCCAGCAGCGCGGCGCCCGCGAGCAGCCGCACGCTCCAGATCTCCGAGATCCGCCGCCAGGCGTCGCTCGGCGCGGCACGCAGCACGCACGCCGCTCCCACGAGCACGCCGAGCCCGGCCAGGATCGCCGGGATCCACTGCGCAACCGCAGGCGGCCGCAGCTGCGACCCGTAGAAGGGCCCGTAGACGAGCGCGGTCGCGAGGATCGTGAGCGCCACGAGCGGGAGCGCGAGGAACACGACGTTGATCGTCAAGCCGAGCAGCAGACGGAAGACGAGATAGACCTTCGCGCTGGCGTCGGGCGCCATGTAGGAGCTGCGATTGCGCAGGTACTGCTCCTCGGGTGATCCAGGCGCGAAGGGCTGCTGTGTGTTCAGGAGGTCGGCGTTGGAGTCACCGTGCTCGGACGGTGGCGCATCCTTCGGCCCGGTCTTGGCAACCATGCAATACGCGGCCGCGATATAGGAGCCGCCCGAGACCGCGGCGATGTAATCCGCGGTCCTGATGCGGTCGCGGCGCTGCAGCGCCTGCAGCGCGCCGAGGTTGAAGGCGGCCGAGCGGATCCCGCCGCCGGAGCAGCAGATGCCCGTGGCGCCGATCCTCTCCACCGGCTCACGCAGAGCGGGGATCGGCTCCGCACGCTCGCCGAGCACGAGGAAGTCAAGCTTGGCCCTCAGCCGCAGGCGCAGCGTCCGGTTGCGCAGCGAGGCGCGCGAGAGCGCGTTGGCGTCGGCCGCGACGAGCAGGCCGTGGTCGCGAGGCTGCGCGCGACGCGGGCGTCCTGACGTCGCTTCCTCGGGCGGGGCTGGTGGAGCGCAGATGTGGCTCATGGCCCTACTAGGAGCGCAGCGACGCTGCACCAGATACACGATGTATCCAGATCGATCGCCGGGCGCTCTTGCTTCAAATTGGATGGATGAAAAGGCGGAGAGGATGCGATTCCCCCCGGTGCGCCCAGCAAGACGCTCGCGCAACCACACTGACCGTACGGACAAAACGCGACTCGGCCACGGGTCTGTGGTACGGATACCCCACCCGATGCACGCAAAAATTCACGCGCCAGACAACACACTAAAATCCGATATATCGACGCCGCGCGCCGCCGATCCGCGCCGCCCCGTGATCTGGCATACCATCGCGCCGGTAGTCGCCGCTGTCGCACAGCGGCTGGACAGGATGTTTCACTGGGATCGGCTCCCCCGCCCGCTCGGGATCCTGGCGCTGCTCGGCCTGCGCCACGGCCTGCGTGAGCACAACCTCTATGACCCCCTTCCCGGGCGTCCTGCGGGCGGCGAGCAGGCCGATCAGGGCGCCGCCCCGACTGGCCCGCCGCCGAGCACCCGCAGGATCGACGGCCGCGACACGCACCCCAGCCGGTCGGCGATGGGCGCGATCGGCACGAGCTTTGGCCGCAACCTGCCCGTCGCGCCGACGCGCGGTGGGCCAGCCCCGGTGCTCGTCAGCGAGGCGCTGCTCAAGCGCCGCCAGTTCGTGCCGGCGACGAGCCTCAACATGCTGGCCGCCGCGTGGCTGCAGTTTGAGGTGCACGACTGGTTCGCCCACCAGGTCCAGGCCGACGCCGAGCCGTTGCCGATCGGACTGCAACCGCTCAAGCCCGACGGTGCCTCGACGCCCAACCTGCCGGTCTTCCTGAGCGATCAGAGCCATTGGTGGGACGCCTCACAGCTCTACGGCGCCGACCCGTGCTTCGCCAACGCGGTTCGCAGCGCCGACTCTCATGAGACCGGCAAGGTCTGCATCGATGAGCAGCTGCTGCAGGTCATCGAGACCTTCCAGGCCGGCGGCGAGGACGCCATCTGCCGCGATCATCAGCACCCGCCCAACCCGGTGCCGAACCTGTGGCTCGGCCTGGCGCTCTATCACGTCGTCTTCGCACGCGAGCACAACGCGCTGTGTGATCGCCTGCACAAGGCCAACTCGGAGTGGTCCGGACAGCGCCTCTATGACCAGGCCCGGATGATCAACGCCGCCGTCATGGCGAAGATCCACACGGTCGAGTGGACACCCGCGCTGCTGGCCCACCCAACGGTCATCCACTCGATCAAGTCGACCTGGTGGGGGCTGCTGGGGGAGCCGTTTCGCCGGCGTTTCGGGCGCATCGGCAGCGGCGACCTCCTGAGCGGGATCCCCGGTTCCTGGCTGGACGACGACGTCGCGTACGCGCTGACCGAGGAGTTCGCGGCGGTCTACCGCATGCATCCGCTGCTGCCGACGCAGCTGAACTTTCATCGCGTCGCCGACGACGCGCCGATCGCGCTGGACGGGCGCGAGGCAGTCCCCTTCGAGGAGCTCGTGGCGACCAGGCAGCACCCCGCCCGTGCGCGCGAGCAGCTGCACGCCATCGAGGTCGAGAACGCGTGGTACTCGCTCGCCGTCGCCTGTCCGGGCGCCCTGACGCTGCACAACCATCCGAGCTTCGCGGCGCCGCTGGCGGCCGGTGGCACGGTCGATCTCGGCGCCGCGGACATCCTGCGCACGCGCGAGTGCGGCGTCCCGAGATACAACGAGTTCCGGCGCGCGCTGCGGATGCCCGAGGCCAAGTCCTTCCTCGAGCTCGCGGACGGCAACAGGCAGTTCGCCGCGGAGATCAACGAGGCCTACGACGGTGAGATCGAGGACGTCGACCTCATCGTCGGGATCATGGCCGACCGCAAGCCGAAGGGATTCGCGATCAGCGACACGGCGTTTCGGATCTTCCTGCTGATGGCCGCGCGCAGGCTGCGCAGCGATCGGTTTTTCACGACGGACTACACGCCTGCGCGGTACACGCAGCTGGGGTTTGACTGGATCGACGACGCGAGCATGGCCGGGATCCTGCGCCGGCACTACCCCGCGCTGACAGCGGCGCTCGACGGCGTGCCCAACGTCTTTGCGCCGTGGCCGCGAATGCCCGCAGCGTCCTGATCGGCGCCGTCAGCGGCCGGTGCGGACGTAGGACATGAGCGTCGGCAGCAGCTCAGATGCGTTCTCGCAGATCGGGTCGCCGTGGGCGACGCAGACGATCTCGGGCTCCAAATTCAGGAGCCGCCCGAGCGAGCGGCGATAGAGCTCGTCATCGCTGTTGAAGCCCGGCCAACCGGGGCCGAACAACGGCCACGTGAGGATCGCGTCCGCGACGACGAGCACCCGCTGCTGCCACAGCAGCGCGAGGTTGCCGGGGCTGTGACCGGGCACGTGGAAGACCTGCAGCGAGCCGATCCGCTCGCCGTCCTTGGGCCGTCGATCCACGGTGCACGGGGCGTGCGGCGCGAACGGCAGGTAGGACATCACGCGAATCGGATACAGCGGAAGCGGTCGCAATGGGCGCAGCGCGATCGGCACCGACGATCGGCTTCCCTCGATGATGCCCGCCTCACTGGCGTGACACCAGACCCGGGCGTTGCTGAGCCGCTTGAGTGTCGCGACCCCGCCGATGTGGGAGCGGTGGGAGTGCGTTAGGACGATGTCCGTCAGGTCGCTGGGTGCACAGCCGATGCTCCACAGGTAGTCGATGATCTGCTGTGCGTCGGTGTCGAACAACGCGTCGACAAGCGTCAGGCGTTCGCCGTCCTCGAACAGATAGGCGCGGGTGTAGCCGCCTTTGCGATAGGCACCCTTCATGCCCTTCGTCAGGCCGATGACGTGAACGCCCGGCTCGAGTTGCTTGCCTGCCACAGGCCGCCGCAGTGCGCCGATCATGGTGTAAGGACCAACGGTGAATACAGCTCAGTCCGCATCGGGCGAGCGTATGGCGCGTTCGCGGCGCTGGCAAGGCGGTTCACACCTTGGTGGGAGAGGACGATTGATCCGCCGACCGCGGGCTGCTACAGCTGAAGTGATGGCGCGCATCCCGAAGCTCGAGCCGATCGCCCCCCGCGTCTGGTTGCTGCGCGGCGGCGTGCCCAGGGCGATGAACGCCTATCTCATCGAGGATGGCGACGGCGTGGTCGTGTACGACACCGGCGAGAAGAGCATGGCGGGACCGATCGCCGCGGCGGCCGAGCGCATGGGCGGCCTCACGCAGGTCGTGCTCGGTCATGCCGACACCGATCATCGCGGCGCCGCTGCCGCGCTGAGCGCGCTGGCCCCGGTCGTCTGCCATCCGGATGCCGTCACCGAGGCCCAGGGCGCCGGCGGCCGGACGTACTGGGACATGTCCAAGCTTGCGCCGCCGATCCGGCTGGCGCACCGTGCGCTGCACCGCTGGGTCTGGGACGGCGGACCGGTGCACATCTCCGCAACCGTGCGCGGCGGCGACACGATCGCCGACTTCGAGGTCATCGAACTGCCCGGGCACGCGCCGGGGCTCATCGGGCTGTGGCGCGCCGCCGATCGCGTGGCGCTCGTCAGCGACTGCTTCTATCTGACGACGATGTGGGGTCGCCCGACCGCCGCGCGCGTTCCAGACCCGGCGTACAACCTCGACACCCAGCAGGCGCGCCGCAGCATCGCCGCGCTCGCAGCCCTCGATCCGCTCGTGGCCGCGCCCGGGCATCTCGGGCCGCTCACGGGCACGACCGTGCGAGCCGAGCTCGAGCACGCCGCCGTCGATGGGTGTCCAGCTGAAGAACGGGCAGGGGCCGATCGTGACGATCCGCGACTTCTTCGCGTTCGCCGGCATCGCGGCGTGTGGCGCGGCAACCGGTCTGACAGCGCCGGGACCTGATCACGCAAGCCGATATCGAGGACGGCCAGGCCGTCCTCGATGTCGTGCCCAGCCCCCACGCGTGGTCGCGCTTCCCCACCCCGCGAGAGGTGAGCCGTTCACCCCTTTGGGGCGTTTTGCGCCGCACAGGCCGCTGAGAAGGTCAGCTCACATACAGCCACGGCGCGCCGCCGCATCCAGCGCGCCCAGGGGAGGCCAACATGATCATGCTCAGCGTCGCAGAGTCTGCGGCGACGATCACCGCACCAGAACACGCGGACCATCCGCGTCACGACCAGACCACAGCCCATGGCGGCCGGGACCTTCGTGAGCTCGTCAAGGCCGCCCGCGCCGGCGACGCCCGCGCCTGGGATCGCCTGCACGCGCGCTTCAACCCGATGCTACGCAGGGTCGCCTACTCCTACCGGCTGTCATCCAGCGATGTCGATGACGCCGTCCAGGCGACGTGGTTGCGCCTGCTGAGCCACATCGACCGGTTGCGCGATCCGGCTGCCGTTGGCGGCTGGCTCGCGACGACCGTCCGCCGTGAGTGCCTGCGTCTCCTGCAGCGCCCCCTGCGCGAGCATGTGACCGATGACCCGAGACCGGGTGACAGCGTCGACGTGTTCGCGGACCCTGCGCGCGATCTGCTGGAGGCCGAGGTCCGCGCGGTCCTCGCCCGCGCGCTCGACACGCTGCCTGACCGCCAGCGCGACCTCATGCTGCTGCTGCTGACCGAGCCGACGATGGACTACCACGCGGTGAGCGCGAGGCTCGGGATGCCGCGCGGCAGCATCGGCCCGATTCGCCAGCGCAGCATCGCGCGCCTGCAGTGTCATGAAGAACTGTGCAGCGTGACATGAGCACGCATGCCGCTGCGCGGCCCGATGCGCGTGAGACTGATCACGCACGCTTGTCGGACGATCGAGGTGCCCGTAGGGTGAAACTCATGCCCGCCATGCCCAGTGCGTTGCGTACAACCTCAGCCAGCGAACTGCAGGAACGCATAGCGGCGGCCGACACGAACACACCGTTCGTCCTGTACCGCGAACACGAGGGGCGTCAGCGGATCATCGTCCTCGACGGCCCGCAGCGCCTGACGATCGGCCGGCAGGATGCCAGCGACATCCCCCTGCCGTGGGACGGCGCTGTCTCGCGGGTCCACGCGACCCTCGAGCGCATCGGTGAGGAATGGACGCTCGTCGACGACGGCAGCTCGCGCAACGGCTCCTTCGTCAACGCCGTCCGTATCCGCGGCCGCCGGCGCCTGTGCGACGGCGACGTCATCCGCATCGGCTTCACGACGTTTGCCTATGTCGTGCCCAGCGAGCGTGAGCCGTCCTCGTCGACGATCGCCGTCACGTCGTCACACGCTCCGTCGCTGACGGCCGCCCAGCGGCGAGTGCTGGTCGCGCTCTGCCGCCCGCTCGTGCAGGGGCGCTTCCGCTCGGCGAGCAGCAATCAGCAGATCGCCGGGGAGCTGTTCCTCGGCGTCGAGACCGTCAAGACGCACATGCAGGCGCTCTTCGAGGCATTCGACGTCCGTGGCCTGCCACAAAATCAGAAGCGCGCCGAGCTCGCGCGGCTGGCGCTCAAGGGCGGCGGAGTGACCGAGGACGAGCTGCTCGCGGGCGCGCCTGACGGCAGCGTCCCAGACACGGTCAATTGACCTTGTTTCTGCTCTTTGGCGCTGTGACGCGTTTCTCGGTCTACTCTGCAAACGTTGCTGCGCTACGACACGCTGACGCATGGCTGAGCTCACTGCCGGCGAGCGCTTCGCCGAGCACGTCATCCTCGGTGTGGCAGGACGCGGCGGCATGGGCGTCGTCTACCACGCCCGTCACGAGCCGCTTCAGCGCCAGGTGGCGCTGAAGCTCATCGCCCCGGCGCTGTCGGCCGATGCAGACTTTCGCACCCGCTTTCAGCGCGAGTGCCGGGCGGCGGCATCGATCCGTCACCCCCACGTCCTGCCCGTCTACCACGCGGGCGAAGTGGATGGCGTGCTCTACGTCACGATGCAGTACGTCGAGGGTGCCGACCTCGGCCGGATCCTTGCCCTCGAGCACCGCCTCGCACCGGCGGCGGCCGCCATGCTCGTCGCAGACCTCGCCGACGCGATCGACGCCGCGCACCGCAGCGGCATCGTGCACCGTGACGTCAAGCCGACGAACGTACTCATCGAGCACCGCGGTGAGGCGATGCACGCGTTTCTCACCGACTTCGGGCTCGCGAAGGCCATCTCCGGGGCCTCGCCGCTGACGAGTACCGGCGTGATCCTCGGCACGCTGGACTACGCGGCGCCGGAGCAGCTCGAAGAGCTCGAGGTCGACGAGCGCGCCGACGTCTACGCGCTCGGGTGCCTGCTCTTTCATGCCGTGACCGGGGCTGTGCCGTTTCCGCGCCAGAGCACCACGGCGAAGATCCTCGCGCACCTGCAGACCGCGCCGCCGCCGATCAGCGCCCTCGTCGCAGACGTGCCCGCCGCCCTGGCCGCGGTCGTGGTACGGGCGATGGCCAAGCGCCCCGCGGATCGCTATCGCTCCGCCGCCGAGCTCGGCCAGGCCGCGCGTGCCGCTGTCGGCTCACCGATGGCCGCAGGCGATGCGCAGACGTTCGTGATCGCGCCCGGCAGCGCGCCATCCCCCACCCCCCAGACCCGGCCCGAGCATCACGCGTCGCCGTTTCCGCCCGTGCTGGCCAGCGAGTCGAGGGCGGGCCCGTTCGTCGGGCGCCAGGACATCGTCACGCGCCTCATGCAGCGCTACGAGCTCGTCGCCGGCGCCAGTACGCAGTTCGTCGTGCTCTCCGGCGAGCCCGGTGTCGGCAAGACGCGGATCGTCAGCGAGTTCTCCCGGCAGGCGCACGCCGCCGACGCAACCGTGCTGTATGGGCGATCCAATGCCGAGTCGATCGTGCCGTACGAGCCGTTCATCACGGCGATCGGGCAGTACCTCGCCCACCGACACGATGACGCCCTGGCAGAGCAGCTCGATCTCGAGCTCTGCGAGCTCGGGCGCTTCATTCCCGGGCTGCGGCGCACCGCAGCGCCGCTCGCCGACCCGCTTGCGGTCGAGCCAGAGGCCAGGCGCTACCGCCTCTTCGAGGCGGTCACGCGGCTGCTGGCGTTCGTCGCCGAAGAGCACCCCGTCGTGCTGGTCCTTGATGACCTGCACTGGGCGGATGCCTCGACGGCGCTGCTGCTGCGTCACGTCGTGCAGCAGCTCCAGGATGTCCGCCTGCTCGTGCTCGGCACGTTGCGCGAGGTCGAGAACTGCCACGCCGACGATCTCGTGCAGCTGCTGGCCCGCATGCGGCCGCAGCCCGCCTTTGAGCGCATCGCCGTCGACGGACTCGACAGCCACGAGACCGCCGCCCTCGTCGCAGCACACGATGGCGGGACGGCTAGCGACACCTTCATCGGCCGCCTGCGCCATGCCACGGCCGGCAACCCGCTCTTCATCCGCGAGACACTCAAGAGCCTGGACGAGCTGGATGGCGCAGACGGCATGTCGCAGGAGCGGGCGCTGAGCCTCGTCGGCGTCCCCGCGGGCGCCAAGGAGATGATCGCCCAGCGCATCCTGCGCCTGGCTGAGACGACGCAGAAGGTGCTCGCTCATGCCTCGGTGATCGGCACCGAGTTCTCCATCGCCGTGCTCGACGTCCTGATCGACAAGCCGGCCGACGAGATCATCACGGCTCTTGAGGAGGCAGATCGAGCCGGGCTCGTGCGCGAGTCCAGCGAGCAGATCGACCGCTTTGCCTTCACGCACGCGCTCGTGCGCGATGCCCTGTTCGAGCAGCAGAGCGCGAGCCGGCGCCAGCGCCTGCATCGGCGCATCGGCGAGGCGCTCGAGCAGACCTCCCACGAGCGGCCGGTCAGCGCCGCCGAGCTTGCGCATCACTTCTATGTCAGCCGCGACCTCGACCGCGGCGCCAAGGCGCTGCAGTACAGCGTGCAGGCCGCTGACGCCGCGGCACGGGCGCTGGCGCACGAGGACGCGCTCGAGCACTACGGCCGGGCGCTGATCACTCTGGACATGCAGGCGCCCGAAGATGAGCGCCGGCGCTGCGAGGTGCTGCTTGCCCGCGGCGGCGTCGAGCTGCGACAGGGAAGCCCCGCCGCGCGGCGGACCTTTCAAGCCGCGACCGCGCTGGCACGCCGGCACGACCAGCCCGACCAACTGGGCCGCGCCGCGCTCGGGCTCGCCGGGCGCTACAGCGAGGCGGGCATCATCGACGCCGAGGCGATCGCGCTGCTGGAGGAGGCGCTGGCGCAGCGTGATCAGCAGGACAGCGCGCTGCGCGCGCAGCTCACCGCCCGCCTCGCGGACGCGCTGCAGTTCACCGCCGACGGCGCGCGCAGCTCCGAGCTCAGCCACGCGGCGCTCGTCATCGCGCGACGGACGGGTGACACTCATACGTTGGTGACGGCGCTCGAGAGCCGTCACACGGCACTGCTGCATACCGCGCATCTCGAGGAGCGCCTGCGCCTCAGCGAGGAGATCCTCGCATTGGCAGACGATGTCGGCGAGCGCGAGCTCAAGGCCGTCGGGCTGCACTGGCGCATCTACGACCTGCTCGAGGCGTCCGATGTCGCCGCAGCGCGCCGCGAGCATCGGTCGCTCAGCGAGCTCGCTGTGCAGCTGCGCCAGCCGCTGTATCACCACTTCGCCCGCGGCTGGGAGGTCGTCTGGGCCCAGATGGAAGGCCGCGTCGCCGACTCGGAGCGGCTGGCCCGTGAGGCCTTCGACCTCGGAACGCAGGCGCAGGCGCGCGACGCCGAGACCGTCTACGCGATCCAGCTGATCGCCCTTCGCCGCCGCGAGGACAGGCTGTCTGGTCAGGTGCAGACGATCAAGGCCGCGATCGAGCGGTATCCGTCGCTGATCGCCTGGCGGGCGGTGCTGCCGCTCGCGCACCTCGCGGCCGGCGAGCAGGCCGAGGCGGTCGCCGAGTTCGAGCTCCTCGCCGCCGACGACTTCCAAGCCGTCCCGCGCGACATGTTCTGGTTGACCGCGGTCTGCGTGCTCGCCGAGACGTCCTCGCTGATCGGCGACACCGCGCGAGCGCAGGTCCTCTATGACCTGCTCCTGCCATACCGCGACCGCAACGTGCAGGTCACGCAGGCCGCGTTCTGGGGCTCCTCCGAGCGCTTTCTCGGCCTGCTTGCCACCACGATGTCGCGCCTGGACGTGGCGTCTGAGCATTTCGCGTCCGCGATCGTACGAAACGAGGCGAGCGGCGCTCCGATGGCGGCCGCGGTCGTGCGTCGCGATTACGCCGAGATGCTGCTCGCCCGCCGCGCCCCCGGAGACCTCGACACGGCCGCGCACCTGCTGACGCAGATGCTCACGGTCGCCCGGGCGGCCGGCATGTCCGTCCTCGTCGAACATCTTCAGAGCCGGCTGCAGGAGGTCCAGCACCTGCGCGAGGATCGCTGATTGCGAGCCGAGGCCAATGTCAGTACGGCCGACGTCTCGACGTACGCCTGAGCGAGCAGCCGCCAACCTGCATGGCCAACGTGGGAACGGCGCGCAATCCACCCAATTACCCACCCGAAACGAGCAGACGGTGCGCTAGTCGGGGTCGTGGTGCGGCGCGTGCGCGGTCGCGCCGTCACGGGAGAAATGCCCGTCATGGGTGCGCATGAGGTAGCCCAGGCGCTCGGCCAAGTCTGCGATCGTCGCCTTGATCTGGCCGGCGAGGATCTTCGACAGCCCGTAGCGTCGGACCCCGGGCACCTGCTCGAGCTCGGCGACAAGCTCCTTGGCGCCCCGGTCTCCGTCGATGACGGCGGTCAGCTTGCGGATGAGGTCTGCCTCAGTGGGCGCGGCCTTCGTGACCGCTTGGTGGGCGGTCGGGGAGCACTCGCGCAGCATCTCCCCCGTCCACGAAGCCGGCTCACCGGTGCCCAGGAACGTCTCGGGATCCTCGGTCCCTGGCTTGAAGCGGATCATGCTCGACCGACCCGCACGGAGGTCGACGATCGCCTGTGCGAGCAGCTGACGGCCTTCGCGGTCGCGCAGCATCCGGTCGAGCACTGCGTAGGGACGGTCGTCCTTGGCGGCGACCCGACATCGCCCCACTCAAGCTCGGGGCACCGCACCCGCGCTGTAGGCCTCATCGACCAACGACGCGGCGCGTGGCTCGTAGGCGACGCGCACGACCTCACACAGCTGCTGCGCGCTCAGCAGCCGTGCGGCGTCGGCCCCGGTGGCGCTCAGGATTGAGCGTGTTCGCGCGCCGCGCCCATCGGCGGACCACGGACGGGCCTTCACGGGCCGTGCATTGGCGAGCCCCGACCACGTGCATACGGTCGCGGCGATGAAGCACATCCTGTTGACCTCGCGCCGTTGCCGGCGATGGCCGAATGTGGCGACCGCAATGCCACTTGCTAGCAAGCTAGCTAGCTAGCAAGCGCGGCGACCGTCCGGCTTGTGGGCTAGCGTGCCTGCGCACTGGCGGACGAGCCAGTCTGGCTGCTCGTCGGCCAGTAGGCAGGATCGCCGGCGACCGCGACGAATCCCCGGAGCAGCCCCATGAACCGCGTCATCGCAGTCACGTCACAAAAAGGCGGGGTCGCCAAGACCACGACGACCGCCAACCTCGCCGCCGCATGGGGGAGACACGGCCAGCGCGTGCTGTGCGTCGACCTTGACCCGCAGTTCGCGCTCACCCGCGCGTTCGGCCGCATCCCGTCGCAGTTCGCCGCCACGACACTCGAGGCGATGAGCGGCGCCGCGACGGCAGACGCCGCCGCGCAGCCCAACGTCGCGCCCGGGGTCACGCTCATGCCCGCCCGCCGCGAACTGCGCAACCTCGAGCTCACGCTCGCCGCCGAGACGCTGCGCGAGACGTTTCTCGCCCGCGCGCTCGCGCCGATCGCCGAGCGCTACGACATCGTGCTCATCGACTGCCCGCCGAACCTCGGGCTGCTGACCGTCAACGCGCTGTTCGCCGCTGCCGAAGCACTCGTTCCCGTCAGCATGCTCGACAGCGGCGCGCTACAGGGCGCGGGGGAGGTGCAGGCCACGATCGCCACGCTTGCCGAACGCGACGTGCCAATTCGCCTCACCGCGCTGCTGCGCACGATGGCCGACCCGCGCCGCTTGGCCTACCGCGCGCTCGACGACGCGCTCGCCACGCTCGACGCGCCGATCGCCGCCACCGAGATCCCGCTGCGCGCCGAGTTTCAGAACGCCACCGTCCTCGGCGTCCCGCTGGTCGTCGCCCAGCCCTACAGCCTCGGCGCGCTCGCCTACGAGCACCTCGCCGCCGAGCTCTCCACCCAACGCGCCCTGGCGCTGACGCGCTGATGGCTCTCCCGTCCCCGCGCCTAGTCGACCTGGACGACCCGCTGCAGCCCCGCGCTGAGCCCACTGCGCTCCCTATGCCCGCCACGGCTGGCGACTCGTCGGCGCCCGCTGCGCCGCGCGCGCGCTCAAGCATCCCGACCGAGAAGAAGGCCGCGCCGGCGGCGCCCATCACGGCGCCGGGCACGCTCGCCGACGAGCAGCTCGTCGCCGTCTTCGCACGCGTGCCCGAGAGCCTCAGCGACCAGCTCGCGGACACCGTTCGCGCGCTGAACGCCGGACGCGCGCGCCGCGCGCGCGTCAGCCAGCAAGACATTGTCGGCGCGCTGCTCGAGCACTACGCCACACCCGCCAAGCCCGCCGAGCTCAATGTGCTCGTCGATGACTACCGCAGGCGCATCCGCCGCTGACGCGTTGGCGTGCTCGAAGCGGCGTTGCCCTTGGCGGCCCACGTCCGGCCGCTCGCCGGAGCATGCGACGGCTTCGCGCCCAGGTTGGTGTCGAGGGCCCGATCAGGCCTCCACGAACCCCATCACCAAACCCGTCCGCGTTCCCCTCATCGTTGATGAGGGGGCGGCCCTGGATCCCCCCTGCAAATCACGCCTTTCCCCCCGAAGGCCTACTTGACCACCCACCCCCCACGTTGTGTCTGGTGTGGGTGGTCAAGTAGGCCTTGGGGAAGGCTGAGCATTTGCAGGGGGGATCCAGGGCCGCAAGGAGCTGATGGTGTATCGAAAGGCTCTGAGACGGGGTGGGGGAGAGCAAAGAGCAAAGGCAAACTGCAGCAAGACCAAGCCGGTAACAGGGCTGGTCTTGGAGGTGCGCCCGGAGGGCGCAGGGTGATCACTGGCACGATCGATCAACGCTTCGCGTTGGGGTGGGCGGTGATCGCATGAGCGCGAGGACGGGCCTGGTGCAGGTGGTACACGGCGGTGGCTGCGGCGCAGCTTGTGCAGGGCGCAGTGCGTGCTGTGCCAGCAGCGGGGAGCAGCTTGTCGTGCGCATGGCGCGCGCGTGTGCGTGCGCGCCGACGACATCGGCGCTGCGTGGCCGCGCGCGGTCGCGGTGCGCACGGGGGCCGGGGGCGTGACATTCGCAGACGCCGTCGGTCCGGGTCCGCAGTCGCTGCGCGCGCTCGGATGGCTCGCACGTGTCGGCGCATCACCGCTCGCACCGTTGAGGCTGGTGCTGGGGTGTGGTGAGCGTGTCGCGTTTGATCACGTGCGTCGCCTCGTCGACGCGGGCCTCGTCACGCGTGTGGCGATGCGCCGCGGCGACGGGTCGCTGATCGTGATCACGCGTCAGGGCGCGCTACAGGCCGGCTACGAGCCCGGTCGTGCGCCGCGGTCGGTCGCGCCGGCGACGTGGGCGCACATCTGCGCATGCGCGTGGACATCGGCATGGCTTGAGCTCCGCGGGCGCGCGTGGGTCAGCGAGCGTGACGTGCTCGAGGACGACTGGTGGCGCTTCACGCTGACCTATCAAGATCACCGCGGGACGGTGCGGTCCACGCATCGCCCCGACCTCGCAGTACAGATCAAGCCGGGCATAGTTGCGATCGAGGTCGAGCTGCGACGAAAAACCGTGCGGCGCCTCTGGGGGATCCTGCGGATGTATGACCAGCTGATCGAGGACGAGGTGCTCGCCGGCGTGATCTACGTCACCACCGATCCCGACGTCGAGCAGCTCGTGCGCCACGTCGCCGCCAGCAGCGGCCCCGACGGACCCGGCCTGAGCTTCAGGACGATGCAGGTGGTCATCCAGCAGACCCGCGAAGCCGCGGCCTCGTGCGCCACGGCGAGCTCTCACGCGCCGGCCAGCTGACACCGGGGCGGAGTGGGGCAGACGCTGCGGTTCCGCGCTGAACTTGGCAGCCGGCCGCCCAGCGTGATAACGAGACGTACAGCCGCTTGACACGGCCTCCGCATCGCTCGGCGTTCTCGGGAAGGAGCTCACGCGTACAGAGAGTAGCGTAGCGTTTTCGCTACACTCGACTGAGTGTTGGGTGCGCGGGATCTGCTCTTGCTGGCACGCCGCACGGCGGGCCTGACGCAGGCCGAGCTCGCCCAGCGCCTCGCGCGTCCGCGGTCGACGATCGCACGCTGGGAACTGGGTGAGATGCAGCCCGCCTACGACGCCGTGGTGCATGCGATCGCGGCTTGCGGCCTGGAAGCAACAGTCGCGCTCGCCAGCGCGGACTCCTCCTATCTGCATGACGTCGGCGGCCGGCTGCGCCACGCGCCGATCGAGCGGCTGCGCCGGCTGGCCACGGCGCAGCACGTCGACGTCGTCCAGCGTCTTGGCAAACGCGCAGCGGACGCGATCGTCATCGGCGACAGCGCTGCAGCGCTGCACGGCTGGCCGCTGCGGCTGGACGCCGGCAGCGACGTCGAGGTGTGCGCCAGCGCCGCAGCGGCTGCAGCCGTTGCAGATCTCGATCGCGTGACGGTCCTCGAGCAGCCGCCGGGCACCCGCGGCTACACCGACCTGCGCCGCGACAGCGAGCTCCTCGAGGTCCCGGGCGGCCATGTGCGCGTCGCCTCGCCGCTTGACCTGCTGCGCATCGAGCGCGCCCGCCATCACGTCGTGCAGGCCGGCGCGATCGAGGCCGTCCTCGAGCACCGCCGACGCTGGCCCGACGGTCCGCCGCCGCAGCGCCAATACACCGAACAGCAAGCCACCGCGGCGATCGAGGCATGGCTCAGCTCAACCTAGATCCCGGACGTGAGGCGCTGTTGCGCGTGCTCACCGACGCCGACGTGGCGTTCGTCGTCATCGGCGGCGCGGCTCTGCAGTCCTACGACCAAACCCATCACACCGACGACATCGACGTCACACCCGAACACTCCCAGGCCAACCTGTCGCGGCTCGCCGCGGTGCTCAACCGGCTGGACTGTCGGCTCGTCATCGATCCCGCCGACGACAGCCAGGACGTGCCGCTGCCGACCGGCTACTTCACGGCTCAGAGCCTGGCACGCCACAGCATCTGGAACCTCCAGACCGTGCACGGCAAACTCGACCTCACCTTCCACCCGTCCGGTTTTCCCGACGGCTATGCGCAGCTGCGCCGGCGCGCCGAGCCGCGCGAGGTCGCGCAGACATTGGTCACCGTCCGAATCGCGGCGCTCGAAGACGTCGAGCACTCCAAGCGCACCGCCAACCGCCCCAAAGATCGCGACTACCTCACACGCGTCGGACGCCTGCAAGCGCCGCCGTCATAACGTCGCGCTCGGCTGCCTGGCAGGGCCCCGCTAAACGCCTCCAGCGGTGGTGCTGTTGCCCGAGGGGAGCCCGGCTGAACCTGAGTGATGTGATGCGATGCTGACGTCCACGGACGTCG
>Ga0136610_1000118_pt1 | contig 17983 bp, 18 predicted proteins | sample AntDrymUQ1342206_2_FD_104804 | JGI IMG/M metagenome (GOLD analysis project Ga0136610, IMG submission 104804) | Polar desert sand microbial communities from Dry Valleys, Antarctica - metaG UQ134 (22.06) | ecosystem: Environmental > Terrestrial > Soil > Desert | place: Antarctica: Dry Valley...
GCCGGTGGAGTGCAGGATCCCCTTCGGCTTGGCTGTCGAGCCCGACGAGTAGAGGATGAACAGCGGGTGCTCGGCATCGAGCGCCACCGGCTCGCACTCCGCGTCCGCCGCCGCCATGATCTCGTCGTAGAAGACGTCGCCGTCGCCCATCGGGCAGTCGATCCCGGTGTGGCGCACGACGATCGTCGTCGCGACCGCCATCCCGACCTCGTCGACGGCCTGCTTGACGGGCGCGACCTTGCCCTTGCGCCGCGCGCCGTCGGTCGTGATCAGCGCCTTCGCCTCGGAGAACTCCATGCGCTCCTTGACGGACTCCGCCGAGAAGCCGCCGAAGACGACGTTGTGCGGCGCCCCGATGCGTGCGCAGGCGAGCATCGCGACGACGACCTCGGGGATCATCGGCAGGTAGATCCCGACGACGTCGCCCTGCTCGATGCCCTGGTCGCGCAGCGCGTTGGCGAAGCGCTGCACGTCGCGATGCAGCTCGGCGTAGGTGACGTCGCGCGTCTCGCCCTCCTCGCTGCGCCAGTGCAGCGCGACGCGCTCGCCGAGGCCGTCCTGCAGATGGCGGTCCAGGCAGTTGTAGGAGGCGTTGATCGTGCCGCCTGCAAACCACTTGTAGAACGGCGGGTCGGAGTCGTCGAGCGTCGTCTCCCAGTCGCTGAACCAGTGCAGGGCGCGCGCCTGCTGCGCCCACCATGCGAGCGGGTCGGCGGCGGCGCGGTCATAGACCTCGGGATCGTTGAGCAGCGCGTCGCGGGCGAAGTCCGCCGGCGGCGGGAAGCTCTCGACCTGCAGCAGCTCCTCGAGGCGCTCGGCGAGCCGGTCGTGGGACGTCTGGTCCGGGGTCGCCATGGGTCTCAGGCCTCCTTGGTGCTTCGCTCGCGCAGCTCGATGCGGCGGATCTTGCCGGTCAGGGTCTTGGGCAGGTCGTCGACGAACTCGACGATCCGCGGATATGCGTACGCCGACAGGTGCTCGCGCACGAAGCCCGCGATCTCCCTGCCGAGATCATCAGAGTCCTCGTACCCCGCCGCGAGCACGACGTACGCCTTGACGACGTTTCCGCGACGCTCGTCGGGCCAGGCGACGGCCGCCGCCTCCGCCACGGCGGGGTGCTCCAAACAGGCTGACTCGACCTCGAACGGGCCGATCCTGTAGCCCGCCGAGATGATCACGTCGTCGGCGCGGCCCTCGTACCAGAAGTAGCCGTCCTCATCGGTGCAGGCCGCGTCCTTGGTGTGGAACCACTCGCCGCCGAACGTCTCGCGCGCGGCCTCGTCGTTGTTCCAGTAGCCGAGCGGATAGTGCGGGTTGGAGCGCGCGCGCAGGCAGATCTCGCCGCGAACCCCGGGCCCGACGGGCTGCTGCGCCTCGTCGAGGATCTGCACGTCCCAGCCCGGCATCGGCTTGCCCATCGAGCCCTCGCGGACCTCCATGAAGGGGAAGTTGCCGCACAGCGGATAGGACTCGCTGAGGCCGTAGTAGTCGAGCACGGTCACGCCGTAGTGCTCGCGAAACCAGCGGATCGCCTCTGGGTTGAGCGGCTCCCCGGCAGAACACACGACGCGGAAGTCCTGCGGGTAGCGCGTGCCGGCGTCCCCGATGCCCATCATCGAGCGGATCGCCGTCGGCGTGCCGAAGACGTTCGTCGGGCGGTGGCGCGAGAGGAATGCGAGCTGGGAGTGCGGGTCGAAGCCGCCCTTGCGCTGCAGCACGACCTGCACCGCGCCGTAGCGCCACGGCCCGATCAGCGGGGAGATGCCCGCCGCCCACGCCCACTCGCCCATGCCGTGAAAGCGCTCGCCGTCCTGGACGTCGTGGCAGTAGACGAACTCCTCGTGTCCGAGGATGTAGCGATGGGCGTGCAGGATGCCCTTCGCCAGGCCGGTCGTACCCGAGGTGTAGTAGAGCTGCGCGGGATCGTCGGCGGCGGTGTCGACGCGGTCGAAGTCGGTCGAGCCCGCATCGAGATCGCCCGGCTCGATCACCAGGGTCTCAGCATGGCCCTCGACGCGCGCGCGGTTCGCGCGGTTGGTCACCACGAGCGCGGCCTGCGAGTCGCCGAGGCGATGGCGGATCCCGTCGTCGCCGTAGAGGATCGACATCGACAGCAGGATCGCGCCGGCCTTCCACGTGCCGAGGAACGCGGCCGCGGTCTCGGGCGTCGGCGGCAGCAGCATCGCCACGCGGTCGCCACGCTGCACGCCGTGCTCGCCGAGCAGACGCGCGAAGCGGTCGGACATGTCCTGCAGCTCTCCCCAGCGCAGCTCGCGGACGTTGCCGTCGGGATCCTCGTGGATCATCGCGAGCTTGTCGCGGGGATGCTTGTCGCAGACGTCCGCGGCGATGTTGTAGCGCTCGGGCACCTGCCACGAGTGCTGTGCGCAGGCCTCCTCGTAGGTCATGTCCAGACCGTACCTACCCGCGCGGGCGCCCGGAGCAGCCCGGCGCGCCGCCCCTAACGGCGCTTGCGCCTGTGCTTCTTGGAGGAGGGATGGGGCCGGCGCTCGGGCATCTCGGGCGCCGGCGTCTCCGGCGCCTCGGCGCGCTCGCGGCTCGTGCCGCGTGGCTTGGGCTCGGAATCGGACTCGACAGCGGCGTCCGCCTGGCGCTCGAGCCGCGCCTCGCGCAGCTGCTGCTGCGTCGGCCACGGCTGGGCGTCGCCGGTCACCCACGCGGGCGGCTGGCCAGACGGCCAGCGGCCGAGGAACAGGACCCCCAGCGCCACGAGCCAGTACGCCTGCACGATCGGCAGCGACGAGCCCAGCGGGACGATGAACAGCACCCCGACGATGATCCCCAGCACGCCCATGAAGCGTGTCAGCAGCCCGACGCGCATCGCGTTGAGCGCCAGCATGACGAAGGCGAAGCCGAGTGCGAAGACGCCGATCTGGCGCAGCAGCAGTGCGGCGACGACGACCGGCGACTGCAGCACGTCACCCGCCGCCTCGGAGGTCTGGTCGGCCGAGCCGGCGAACGACGCGGCCTCGATCGACACGCCGATCGCCTGCACGATCCCCGAGATCGCGACCAGCACGGCGCCGGCGATCGCGGCGATCACGAGGTTGCGCGACAGCTCGGGCCGGCGCGCCTTCGCCGAGCGGTACAGGTGCGAGAGCGTGAGCCCGATCGCCGCCGCCGCAAGCGCCAGCACGATCGAGACGAGGATGAGCTTCACCGCGTTGTCGTCATACCAGCGCACCTGCAGCGCCTTCAGCCCGGGCTCCGGCGCGGCGGGCGCGAGCCGCTCGCGCAGCGAGTCCAGCACGGGCACGGTCGGCAGGTCGCTGTAGGTCAACGCGGCCAGCGCTCCGCCGGCGATCGTCAGGATCCCGGCGGCGATCGCCGCGGCACCCGCCTGGGCGCGCCGGCGCTGCTCGTCGGCCAGCGTCTGCTCACCGGCGGCGAGCGTCTCCTCCCCGGTGGCTTGCACCGCGCAAGTGTATGTTGCGCCGGTGCAGATTCGTGACGTGATGACAGAGAGCGTCGTCACCGCGCAGCCCTCGGCCTCGGTCCGCCAGGTCGCCGAGCTCATGCGCGAGCGCAACGTCGGCTCCGTGGTGCTCCTGGACGAGGAGGGAGCGCTGGCCGGGTTCGTCACCGATCGCGATCTGGCGCTCGGCGCGCTGACCGACGGGCGCGACGCGGCGGACCCCGTCGAAGCGCACAGCTCGTCGCCCGTCGTGACCGCGAAGCCGGGCATGGACGTCGAGGAGGCGGCCGAGCTCATGGTCCGCCACGGGATCCGGCGCCTGCCGGTGCTCGACACCGGCCGGCTCACCGGGATCATCACGCTCGACGACATCGCGGTGCGCACCGGCGACCTCGAGCTCGCCCACCACATGACCGCGCAGATCACCCGGGCGGCGCTGCCCGGCTTCTACTTCCACGACCGCGGCGGGTGAGCGAGCCCTGAGCGTCCGGCCGCGCGCCCGGCGGCGGTGAGCACTGTGCTCACAGCGCGGGCGTGCCCGGCCTGCGGCGGCCCGCTCGCGAGCTGGCTGACCGTGCCGGGCTCGGACCCGGCGCTGCCCGGCGACTACGAGCTCGCGCGCTGTCGCTCCTGCGGCACGGCCGTCACGCTCGCGGCGGCGCCCGCGCAGGCGCACGAGGCCGGCGCCTACGGCGGCGGCGCACCGCGCGGCTCGCGCCTCCTCGCGCCGCTCCTGCGGGCCTTCGACCGCCGGCGCCTCGCACAGTTGACGCGCGCCGGAGCGCTGCCTCCGGGACGGCTGCTCGACATCGGCGCCGGGCGCGGGCGCTTCGTCGCGCAGGCTCGCGCGGCCGGCTGGTACGCCCACGGCATCGAGCCCTCGCGCCGCGGCGTGGAGGGCGCACGCGCGCTCGGCATCGAGCTTTTGGCCGGAGGCATCGACGACGTGCCGGTCCCTCCGGGCTCACTCGACGCGGCGACGCTGTGGCACGTGCTCGAGCACGTCGACGAGCCGGGAGCGGCGCTCGCGCGAATCGCGAGCTGGCTGCGACCGGGCGGGATGCTGCTCGTCGGCGTGCCGAACCTCGCCAGCGTCCAGGCCCGCCTGGGCGCCGCGCGCTGGTATCACCTCGACGTGCCGCGCCACCGCACCCACTTCACGGTCACGGGGCTGGAGGCACTGCTGCGCGCCCATGGCCTGGAGCCGGTGTCGACGCACCACGTGCTCGCCGAGCACAACCCCTTCGGCCTGTGGGTGTCGCTCGTCAGCCACGCGACGCGCGTGCCGTCGTGGCTGTATCACGCGCTGAAGCGCAACGCCCCGCTGCGCAGCCGCGATGCCCTGATCACCGTGCTGGCCCTGCCGCTGGCGCCGGTCGCAGTCGCGCTGGAGGCCGCCTTCGGCCTCGCGCGCCGCGGCGGGACGGTATCGGTCGTCGCGCGGCGTATGTGAATCGAAAGAACAAGATGCCGCGCGCTTGACACAATCGGGGGGATGTCGCGAGAGCTCGTCATCACCGAGCACCCGATCGACGCCGAGCGCCACGTGCTCGCGGTGTGCGGTGAGATCGACCAGTTCACCGGGCCGGCGCTCAAGCGGGCGATCACCGCCTGTGTCGCGGACGGCCGGAGTCGCATCGTCGTCGACCTCACGCAGACGACCTTCCTGGACTCGAGCGCGCTCGGCGTGCTGATCGGGGCCGTCAGGCACGTGCGCGACAGCGGCGGCGCGCTGGCGATCGTCAACGTCGACGCCGGCAGCGCGAAGACCTTCCAGCTCACCGGCCTCGATCAGATCCTGGCGATCGTCGCCACGCGCGAGGAGGCCGTCCAGGCAGTGGGTTGAGGGCGGCGCAGTGGTCAGGCGGCGCCCGGGGGGAACTGCTCCTTGCGCTCGTCGACCCAGCGGTCGAGCGTGCGCCACCAGCCGAAGAGCCAGTCGATCTGCTCGTCGTGCTCGGACGGGACCTCGTCGGCGCCGACGAGCCACATCCGCAGCTCGACGGTGCTGTCGGCGCACATCCGCCGCCAGATCTCCCCCACGCCCGTGGGGGCGCCGACGTGCCCGACGAACACCACGTCGGCGTGCGGGACGGCGCCGAGAGCCGCGAGCGCGCCGCCGGGCCGCGGCGCCGAGACGTGCTCCATCTCGCTCGCCCAGGCGGCCTCCTGGTGGTGGCCGCGCTCCAGCAGCCGCTGGATGGCGCGCGCGCGCCGTGCCGGGGTGAAGTTCGCCCCCTCGGGAAAGATCAGCACGGCGCCGTCGTCGCCGAGCGTGCTCGCCATGATGGCGATCTCACGCTCGATGTCGCCGCCGCGCGGGTCGACGAAGCGGTTGGGCAGCCGGTTGCCGAGCACGTCGATCAGCGGATCGAGCTGCAGCGCCTCGTGCATGACGACGCGCGGGCGCCGGTTGTGGCGACACAGCAGGTCGTGGAGGATCAGCAGCGAGTCGCCCTCGCCCGCGTGGCGGCTCAGCACGATCACCGGGCGCTGTCCGCCCGACAGCACCTCCTCCGCCGCCGCGGAGTCCGCGACCCGAACGCCGACGCGCACGCGCCGCGTCATCGAGCGGTGCACGCCGGCGACGAACCAGCGCAGCACCGCGTAGTGCGCGCGCTGCATGCGCGGCGAGCCCATCCGGCGGCCGAAGCCGCTCGCCACCCACAGCACGAGGCACGCGAACATGCACACGAGGTGCCGGGCGGCGTACTCGACCGCGATTCCGACGACCCGCATCGGCCGCCAGCCGCCGGCCAGCGGCGACGCCAGGGCCGCGACCAGGCCCAGCAGCGGTGACACGACGACGATCGCGCCATCGACGAGCACGACGACCGGCGCGATCGCGAGACGGCGCACGAGGATCGGCGGCACCCCCATCAGGACTGCCCGAGGTCGTGGTCTTCCAGGTAGCGCGCCGACGCCTCGCGCGCGAGCGCGATCCGGGCGCGTGCGCCCGACAGGTCGCGGTAGCGAAGCTGCGACAGGTCGGTGTAGCGCGGTGGGTCCTGCTGGCCGGTCGGCAGGACGTGCACGTCGATGTCCGCCGGCAGCGCGGCCAGGTCTGCGATGAAGCGATGGCGACGGGCCACCTCGAACGCCACCAGCCCGACCTCCCACGGCCAGCGCGGAGGCTCCAGGGGCCGGTCCAGGCGACCGACGTGCAGGACGTAGATCCGGCGCGCGCCGAGCGCGACGGCGCGGCTCACCGGGATGCTGTTGACGATCCCGCCGTCGATGAAGTGCTCGCCGGCGATCTCGACGGGCGGCAGGATCCCCGGCACCGCGGCCGAGGCGAGCACGGCATCGACGATCGGCCCATCGCAGAACCAGTGCTCGGACGCGCGCTCGATGCTCGCCGCCACGCACTGGAAGGGGACCGCGAGGTCCTCGATCCGGCTGACGCCGAGCGCCTCGGTGAGCCGGGCGCGCAGCGCCTCGTTGCCGTGCAGGTGGGTGCGCGTGCGCGCGAGCGTGGTCACGCGCCGCAGCACCGAGCCGCCGAAGACGCCGCCGCGGTCGAGCGCGGACCACAGCACCTCCAGCCGCTGCACGCCGCCGACCGTCGGGTCCGCGCAGATCGCCGCGCCGTTGATCGCTCCGACGGAGGTGCCGAGCACGAGATCGGGGACGATCCCGCGCTCGAGCAGCGCGTGCAGCATGCCGACCTCGTGGGCGCCGAGCGGCCCGCCACCGCCGCCGAGGACGAACACCACGCCGTCACCGCCGGCTTGCGACGTTGCCGTCATCTCCGCCCCCCGGCTCGTCCCAGCAGCGCGCCCGCCGCGGCGACGACGTCGCCGTCGGCGCTGCGGCGGGCGTCCGGAAGCAGCGCCGTCGCGGCGTCGGCCGCGGCGACGGTGTGCGAAGCCGACGCCGGGCCGGTGACGACGGCCACCGGCACGCCGATCGCGCGCAGCTCGCGCCGCGCGGGCGACCAGCTCGCCTGGCCGGCGTAGTCGGCGAAGAAGCCCAGCGGCGACAGGCGCGCGCGCCGCACGCGACCGGCGTCGGCCGCCGGACCGAGCCAGGCCTCGATCGCCTCCCCCGGACCGCCCTCGCGCAGCGCGTCCTCCAGCAGGACGCGCTCGGCGGCGAGCGCCTCGGTCGCGGCGGGCACGAAGGCCAGCAGCGGCGGATCGGCGAGCACGGCAGCGGTCGCCAGCTGCGGCCGGCGCACGAGCAGCTCGAGCACGACGAGCGCGCCGAAGCCGTCGCCCGCGAGCACGGCGGGCGCGGCGCCGAGCGCCTCCAGCACTGCGGCCGCGTCCTCTGCCTGCTCCTGCACGGTCGTCGCGGCGTAGGGCTGCGGCGCCCCGCTGCGCCCGTACCCGCGGCGGTCGTAGGCGATCGCGCGGGCACCTGCGGCGGCGAGCTCGTCGAGCGCGTGCGCCCACGCACCGGCGTCGCTTCCCATCGCGTGGACGATCAGCAGCGGGGGTCCCTCGCCGCGCTCGTCGATATGCAGCGCGACGCCCGCGCCCTCGATCTCAGGCATGGCAGCGAGGCTACGCCAGCGCGGCGCTGCTCGGCTGCCCGCGCCGTACCGCGCCCGGCCGGGCGCTCGGTCCGGTGGTGATCTGGCACGTGGCCGGCTGCTTGGCGGTGAAGCGCACGTTGTGCAGGCTCGCGCCGCTCAAGTAGGAGAAGCGCACCACGCTGCCTGGCGCGACCAGGACGTTGGGGGCCTGGGGGGCGCTGCCCGGGGGATCGATCCTGACGAACTGGTTGTCGTCGTTCGCGATGATGTTCACCGTGGTCTGGGCCTGGGCCGGACCGGCGATCAGCAGCGTTGCGGCGGCGGCGGTCAGGACGACGGCGAGGCGGGCTGCGCGGAAGGTCATGCATGCATCGTGGCGCCCAAGGCATCGTGCACGTGGACACCCTGGCCGCCCGCTACGATGGACCGATGGAAGGCTTCGGAGGACTCTTCGGCGACCCGGAGGAGCTGCAGCGGCGGATGGCCGAGTTCGCCGAGCAGATGCAGGCCCAGCAGGGTCTCGTGTGGGCCGACAACGCGATCAAGCTCGCGGTCGAGATGACCGTCGCGGCGATCAACCGCGTCAACATCCAGGGCACCCCCGAGCAGCAGGCCGAGCAGATCCGCGCGGTCATGGCCACGGTCTTTCCCGACGCCGTCGCGCTCGTGCGCGAGGCGCGCTCCGGCCTTCAGTAGCCCTGCGGCGCGGCGGCCCGCTCGGCCGCCTTCTCGCTCTCGCGCTCCGCCTTGCCCAGGCGTATCGCCTCCTTGAACGAGCGGATGTTGAAGATCGCGACGAGCGCGACGAAGCCGACGAGCAGCGTCGTCACAGCGATCACGATCTGCTGGCCGACGGAGTAGGCGGCGACCGTGGCGCCCGCGGCCGCGCCCGCGAAGACCTTCACGAGCAGCGCCTGCTGTACGCCCGCGCCGCCCGGCGTGAACGGGACGACCGCCGCGACGGCGTTGACGCCCAGCACGAGCAGGACGTTGCGCACCGATCCGCCGACGTTGAAGGCCTCCAGCAGCAGCCAGAAGGCGGCAAAGCGAAAGACCCAGCCGGCGAGCTGCACCAGAAAGACCTCGCGCACGTAACGGCGGCGGTCGCGCAGGATCGTCAGCCCCTGGCGCACGCGCGACCAGAACGCCTTCACGCGCTGTGACAGCACCGCGAAGCCGACGAGCGTGAGCACGGCCAGCGCCGTCAGCGCGAACAACGTGAAGCGCGGGTGCGACGCGAAGAACGACAGGTCGAACGCCCCGAGATCGGCGAAGTCCGGCGGCTTCGGAAAGACGCCCTGCGTGAAGGCGAACCCGAGGATGAAGACCGCCATCACCGCGTCGAAGACCGCCTCCACGCAGATCGCTGCGCCGACCGCGGGATAGGTCGCGGTCGGGATCGACTGCTTGACGAGAAAGAGCTTGATGACGTCGCCGCCGCGCGCGGGGATCACGTTGTTGAAGCCATATGAGGCGATGTACGCGCCCCACACGCGCCGGAACGGGATCGTCTCGGCCGGATAGGCAGCGCGCAGCGTGTTGAAGAACGCCCGCGAGCGCAGCGTGAGGTAGATGACGAAGGCCACGGCGCCGAGCGCCAGCGGCACCCAGCCGACCCGCGACAGGCTGTCGAAGAACGAGCCGATCGCGTCGAAGAACGAGCCGATGCTGGCTGTGATCGGGGCCCCGTCGGTCACCGCGCCAAGACTACGAGGACGGCGATTGGACATATCGACTCAAACATTCGTCTGCTCCTGCCGATAGGAGCCAAGTGATGCAGCCGACGACCACAGTCCTCCACGCAGCCGCCCGCCCGGCGCAGACGCATGAGCGCCCACGTGCCATCTCCGAGCCCGTCGCGGGTAGCGCATCACAACCGGCGCTCCGTAGCGTGAAAGCACCAGGACGATGACCGCGACTGCGACCCTCACCCCCCGCCCCATGCGTCGCCTCGCTCGCTCGGGCATGGGCGACGAGCAGCTCGCAGGGCGCGCGGCGACGGGCGACGACGCCGCGTTCAGCACGCTCTACGAGCGCTACCACGGCCCGCTGCTCGGCTACACGCGCTCGATCCTGCTCGACGCCGAGGACGCACGCGACGCGACCCAGAACGCGCTCGAGAGCGCCCTGCGCGCACTGCCCGGCCGCGACACGAGCCGCCCGCTGCGCCCCTGGCTCTACAAGATCGCCCACAACGAGGCGATCACGATCATGCGCCGGCGCCGGCCGCAGTCCGAGCTCACCACCGCGCTGGAGCCGACCGTGCCCGGACCCGAGGTCCAAGCCGAGGAGCGCGGGCGCCTCGCGCAGCTCGTCGAGGATCTGGGCACGCTGCCCGAGCGCCAGCGCGGCGCCCTCGTCATGCGCGAGCTCAACGGCTTGAGCTACGACGAGATCGGCGACGCGCTGGGCCTGACCAACGAGGCCGCCCGCCGCGCCGTCTTCGACGCCCGCAGCTCCCTGCACGCCGCCCTCGACGGCCGCGCGACGGCATGCGTCAGCGTGCGCCGCTCGATCTCCGACGGCGACCGCCGCAGCCTGCGTGCGCGTGGGATGCGCGCCCACCTGCGCTCGTGCAACGACTGCGCCTCCTTCCAGCGCGCGATCGGCGCGCGCCGCAGCGACCTGCACGCGCTCGCCGGGTGGGTGTCCGGGGCGGCCGTCCTGGGCGCGCTCGGCGCCGGCGGCGCCGGCGGCGGCGCCCTGCTGGCAGCTGGTGGCGGCGCGTCCGCCGCCGGTGGCGGCATCACCTGGGCCGGCGTGCCGCTGGCGATCAAGGGCCTTGCGGTGGCCGCAGCGGTCGCGACGACCGGAACCGCCGCGGTCGAGATCAAGCAGGTCGCCGAGCCCGAGCGCCGCGCGGCCACGGCACAGACGTCGCAGCCGCGCTCGGCTCGCGGCGATGCGATCGCGCTGCGCGCCGCCGCACTCGCTGCGAGCCTGGCCGCGCAATCCTCGACGGCGGCGACCGCCTCCGGCACGCGTCGCGCGCGCTCGGCGAGGACCGCGACGAGCACCGCGGGCAAGGACTCCAGCGTGATCGTGCGGCGCGGCGACGCTTCGGCGCTGCTGCCGGCGGCGGCGCCCACCGCCGAGCGCGAGTCAGCGGTCACGGCCCAGCCCACGCCTTCGACCAGCACGGTGACGCCATCGCCCCCCCCGTCGCCGGAGACCGCGATCACGAGGCTCGGGCGGCTGCGAGAGCAGATCCGGCAGGTCCTCGCCAACGCCCAGACGATCGCCGCGGGCGGCTCGCAAGACGCGTTCACGCAGGTGAGCGGTTTGCTCAGCAGCAGGCTGAGCCCGCTGCTCACGTCGGTCAATCGCGTGCTCGCGCCGTTCGGGCTCAGGCTTCCCAGCCTCTCGACGGCGCCCACGTCAGGCGGACTGTCGAACATCTTCTCCTCCGTGCAGGGGCTGCTCGGAGGCGTGGAGAGGCTGTTGGCGCAGTTGCTCGGCCAGCGCTGAAGTTCTCCGAGTACCGCATCACAAGCTTCGCGCGATCGCGTGTAGGGGTCAGACAGCACACAGGCAGACCCGCCGCGAGGCGGGCGCGCAAACCCAGGGGGCCTCTCGAGGCCGCCTAGTTGCCAAGGGAGGCAACCGTATGTCTCAGTTCCGTCGTTCCGTCGCCGCCATCGCGACGCTGGCCGCCGTCGCGGCACTTCCCGCCACGGCCTCGGCCAAGGACAGCACCGCCGCCTCGAAGGCGTCCGTCGCGACCGTTCAGAGCAACGCCGCGAACGCGCAGCAGGCCACCAAGCGCCTCAAGCGCGCCGTGCGCCAGGACCAGAGCAGCGTCGCCAGGCGCCAGCTCAGGATCGCTCGCTCGCAGACCGCCGCCGCCTCGCGCGGGGCACGTCAACTTGCTCGCAGCGCCGACACCCGGTCTGAGTCCGTCGCCGCCGCACGCGCGCTGACCGTCGCCGGCACGCAGGACGACGTGCTGCTCGAGACGCTCACCGCCCTCGTCGACGAGGGGCCCGCCCAGCGGCAGATCGCCGCTTCGATCCAGCCCACGATCATCGACAAGGCGCGGATCATCGCGATCCTCACCTCGCTGCTCGACGACGTGCCCGAGAGCGTGCGGCCGATCCTCGCGGCGATCATCACGGCGCTCGCCGCCGGCGATGCGACCGAGGTCGTCAACCTCGACAACGCGATCGACGGTGGCACGCTGCCGGCCGGGATCCTCGGCATCGTCAGCCAGGCCCTCGCGATCGCGACACAGGCGATCCAGAGCGCGCTGGGGCTGATCGAGTCCTCGGTCCTGCCCGCGCTGCCGACCGAGGCCCAGGCACCGGTGGGCGGCATCCTCGGGATCGTCACCTCGATCACCGGGACGCTCATCCCGAGCGTGCTGAGCACGGTCACCGGCCTGCTCGACTCGATCCTCGGCTCGCTGCCGTTCGTCGGCGGCGGCTCGGGCGGCGGCGGCCTCTTCGGCGGGCTGCTCGGCAACCTGCTCGGCGGCGGCGAGAGCAACGCCGGAGGCATCGGCGCCCTGATCAGCAACCTTCTGGGCAGCGTGTTCGGCGGCGCCGACATCGGTGGCTCCCCCGGCGACCCCGGCACCGGTACCGGCACGACGCCGGCCGGCGGCATCAGCGGCATCATCGCCACGATCCTGAACCTCATCACCTCGCTGCTCGGCAGCATCTTCGGCGGCGGCGGCGGAGTGGTCCCCGCCTCCTAAAAGCAGCCCAGCCCAGCAGGGCGGAGGTCACCCTCCGCCCTGCTGCGCCGGTTCGTCGCGAGTTGCAACGTGCCAGCTTTCCAGATTCATCGAGTACCGCATCACAAGCATCATGTGATCGCGTGGTAGAGGCAGTTCATCCGAAAAGGCAAACCCGTCGCGAGGCGGGCGCGCAAAACCAGGGGCCTCTCAGAGGCCGCCCAGTTGCCGAAGGAGGCATCTCCCGCATGTCACAGCTCCGCCGTTCCGTCGCCGTCATGGCGACCCTCACCGCCGTCGTGGCGCTTCCCGCCACGACCGCCACCGCCAAGAGCGCACCGTCGAAGAACACCGTCGCGGCCGTCCAGAAGAACGTCGCGAACGCCGACAAGGCCACCAAGCGCCTCAAGCGCGCCGTGCGCCTCGGCCAGACCGACGTCGCGCTGCGCCAGTTGCGGACCGCCCGCTCGCAGTCCGCCACGGCGTCACGGTCGGCACGGCGTATGGCGAGCAGCGCCTCCGGCGCGACCTCCTCCGCCAACGCCGCTCAGGCGCTGACCGTCGCCGGCACGCAGTACGACAAGCTGCTCGAGACGCTCACCGCGCTCGTCGACGACGGGCCGGCACAGACGCAGATCGCCAACGCGATCCAGCCCACGGTCGCCGGCAAGGCGCGGATCATCGAGATCCTCACCTCGCTGCTTCCCAGCCTGCCGCCGAGCGCTCAGCCGATCGTCGCGTCGATCATCACGGCACTCGGCGCCGGCGACGCCACCGAGGTCGTCAACCTCGACAACGCGATCAACGGCGGCACCCTGCCCGTCGGGATCGCCGGCATCGTCAGCCAGGCCCTCGCGATCGCCACCGAGGCGATCGAGAGCGCGATGGCGCTGATCAACTCGAGCGTCCTTCCGCTGCTGCCGACTGAAGTTCAAGGCCCGCTCGGCGGCGTCCTCGGAACGGTGACGTCGATCGTCGGAACGCTGATCCCGTCCGTGATCAGCACGGTCACCGGCCTGGTCGACTCGATCCTCGGTTCGCTGCCGTTCATCGGCGGCGGCGCGGGCGGCGGCGGCCTCTTCGGCGGCCTGCTCGGCGGCCTGCTCGGCGGCGACTCGCCCAGCACGCCCGGCGGCACGGGCGTCGCGGGCATCGGTGGCATCTTCGACGTCATCACCGACCTGCTCGGCAGCCTGTTCGGCGGCGGCAGCGCCACGCCCGGCACGACCCCCTCGACCGGCGGCATCGTCGGCGGCGTCCTCGGCACCGTCACGAGTCTCATCGACTCGCTGCTCGGCGGCCTCCTCGGGGGTGCGGGTCCCGCCACATGAACCACAGCGGCGGCCCGTCGGGCAGGTCGATGCGCTCGGTCACGGTGAACCCGTGACGAACGTAGAAGCCGATGTTGCTCTCCTTGGAGGACTCGAGGTAGGCAGCCACCCCGTCTGAGTCGCAGCGAGCGAGAACCGGAGCCAGCAGGGCGGAGCCAATACCTCCGCCCTGTTGGTCTGGGTCGGTGCCCAGCACCGACAGGTAGAAGTGCGCCACGACGGGATGACGGCGCTCGATCTCCCGCACGGCGCGCGTCGAGCGCGCGATCCGCGGCAGCAGGACCGGCAGCATCGGCAACAGCATCAGCGACTGGCGCAGGTCCTCGCGCCAGCGGCCCGGCAGCGTCCACAGAGCGGCGCCAGTGTGGTCGCTCGTCGTGAAGATCAGCTCCTGGTCTGCGAGCTGGCGCAGGCGGATCGCGAAGAAGCGACGCGCGTGGACGAGGCGCCGCTCGGGGTTGGGATAGAACCAGGCGGTCACCGGGTCGTCGTAGAAGGCCCGCGCGAGCATCGCCGCCAGCGGCCGGAAGTCCTCGCGGCGTGCGCGCCGCACGCTGACGGGCGGGCTCTGGACCATCCCGGCCAGTCTAGGCGCGGTCAGGGATCCAGCAGCTCGAGCACGCGCTCGGCGGGGCGCGCGAGCACCGCGCGCTCGCCGCGCACGGCGATCGGGCGCTGCAGCAGATCGGGATGCTCGGCCATCAGCGCGATCAGCTCGTCGTCGGTGGCGCCCTCGCCGTCGAGCAGGCCGAGCTCGGCCACGAGCGGCTCGTTCGAGCGCAGCACCTCCCGCGGGCGCAGGCCGGCCTTCGCCAGCAGCTCACGCAGCCTGGCCTCGCCGATGGCCTCGACGTGGAAGTCGACGTGCTCGGCCGCGATCCCGCGCTCGGCCAGCAGCGCCGACAGCTCGCGGCACTTCGAGCACGTGCTCTTCTCGTAGATCGTGAGGTCCGTCACCGTGACGCATCGCGGGGGCGCCCGATGCGCAGGACCGGCACGCCCGCCGCCGCGAACGCCGCGAGGTCGAGCACGCCGCGCCCGTCGACGACGGCCGCGGCGCCGCCGACGTCTTCGGGCCCGAGCGTCCGGTACTGCTCGTGGTCGGTCTGCACGATCGCCCCGGCCACGGCCTCGCCGGCCGTCCACGGCTCGTAGCCGGCCGCCTCGAGCTCGGTGCCGGAGTACAGCGGATCGCTCGCCAGCGGTGTCGCGCCACGAGCGCGCAGCTCCTCGCGCAGCGCAGCCGCGCCGGAGAAGGCCGTCTCCTTGACGCCGCCGCGGTACGCCACGCCGAGGATCAGGACCCGCTTGCCGTCGAGATCCCCGATCTCCCCCGCGAGCAGCGCCACCGCGTAGCCGGGCATCGCGCTGTTGACCTCGCGCCCGATCCGCGGCAGCCGCGCATGCGGGTCGCCGGCGAGCAGGAAGTGCGGGTAGACGGGGATGCAGTGCCCGCCGACCGCGACGCCCGGGCTGTGGACATGGCTGTAGGGCTGGCTGTTGGCCGCGTCGATGACTCGCCGCACATCCAGGCCGAGCCGGTCGGCATAGCGCGCGAGCTCGTTCGCGTAGGCGATGTTGATGTCGCGGTAGGTCGTCTCGGCGAGCTTCGTGAGCTCCGCCGCCTCGGCCGAGCCCATCGCCCGGACCTCCGCGGCGACGAACTGCTCGTAGAGCTCGACGCCGCGCTGCTCGCCCGCCGCGTCGAGCCCCCCGACGAGCTTGGGATAGGTGTCCAGGTCGCGAAACGCGCTGCCCGACGAGACGCGCTCCGGGCTGAAGACGACGTGGAATTCGTCACCGCAGCGCAGGCCGCTGTGGGCTTCGAGCGCCGGCGCGATCCGCTCGCGCGTCGACCCGACGGGAAAGGTCGTCTCGAAGCTCACCGTGGTGCCGGCGCGCAGGCCGCGGCCGATCGCCTCGCAGACGGCGTCGACGATGCGCCAGTCGGGCTGCGCGTGCTCGTCGACGTGCAGCGGCGGCACCGCGACGACGAGGTCCGGGCCCGCGTCGACGGCGGCGGTCGTGTCGCTCGTCGCGCGCAGGCGCCCGTCGCCGACGACCTGCGCGAGCGCCTCGTCGAGTCCGTCCTCGCCGGAAAAGGGCGGCCGGCCGGCGTTGACGGCGTCGACGGTCGCCGTGTCGATGTCGCAGCCGACGACCTCGTTGCCCGCGCGCGCCATGTACGTCGCCACCGGAAGGCCCATCTTGCCGAGCGCGACGACGACCGCCCTCACAGACGCACCGTCTGCATGCAGCGAGCGCTCTCGAGCACCTTCTCCGCGCAACGAACGGTCTGCAGGCCCTCCGCCAGCGAGACGGCCGCTGAGCTGTCGTCGCCCAGCACGAGGTCGCAGAACGCCTCGAGCTCGACGAGCAGCGGCTCGCGGCGCTGCAGCGCGTAGCGCGTCGAGTCGCCCTCGGCGACGCCGCGCATCGCCTGCGTGCTGTCCCACTCCGACGTCACGCGGCCATTCTCGTGAAACACCAGATCGGAGGTCAGCGTGTCGGCGACGAGCATCCCGCGGTCGCCGAGGATGCGCATGCGGCGGATCTTCGTCGGCGTCAGCCAGTCGACCGTGATGCTGAACGCGAGGCCCGTCTGCAGGCGGCCCATCGCGAGCACGAGATCCTCGTGGGTGCGGCCGGTCTTGTGCACGGTCTGCGCGGCGATCACGTCGATCGCCGACTTGCCCAGCCAGCCGACCAGGTCGAGGTCGTGGGTCGCGAGGTCCTTGACGACGCCGACGTCCTTGACGCGGTCGGGAAACGGGCCGCAGCGCTCGGTGCCGATCAGGAAGACCTCGCCCACCTGACCCTCCTCCGTGCGGCGGCGCAGCTCGATCAGCGCGGGGTTGAAGCGCTCGACGTGGCCGACGGCCGCGCGGATGCCGGCTGCCTGGCAGCCGGCGATGATCTCCTCGGCCTCGGCGGCGCTGCCGGCGAGCGGCTTCTCGATCAGGATGTGGACGCCGGCCGCCGCGAGCGCCCGCGCCACGCCGAGATGCTCGTCGGTCGGCACGGCGACGACCGCGAAGTCGGGCCTGCCGCGCTCGAGCAGCTCGTCGATCGAGGGGTAGACGAGCTCGGCGTCGCGCACGGCGCAGTGGCGGTCGCCACCGGGGTCGACGGCGCCCGCGAACACGACGCGCGACGACGTCTGCAGCAGGCGGGCGTGATGGCGGCCCATCATCCCAAGGCCGACGATCGCGCCCCGCAACGGCTGCGACTGGTCAGGGTGGCTCATGCGCGCCAACCCTAGAGATTCGCGCCGCCGATCCGCGGAGCGGCTGGCGTAGGTGCAAGGCCGCATCATCGATCTACTACACTGCGACGCAGATTTCTTAGTACGCATCCCGGAAGGAGCCTCACCCCACATGGGCAAGACCATCGGCATCGACCTTGGCACCACCAACTCCTGCATGGCCGTGCTGGAGGGTGGCGAGCCCACGGTCATCGAGAACTCGGAGGGCGGTCGCACGACCCCCTCCGTCGTCGCCTTCGCGCAGTCCGGCGAGCGCCTCGTCGGCACCGTCGCCAAGCGCCAGGCCGTCACCAACCCGCAGAACACGATCTCCTCGATCAAGCGCTTCATGGGCCGCAAGGAGGCCGAGGTGCGCGAGGAGGAGTCGATCGTCCCGTACAAGGTCGTCTCCGGCCCGAAGGGCGATGCGCGCGTTCAGGTAACCGAGCGCGACGGAGGAGCGAAACAGCACTCGCCGCCGGAGATCAGCGCGATGATCCTGCAGAAGCTCAAGGCCGACGCCGAGGCCTACCTCGGCGAGACCGTCGACGCCGCGGTCATCACGGTGCCCGCGTACTTCAACGACGACCAGCGCCAGGCGACGAAGGATGCCGGCAAGGTCGCCGGCCTCGACGTCAAGCGGATCATCAACGAGCCGACGGCCGCCTCGCTGGCCTACGGCCTGGACAAGGAGACCGACCAGACGATCCTCGTCTTCGACCTCGGCGGCGGCACCTTCGACGTGTCGGTGCTCGAGATCGGCGACGGCGTCTTCGAGGTCAAGTCGACCGCCGGCGACAACCACCTCGGCGGCGAC
>Ga0136610_1000120_pt1 | contig 17937 bp, 12 predicted proteins | sample AntDrymUQ1342206_2_FD_104804 | JGI IMG/M metagenome (GOLD analysis project Ga0136610, IMG submission 104804) | Polar desert sand microbial communities from Dry Valleys, Antarctica - metaG UQ134 (22.06) | ecosystem: Environmental > Terrestrial > Soil > Desert | place: Antarctica: Dry Valley...
CGGGACCTCGACGCCCTTGTAGTCGCCGAGCGTGGCCTCCGGCCGCACCTCGACGGTGGCCGAGAACTTGAAGCCCTCCTCCTCGTCGAGCGGGTCGTCGAAGTGGATCTCAGGCTGGTCTATCGGGCGAACGTCGGTCTCGACGACGGCCTGCGAGTACCAGCCAGGGAGCTGCTCCTGGAGGGCCTCCATGTAGATATAGTCGCGCCCGAGGCGGTTCTCGATCACACGTCGAGGCGCCTTGCCTGGACGGAAACCAGGAACCCTGACCTGCCGGCCGAGTTCCTTGATCTTCGCCTCGACGCCCTGCCTGACCGACTCGGGGGTCACCTCGATGTCGAGCCTGACCTTGTTCTCCTCGAGTTTCGTTACATTAGCCGTCATACCCTCCAGTTCCTCTTTATCGGCCCGACGCGGGCGGCGATGTGCGAGAGGCGGGATTTGAACCCGCACGCCGTGAGGCACTAGATCCTAAATCTAGCGTGTCTACCATTCCACCACTCTCGCTCGCCGTTGGACCTGCGCCCGATTATAACAGCCGTCGAATCCCCGCCCGCCCGCGCCCGACCCTTTACGCTATGGGCGCAAGCGACTTGCTGAAGGCAAATCGCGCTAGTCAGCACGCTTCGGCCTGCGGCCTTCGCTCGTCAGCATTTGAGCACGCTCAAGCCTTCGGCTTTCGCTTGTCAGCCAGGACCTGCACACGCGAAAGCTGAAGTGCTGAATTGCTGACAAGTCGCCGTAGGCGGCGTGCTGAAGTGCTCTATCGGCGGAAATCGTCGAGGATTGCCTGGTTTGCGTCGTCGTCTGGTATGAGGACTTCGTTCCCGTCGGAGAGGGTCTCTGGGGTGCCTTTGAGTTGTTGGGAGGTCATCTCGGCGTGCCTTCCTCTGCGGATGAGGACCTGACCGAGGGTGATGGAACCGTCGAGATCCAGGTCGGTCTGTACGTTCTCGTCCATTACCTGCATGATCTCGGGGAGTGTCTTGACGGTGTGCCACCTCAGGGCCTCGCTGCGGAGGGCGGCAACGAGCTCCCGCTGGCGCTGCATACGGTCGAGGTCGGCTCCCGGGGTGCCTCTGTATCTGGCGTAGATCAGGGCTTTGTGGCCGTTTAGTCTCTGCACGTCTTCGCCCATGCGCCACTTCTCGGGGAACTGGTCTTCTCCGACGTCGACCCTGACTCCCCCCATCGCGTCGATGACCCTCTCGAAACCCTCGAAGTCGATGGTGGCGTAATGGTCTATGGGCACTCCCAAGTAGTTCTCCAGCGCCTCGATCGTCTCATCGACGCCGCCATAGTTGTAGGCGGCGTTGATACGGTCCTTTTCTCCTGGCTCCACTTCGACGAAGAGATCCCTGGGCACAGAGAGCAGCTTGAGGTCGCCTGTCTTGGGCACCACCTGCACGAGCATGATGGTATCCGTGCGGCTCCCCATCTCCTCGCTGTCAGGCCTCGTGTCCACGCCGAGCACGAGCACGTTGAGCGGCCTGTTCGTGATCTCGTCCTCCCCGAACATCTCCTGAACCCAGTCGCTCGGGGAGGTGTCGACCTTGACAGGGTCGGGTTGCGAGGCCTGGGTGAGTCTTTGAATCGAGACCGGGCCCGCAAGGACCTCGACGCCCAGGATCATAGCGACGAGCAAGATAGGTAACGACCACATCCACCAGCGGATGCGGCGCATGCCCTTGCGTTCTCTGGTGTAACCCTGGAAGTCCCTCATCCACAGGGAGTCTAATCCGCGCCCACCTACAAAGCAACATTCAAGCATTTCAGCACGCCTGCTACGCAAGCTTGTCAGCCAGATCTTGCAGATGCAATACCTGAAATGCTGAAGTGCTGACGAGCGAAGGCGTTAGCCTGAGCGTGCTGAAGTGCTAACTCACACTCCGCTGAAGGCGGAAAAGCCGCCGTCTACGGGCACGACGATGCCGTTGACGAAGGCAGAGGCTTTGCTGCTGAGCCAGATCAGGGTCCCTCCCAACTCTTCTGGTTCTCCGAAGCGGCCCGCCGGGGTGTGCTCGATTATCGTCTGTCCTCTCTGGGAGGGGCTACCGTCCTCGTCGAGCAGGAGGTTCCTGTTCTGTTCCCCTATAAAGAACCCTGGCGCTATGGCATTGACCCTGAGGCCAGGACCGTAGGTGCGCGCGAGCTCGACGGCGAGCCAGCGGGTGAAGTTCTCGACGGCGGCTTTGGCGGCCGAGTAGCCGACCACGTTGGTCAGGGTCCTCGAAGCGGCCATGGAGGAGATGTTGACGATCGAGCTATCGGGCTCCTCTCTACCCTCGACCATGGCCGCGCCGAAGACCTGGCAGGGCAGCAGTGTCCCTAGGAAGTTGAGGTCCATGACCTGCCGCATGGCCTGCTCAGGCAAATCGAAGAAACCCAAGCCATCGCTTAGGGTTGCCTCGGGCACGTTCCCGCCGGCCGCGTTCACGAGGATATCCACCCTCCCCCAGCGCTCGAGCAGCGTGTCCCTGGCGCTTTCGAGCTGGTCGGTGTCGAGCACGTCGGTGGGAAGAGCGAGCGATTCGCCACCAGCCTCCTCTATCTCTCCGGCGACCCTGTTGGCCTTCTCTTCGCGCCGGCCGAGCACCGCCACCCTGGCGCCGCTGCGGGCGAGAGCGCGGGCCATCTCACCGCCGAGCACCCCTGTTGCGCCAGTGACGACGGCGACTCTTCCCTGTAGCGAGAAGAGATCCTGTAGCGCACTCTGATCCACGATTCTCCTCCTTACGCCTTGCCCACGGGCTCTCTCTGGAACCCGTAGGCTCTCTTTGCGAGTCCGTAGGCGAACTCGCGCGCCATGTCCGGGGCTTCCTCTCCGTCCACAACGCCCGTAACGATCATCCCTGCGAGCCAGTCGCAGGTTATGCGCCTCCACACGTCGTGGCGGGACGGTATGCTCGCGAACGCGCGGGTGTCGTCGTTGAAGCCCGCTGTGTTGTAGAGGCCCGCTGTCTCTATCACCGCGTCGAGGTAGCGCCGCATCCCGAGCGGGCTGTCGAAGAACCACCACGGCGCCCCGAGCAGCAGGGCCGGATAGTGCCCGGCGAGCGGCGCTAGCTCCCTGGAGTACGCGGCCTCGTCCAACCCGAACACGACGAGGCGGAAGCGCGGGTCGTTGCCCCACTCGCCGAGGATGGCCCGCAGGCCACGGGTCCAGTCGGCCGCTATCGGGATGTCCGCCCCCGCGTCGAGCCCGAACCGCCGGTGCACGACCCTGTTGTGGTTGCGGAGGCTGCCCGCGTGCAACTGCATCACCAGCCCGTCCTCGACGCTCATGCCGGCCATCTCGATCAGCACGTTGGCCGTGAACCTCGCGGCGTCCTCGCCGCTTGACTCTCCCGAGAGGGCACGGGCGAAGATCCCCTGCGCCTCCGCTTCCGACAGACGCTCGGTGTAGGGCGTGGTCGCGCTGTGGTCCGTTGCCACAGCCCCCATCTCCTTGAAAAAGGAACGCCTCTCCTGCAGGGCCTCGAGGAAGGAGCGATAGTCGACGACGTCGATGCCAGAGGCTTGCGAGAGGAGGTCTATGTTGTGCCGCCAGCCGGCCGTGGAGAGATCGGTAACGGCGTCTGGCCTGAAAGTGGGCCGCACCCTGCCGCCCCAACCCTCCTCACGCAGCGTGGCGTGATGCTCCAGCGTGTCTGTCGCGGCGTCCGTCGTACAAAGGATCTCTACGCCGAAGGTCTCGAAGAGGGCCAGCGGCGCGTACTCGGGGCTAGCCAGCCTCTCCTGGAGATGGTCATAGATCTCCTGCGCGTTCTCTGCCGCCGGTCTCTCGGTGACGCCGAAGACATTGATGAGCTCGTCCGAGAGCCAGAACCCCGTCGGGGTTGCGCGGAAGAGATGGAAGTTCTCGCAGAACCGCTGCCAGACCCGCCTGTGATCCTTCTCTACGGGGGCGCCGTCGACTGTAGGTACCCCGAGGTCCTCCATCGGGACCCCCTGGCTGTAGAGCATCCTGAAGACGTAGTGGTCGGGGATGATAAAGAGATCGGCCGGCGTCCCGAGCGTGGCGTCAGGGTCTGCGAGCAGGGCGGGTGGCACGTGTCCGTGCGGCCCGACTATCGGCAGGTCCTCGACCTCCGTGTAGAGGCTCCTGGCCACAGACCGCCTGGCCGGGTTCGGGTCGAAGAGCCTGTCAGGGTCGAGCGTCCAGGGCTTGCTCATGGGGTTCCTCCGTTCGCAAAGGGCTCGAGGTGTCGCAGGAAGTGCCTTTCGAGGCCAGCGGCGTAGTGCTCGGAATGTTCGCGCAACAACCCCAGGAGCCGGTCGCGGAAGCGTGCCTCCTGAAGCACCGACCCGAATGTGACGTGCAGTATCTCCCTAGCGTCGAAGGACTCGAGAAGGGCCGGCAGCTCCGCGTCGCCGACAGAGTCAGGCGCACGGTCCGTGCTTGCCGAGACGTGGTAGCTCGCCCTGTCCTCCTCGTAGCGTCCGCGGGCGAAGTCGTAGATCTCGCGGAAAAGGTCTGCGTCGAGCGCGGACACAGTGCGCAGGGCCTCCAGGTAGCTCGTGCCCGCCGTCTTGAGGTGGGCGAGTCCCATGGTCTGCCGGACAAAGGCGGGGTAGATGGAGAACTTGTCCGAGCCTGAGTGCAGGCTCAGCTTGTACGGCCCGTCGGGTGAGACGGTGCGGGCGATGGCGGCGTGGACCTCGATGTCCTCCTCGAACTCTGCGACGTCGCCGATGAAGTCAACGCCCTTCTCGAAACGCCCGACGTAGCGCGGGGCCAGGCTCACCCACCTGACCCCGAGACGCCGCAACTCCGTGGCGATGTAGACGTGCTGGGCGTGGGTCGTCGGGGTCTCTGTCTCGTCCACGGAGACCTCGACTTCGAAGTCTTTGTCTCCCATCGCCGACTGGAGGTGGCGGTAAAGCCGCGCCACGTGGGCCACGGCGGCACCGTACTTGACGGCCGCCAGCGCGAGGGAGTGGTCGTCGAAGCTGACCTCGTGGCCTTCGGCCTGGAACGCGCGGCCGAGATAGCGCGGCTTCAGGTCAGCCTGAACGTCTTCGAGATCCTGCCAGGGCAGGTCCTCCAGTGCGGTCCGCAGCGCTATAGCGCCGGCAGTCTCGGCCCCGTCGTCGACGTACTCTCCGGGGTCGAACGTAAAGAAACTGTAACCTGCGGCGACGCAGGCGTCTACGTCTTCTGCGGTCTTGAGGTGGTCGGCGTCGGCCCCGGAGCCCTCCTGCCAGCCTTCGGCGAAGGCGCCCCACGTTGCGTCGTCGAGGACTTGCTGAGGGCCCCTGCCCGTACGGTCCATCTCCCTGATGGACTGCTGGGCGAAGATGGGAGCTATCCCTCCTCCGGCGGCGCGCAGGGCCCTGACGTGGCCTGGAGTGGCGAGGCCGAGCCTGTCGCCGAAGCCAGCAGACGTGCGTGTTCCGAGGGGCCGCGGGCGCAGCCAGGGCATGAGGTCGCGCAGGGCCTCCAGGTTGGCCGCGCTCATCGGGCCGAGAAGGAGAGTACGGTCGCCTGTGGCGCTGCTCTCCCCTTCGAAGCCTGAGAGGACCTGAGATCCCGAAGGCGCCAGGATCGCAACTCTCTGGCCAGACGCTACCAGGCCGGCCTCCGTTCCGTCGACGGAGACGGCAGAGTTTGGGAGAACGTCCAGGCCGTTCCTAGCGAGGAGTGCGGTGGCCGGGTTTTTCGTCAGACCCATTCGATCTCCTGCTTGCGGAGTAGTTCTTTGAGGGCCCCTGCGGCTTTGCGGAACAGCTCGGGGCCGCTGAAGCCCGAGTACTTACCCGCGGATGCGAGGTGCGGTTCCAGGGAGAAAAAGCCGTCGAAGCCGGAGGCGCGCAGCGCGGAGAGTGTCTCGGGCAACTGCCCGTCTCCTTCACCCGCAGGAACGACCCTGTCCGTGCCCGAGAGAGCGTCCTTTACATGCACGTACTCTATGTAGGGCCGCAAGGACGCGTATCCCTCATCATAGGGATGGGTGACACCGCACTGCACGAAGTTGGCGGCGTCCCACGCCGCCCGCAGGACCGGCGAGCCGACACCGGCGAGTATGTCCACACAGCGGCTTGGGACGTCGCCGTAGATCTCCTTCTCGTTCTCGTGCAGGAGCATGACCCCAGCATCCGCTGCCTCGCCGGTCATGGCCCCCATCCTGTCGAGCACCTCTTCCCGATATCGATCCGGCTCCTGCCCTTCGGGAATGAAGAAGGAGAAGACGCGGACGTATGGCGCCCGCATGGCTTCGGCGGCGCGCAGCGCGCGACGGAAGCGCTCCAGGTGCGGCCCGAATGGGTCTGTTACCGGCACCTTGCCTATCGGGGATCCTATGGATGATATGCCGATGCCGCGCTCGGCGACTGCGGACTTTACCCGATCCAACTCATCGTCCGTAAGGTCGAGCACGTTGGTGTTCCATACGCTGCGCAGCTCCATGTAGCTTATCGATTCCTCTGCGAGCGTGTCTAGTTGCTCGTCCAGTTCGGGAGAGATCTCATCCGCGAATCCCGTCAAGGTCCACACTTGTCATAACCCCTTTCCACGTGGCGGCCCTCCGCCCGCTGCGAGAGAACCAACCTTACCTGTCCTACTCCTCGATACGTACGGGCCCGCCGGTACGGGCCGACTCGTAGATCCCCCGGATTATCGCGAGCGGTTTGCGTCCTTCATGGAGATTTACGAGCGGCTCGCGGCCCTCCCTCACGGCCTCGACGAAGTCCTGGATCTGGTCGCGGTGCGCCATGGAGAGGCTGCCAGGGTCCGCGCCGGCGCCGGATACGGACGTCGCCCCACTGTACTGCTCCATCACCTGTTCGGCCTGGTTCTCGCCTCCGCCCGCTCCGTAGGCGTCTCCTTCCTGTCCTGCGCCGGCGGCGTGAAAGTAGGTCAGTTCATCGTCGTCGATGATGGCCGAGCCCCTGTCCCCGTGCACGGCGATCCTGGCCGTGAGACCCGGATATGCCGCCGTCGTCGCCACTATGGTGCCGAGGGTGCCGTTCGCGAACTTCAGGATGGCTACCGCTGTGTCTTCGACCTCGATCCGCTCGTGGGCGATCAGGCCCGTGTAGGCGGTAACCTCGACTACAGGGCCCATCAACCACTGCAGGAGGTCGATGCTATGGATGGCCTGGTTGATCAAGACCCCCCCACCGTCGAGCTCCCAGGTGCCACGCCAGCCACCAGAGTCGTAGTAAGACTGCGACCTCCACCACCGCACCTCGGCTGACCCCGAGGTCAGGCTGCCGAAATCTCCTCTGGAGAGTGCCTCGTGAACGGCCTGCGTGGCCGTGTCGAAGCGGTGCTGGCTTACAACGGCGACACTCTTGCCCGTGGCACGCTGTACCTCGATCAGGCGGTCAGCCGCCTCTAGCGTGACGTCAACGGGCTTTTCGATGACTACATGTTTACCAGCCTCCAGTGCCGCTATGGCACCCTCGGCGTGTATGCCACTAGGGGTGCAGACGCACACTGCGTCGAGATCCACCCCCGAGAGCATCTCTTCGAGGCCGGGGTAAGCGGAACACCCGTACTCGCCGCCCAGTTCCTCGGCAAGGTCGGGGACGGCATCGGCCACTGCCACGAGCTCCGCGCTCTGTAGGCCGGAGATGGCTCGCGCGTGGTGGGGGCCGATCACTCCGCATCCCAATATGCCGAAACGCAGCTTCTCGACGGTCATGTATCCTCTCCCCCTTTGTATGCTCGGGATGGATCGTGTATCCCCGGTGCGCTCTCGCGGACGATCAGCTCTGGCCCGAGCTAGACTTCGCTCTCCCGGCCGCGCCGGCGACGATGTCGTACTCGGGTACCCTGAGGGTGGTTAGCGCCGGCAGAGAGCAACTGCTTGCGTGTACGCTATCATAACTTTCGGCACCTATCAGCGGGTTTAGAGGGAGGAAGGCGTGGAAGGGCGTGGCGGACCCAGGATAGCGTTTGTGGGTGGAGGAAGCTATCAGTGGGGACCCAAGATAATCCTGGACGTAGCGCTGAACGAGGAGTTGCGCGGAGGCAGTCTGGTCCTGCACGACATCAACGCCGAGGCGCTCGAGGACATGTACGAGTGGGGAACGAGGGCCCTCGATGTGGCGCAGGCCGACCTGACGTTGGAGAAGTCACCGGAGCTAGAGGAGGCCCTCAGGGGGGCTGACTTCGTTGTCTTGAGCATCTCGACCGGGGGTCTGGACGCCACGGCTTTGGACCTTGAGATCCCCGCCCGTTACGGGGTAGTACAGACCGTTGGCGACACCGTTGGGCCAGGAGGACTCTTCCGCGGCCTGAGGAACATCCCTGTGGTCGTCGAGATCGCACGCGCCATGGAGAGGTCTTGCCCACATGCCATACTGTTGAACCTCACCAATCCGCTAACGGTTCTGACCAGGGCTGTCACGAAGGTCACCTCCATAACGTCCGTCGGGCTCTGCCACGAGCTCTTCAGCACCCTCGGCATGCTCTCGAAGATGTTCGATGTGCCCGAGGAGGCCGTCAACGTGAAGGTAGCCGGAGTCAACCACTTTATCTGGGTGACGGACGTGGCGGTGCATGGAGATGACGTCACAGGCGAAGCATTCCGCAGGATCTCCGACGGCGAGGCGCGTGAGATCTCACTTTCAGATAACGCCGATGATACCGACCCCTTTACGAACACCTGGGGCTTCCGCACGGAGCTGTGCCGGATCTACGGGTATTTGCCTGCGGCTGGCGACCGCCACGTGTGCGAGTTCCTTCCCGGATACCTGGAGGACGAGAAGGAGCGGGAGAGACTCGACCTCAGGGTGACCACCGTGGATGTTAGGAGTGAGCGACTCGCCGCAGACAGAGAGAGGGTGCGGAGTATGGTCATGGGCGATGAGCCCATCCCGACCGGGCGCTCGCGGGAGGAGATCTCCGACATCATAGCCGCCATGTGGACCGGTGAGGACTCCGTAAACATCGTAAACCTGCCGAACGCCGGCCAGGTCAGGGATCTTCCGCTCGGTGCAGTAGTCGAGACCTACGGCGCTCTCAACGGTAGCGGGGCCTCCGGCATCGTTTTCGGCGAGCTTCCACCAGCGGTAGCCGCGCTCGTACACCCGCACGTCTTCAACCAGGAGGCCATCGTGCAAGCCGGCCTGACAGGTGATAAGGAACTCGCCTTCCGCGCCTTCTCGAACGATCCGCTGGTTGGTAGAGGACCAGATGCCAGGAAGATGTTCGAGGAGATGCTCGAGGCTCAGAGAGAGTATTTGCCGCAGTTTTAGCATTTCAGCACGCTCCAGCCTTCGGCTGTCGCTTGTCAGCGTTTCAGCATGTCAGCTCGAGATCTGGTGGAGTATTGTGGGGTCTTTTATTCTGGTGTCTTCTGCCAGGAGGAAGGCTTTGCTGAGGATTATTGCTAGGGTGCGGTCACCTTCGAAGGGGAGGAATAGTTTGTTTCCGGTCGCGGGTGCCCGGGTTGGGACGATGCAGAGGTACTGGTCGTTTGGCTCCATTAGTATGTTGCCGCTGCCGAGGTGAATTTTGTATGTGCGTACGTCGCCCTGGACGATCAGGAACCTGTCTTGTAGGCGGCAGCGGTCCGAGATTTTGAGGCGGGGGATCAGGCGTTGCAGGACTTGTCTGCGCGTCTTTGCCGTCTGGGAGAGGGCGCCGAAGGAGTAGCTCGTCCAGTAGTCCCTGTAGCGGCCTTCTGGTCCACCGTCAACCCAGTTAGGGTCGTTGCCGACGCTGGCCACGCCGACGAACATGTCCGCGTCACGCATCACCTCGGAGAGGACTAGTGGTGGGACCTCTTCCAGGGTAAGCGGCCCTGCAGGTGCGCCCTGCCCGCGGAAATCGGCGGCGTATCCGCCTCCTCCTGCGTGGGCGTAGTTCTCCCTGGCGTCGATGTTGTAGAAGCGGACCTGGTCGGTGGCCAGGTAGAGGTAGGTACCCGCCTCCGTGGTGTCTGCCCCGTATTCGTCGCCGAGGCCCTCGATCCAGAACTCGGCCCTCAATCCCCACCCTGGCAGTTCCAGGGTCGCAGGCGGGTATTCGTCGTCGACCATCAGTCTGAGCTTGTTCTTCCATCCGCGCGCCGCGCACAGGGCGTTGAACTGGTGCTGCTTGATGACGTGGGCGGCGAAGCGATTGGAATAGGTGCTCGTGGTACGCTCCGCGTCGGTGAGCAAGTAGACTTCCCTGTGCGCCTGCTTGAAGGGCTGGCGTATCTCCAACTCGGCGAGCCAGTCCCTCCAGGCGAGGACTTCGCCTGTGTCCTCCCGCAAGGGGTGCCACAGCTCTACGCGGGTCGAGTCGTCGAGCCAGTCAAGAATGTGGCCGTTTCGACCGACGATACGGCCCTCGTAGTAGACCCCGGCGCCTGTGCGTTCGCTGTTCGTGAAGGTCCAGATCAGACGCCGCGCTAGCGTGCCGACGACAGGATGGTCGAGATAGCGTTCGCGCCAGGAGGGGTACGCCCAACTCTTCTGCTGGAGATACAGGTTCTCGATCCTGTCGCGCTGGGCCGGGAGCATCTTGCGCAGGTCGGTGGCCGCGGCCTTGATCTCTTTCAGATCCTCGGGGTTATGTTCTTTGACGGCTTTGGGCACGGACTTCTGCGGTTTGCCATCAGGTTTGATCCAACGCAGCTCCGTCGCACTTGTACCTGTGACTTCCAGCTCGACGCCGAACTCGCCTAACCGGGCACGCCTCACCCCCACCTCCTGCAGGCCGTAAGCCGGGACGGAGATCTCCTCGATCTCCTGTAGCGACATTCCGGCTTGCCCCGCTGCGGTGTCTAGCGCCTTCTCGATGCCATTCTGGGCTGTTCCGAACTTCACCCTGGCCCGTAGCATCGCGAGTTGCCCCACTCCCCCCGCACCAGGCATGGCGCCCAACGCCCACACGCAGGCGTTGCCGACCCTGACACACCTCGGGCCTATCTGCGGCACCTTGCGATACGCCGAGAGCGCCAACGCTCCCAACGCACGCGCGATCCCGGCATCCTCGCTCCATGCGCACAGCCAGGCCAGCGCCTTGAGGATGTCCGCGTTCTGGTCCTGTAAGAGCAAGTTGGGGTCGGGCTGCCACTGTGATCCCAGCTCGACGGGCCTGGTGCGCGGCCTGTCTACCAGGGGGAACCAGTTCAGCAAGGCTCGCTCGAAAGCGGGGCGTCCGATCTTCTCTACAAGCGCCTCCGCGTCTGTGGTCCACTTCTTGCCTGGCTTCGCGCCTCTGGCCCCGGTGCAGCGGTGCAGGAGATAGACCCATGCCGCACGTGCTTCGCCTTCCAGCGCCTCGATGTCGCGTATCGCGGCATCCGACCACGCCTCGCCGGGTAGGAGGGGCAGGGTCGAGGTCGAGAGCCTCGCAAGCTCTTTCAGCTTTGCTGACCAGCGGCGCGTCTCTTCCGTGCTGTGGCTTTCTTCGAGACACTTTGTGAGTTTGTTGGCCCTCTTGCGGAGATCCGGTGTGAGCTCGTGGTCCTTTAGGTGATCCTCGAGCACTTTGATCATCTGGGGTGTTCCTCGCACGGACATATACGGCTGGCGGATGGACCAATCCAGGAGAATACAGACCTCGTCATGGTCGAACGGGAGCCTGCGTCTGAGCACGGTCTGCATGGTTTGCCGGACCGCCCAGGTCTCGTGAAAGGCTGTGGAGGGTTTCTTGTGGCGGAGATCCAACCACGTCGCCGCGGCCAGCACGAACCCGCGCTGCTCCTCCTGGTTTGCCGCGAGGATCCGACGACCGGCATCGGAGTCCCTGTTCTCCAGGGTGTACCGCCGGTAAACCTCCTCCTTCTCCTCGGCCACGAGGTCGTCGATCCATGCCCTGTAAGGTTGCGGAGTGCGCCGCCTGAGGAGGAACACGCTCAGCCTCCGACGAGCGGGACGAGCTTCAGGAACGTGACTGTTGTGTCGGGCCTGATCTCGATCTCATCTTCGAGCTCGTCCACCTGCCTGTCATTGACCAGCAAGATAAACCCGTTGCTGTAGAACGCCTTGATCGCCAGTTCGACCTGTTTCTCCGGGTCTATCCTCCGCCCCTTCCTTATCTTGAAGCCGTTGAGTGACCTCTCCGCGTCAGTCGGCTGGACGAGACCGCGGAAGTACTCGGGCTGGCTGAGGTTGTAGTCGCGAACCTCGTTTGCGACGCGGGCGCGGATCAACTCCCGCACTGAGATCCGGCTTTTCAGTACATCGAGTGTGAAGTCTCTTTCCTCATCATCCCCGAGGCTGGAAGTCGTTTCGTCCCGGATCTTCAACGTCGTAGACATCGCCACACTCCGTCCTCGAAACCCCTGCTAACGTACGAGAAGCGTACGGCCCTCGGCGCACCAAATCAAGTAGCAAATGGGCTGGAACAACGGGGATTGCTAGAGGCATCTTATAGCAGTTTGTGGGAGGCTTCAGGCTTCAGGTTTCAGTGAGATCAAGCTGACATGCTTGCAATGAAGTTGGACCTCTTTGCAACTTGCCCTAGGTCTCGGGCTGGCACGCTGAAGTTGTTGGTTTTGGTAACTTACCCTCATTTATGATGGTAACCTCCTGCGGCGGAAGCCCATGGGTTTGACCGTACGTTCTGCGTAGGGGGGAGCAACGTGCCAAGGAATGTCGAAGAGGAAGGCGAGCGGGGTCACGATACGCTGCATGGCCCCGAAGGTGTACGACCTGTGCTGCCCGTCGAGACCCTGAGGGAGGCCGTCGAGAGCTACGCGCCGTACCTGCAAGCGTCAGGGGAGATGCACGACCCGATCTTCGGGGAACCCACGCAGTACGGTACCCCGTATCATGCGCTCTGCAACGCCGTGCTCGCCAGGGAAGATAGCGGTGAGAGGAGGTCGGCGTATGCGGACCGCGCCGTTCGTGGCCTGGGGGCCGCCCTCGACCACGTCTCGGGTCCCGGACTCCCTCCTACAGCTTCTGGCTTCGACGGCGCGACGGGTGCGGTCAGCCGCTCCAATCACAGGGACTTCTTCTGGCCCCCGATCCTGAAGACCTTCCTCATACTCAGGGACCTCGGAATCGACGGCGCGGAAGGCTTCGCCGGTCGGATCTCCGGGGTGGACATCGAAGCCTCGTTCGCCCAAAGACCTCCTTCGAACTGGGCCGCCGTGTGGCTCTCGGGAGAGTGGCTCCGGTTGCGTGAAGGCCTCTCTCCGTTCTCGACGGGGAGGTTGGATCTCTGGCTCGACACGTTCTTTGAAACCCACATCCTGGCCGGGCTAGGCCTCTACCAGGAACCGGGACACCCGAACTCCTACGACCTCTTCACCCGCTACCACCTGGCAGACATGCTAATGGAAGGCTACGATGGTCGCCGGCGCGAGGACCTGGAACGCCTCATGCGAACGGGCCTGCGTCGCAGCTTAGGCGTCCAGCTCTCCGACGGCTCCCTCGCCTCCGCCCACCGAAGCACAGGGCAGACGTGGACCCTCGGTGCCGAGTGCGCGTTCTTCACCCACGCATCCAACTACTTCCGCGAACGCGACCCCGAGTTGGCGGGACGCGCCGAGGAAGCCGCCTACCGCGCCCTCTCATCGTTCCGGCGCTGGCAGCGGGAAGGCCCGTATAGCCCGGTCGAGAACCGTCTACCGCCGGGCCACAGGGTCGGCTACGAACGCTACACAGCCGACGGCCACTACGCGAACCTGGCAGCGGCTTTCCTCGCCGTGGCGGTGTCGAACGGCTTGAATAGGCATTTCACGGAGCCTCCGGGCGGACGCGAGGCTTCCTTCTTACTGGAGCACGACCCTACCTGCAGGGCGGTTCTGCACAACGGCATCTACAGCATGCACTTCAACGCCAGCCCGGCGCCCGACTACGACGCTTTCGGGATCGTAGACCTGACCTTCGGCCCAGGGAGGTTCCTGCAACTCGTCTCCAGCGCGAAGCACCTCGATAGCGGGCGGTTCCTCAACCCTGGTATGGCCAGCAGCTCGGGGGCTGAGCTTGCCCTGATCGGTCGTATGGAGGGAGGCCTGACGCCGCCCCGCCTGGAGCTTCGAGCAAGGGGGCGGGGAAGCCCATACCGGTACCACTTCGCGGCGCGCGTGGAGACGGAAGGAGTCTACGTCGAAGAGGCGACGCCCGGGCTCGAAGAACCCAAGTCGTTGCTGATCCCGTACCTGCGTGACCCCGGCACGGGGACGGTTACACAGGCGAGGATGGAGGCCGGTCGGGTGCTGCTGGTCCACGGCCCGGAGGAAGTCGAGATCTCCTACAGCGCCCCGGTGAGGCGGGTTGTCCACCTGACCGGCGGCCTACAGAGCAGGCGCGGCCTCTGCGGCCTGCTGAGGATAGAGTTTCGAGACAAGAGCCAGAGTATCTCTTACCGCATCAGGGCTGTCCGCTAAGAGCCGCTACCTGGGACCCGAGGCTGCCAACCTAACCGCTCTCCGGCTCGATGCGCAGGCGGACTGAACCCTCGATGGCCGGTTCCGAGAGCGCGAAGATCACGCGCCGCACGTCGGCCGGTCCCTCGGCCAGGTCCACGTCTTCGATGGTTTCGATCCGCGGCACTACCACTTCGGGGTCGAAGTAGACTCGCAGGGAGCCACGGACCCCGCGCAGCAGCACCGAGTCGGGGGAGGCCTCAGCTTCTCCGAAGGTGGTCAGGACGGTCTCGAAGCTGCCTGGTCCCGTGGCGAACCTCACCTCGTCTTTCAATTCCACCCTGGCACCGGGCTCGCGGCGGTGCAGGACGACCGTGCGCTCGAGCGAGTCCAGGTCGGCCTCGGGCGGGTAGGCGTCCCGCATCTCGAACGCCACCAGGTCGGCCCGGTCGTCGGCCCGGTGTTGCAGCAGACGCGCGCCGTGTTGGCCACCGGAGAGTTGCTCCTGGCCGTTTGGCACGGGGACCGAGTGTCCCCTGGAAGAGTTGGCGATGTGCTCGTAGCGCTCGGGGCCGAAGTAGGCCTTCGTGTAGCGTCCGCGGCCGATGTCGGCGATCACCGACTCGGCCTCAGTGTGCACGATAAGGTTGCCCACATCATTCTGGTTGTGCATCTCTCCGTTGTGGCCGCCTTTGGTGGCGAGCACGAGGGCACCAGGGTCTTCCGGGTCCTGGCGGGAGACCATCCACATCATGCCTCCGAACCAGTCGTGGCGGCCAGGGACGAAGGTTCCATCGACACGTTCGGGACGCCAGAAGAGGTCGCGCAGGGCCCAGGCCAGCTCCCTCTCACGTTCGCCGCCGGGCTGCTCGCCGACCAGCTGCGCGAGGTCGGGCAGATCCAACCTTCCCGAAAGGTAAGACAGATGGGCAGGGATGAGGCCGACGTGCCTGTCACAATCGGAGAAGTTCACGTAGAGGCCGGGGCTGAGCCTGGTGCGCGACGGGAAGCGCGAGATCCTTCGCACGTGCTCGCCCTCGAAGAAGTCAACCTTCCAGCCCGTGCGGTGCCCCACGAGGTGGGCCAGGATGGTGTAGAAGCCGAACCCGTAAGACCAGTATGCCGGTCCCTCCGAGGAGCCGCCGTCCTCGTCGAACGTGGAGAGGTAATCGTCGAGGGAGCGGGCGGCGCGGGCCAGGATCTCCGCCAGCCTGGCCGTGTCCTGTTCCAGGTGGATCGCCGCCCCCGCCACCCCGGCGTTGCACACTGCCGTCCAGTTGTTGACCGGCCTATCTGGGGAATCGAAGAGCCACCAGTGGTCGTGGCGCGCCAGGTAGGGGTCCAGACACCGCCGGTCTACCTCGTAGCGGATGCGCCGTCCCAGGGCGGGATCGAGGCGGTCTGCGAGGAGCAGGTCGAGCTCCGCCAGGTACAGTGCGGTCATGGCCGCGCTGAGGTCTATCATGGGGTGATCCATATCGGCCAGATCTCCCTGGTGTGCTGGCCACGACCAGCTGCTCTCCTCGCAGATCGCCCACGCCACGTCCAGCAACGGGTCCAGGAAGCGGCCCTCCCCCTCAAGGCACTCGGCCAGGGCCAGGTTAGAGAGCATCTCCCGCCTGCGGTTCGCCGGACCCTCGTATCCCTCCCGCGACCCGGCGCGCGAGAACTCCAGGTAGAGCGTGGCAGGGAGCCTGGGGACCTCCTTCACTGCCTCGGCCTCGGCGAGTAGCTCAGAAACCCGTTCTTCCCCAACGACTTCGCGCACCCCTTCCCACGCCGCCCGGTCCGAAGCCGGAGGGAATGGCGGTTGCGGCGACGTTTCGCTCAGCGCGTTTTCGATGGAAATGGGATCGTACCTGCCGAGCATGGTCTCGAGTCTCCCCTCACGGGTAGGGTTGTGCGCGGGTGGGGGCCTGGATCTCCAGCCCTCCCGCGACAGGCCAGGTAGCCTCCAACATTCCGTCCTTCTCGCGCACCGCCGGGCCCGACGCCGCGGGAGGCTGGTCGTCTCGCAGCAACTCCATCCCGGCGACGACCACCACGTCGCCGAGCCCCGCCGGGTCGAACCGCTGGCGCGGCCCGCTGTAGCAGAGGCCGTCCAGGCAGACCCGCCCCTCGGAGATCTCCATCTCCCACATCAGCCCGTGCTGGCCGAAGCGGCCTGGGGAGGTGTAGATCACCGCCCGATGCATGCCTGCGGAGAGCTCGAAGCGGCCGTCTCCAAGCTCTCTTCCCGCGACGCCTTCCCCGACCAGTTGGTAGCGGACCCTGAAGTCTTCAGCGTCGAAAGAGCCTGAGGCCGGCACGTCGAGCTGGTGGTGAGCGTCGCCCATACCGGTGAGCAGACCGATCGCGGAGAGGACGCGCGGGCCGCCCTGGGCGTTGCGGACGCAGGCCGAAGAGAAGTCGCGGCCGTCGTGCAGGAAACGCAGCCGCAGCACCACCGCAGGGTCCTCCTCAGTCCGCCAGTACCCGAGCAGCGCGCTGCGCTGGTCCCACAGGTTGTCGCTGCTGACCGACCCCAGGCAGGCATGCTCGGACATCCAGGTCGTGCCCACGGTGGAGTCGTCTCCGTCGCGACGGATGAACGTGCTTCGTAGCTCGGACTCTTCGTTGACCGGCGACTGGAAGCGGTCAACCAGGTCGTCCGGGCAGGGCAGCGGCGCGGTGCCTTCCAACCTGTCTCTAACTCCCGAGTTGGGATGGGGAAGAATCTCGACGCCCGTCCGCGTTGAGAGGTAGCCGGCGATGGCGGCGTCGAGCCGGTCGCTGTAGGAGCGGCTGTGGGGGCCCGCCCACTGGTGGGTGCCAGGATGGTAGTGCTCGGCGATGGTCTGCCAGGCCGCGCGGCGCAGCCTCTCGGCGTCGGCGCGGGCGCGCGTGTCCCTGACCAGTTGCAGCATCCGCTCGCACTCGGTCAGGGTAACGATGGTGTAGGTCGGGCTGTTGTACTCGTTGAACCCGCCGTGATGCTCTGTGTGCTCGACGATCTTGCGCAGGCGACGGCTGCCGTAGTCGGAGAAGCGTGGCTCGCCGAGCAGCTCTCCTGCGGCGAGCGTCACGCCTGCGCCCATGACGGCGATGTTGGTGTATCCAGGCCCGACGTTGCGGCGGAAGATCGAGGCCGCAGCGTGGCCGAGTGCCGTGCGCGCGTCCCAGACCAGGCCCTCGGGCAAGTCACCTGGGTGCTCGACGAGCAACTGGGCCAGCCTGGCGCCACAGAAGTCGGCCCAGTTCCAGTCAGGCGGGTCCATCTCGGCGAGCGGCTCCTCCAGGAGCCAGGGCCAGATTCCGTAGGTCTCGCTCGTAGGATCGGTGTCCTGGAGCGCGAGCACTTTTCTGACGACGGCAGCGGCACGTTCTGTTTCGCCAGACCTGAGGAGTCTGAGGGCGTAGTCCAGGGATTCGCGTGTCGGGTGCACCCAGGCGCCCTGGGGTACGCGCGTGTGGTAGTCAGGGCCCTTCCAGGAGAGGCCGAGCATGCTATGCTCGGCGCTGTAGACCTCACCGTTCACGCGTCCCGTTCCTCGGGCGGCGCGTCGCTCGCGAACAGAATCCGGTCTCCGTCAGGGGAGATCTCCCCTTTCGGCATCAGAGTCTCCTCTATCGCACGGCTCCCTGGTCGCCCACTCCCCTGAGATCCAGGTCCTCTGAGAAGTGGCAGGCGGCC
>Ga0136610_1000121_pt1 | contig 17902 bp, 17 predicted proteins | sample AntDrymUQ1342206_2_FD_104804 | JGI IMG/M metagenome (GOLD analysis project Ga0136610, IMG submission 104804) | Polar desert sand microbial communities from Dry Valleys, Antarctica - metaG UQ134 (22.06) | ecosystem: Environmental > Terrestrial > Soil > Desert | place: Antarctica: Dry Valley...
CGAGAAGCCACCCTCGGACTTGGCCGCGGGTAGGCGCGCAGCACCAACGCAACTACTGGCTCGCAAGCATGGCACCTACGAGCAGTCTGCTACGGCTGCGCGTGGCTAGTGTGGTCATGGTGACCGACGGCATCTCGAACGATGACCTGATCAGCTCGGCGACCCGAATCGCCAGGGTCGTCGCCGTCTGGCGCGACGATGAGGGCCTTGTCTACGTCCTGCCACCGTGTGGTCGCTGTCGGGAGTTCATCCTTCAGATCGACCCAGCCAACCTCGAGACGCTCGTGATGCTCGGCCGGGACAAGGCTGCGGTACTGCGGGATCTCCTCCCCTTGACGGCGTGGCCCGAGCCGCTGTCAACCCCTGAGCGGCCGTCGCCAGCCAGTTGATCCGCCCGTCGGCAACGGGCCATAGGGTCGACACGTGGGCACCGCACCGATCCGCTACCAGTCCGAGGATGAGGACAGTGCCCGCTGGACGGGTTTCCCATTCCGCGATGGCGACATCGTGATCAGCACCCGGTCCAAGAGCGGGACGACGTGGATGCAGATGATCTGCGCCCTCCTCATCTTCCGAGAGCCCGACTTGCCGGCACCGCTGAACGAGCTCTCGCCATGGCTGGACTGGAGGATCCGTCCGCTCGAAGACGTCGTCGCCCGGCTCGATGCCCAGCAGCACCGCCGGTTCGTCAAGACCCACACCCCCCTCGACGGGTTGCCCATCGACGCCCGGGCGACATACATCGTGGTGGCCCGCGACCCGAGGGACATGTATGTCTCGCTGTACCACCAGGGCTCCAATATCGACCGCGAGGCGGTGCGCATGCTGCTCGGGCAGACTGCACCCGCGCGGGCGGACGACGAGCCGGAGCGTCCCGATGTGCGCCAGGCGCTGCTGAGCTGGATCGACAGCGACGCGACGCCGCAGGAGGAGATGGACTCGATCCGCGGCGTCATGTGGCACCTGTCCGATGCCTGGCAGCGCCGCCACGAGCCGAACGTCGTCCTCGTCCACTACAACGACCTGCTCACCGACCTCGGGTCGGAGATGCGCCGCGTGGCCGGCATCCTCGACATCGCGGTGCCGGAGCAGACCTGGCCAGCTGTGGTCGAGGCAGCGACGTTCGAGCACATGCGTCACCGCGCAGACCGGCTCGTGCCGACCGGCGTGCTCAAGGACGTCAACGACTTCTTCCGGCGGGGGAGGTCAGGTGGCTGGCGCGAGATTCTCACCGCCGAGCAGGTCGCGCACTACGAGGGGCGAGTCGCCAAGCTCGCGCCACCAGACCTGCTCGACTGGCTCCACCGATGAGCGCATCGCGTCAGGTGATGCAGAACTCGTTGCCCTCCGGGTCCCGCATGACCGTGAAGTAGTCGAAACCTTCGTCGACCGTCTCGACGACGGTCGCACCCAGGCCTTCGAGCCGTGTCGCCTCCCCAGCGAGGACTGCGTCCTTGCCGTCGCGGTTCCCGCCACCGGCCCCGCTGACTCGGACGTCGAGGTGCAGACGGTTCTTGGCGGCCTTGCCCTCGGGCACCTTGTGGAAGAACAGCCGAGGTCCGCCGTCCTCGGGGTCGACGACCGCGTATGCGTCGCCGTGCTGGTCTTCCGGGATGCCGAACGCCGTGAGTGCTGCCGGCCAGGTGTCGAAGCCCTCGGGCGGGGGCTCCTCGACATACCCGAGGAGCTCGGCCCAGAAGGCGCCCAGCGCCGCCGGGTCCGCGCAGTCGATGGCCACTTGGAAGTGACGAGTCATGGGATCTCCTCTGGTCTGGCGTGTACTGCCACGAAGATGCCACACCCGCAGACAGTCCTAGAGTGCCGACGGCAGACGTACCCCGTCAAGGCCGATCACGCGCCGTTTGCCGACATGCGTCGGAAGACGTACCCCACCCGGCCCGGCCACCTGCCGTATGCCGGCATGCGTCGGAAGACGTATCCCGCCGGGCCCGGTCACCTGCCGTGGAGTCTGACAGGGGAGTAGGTCTGGTGGCCGCCAGCGCTTTCGCCGTCGTGGGAGCAATGTGCCTGCTGATCGGATGCATCGCTGAGGGCATCCGGTTGGCCAAGTCAACTGAGTAGCAACATGTCTATGTCAGAAGCCGCGGTGGGGCAGTGACATGATCGGGGGATGCCGAACTCCGTCCCCGACCTGCTCGACCTGCTCGAGCTCGAACAGCTCGAGGTCGACCTCTACCGGGGTCGCCAGCCGGACACGGCGATGCAGCGTGTCTTCGGCGGGCAGGTGGCGGCGCAGGCCCTGCGGGCCAGCTGCAACACCATCGACGGGGGCCTAGCGGTCCACTCGTTGCACTCGTACTACCTGCGACCCGGTGACACCGCCGTGCCGATCATCTACGACGTCGAGCGCATCCGGGACGGCCGCTCGTTCTCGACCCGTCGGGTGGTCGCCCGTCAGCACGGCAAGTCGATCTTCTACCTCACCGCCTCGTTCCACATCGACGAGATCGGGTTCGACCACCAGGACACGATGCCTCCAGTAGCCGACCCGGAGGACTGCCCGTCGATGGGCGACCTGTTCCGCGCGGTGACGGGCCGGGCCGACGATCGGTCGTGGGAGCGTGAGTGGGCGGCGCTCGACGCCAGGTACGCCGCCGACTCGCGCCCCGGCGGTGCTCTCGAGGGCAAGGACGAGCCGGCGCGGACTCAGATCTGGGTCCGCGCCGCTGGCAAGGTCCCCGACGACCGCGTCACCGACACGTGCGTGCTGACCTACGCCAGCGATCTCACGCTGCTCGGTGTGAGCCTCGTCCCGCACGGGTTGATCATCACGTCACGCGAGATATCGCCGGCCTCCCTCGACCACTCGATGTGGTTCCACCGGCCGTTCCGCGCGGACGAGTGGATGCTCTACGACCAGCACTCGCCGTCGGCGTCCGGCGCCCGTGGCTTCGCGTTCGGCAAGGTCTTCAGCCGCGACGGCGCACTGATCGCCTCCGTGGCGCAGGAGGGGCTCATCCGACCAGTCGGCGCTGCGCGGGATGGCCTCTCGTGACGACGGAAGACAGGGGAGGGAAGCCATGAGGTACGGCTTCGCGATCGACCACCGCACCTGCATCGGCTGCCACGCCTGCACGGTCGCCTGCAAGACCGAGCACGACATCCCGGTCGGGCAGTTCCGCACGTGGGTCAAGTACGTCGACTCGGGCACGTTCCCCGACAGCACCCGCGACTTCGGCGTGATGCGCTGCAACCACTGCACCGACGCGCCGTGCATCGAGATCTGCCCGACGAACGCGCTGTTCAAGCGTGAGGACGGCATCGTCGACTTCGACTCCGACGTCTGCATCGGCTGCAAGGCATGCATGCAGGCGTGCCCGTACGACGCGATCTACATCGACAAGGACACCAACACCGCCGCCAAGTGCAACTTCTGCGCGCACCGCGTCGACAACGGGCTCGAGCCGGCCTGCGTGACGGTGTGTCCCACCGAGTCGATCTGGATCGGAGACCTCGACGACCCCGACAGCGGGATCAGTCGGCTGGTGGCCAGCAACGACACCCTGACCCGCGCCCCCGAGCAGCACACTGGGCCGAACGTCCACTATGTCGGCGCCGAGCTCAAGGTCCTCGACCCGCTGGGCGCCCCGGTGCGCGACACCTACCTGTGGGCTCAGCCCGACGACCTGCGTCTGCTGACGGCAGGCGACGTGCGCGACGCCGACCCCACGGCGGCGACCACGCTCAACACCGAGCACGCGCGCCCGTGGGGGTGGCGGGTGGCGACCTACCTGTGGACCAAGGGCGCGGGTGCCGGCGCGCTGCTCGTCGCCGCTGTCGGCTTGCTCCTCGGTCTCGGCCTCGACGGTCCGCTCGCGTGGGCGCCGGGCTTGGCGGTGGTCGGAACGGCGGCTACCGGCCTGCTGCTCGTCTGGGACCTCAAGCGACCCGAGCGGTTCCACTACCTGCTCACCAAGCCGAACTTCTCCTCCTGGGTCGTCAAGGGTGCCTACTGCCTGCTGGCGATCGCGCTCGTGTCCGGACTCCTGGTGCTGGCGCAGCTGCTTGGCGCGAGCGGTGGGACGGCCGCCACCGTGCTCGCGGTGCTCGGTATCCCCGCCGCCGTGCTGGCAGCGGGCTACACGGCCTTCCTTTTCGCGCAGGCCGAGGGCCGTGACCTCTGGCAGTCGCGCTGGCTGTTCTGGCACCTCATCACTCAGGCGACCGCCGCCGGAGCCGGCCTGCTCGGGCTCGCAATGCTGGTCAGCAGCCCTACCGACGGTCAGCTCACGCTGGTCGCCGCCGCTCTCGCGATCGGCACAGCGGCCTCCGTCGCGGTCGCGCTGGTCGAGCTCGGCGGTTCACACGACACTGCTGGCGCGGCGGTCGGTGCCTCGATCATGTGGCGGGGCAGGTATGCGGCGTACTTCTGGGGCGGCACCGTCGCTCTCGGTGGTGTTGGAGCGGTTCTGTAAGCGTACGGCTGGGTCAGCCTGACCAGCTGGCCGGTCGCTGTGGCCGGCCTGCTGGCGCAGGGGTCCGTGCTCAGCTACGAGTTTTGCTTCATCCGCGCGGGCCAGGAGGTGCCGCTGTCGTGACCGAGCCTGCCGAGCTCCCCGGCCACCGCGAGCGGGGCGGGCTGAGGAGCTTCCCGCCGCCGAGCGAGTGGGACAGCTTCGTCGCGTATGACGCCAAGGCCCACCCACGCAAGGTGAAGCGCGAGTTCATGCTGATCCCGACGACGTGCTTCAACTGCGAGTCGGCCTGCGGGCTGCTCGCCCACGTAGCGAAGGACGACCTCACGGTGACGAAGGTCGAGGGCAACCCGGCCCATCCGGGTTCACGCGGCCGCAACTGCGCCAAGGGTCCCGCGACCATCAACCAGCTCGACGACCCCGAGCGCATCCTGCACCCGATGCGCCGCGCGGGAGCGCGCGGCAGCGGCCAGTGGGAGCGGGTGAGCTGGGACGACGCACTCGACGACATCGCCTCCCGGATCCGCGCCGCGATCGTCGACGACCGGCGCGACGAGGTGATGTACCACGTCGGCCGCCCAGGGGAGGACGGCTTCGCCGAACGCTTCCTGCTCGCCTGGGGGGTCGACGGCCACAACTCGCACACCAACATCTGCTCGTCGGGGGCACGCCTCGGCTACAGCCTGTGGGGCGGATACGACCGACCGTCCCCGGACCATGCGAACGCCAAGGCGATCGTGCTGCTGTCGTCGCACCTCGAGACCGGCCACTACTTCAACCCGCACGCCCAGCGGATCATGGAGGCGAAACAGTCCGGCGCGAAGCTGGTGGTCGTCGACCCCCGGATGTCGAACACCGCCTCCCACGCCGACCTCTGGATCGCACCGTGGCCGGGCAGCGAGGCGGCCATCCTGCTCGCGGTGGCGTCATACCTGCTGCGGACCCGCGCGATCGACGCGGACTATGTACGCCGCTGGGTCAACTGGGACGTCTACCTGGAGCGGCTGCATCCGGACGCCGAGCCGACGTTCGAGGTCTTCCTCGACCGGCTCGAGGCCGACTATGCGCCATACACGTTCGACTTCGCCGCGCACGAGTCGAGGGTGCCGGAGGCGAAGATCGCCGAGCTGGCCGAGATCGTCGCCCAAGCAGGCACAGCCCTGTCGGCGCACGTCTGGCGCTCGGCGGCGGCCGGCAACCTCGGAGGCTGGCAGGTGGCGCGCACCTTGTTCTTCCTCAACGTGCTCACCGGCAGCGTCGGCACCCGCGGCGGCACCAGCCCCAACGGGTGGGACAAGCTCATCGCCCACGGCTTCGACGTCCCCGCCGGGCACGAGTCGTGGAACGAGCTGCTCTGGCCCGCGGAGTACCCGCTGTCGACGAACGAGATGTCGATGCTGCTGCCGCACTTCCTCAACGAGGGGAGGGGGCGGCTGGACGTCTACTTCTCCCGCGTCTACAACCCGATCTGGACGAACCCCGACGGGTTCACCTGGATGGAGGCGCTCACCTCGACCGACCGCGTCGGCTGCCATGTGGCGCTCACCCCGACCTGGTCCGAGACCGCCACGTTCGCCGACTACGTGCTGCCGATGGGCCACTCCACCGAGCGGCACGACACCCACTCCTACGAGACGCACGCCGGGCGGTGGCTGGGCTTCCGCCAGCCCGTCCGGCGGGTGGCGTTCGAGAAGCTGGGTCGCGAGTTCACCGACACCCGCGATACCAACCCTGGTGAGGTGTGGGAGGAGAACGAGTTCTGGTTCGAGCTGTCCTGGCGCATCGACCCCGACGGCTCTCTCGGCATCCGGCGCTACTTCGAGTCGCCGTACCGTCCGGGCGAGAAGGTCACGGTCGACGAGTACTACCGCTGGGTGTTCGAGAACCGCGTGCCGGGGCTGCCGGAGAAGGCTGCTGCGGAGGGTCTCACACCGCTGCAGTACATGCGCAAGTACGGCGTCGTGCAGATCGCCGACGAGCTCTACCGCCAAGACGAACGCGGCCTCAGCGAGACCGAGCTCGAGGGGGCAGTGCCGGACGACCGCGGAGTGCTGCGCAAGCCGACCGACGACGACTCGACGCCACCGCTGGTGGGGGAGGCGGGTTCCGTAGGGGTGCGGCTCGACGACGGCTCGGTGGTCGCCGGCTGGCTCACGCCGTCCCGCAAGCTCGAGCTCTACTCAGACACGATGGTGACGTACGGGTGGCCGGAGCATGCGACCCCTGGCTACATCCGGTCGCACGTGGCCGCGGACGAGATCGACGAATCCGCCGGCGAGATGGTGCTCATCCCGACGTTCCGGCTGCCCACGCTGATCCACACCCGCTCCGGCAACGCGAAGTACCTCAACGAGCTCGGCAACACCCACCCGGTGTGGATGCACGCCGACGACGCGGTGGCGAAGGGGCTGCGCACCGGCGACCTCGTGCGCATCACGACCGCGATCGGCCACTTCGTCGCACGGATCTGGGCGACCCAGGCGATCCGCCCCGGTGTCATCGCCCTCAGCCACCACATGGGCAGATGGCGACTCCATGACAACGACGGCAGCCGCTGGGTGACAGGCAAGGTCGACATCTCACAGCCACGCGACCACGTGTGGAGGCTCCGGTACGTCGAGCCGCCAGGACCGTTCGACAGCGCCGACCCCGACTCGAGGCGCATCACGTGGGACGACCCCGGCGTACATCAGAACCTGGCGTTCGCGGTGCAGCCGGACCCATGGTCGGGGATGCACTGTTGGCTGCAGAGGGTCACTGTGACAGCGGCCCTGTCGAGCGACCAGTACGGCGACGTCGAGGTGGATACCGCCAAAGCGCGAGCCGTCTACCTGGAGTGGCTGGCCAAGGCGAGACCCGGGCCCGGATCCGACGGCAACAGGAGGCCGGAGTTCCTGATGCGGCCGGTCAAACCGAAACGCAAGGCGTTCCGCGCCGAGTAACGCGTTCCGCGTATGCTCCCCCCATGCCAGGACCAGGATTCGCATGTCATGGCCGGTGGCGGTTACTCACCCTGTTGCCGCTGACACTGCTCCCACTCGGCTGCGGCGCGGGGTCTGGGGGAGGAGAAGGCGAAGAGATCACCCTCTACACCTGTGTCAGCGACGAGACGATCCAGCCGATCATCTCTGGGTTCGAGTCCGACAACGACGGCAGCGAGGTCAAGCTGTTCCGCGCCCCCACCGGGGACCTCAACGCGCGGGTCGCGGGTGACGTGCGGTCCGGGGGTCTGAAGGCCGACGTCATCTGGGGGTGCGACCCGCTCACCATGCAGGGGTACGTCGACCAGGACCTCGTCGGGGGGTGGAGCCCGGAGGGCGCCGCCGACATCCCTGAGCAGTTCCGCACCGACGACTATGTGGGCGTCGCTGTCCTCTACATGGTGGCCGTCTACCAAGACGGTGCACCCGCGCCGAGCAGCTGGTCGGACCTTGCCGGGACCGACTACGACTCGGTCGCCGTCTCCGACCCCAACGTGGCAGCGTCGGCCCTCGGGGCACTCGGCTACTTCAGTCAGGAGCCCGACTACGGGCTCGACTTCTACTCGACCCTGGAGGAGCAGGGCGCCCAGCAGGTCGGCACTCCTGACGAGGTGACGGCGGGGGTGGCGCAGGGTGCCTACGACGCCGGCATCACGATCGCCAACTCCGCCTACCTGGCGAAGGACTCCGGCTCGCCGATCGACATCGTGTGGCCCGAACCGGGGGCGATCGCGATCTATGGCCCGATCGCGCTCGCCACGGACAGCGCGGACTCTACCCTGGCCAAGGACTTCATCTCCTACGTCGTCAGCGAGGCCGGCCAACAGGTCGTCGCGGAGGCGGGCTCCTATCCCACGCTGCCCGGCGTGGAAGGCCCGGAGATCCCTGCCGACGCCCCGGTCGTCTACCCCGACTGGCCCAAGATCGACGCCACCAAGGACTCGCTGCTGAGTGACTACCAGCAGATCTTCGGCGGCTGAGCGATGCAGGCGAGATCCACGGATCTCGGGCGGCGGGCAGCGGTGCTGGCGGTTGGCACCGTCATCTTCCTCCTGGTGGTGCTGCCGGTCTTTCGGCTCGGGTACGTCGTGTGGACCGAGGGCTCCACACAGCTCGACGAGGTCCTCGGCCGGCCCGGTCTCGGCGAGGCCGTTCTCAACACCGTGCTGCTCGCGGTCGCCGTCACCGTGACCGCCGTACCGCTAGGCACCCTGGTGGCGCTGGGTCTGCGGCGAGCCGACGTACCGGGTCGTGGGTGGTGGAGGTTCGCGATGCTGCTTCCGGTCCTCGTGCCTCAGTTCGTGCTCGGCTACAGCTGGACTCAGGCCTACGGTCGCGCCGGGTTCACCGACACCATCCTGGGGCTGGTGTGGCCCTCGGTCCTCGGCCCGTGGGGTGTGTGGGCGGTGCTGGTGGTGAACACGGTGCCGCTGACCTACCTGTTCGTGGCGGTCGGCCTCGCCACCCGGGCCGAGCCCAACCTCGAACGGGCGGCGCGGGCGTCCGGGGGGGACCCCGCATCCGTGCTGCGCCACGTGACGTTGCCGCTGCTGCGCCCCTCGATCGCCGCGGCTTCCGTGCTGTCGTTCGTGCTGACCATGGAGAGCTTCGCGATACCGCAGGTGATGGGAACCCCTGCGGGTTTCACGACGGTGACCACGACCATCTATCGCGATCTCTCACTCGGCAGCGACCCGCTCTCGTTCGTCGAGGCGCTGACCTTGGCCCTCCTGCTTGTCGCCCTTACCGTCCTCGTGGTGATCCCCGCGGATCTGTGGCTCGGACCGCGCCTTCGCGTCACCCGGGTCGCGAACCCGGAGGGCGCGCCGATCGTGACCCCTCGGGGAGCCGCCGGTCGCTGGATCGCCGCCGGGCTCGGCGGATACCTTCTGCTCGGCGTGGTGCTGCCGCTCATCGCGCTGGTCACGGCGGCGATCACGCCGGCCGTCGGGGTGAGCCCGAGTCCGGGCAACTGGACGCTCGACAACTTCCGGTTCGTCGTCAACGCGCGCAACGCGGAGGCGCTGGGACGAAGCGCCCTGCTGGCCTTCGCGGCGGCGGGGCTGCTCACGGTCCTCGGTGGTGCCGTGGCGGTGCTGGAGCGGCGCCGCGCCGGGCGGGTGATGGCCAGTCTGGTCACGGTCACGCTGGTGCTCCCCGGGTCCACCCTCGCCGTCGCCCTGCTCATCACCTACGGCCGCTGGATCGGCGGCACCCTCACACTGATCCTGCTGGCCTACCTCGCCAAGCTGTGGGCGTTCGCGCACCGGCCCATCTCCGGGGCGCTGGACCGCCTGGCGGCCGGCGAGATGCAGGCGGCCAGGGCCAGCGGGGCCAAGGCGCTGACCGCCGTACGCACTGTCGCACTGCGGCCGCTGGCTCCGGCCCTCCTCGGAGCCTGGCTGATCTGCTTCGTGACCGCCCTGCACGAGGTGACCATGTCGAGCCTGCTCTACGGCCCGGACAGCGACACGCTCGCCGTGGTCGTCCTCAACAGCAAGGAGCTCGGCCGCATCGGGGCGACCGCCGCCCTGTCGGTCTTGTTGACCCTGGTCATGCTCCTGCCGGCGTTACCGTTGTGGGTGTTGATCCGGCGGCTGCAATCTCCACGCCACCCCCGCGCCGGTGGCGCCCGGAGTCTCGCGCATGCCCGCTGACGAGCCAGCCCAGCACGTGCTCGACGTGCGCGACCTGACCGTCGCCTACGGCGGGGTGGCCGCGGTTGATCACGTGTGCCTGCACGTACGGCGAGGGGAAGTGCTGGCACTGCTCGGACCCTCCGGCTCAGGCAAGTCGACCTTGCTCAGTGCTGTCGCCGGATTCCGGCCTCCGACGACGGGCGAGGTCTGGCTGCAGGGCCGCCGAGTGGCCGACCCGGGGCGGGCCGAGCCGCCCGAGCGCCGCGACGTCGCAGTCGTCTTCCAGAGCTATGCCCTCTGGCCCCACCTCAGCGCGCTGGACACCGTGGCCTACCCGATCAGGCGCCGGGGCGCGCGACGGCGCCCCGCCCGCGAGGAGGCGCTGGAGATCCTGGACCGCCTTCGGATCGCCCACCTCGCCGACCGGCGTCCGGCCGAGCTGTCAGGCGGTGAGCAGCAGCGGGTCGGTCTGGCCCGGGCGCTGGCACGCCAGGCGTCCCTCTACCTGTTCGACGAGCCGACGGCGCATCTGGACACCCACGTCCGCGGCGTCTTCCTCGACGAGCTTGTCGTCCGGCGTGAGGCGAGCGGTGCGGGGGGACTGTACGCGACCCACGACGCCGAGGAGGCGCTCGGACTCGCCGACCGGGTCGCGCTGCTCAACGCCGGCCGGCTCGTCCAGCTGGGAACCCCGGAGCAGGTCTACGCCGAGCCCGTCGACATCTGGGCGGCCGGGCTGACCGGCCCGGCCAGCGTCGTGCGGGCGGCCGTCGTGGCAGCCCACGGCGGCCGCTGCTCGGTCGTCGTACAAGGACACCGGGTCACCGTCGAGGGCACTGCCGCGACGCCGGGGCGTGACACGGTACCCCTGCTGGTGCGGCCCGGATGGGCTCGTCTCGGTGGGGAGTTGACGGGGCGGCTGCGCGCAGCCCGGTTCCGCGGTCCGCACTCGGACCACCTCGTCGAGACCTCGATGGGTGAGGTGCTGATCCGCGAACCCGGTCCGCCCCGGCACGCCGTCGGAGACGACGTGCCGTGGACGCTGTCGCGCATCTGGCCGCTCCAGGAGACAGCGGCGCCCGGAGGTGTGGCGGGCCCTTTCCTCAGCCGAGCACAGTCGCGGGGCCGGAGTGATAGCCGGCCTCGTTGACGATGGCGAGGTGATGGTCGGTGTAGTGGCGCAGGGCGCGGCGTTGCTGGTCGCTCAACCTGTCGCACACCCACTCCCAGTGCAGCGACACCCAGTCCCCGACCTCCAGCTCCGAGGCCAGGCCGATCCCGTCTATCGAACGGACGACGGTCTCCACCTCGGGGGGGCCGTAGCCGAGGTAGTGGCCGTCCCAGGTCAACGGTGTGGACTCGACGACGACTTGGTCACCTTGAAGGCTGAGCACCCGTCCCCACCGGATCCGGCAGCGGTCGAGCACGGTGAGGGCTTGGGCTGCCCGGCGACTGTCACCCAGCAGTCCGGTCCATGGATAGATGCAGAAGACCGCAAAACTGTGGTGCGGGACGCCGCCTGCAAGCACTCCTTCGGTGAGACTGGAGAAGCGCGGTCCCGAGGTGAAGCGGAACCGGTCCTCCATGGAGTTCCCGATGGCGGGTACGCCGATCTGGTCCAGCCGAGGACTGCCGACCCAGTAGGCCTCGACCACGCGTCGGTCCAACGGGTCGGCGAGCCCCGTGCTGTGCGCGATGAGCTCGAGATAGGGCCAGGCACCGGCGAACTCCTTCGCCATCGCTCGCAGGCCGCCGTCGTCAGCTCCGTTGACGCCTTGCTCGAAGAAGGCGACGTTGTCAGCAGGCCCGCAGTAGCCGTGGTGGTTCGGGGGGAACGCGTAACGGGCGAACAGCACCGGCCCCGGCACCCGTGCAGGTGGAGGCCTGCCGCCCGCTGCCGGAACGCTGTCGCCGCGGACGGCTGCCTCGAGGGTGGGCTCACGCATGCGGCACTGGAGGCTGAACATCGAGGTTGGCGCTGTCGGGGTCGGCGTCGCGCGGCCGTCCCATCATCTCCAAGCCGGCCATGGCCTCCTCGGCACCGGCTGCGTCGACCCGCTCCACAGCAAAACCCATGTGGATGAGGATCCAGTCACCGGCGGAGAGATTCTGCTCGTCGAGATCCAACATGCCGATGTTGACCCGGCGCGCAGCACCGGCGACGTCGACAAGGGCGAGCTGGTCGCCGTACCCCTCGACCATCTCTACGACCTGTCCGGGAATTCCAAGACACATCTGACTACTCCGTTCTTCGAGGGGCGGGGTTGGTGGCGAGGCTGCCACAAAGCCGGTCGACGAGCAAGGAACGCACGGCTTGGGCTGCCTGCGGGACAGCGGCCATCATCGCCGCGGTGAGCCCGATCCCCTCGCCGACCTGCAGCGGCTGGGCGCCGACAACATAGGTCGGCGGCATCTCGCCCCCGAGGGCTGACAGGTTCGAGAGTACGGCGACGGGGCCCATGCCATGCGCGTCGAGCTCTCCTCCGCCGCCCAGGTCGTCGGGGCCGACCTCGAGCACCACAACCTCGCCGGGGTCACCGTGTCCCGGCAACGCGTCGATGAGCACGAGGGCTGCGTAGCCGTCGAGCAGGTCGTAGGCAAGTTGCATGCCGCGGATGCCGTAGTCCACGAGCCTGACGTCGTCGGGCAACGCAGGCTCCTCGGACGACGACAGGTGGCGGACCACCTCGGGTCCGAACCCGTCGTCGCTGAAGAAGATGTTGCCGATGCCAGCGACAAGGATCGTCGCAGTCACCTCACATTTTCCGCATGCGCGAATATCGACGGATATCCGGTATCGAGCGAACCAGAACCGCCAAGCTGACAAGGACGAAGACAGCCACAAGAATGAGTGCGATATATCCGACGACGCTCATGCGATCTCCTTAGGTGAGGGGTTGAATCCAGCACCCCAAGGTGAGAATACTCGTGATCGCCCTCAGGCACCCGAATCCTCGCCGCGTGGCGTGCCCTCAACATGAGCCGGACCGGTCATGTCGGGATCCATGTCGGTATCCGTCGACTCGCTGGCGGGCTGCTCGTCGGAAGGGCTGGCAACCGCACCACCCGGGGTGTCCTCTCTCGGGGCTGCCTTCAGGGCGTCATCCTCGACGAGGCTGGTGGCGCCGGCTGTCTTGGCGTCGTCCTTCTCCGACTGGTCGGCTCCCTCGACATTCGCGGTCTCGCGCCGGTCTTCATAGGGAGGAAGGGTGCTGCCTTCGGTGTCGGGATCGTTGGGGTCGTTGCCGGGGTTGATCTCAGGTTCCATGACCATGACGGTCTCCTTTATCGACGGGACTCTAGCCGCTTCCGGACGGTAGGTCCGGTGAGCCAGATTGAGTGTCTTGCGGGTCCACCGAGGTGTCGCTCTCTTCGTCTGAGCTCCCGGTCGGCCGGTCGGCCGGTCCGGCTGAGGGCTCATCCGAGCCGGTGTCGCGTGAGCCCTCAGCGCCCCGCTCGCCCTGAGGCTCTTCCTCGAGGTGCTCGCCTGGTGTCTCGCTCATCGTCTGTACTCCTTGTCTGCGCCGGTCACATCGAGCGCATTCTGAGATATCTACGGATGTCAGGGATCGAACGTACTCCGAGTAGCACGGCGCCGAATGTCGCCGTTGTCAGTACCAGCGTGGTCAGTCTTCCCAGCGTTCTCATGATCTGCTCTCCTCTCGATGGTCAGGTGCTGCCTCAGTGGGTAGTGGCTCGAGCTCGTCAGGTGCGAAATAGAGGTACCTGCCGTACCAATCGTGCATCTCGGCTGCCGGGTCGTCGACCAGGACGACGGCCACGTGAACGTCACCATCGACGTCGGACAACACGGCCGTCACCCGGGCCACCTGGCCTGCGAAGAACAAGTCCTGTGCATCTGCGCGTCGCGACGGGTGGACGCGCACGAGGCTGCCCTTGCTCACGCTCACACCGGCGATCACGACCGCATCGACGTCTGGCTGCACGCTCGCGTCGGCCGCCGGGTCCCACCAGGGCACGTCACCGGTCTCGAAGGTCGGTGGGTCGGCGTTGCGGATGTCGGGGGACCACTCGGGGACCACTTCCGGCGACTCATCGGGGAACATGTCGGGGAAGGTCTCGGGAGGCAAGGCGCCTGCTGCTGACAGCGCGGCGGCCTCGGCATGCGGGTCCCGCAGGATCCCGTGCAGCTGTTGCATGCTCTGCGGCGACATCTCGTCGCAGCGGTCGATGATCTCCTTGGCGCGTGGGTCGGTCGCCCTGGCCTCCGCCTTCTCCTCGTCGGTCATGGTCATCACGCGCAAGGTGAGGATCTCGTCGATCTCGGTGGAGTCGAACAGTGCCCCGGCGCTCTCGGCAGCGACCTCGGGGTAGTCGTAGAGGATGATCGGCGAGGCGAGTACGACGTCGGTGTCACCCGGCGTTCCGGCGAGGACCGGCCAGCAACGGCGCTGTTGGCACGTCGCGACGGCGTCCTCGGCACCGTCGGGAGGCTCGAGCAACGAGACGAACTCTGTGTGGTGTGCCTCGATCAACAGGTGGGCGCCGATGAACGAGACCCGGATCGCGTCGTCCTTGTCGGCGGCGGGCTCTGCATGCCGGTTCTCCACGGAGGCGGTCAACCGGAGGTAGCTGCCGATGGTTGTCGCTTCCAACCGGATCTCGGCCTGCAGTGGCCAGCGGCGGCGTACGATCCGGCCGACGGCTGAGCCGTCGGCTGTGCACAGCTGTTCGGTCTCCACACCCTCGGTGATCTCGACGGGGAAGGTGACGCCGTCACTCATGTCGGCGAGCGGCTGCGGCGGCAGCGTGACCTCCTGCTCGACAGCCTCGTCCCAGGTCAGCAACCGCTGGTCGTCGACGGCCAGCTCCGCAACGGGCACATAACCTGACGGGTCGTCGGGGTCGATCCGCTCGAGGCCGCGCGTCTGGAGCTGCAGGAACCGCAGGTGCAGCGTGACAGCGGGCGCCTCGACTGAGTCGCCTCCGAGCAGCAGGCACTGCGCCTGCATGCCCGAGTCCTCGCCGAGGCCTGCCGCTGCCGCACCGGGGGGGCCGAGCACGCCGAACTGCCAACGCACGCGGTTCTTCATCGACGTGGCGCGGTAGGGGTAGAGCAGGTAGCCCTCGAACAACACGGCATCAGCGACGGTGCGCGCCAGCTGGAGGCTCACGAGACCACACCTGCCTTGTTGAGCAGCGACACAACGGCGTCCTCCCATGTGGTCAGCCCCCGCACGGACTTGTAGTGCGAGAGCGCCTCGATCGTGTCGCGCTGCAGCCGGAGCCAGCCGGTGTTGGGGAAGTAGTGGTCGATCATGTCCCGCCACACCTGCACCGGGATCTGATAGCGCGACTCCCTGTCCCAGGGCACCTGCTCGACGCCGAAACCGTTGGTTCCGCGGGTGAACACGGTGCCAGAGAACAAGAAGACGACGGGGATCGCCGACTCCCGTAGCGCGTGCAGGTACTTCGACCAGGTCACCTCGAAGTCGTACGTGCACGGCATGGCGACGTCGACCTCGGTGACGCCGGTGAAGCCTTGCACCATCGAGGAGCACTGCATCCACATGAACGGCTTGAGCGTGTCGAACCAGCGCTCACGGGTGCCGAACATGTCGAGCAGACCGCTCTCCTCGTCTTCGCTGTAGCGGCGCCGCTGCGGCTCGATGCGCACCTGGGCGCGAAGCGCGATCGCGTGCACCGGCTCCCCGCTGGCGTCCTCGATGCGCAGTCGCGCGGTCATCTGGGGTGCGGCGGCATACGACTCGGCGAAGACGTCGACCACCGTGAACGTGAGGTCGGCCATCGCTACACCTGCTCGTTGACGGGCCGCGCCGGCTTGCTGCGGGAAGCCACGTCGGCGAAGAACTCGTCCATCGCCTGGTGGACCTCCCGACCGCCGTCGAACCCTCGCCAGAGCTGACGCAGCTGACCCACCAGCTCATAGCAGGTGTCGATCGGTACGAGGTGGCACGAGAACTCGTTGCGCTGCCTGTCGGCTCCGCGGATCAGTAGCGCTTCGACATCGGGGAGCAGCACGTTGAGCTCGGGGTTGACCTCGACCATGCGGTCCCATGCCTCCAGCGGCAGCTCGGACTCGGTCGCGCCCGCGGGGCCAGGATAGAAGGCGATGGTGCGGTCCAGCACCGAGTTCTTGAAGAGGAAGGCCAGGCCTACCGGGATCTCCAGCTCGTCGAACTGACGTGCGCCCAGCTCGAAGGAGGGGAAGGACAGGTAGCGATCCGGGACTGCGCGATAGCGAAGCGCGGCATCGTGAGCGGTGAATAGCAGGTAGCAGCCGCGACAGGTGCACATCAGGACGCGGCTCTCGAGGTTGACCACGTGCTGATGCGCCGCTGAGATCGGTTCCGCGCACATCTCGCAGCGCTCACCCTCGACCGGCGTTGGACGCGTCGAGGTGATGCGCCGCAGTGCGGCGAGGGGTGCACCGCTGCGGACCCCAGGCGTTGAGGCGGCGTTGCTCATGGCCTCGCCCGGCGGGACACAGTGATCACGCCGTGACCGACGCTGGGATGGCGACGGACACCACGTCGCCGCTGACGAGCAGCGGCAGCGGGTCAAGATGGAGCTCGGTCGCATCCAGGCACGCGCCGGCTCGCCGCACCTCGTAGTGCGCCTGGCACGTCGGGCAGCGAAGGACGGCGTCGCCGATCGCACCCCCGAGGCGGCGCGACAGCGTCGCCCCTGCCAGCGTGGCCGCGCACCGGGCGCACCTGTCGAGAAAGGCGAACAGGTCCGAGTCGATTCGGCAGCCGAGGATGGACGTCTCCGCCACCACGAACCCCGCGACGCCACCCGGGGAGAGCTCAGCAAGCCCGGGGACAGCCTCCCAGGACGAGCCGTGCTGCCCGATCTCCTCCACTGCAGGGGCTCCGCCGATGCGGGACCGCAGCGAGTCGATGGAGATCACCGGGCCGACTGCGACCGAGGTGTCCTCCGTCGGGTCATCCACCTGGATGGTGGTGATCTCCGGGGCCGCTGCCTCGATGGCGCCCTCGACTGCCAGCTTGAGCGTGACCGAGGAGGACGGGCAGCCGTCGCAGCTTCCGAGCAGCCGCAGCCGTACGACGCCCTCGTCGCTCACCTCGAGGAGCTCGACGTCTCCACCGTGGGAGCCCAGATAGGGCCGCACTCCTTCCAGCGCCTGCTCGACCCGGGTCGTGACGTCGTACGGGTGCAGGCCGTGCACGAGCAACAGGCTGGCGACCACGTCGTCAGCCGCGAGCGCGGCCAGCACGTCGTCGTCGAGGTGGCCGGAGTCGTCCACGATCGTGAGCACGCGCTCCAGCCCGGCGCCATAGAGGTCCGCGACAAGCCTGACGAGCTCCTCGGCGCGCTCGCGCGCGACCACCCCGCCGGACGAGCTCGCGTCCAGCAGGGCGTCGATGCGCTCACCCGTTGCCCGAAGCTGCTCGGACCTGCTGACGGCTGCTTCGGTTTCGGCCATCTGGGCTGCTACTCCCCTGTCACGGACTGGGTCGGGGAGTGCAGCTTCTCGAGCTTCTTCCCGTCACCGAGATACATGTGGACGCCGCAGGGCAGGCACGGGTCGAAGCTGCGAACCGTGCGCATGATGTCGATGCCCTTGAAGTGCTCGCGGTCGTTCTCCTCGAAGATGGGCTGACCCTGGACCGCGTCCTCATACGGGCCAGGAGTGCCGTAGGAGTCGCGCGGGTTGGCGTTCCATGGCGTGGGCGGGTAGGGGTGGTAGTTGGCGATCTTGCCGTCCTTGATGACCAGGTGGTGCGACAGCACGCCCCGCACCGCCTCGGTGAAGCCGCAGCCGATGGCCTCCTCGGGCACCTCGAACTTCTCCCACGTCTTGGTGCGACCGGCCCGGATCTCGACCAGCGCCTTCTCG
>Ga0136610_1000124_pt1 | contig 17847 bp, 19 predicted proteins | sample AntDrymUQ1342206_2_FD_104804 | JGI IMG/M metagenome (GOLD analysis project Ga0136610, IMG submission 104804) | Polar desert sand microbial communities from Dry Valleys, Antarctica - metaG UQ134 (22.06) | ecosystem: Environmental > Terrestrial > Soil > Desert | place: Antarctica: Dry Valley...
AAGCGCCGCGCCGCGAAGCGACAGCCCGCCGGCTAGGTCGCATCCTTGGCAGCCGCCCGAGAAGCACAGCGGCTGCCCGACGGCACACCCCCTCCGGGCACGGACGCGCCCGTCGGCGGACAGGCCGTGCTCGAGGGCGTGATGATGCGGGGCGTCTCGACGTGGGCCGTCGCGGTTCGCGGGTCCGCGGGCGCCATCGACGTCCGCAGCTTCCCGCTGGTGTCCGTGCGCAACCGCCATCGCTGGCTGCGCTGGCCGATCGTCCGTGGCGTCGTCGCGCTCGGAGAGTCGCTGCAGATCGGCTTCAAGGCGCTGAACATCTCGGCGAACGCGCAGACGCCCGACGACGAAGCGCCGATCTCGGGCGCCACGTGGATCGGCACGGTCGCGCTCGGGCTCGGGCTCGCGGTCGGGTTGTTCTTCCTGCTGCCCGTCGGGCTGACGAGCCTCGTCGCCGACCGGCTGCCCAACTCGCTGGTCTTCGTGCTCGTCGAGAAGCTCGTCCGCATCACGATCTTCCTGCTGTACCTGTGGACGGTCTCGCGACTACGCGACCTGCAGCGGGTCTTCGAGTACCACGGCGCGGAACACAAGGCGATCTCCTGCTACGAGGCCGGCCTCGAGCTGACGCCCGGCAACGCGCAGCGCTTCAGCCGCCTGCACCCGCGCTGCGGGACGAGCTTCATGTTGATCGTCATGGTAGTGGCGATCGTCGTGTTCGCGCCGCTCGGCACGCCCGCGTGGTACTGGCTCTTCGCCTCGCGTATCGTCGGCATCCCGATCGTCGCCGGCCTGGCGTTCGAGGTCATCAGGTGGTTCGGTCGCAACCGCTCCAAGCGCTGGGCGCGGGCGCTGATGGCTCCGGGGATGAAGCTGCAGCTGCTGACCACGCGCGAGCCCGACCACGCCCAGCTCGCCGTCGCGATCGCCGCGCTGCATGCGGTGCTGGCCGTCGAGAACCCGGCGCACGCGGGCCCGCAGGAGCGCATCGGGATGGAGGTCGTCGCCTGAGCGATCTGGCTAGGCTCGCGGCCGCTCCGCGTCGCCCACGACCTGGTTGCGTCCCCCGTCCTTCGCACGGTACAGCGCCTGGTCGGCACAGCGCATCAGGTCGTCCGCTGACTGCCTGGGCGCCAGGCCGGCGACGCCGACCGACAGCGTGACGCCGTGGCGCTGGGTCAGCGACGTGTCCTGCTCGATCGTGGCGAGCATGCGGCGCGCGACCGCTGCCGCCTCGTCGGGCTCGCAGTCGGGGAGGATCATCGCCATCTCGTCGCCGCCGACGCGCGCGAGCAGGTCGCCGTGGCGCATGATCGACTGCAGGTCGCCGGCGAGCTTGACGAGCACGCGGTCGCCGGCGGCCGAAGCGGTCGTTGATCGACTTGAAGTGGTCGACGTCGACGAGCATCAGCGACAGCACGCGATCGTGGCGCTGCGCGCGCTCGGTCTCCTCGGCCAGGCGCTGGTCGAAGGCGCGGCGATTGGCCAGCGCGGTCAGCGGGTCGGTGAGAGCCTGCGTCGCCAGGCGCTCGCGTGCATGGGAGTTGGCCACGGCGACGCTCGCGAGCTGGGCGAAGCGGGCGATCCGCTTCTCGTCGCCTCGCGGGAAGGGGCCCGTTGCGTCGCGCAACGCGACGATCATGCCCCAGCGCCGGCCGTCGGCCACGATCGGCGCCGCGATGCGGTGCTGCTGGGCGAACGAGTGGCTGCCGACGGGGACGCTGCGGCGCTTGGCCCACGAGCCGTGGCGAAGCTGCGCGCACAGCCCCCCGGGCGTGTCGGTGCCGCGCTCTCCGACCGCCAGCACGCTCGCGCCGGGGCGCCCCCATGCGCTCAGCGTTCGGTACTCGTCGTCGCCGGTGAAGCGCAGCACGTAGCCGCAGTCGGCGCGCAGCAGCGTTCCGAGCTGCTCGGCGACGACCGCGAAGAGGACCTCGGCATCGGTCTCGGCCGCGACCGCCGTGGCGACGCGCTGCAACGCCGTCTGCTCGCGGGCCAGCGTGCGCGCCTTCGCGGCGCTGCGGCGCAGAGCAAGGGCGTCGCGGCTCTGCTCGATCGCCAGCCGCGCGAGATGGATCGAACGCTCGATGACGATCTCGTCGCTCGGCTTGGGCGGTCGCGCGGGACCGTAGTGGAGCGCGAACGTCCCCAGCACGGCACCGGCGCTGGAAAGGATCGGCGTCGACCAGCCGGCGCGCAGGCCGTGGGCTGCGGCGATCTCGGCATGTGCCGCGGTCAGGGGGTCGCCGGCGACGTCCAGCACGATCACGGGCTCGCGGCGATACGCGGCGCTGGCGCAGATGCCGCTGCCCTCGGCGACCTCGATGCCGTCGAACGCGCTCGTGAAGCTGCGTGGCAGGCTCGGCGCCGCGACGTGGCGCAGCACGCCGGCGCCGCGCGCGCGTTCGAGCAGCAGGATCGAGGCGAACATCCCGGGCGCGTGCGACTCTGCCACCGCCAGCAGCTCGGTCAGCGTGTCTCGCAGGGGCGCGCGCGCCGCGATCAGCTCGAGCACGTCGGCCTGGCCGTCGCTCCAGCGCTGCTCGCGGTCGGCCATCGCGCGGGCGGTGAGCAGCTCGAGCTCGGTCGTCGCGAAGTTCGCGAGCTCCTCCAGCAGCGCGGTGTCGTGCTGTGACCAGTTGCGCGGGCGCGTGTCGGTGACGCACAGGCACCCGAGCACCTCTCCCGTGCTGTCGACCAGCGGTGCTCCGAGGAACGCGACGGGTGCAGGGAACTCGCCGGCGTCGCCGTCGCCGGCGATCGAAAGCGCCTTGCGCGCCGCGATGACGCGCTCGCAGAGCGCGAGCGTGGCCGCAGCGCCGGCATCTTCGTGCGGGCTCGCCGCAGCCTCGCCGGCGGCGCTCGCGAGCGACACGAACGCGGCCGGTGCGCGCAGCGCCCTCGCAGCCCAGCGCGTGAGGCGGTCGAACGCCGTCCTCGCGTGAAGGTCGAGGCCTGTTGGGCCGGCAGTCACGCCGTTGGAATCGGACGTTGCACCCATCCACTTGAATCGGTCACGGGAATCGTTATGTGTTGTAAGCGATGCGCCTATGCTTGGACGCGGGCCTCGCATTCCCGTCCTGCCGACCCTGCATTACCCTCGACCTTGTGATCGAGCAACTCGTCGAGCAGATCGAGGCGCGCTTCGCCGACGCGCAACACGAGATGTCCGACCCCGAGGTCTTCGGGGATCGAAACCGCGCTGCCGCGGCGGGCCGCGCGTTTCGCCAGCTGGAGATCGCATCCAGGCTCGCCGAGCAGTGGCGCGTCGCCGTCGCCGACGAGGCCGAGGCGCGCGAGATGCTGGCGGAGAGCGAGGACGCCGAGGTGCGCGAGATGCTCGGCGACGCGCGTGCGCAGATCGAGCGCCTGGAGGAGGAGATCCGCCTCGCGATGGTCCAGCGCGATCCCAACGACGACAAGAGCGTCATCGTCGAGATCCGCGGCGGGGCCGGCGGCGACGAGGCCGGCCTGTGGGCGGCCGACATCTTCCGGATGCTGTCGAAGTACGCCGAGCGCCGCGCGCTGAAGGTCGAGCTGCTGGAGGCTGGCGAGGGCGCGTACACGTTCGCGATCAAGGGCGACGGCGCGTACTCGATCTTCAAGTTCGAGGGCGGGACGCACCGCGTGCAGCGGGTGCCGGCGACGGAGTCCCAAGGTCGCACCCACACCTCCACGGCGACGGTCGCCGTGCTGCCCGAGGCCGAGGACGTCGACGTGCACGTCGAGGCCTCCGACCTGCAGATCGACGTCTACCGCTCCTCGGGCCCGGGTGGCCAGTCGGTCAACACGACCGACTCGGCGGTGCGCATCACGCACCGGCCCAGCGGGATCGTGGTCTCGATGCAGGACGAGAAGTCCCAGCTGCAGAACCGCGAGCGCGCGATGCGGGTGCTGCGCGCGCGCCTCTACGACCGCGCGCTCGCCGAGCAGCAGGCCGAGACCGCTGCCGATCGCCGCTCGCAGGTCGGCACCGGCGAGCGGGCGGAGAAGATCCGCACCTACAACTACAGCCAGCGGCGCGTCACCGATCATCGCATCAACTTCACCGTGCACAACCTCGACGACGTCCTCGAGGGCGCGCTGGACGAGTTCACGACCGCGCTGCAGAACGACGAGAAGCGCCGGGCGCTGGAGCTCCAGGCGACGGCGTGACGTCGGGATTCGGCGGGGCGACGGTGCGCGAGGCGCTGGACTCCGCGGTGATCGCGATCGCGGCAGGCGGGTCGGACACGCCGCGACTGGACGCCGAGCTGCTGCTGGCGCAGGCGCTCGGCGTCGGGCGGGCGTCGCTCTTCACCGACCCCGGGCGCGAGGTGTCGGGCCCGGCGGTGCGCACCTTCCAGGATGCCGTGCGACGGCGATCGGTCGGGCGCGAGCCCGTCGCCTACATCCTCGGCAGCAAGGGCTTTCGCCACATCGAGCTGTGCGTCGACGAGCGCGTGCTGATGCCGCGGCCCGAGACCGAGCTGCTCGTCGAGGTCGGGCTGTCGCTCGCCCACGGCGCGCGCGTCGTCGACGTCGGGACGGGCAGCGGCGCCGTCGCGCTGGCGCTCAAGCACGAGCGGCCGGACCTCGACGTCGTGGGCACCGACCTAAGCCGCGACGCGATCGATGTCGCGCGCGCGAACGCCGCGAGGTTGCGCCTGGCGGTCGAGTTCCTGCACGGCGACCTGCTGGCGGATGCGGGGTGCTGCGACGCGGTCTTGTCCAACCCGCCCTATGTCGCCGAGGGCGAGCGGTCCTCGCTGGCGCCCGAGATCGTCCGTCACGAGCCGCCGCAGGCGTTGTTCGCGGGCGCGGACGGGCTCGACGTCATCCGCCGCCTCGTGCCCGCCGCCGCGGGCGCGTCGCTGCTGGCGATCGAGGTGGGCAGCGGGCAGGCGGGCGCCGTGGCGGCGCTGCTCGAGGCCGCCGGCTTCGGCGACGTGCATGCGCGCCTGGACCTGGCGGCGATCGAGCGCGTCGTGGTCGGCCGCAGGTGAGCCTCGGCGCCGCCGATGCGCAGGCCTTCGAGCGCGTCGTCGCGTCCGCCGGCGTCGCCGTCTTTCCGGCCGACACGGTCTACGGGCTTGCCTGCGATCCCTGCTCGCCGGCGGCGGTGAAGCGGCTGTACGAGCTCAAGGGCAGGCCGGCGGCCCGGCCCGCGGCGGTCATGTTCTTCACGCGCGAGGGCGCGCTGGCGGCGCTGCCGGAGGTCGGTCCGCGCACGCAGACAGCGTTGCTGGCGCTGCTGCCCGGCGCGCTCACCGTGCTGCTGGCAAATCCGCAAGGGCGCTTCGCGCTCGCCTGCGGGCCGGACCCCGGCACGCTCGGGCTGCGCGTGCCGGCGCTCACCCCCGCGATCGCGGCGCTCGGCGCGGTCCGCCTGCCCGTGCTGCAGTCCAGCGCCAACCCGAGTGGCTCGCCGGATGCGCGCACGCTGCACGCCGTCGACGCCGCGATCCGCGTCGGCGCCGATCTCGCCCTCGACGGCGGGGAGCTGCCGGGCACCCCGTCGACCGTGCTCGACCTGCGCGCCTACGAGGACGGCGGTCACTGGCGCGTGGCGCGCGCGGGGGCGGTGAAACGCGACGCGCTGGCCAGTGTGCTGGGCTAGTGGCCGTCCACTAGTGTCCTTCGCATGCGCATCGCAATCGCCTCAGATCACGCCGGGTTCGAGCTCAAGGAGCAGGTCAAGGCGCAGCTCGCCGCGGCGGGCCACGACGTCGTCGATGTCGGTCCGGACTCCGACGAGTCCGTCGACTACCCGCGCTATGCCGCCCCGGCCGCGCGCCTGGTCGCCGAGGGCGACGCGGAGCGCGGCGTGCTCGTCTGCGGCTCCGGCGTCGGCGTCGCGATCGTTGCCAACAAGGTCCCGGGCGTGCGCGCGGTCAACGCCCACGACGTCGAGGAGGCGCAGCTCGCGCGCGCTCACAACGACGCCAACGTCGTGACGCTGTCGGGCCGCCGGCTCGACGGCGAGCACGCCGGCGCGATCGTCGAGGCGTTCCTCTCGGAGGCATTCGAGGGCGGCCGCCACTCGCGCCGCGTCGCGGCGATCGAAGACCTGCCGTAGGGCACGGGTCCCGCCCGCGCCGCGCGCGCCGGCCGCCGCTCGTCGCGGGCGCCTGCGGTTACAGTCGCAGGCGTGCTCGACGAGCTCGACGCGCTGACGGCGTTCGCGATCGCCCTCGTGGCCACCGCCACGCTGACGCCGCTGACGATGCGCTTCGCGCGCTCGACCGGGGCGATCGACCGCTCGCGCGGGCGCGGGCTGGCCCCCGGCGGCACGCCGCTGCTGGGCGGGCTGGCGATCTTCGCCGGCGGGATGATCGCGGCGACCATCGTGCTGCCCGGCAGTCGCGAGCTGCACGGCATCCTCGGCGCCGCTGCGGTGATCGTGATCGTGGGCGGCCTCGACGACCGCTTCGACCTGCATCCGGCGCTGAAGCTCGCCGGCCAGGTGACGGCGGCCGTGCTCGCGGTCCGCGCGGGCGTGACGGTCGACTTCGTGACGATCCCGTTCGTCGGCCGGCTGCCGTTCGGAAGCCTCGGCGGGCCGATGACCGTCCTCGGGCTCGTCGCGGTGATGAACGTCGTCAACCTGTCCGACGGCATCGACGGGCTCGCCGCGGGCGTCTGCGCGATCAGCGCCGCCGCGCTCGCGGTCATCGCCTTCGACCTCGGTCGCACGGAGGGCGGCGTGCTCGCCGCGGTGACGGCGGGCGCCGCGCTCGGCTTCCTCGTGCACAACTTCCATCCGGCATCGGTCTACATGGGCGACTGCGGCTCGAACCTGCTCGGCCTGGCGCTGGGCTGCGTCGCCGTGCTCGGCTCCGCCAAGACGAACGCCGTGCTGGCACTGATCTTCCCGCTGATCGTGCTCGCCGTCCCGTTTCTCGACACGACCTTCGTGGTGCTCAAGCGCATGAAGTACCGCCGGCCCGTCTATGCAGCCGACACAGAGCACTTCCACCACCGCCTCGACCGGATCGGCTTCTCGACGCGCCGCACCGTGCTCTACCTGTATGCGTGGACGCTGTCGCTCGCCGGCCTGGCGATCGCCCTGCGCTTCGTGCCCTACTCCGACAACGGCGGCACGCTGCACGTCGGCTGGGCTGCGGTCATGGCCGCGCTCGGCCTGCTGACGCTGGTCGCGTCGGTCTACCTCGTGTACGTCCTGGAGATCCTGAAGTTCAAGCGCCTCGACGCCGCGCGCCTGCGCCGCGCCAGGCCGACGGCGAGCGAGGAGGAGATCGACGCGGACGTCGCGTCGCGCCTGGAGACCGGCGAATTCGATGCGGTCCGGCGCGAGACCGAGGAGTTCGAGCGGCTGAAGTTCTGACAGTTGACGCGATGTCGACCCGCTCGCCCACTACCGTTGCGTGCGATGCACGTCACGAACGCCGACCACGCCGAGCCGTCTTGCGGCTGAAGTCCGTCCGCGCCTGGACCGGCTGGCTGCTCGCCGTCGCCGTGATGGCGCTGGCCGTGCCGGCCGCTGCGCCTGCGGTCGAACTGCTGCCCGCGGGCACGCTCGTCTCCGCCGCGAAGCCGACGGCGGCCGCCGCCAAGCTGCGCAGGGGCGTGCGAATCGGGATCGGCGACCAGAAGGCCGACATGTTCTCCGATGCGCGCTTCGCCGCGCTCGGCGTCAAGCACGCCCGGCTGGCGATCGGCTGGGATGCGCTGGGCAGCTCGTGGCAGGTCGAGGAGCTCGACACCTGGCTCAATGCCGCCGGCTCGCAGGGGGTCACGCCGCTGATCTCGATCGGGCACTCGCGCACCGATCGCCGCTCGCTGCCGAGCCCGGCGCGCCTGCGAAAGGAGTTCCGGCGCCTGCGCGCGCGCTATCCGTGGGTCACGACGTTCGCGACGTGGAACGAGGCCAACCACTGCGGCGAGCCGGTCTGCAACCGGCCGAAGCTCGTCGCCTCGTACTACCGCGTCCTGCGCGGCGCGTGCAAGCGCTGCACGATCCTCGCGCCGGAGCTGCTCGACTCGCCGAACGCGGTCACCTGGGCGCGGGCGTTTCGCCGCCACCTCGGCTACACGCCGAAGATCTGGGGCCTGCACAACTACATCGAGGCCAATCGCTTTCGCATGACCCGGCTGCGCGCGCTGCTGCGTGCGCTGCCCGGCGCCAACGTGTGGCTGACGGAGACCGGCGGCCTCGTGCGCCGCGACAACGGCAGTGCGACCGACATCCCCGAAGGCCCGCAGCATGCCGGCGAGGTCACGCGCTATCTCTTCGATCGCGTGCTGCCCGCCAACCCGCGGATCAAGGCGCTGTACCTCTACCACTGGAACGCCGGGCCGCGCGATCTGTCGTGGGACTCGGGGCTGATCTCCCCCGAGGGTCGCGAGCGCAGGGCGCTGCGCGTCCTGCGGCGCGTGCTGCGAACGGGGCCGCGACCGCAGGCGAGATTCCGCTCGCCCGAGCGCTGACCGACCGGCGGGCGCGATGCTGCTCGACTGCGCGTACTACAAGGACGGCAGTCGCCAGGAGGAGGCGCCGCTGACGATCGAGGAGGCCGCCGCGCGCTGCTGTGAGAGCGAGGGCTTCGTCTGGTTGGGCCTGCACGAACCCGACCCCGCGGAGCTGCGCGAGGTCGCCGACCGCTTCGACCTGCCGCCGCTCGCCGTCGAGGACGCGATGAAGGGCGCGCACCAGCGTCCGAAGATCGAGGACTACGAGGACGGCTACTTCCTCGTCCTGCACACCGCGCGTTACATCGACGAGACGGAGGAGGTCGAGTTCGGAGAGGTCCATGTCTTCACCGGGCGCGACTACGTCGTCGCCGTGCGCCACGGCGAGGCCAGCGAGCTGCACTCCGCGCGCGAGCGGCTGGAGCTGCACCCCGAGCTGCTGCGTCTCGGTCCGACGGCCGCGGTGTGGGCGGTCATGGACAAGGTCGTCGACGACTACAAGCCCGTCGTCGAGGGCATCGAGAACGACGTCGAAGAGGTCGAGGCGGCCGTCTTCGAGAAGGGCGGCGACCAGACGCGCCGCGTCTACTTCCTACGCCGCGAGCTGGCGCGCTTCTACCGTGCCGTGCACCCGCTGATCGCCCCACTCGACGCGCTGCAGGCGCGCTCGCGCGGCGAGGACGAGACGACGCTGCTGCGCAACCACCTGCGCGACGTCGAAGATCACGTCCGGCTCGTCGTGGACGAGATCGCCAACCAGCGCGACGTCCTGACGAGCATCTTCCAGGCCAACCTCGCCGTCATCGGCCTGCAGCAGAACGAGGCCGTGCGCAAGATCTCCGGCTGGGCGGCGATCATCGCCGTGCCGACGTTCCTCGCCAGCGTCTGGGGGATGAACTTCAAGCACATGCCCGAGTTGATGTTGCGCGCCGGCTATCCGATTGCGCTGTCGCTGATGCTGATCACAGGCATGACGCTGTACTTCGTCCTGCGTCGCGCCCGCTGGCTGTAGCAAGATCACTCGATGGGACACGAGGGCACCTTCATCCTGGTGGCAGGGGGACTGCTTGCACTCGGGCTCGTGGCGTCGCTGGCCGCGGGGCGCCTGCGGATTCCCGGCCTGGTGCTGTTCCTCGGCGTCGGGATGGCGATCGGCTCCGACGGCCTCGGCCTGATCAAGTTCGACGACTACGAGCTCGCGCGGACGATCGGGATCATCGCGCTCGCGCTGATCCTCTTCGAAGGCGGGCTGGCGGCCGGCTTTCCGGAGATCCGTCCCGTGCTCGGCTCGGCGATGAGCCTCGCCGTGGTGGGCACGCTGCTGACCGCGATCGTCACCGGCCTCGCGGCGCACTGGCTGCTGGACCTCACGCTGCTGCAGGGGATGCTCGTCGGCTCGATCGTGTCGGCGACGGACGGCGCCGCGATCTTCACGCTGCTGCGCGGCTCGACGCTCAAGCGCCGGCTCGCGCGCACGCTCGAGGGCGAGGCGGGCATGAACGACCCGGTCGCGGTGCTGCTCGTGCTCGGCATCATCGAGTGGATCAACCGCCCGGACTACGGCGTGCTCGACATGGCCGGCCTGTTCGTGCTGGAGCTGGGGATCGGCGCGGTCGTCGGATTGGCGGTCGGCTGGCTGGCGGTGCAGGCCTTCCGCCGCGCCAAGCTCGCCAGCGGGGGCCTCTATCCGGTGGCCTCGCTGGCGGTCGTCGCGATCGCCTACGGCGCGGCCGACGTGCTGCACGGCTCGGGATTCCTCGCGGTCTACCTCGCCGGCCTGGCGATGGGCTCGACGGCGCTCCCGGCACGCCAGACGGTCGCCGCCTTCCACGACGGGCTGGCGTGGCTCGCACAGCTGACGATGTTCTTCACCCTCGGCCTGTTGGTGTTTCCCTCCGACCTGGGGCCGATCGCGCTGAAGGGCACGATCCTCGCGCTGGTGCTGGTCTTCGTCGCACGGCCACTGGCGGTCGTGATCGCGACCGCGTTTGCGCCGCTGCGCATGGCCGACCGCGCTGTGCTCGGCTGGGCGGGGCTGCGAGGGGCGGTTCCCGTCGTGCTTGCGACGTTCCCGATCATCGCCGGTGTCGGCGAGAGCGTGGAGTTCTTCAACATCGCGTTCTTCGTCGTGCTCGTCTCGACGCTGCTGCAGGGCTCGACGTTCACGATGATCGCGGGCGCCCTCGGGGCGCTGACCAACGAGCCCGCGCTGCGCCGCCCGCTCGTGGAGGTCGGCTCGATCCGCCAGCTCGGGGCCGACGTCGTCGAGGTGCCGCTCGTCGAGGGCGATGCCGCCATCGGCGTGCGCGTGCGCGATCTCGGGCTGCCGCGCGACGCGCTCGTCAACGTGCTCGTGCGCGACGACGAGGCGCTGCCGCCGCGCGGTTCGACGCGCCTGCTGGCCGGCGATCGTCTCTATGTGCTGGCCCGCCAGAGCGCGATGGACGCGCTGGAGGAGACGCGCGAGCGCTGGCGCACGGGGCCGGTGGGCCCGGCGCCGCGCCCCGCGCGCGTCCACCGGCCGTCGGGCGCGCCGATCTTCACGACGCGTCCCTGGGCGCCGCAGGACGGCGATCCCGACGCGCCGCAGGAGGTCCTCGGCCTCGAGGTCGTCGAGCGGCTGGGCACGCGCTGGGACGTTCCCGGCGCGCTCGTCGTGCTGTCCGACGGGCGCTACGCGGTGACCGGCCCGCACGTGCTGGTCGGCAGCCGCGAGCAGTTGCAGTGGCACGCCCGCCGGCGCCTGCGCGGGGCCAAGAGCGACCCCGAGCGCGCGTGGTGGCAGGAGGTCATCGGCGCCTCCGCGCTGTGAGCGGTCAGTCCGGTGTGAGCGCGGCGCGGATTCGGTCGAGCGTCTGCTGTGGTTGGCCCAGGATCTGATGCCACGTGACGCGCACCACGCGCTCGCCGTGCGCCTCGAGCAGCGCTTGGCGCTCTGCGTCGTCCGCTCGGGCGATCGGGTTGTCATGCCACGCGGCGCCGTCGGCCTCGACGACGAGCCGCCGCTCGGGCCAGCGGAGGTCGGGAACGACCGTGCGGCCATCGAGCGCGAGCGGGCGGTTGACCTCGGGCGCCGGCAGGCCCGCGTCGGCCAGCAGGTCGAGCAGCGCGTCCTCCAGCGCGCTGCGCGTCGGAACAAGACCGTCGGTGATGACGGCGGCGAGCGCCCCGGCGCCGCGATGGCCGTTGGCCCGCGTCAGCACGCCCGCGAGCTGCGCCACCGTGACGAGCCGATCGCCCAGCGCCTGGCGGATCGCGCGCCGCAGCGCCACGGGCGTGATTGCGCCCGCGAGATCCAGCAACGTGCGTGCGGGCGAGGTCACGCGGATGGCGTCCTTGCGCTTGACGTCGCGTGCATCGAGCCTGCGCGCGCGATGCACGCGAAGACCCTGACGTCGTCCGGTCGCCCAGCCCACGACGGTGACTTCGGGGTGGCGCTCCTCCCACGCAAGCAGTCCCCACAGCGCGGCGGCGGCGAAGTGGCTGAGCACTGCGCGCTCGCCGCCGGCGAGCACCGCGGCCATGAAGCGCGCCTCGAGCGTGAGCGGGATGCTGCCGACGGCGTAGACGCCGCGGTGGACGCGATGTAGCTGTCCGTTGCGCGACCGCAGCGTGATCGCCTGGCCACTGAGCCCACACGAGGCAAGTTGCGCGGTCGAGATGACCCCATGCTGCCCGGCGGCGATGCGGGCGACCTGCACGCCGGGGGGTGTGTGGGGTTTCGGGGGCTCAGGCGAAAGAACCCCACACACCCCCGGCGCTCGATCGCTCATGCACCGATCCTCGTGGCGGCGATGTGGCGAAACCACCCGCGTCCGCTACGAAAGCGCGCAGCACCTGCGAGCTCAGTCCGGCGCCAGCACCTCGGACGGAAAGGCTCCGGCGCGCATGTCCGCGACGAAGGTCGACCAGTACAGCTCGGAGCCCAGCGCCGGGGGGTCGATCGCCTCGATGATCGCGGCGACCTGCGCCGACGCCGCGACGACCTCATCGGCACTTGACGTCAGTGAGTAGTACGGGTACTCGTCGACGACGGCCCGCGCGGTCGCGGTGAACTGCGCGAGCGACGAGTTGACGAACAGCGGCACGGCTCCGCGGACCGTCACGAGGAACAGCACCTCGCCGAGGACCGGCTCGACGAGCAGGCTCGCGCCGAGTCCCGAGCTCGCGAAGCGGATCAGCCGGCCGAGCGGTGCGACGTCGACGGCGCGCAGCTCGCGGGAGGCCGCGTAGCCCGCGTAGAACCAGGCCTTCGGCACGCCGTCGCGCGTGAGCGCCTGCACGACCGAGGGGTCGGGCTGCGTGATGGAGCGGGGCAGGCTCGTGGCGGGAAAGACCGTGAGCTCGCAGCGTGGGGGCCAGCCGGGCATCTGTCGTGTCGTACGGCGCGCGTCGCGCAATCGGTCAGTCGCGTCGCGCCGGCGCCTCGATCTCGACGAGCCCGTGCCACGAGACGTGATCGACCTGCAGCGTCGTGTGGTGGATGGCGAAGCGCTCGCGCAGCAGCGTCTGCAGCTCGCGTCGGCGGCCGTGGCAGTCGTCGTCGGGTGCGACGATGACGTGCGCCGCGAGCGCCGGGAAGCCGGAGGTCACCTCCCAGACATGCAGGTCGTGGACCTCGACGACGCCCCGGTGCGAGGCGAGCGCGTGGCCGACCTCGTCGGGATCGATGCCGCGCGGCGCGGCCTCCAGCAGCACGCGAGCCGAGGCGTGCAGCAGCGACCAGCCCGAGCGCAGCATCAGCGCCGCGACCGTCAGCGCGGCCACGGCGTCGGCCTGCGCCGGCCCGCCCGAGGCGATCACGACGCCGGCGGCGATCGCCGCGACCGAGCCGTAGAGGTCGGCGAGCACGTGCGCGCGGGCGCCGGCGACGTTCATGCTCTGGCGCTCGGAGCGCGACAGCGCCCAGAACGCCGCGACGTTCACGACCGCGCCCGCGACGCCGATGGCGATCACGATCGACCCGTCGACGTCCGGCGGCGAGCCGAGGCGGCGCACGCCTTCGACGGCGATCACGCCGGCGAGCAGGAACAGCGCGGCGCCGTTGACCTGCGCCGACAGGATCTCCGCGCGGCCGAAGCCGAACGTGAACGCACCGGACGCCGGCCGCGCCGCGTAGCGCGCCGCGACCAGCGCGAGCGCGATCGAGCCCGCGTCGGTGAGCATGTGGGCAGCGTCCGACAGCAGCGCCAGCGATCCGGCGAGCAGGCCCGCGACGACCTCGACGCCCATGAAGGCGAGGATCAGTGCGAGTGCGATCGTCAGCCAGCGGCGGTCCGCGTCGGACGACGGCGCGTGCGAGTGACCGGCGTGGCCGAAGGATTGGCCGTGACCGTGGTCGTGGGCGTGCTCGTGATGCGTTGCCACGAGCCAACCGTAGCCGCCGCGTGCCTCGCGCGCGCCCGCGCCAGAGGTCGTACCGCGTGTCACAAAGTTGTTACAAAGTCCCGATCATCGCTATCGTGGAAGAGCGTCATCCGCACGTTGCGGCCGCACTCCCCGCGCGGACGCCGACGTGTAGGGTGCGACGCCTCGTGATGGCAGAAATCCAGAACACACACCGCACGGACGCACCCCTTGGCAGGACCGCTCCTTGTCGGTGAGCGCCTCCGCGAGCTTTGAACGCGGATCTGTGTCGCTGACCTCGTACCTCGACGTCGTCCTGGTCCTGGTCGGGGCTGCGTGCGCGTTGGCGCTCGGCGCACCGCCCACCGGCGTCGCCGTCGGCGCCGTCGCGTGGATCGTCGTCCGCGCCGCCTCGCTCGTGGCCGACCGTCGCATCGAGGACATCGCCGACGCGCGCCGCCAGCTCGGGCTCGGCGTGGCCCTGCGGATGCTCCGCGTGTGGGTGCTGGCCTGCGCGATCATCGCCGTCGGCCTGACGAGCAGCCGGGCCAACGCGCTCGCCGCCGCGCTGGTCATCTTCGGCGCCTTCTCCTTCCACTTCGTCGTCTCTGCCGTTGCGCACAGGCAGCGAAAGAGGATGTCCGCATGAGCCAGCGCCGCAAGATCGCTTTCGGCATCCTGGGCGCCTACGTCCTCGGAATGATCCTGATCGTGGTGCTGTTTCCTCCCTCGCGCCAGGACAACGAGTCGTTCAGCCCGCAGAACGAGTTCAAGCTCGACCCCTGGTTCGCCCTGCCCGGACCGTTCGACCTCAACAAGGGCGTGCTCTACCTGTTCATCGCCACGGCCCTGACGTTGGGGATCATGCTCTACATCTCCAAGCGCATGGTGGACCGGCCGAACCGCGTGCAGACCGCCGTCGAGTGGGCCTACACGGGGATGCGCGACAAGGTCGTGCGCGACAACATGAGCGACGCGATGGCGAAGAAGTGGTTTCCGCTCGTCTTCACGCTCTTCATCTTCATCTGGATCTCGAACCTCATCGGCTACCTGCCGCTGCCCGTCAACACCGAGCACAAGGTCGACGTCTTCGGTTTCTCGGTTCCCGCGTTTCAGATCTACGCCGCCACGGCCAACGTGTCGATCCCGCTGGTCCTGGCGCTCATCGTGTTCATCTCCTTCAACGTCGAAGGCGTCCGCGCCAAGGGCGTCTGGGGCTACACGAAGAGCCTGATCCCGCCGGGTTTGAGCGGGCCGATCCTCATCATGATCTTCCCGCTGGAGCTGCTGTCGAACTTCCTGCGGCTCATATCGCTCACCGTCCGGCTGTTCGCGAACATCCTCGCCGGTCACATGCTCATCCAGTTCATGTCCGGCGGCCTGGCCGTCCTGCTCGGCCTCGAAGTCCTCGCGTGGTTCACGTTGCCCGCGGGGGTCGCGATCTTCATCTTCGAGGCGACGCTGGTCGCCGGCTTGCAAGCGTTCATCTTCGCCATCCTGACGTGCATCTACCTGGGTAGCGCCGTCGCCAAATCCCACTAGAAGGAGCTCGAAAACAACCATGGGCATCGTCTTGGAAACCGCCACCACCCTCATCGCACAGGCGGGCGGGCAGGATCCCGCCGCCTACGGCGAGAAGGCTGGCCGCGCGATCGCGCTCGGCGTCGGCGCGGGCGGCGGCGCCGCAGGCGCGGGCGCAGGCATCGGCATGCTGTTCGGCAAGGTCATCGAGTCGGTGACGCGCCAGCCGGAGATGAAGGACGAGATCGCCTCGATCCAGTGGCTCGGCTTCGCGCTCACCGAGGCGTGCTTCTTCTACGGCCTCGTCGGCGGCCTGATCGCCTTCTTCCTCTAGGCACCGATGGACCTCTCCAGCCTCATCACCGGACTGCCGCTCGCGGCCGAAGCCGCCGCCAAGGGGGAGGAGGAGAGCGGGACGTTCCTCGTCTCCCCCGACATCGGGCTGATGATCTGGACGCTTCTCGTCTTCGCGATCTCGCTCTACATCCTCAAGAAGGCCGTGTTTCCGAGGCTCCAGGCGGCGCTCGACCGCCGCCAGCACGCCATCGAGGAATCGATCGACGCGGCCGATCGCACGCGCGGGGAGGCCGACGAGCTGCTGGCCGAGTACCGCGAGCGCCTCGCCAAGGCACGCGAGCAGGCCGAGGAGATCGTGTCTCGCGCCCGCAAGGCCGCCGAGGCGACCGAGTCCCAGGCCGTGACCGACGCCAAGGCCAAGCGCGACGAGCTGCTCGAGCAGTCCAAGCGCGAGATCCAGGCCGAGACCCGCCGCGCGATCCAGGAGATCCGCAACGAGGTCGCCGACCTGACGATCCTCGCGACGGAGAAGGTCACGCGCAAGACGCTCACCGACGACGACCAGCGCCGCCTCGTCGAAGAGGCGCTCAGCGAGCTGGACTTCACGGCGCTCACGGGCGAGCGGAGCAACTGACCCCATGGAGGAGATCGCCGAGGTCTACGGGCGGTCGCTGTTCGCGGTCGCGCAGGAGCACGGCAAGCTCGACGACATCCGCGAGCAGCTCGGGCAGTTCGCCGAGGCGCTGCAGGACAATCGCGACCTGGCGGTCTTCTTCTTCTCGCCGTACTTCTCGACGCCGGAGAAGAAGGACGGCCTCACGAAGACCCTCGAGGGCGCCGACGAGACGCTCGTAAACTTCCTCGAGCTGCTGATCGAGAAGCACCGCATGCCGGCGGTGTTCCGCATCCGGCGCTACTACGACGGGCTGTGGGAGCGCGAGAACAAGGTCCTGCCGGTACAGATCCGCACCGCCACGGAGCTCGACGACAAGATCGTCAAGCAAATCGGCGACCGCATCGCCAAGGACACCGGGCAGAAGATCGAGCTCACCGCCGACGTCGACCCCGAGATCCTCGGCGGCATCATCCTGCGGGTGGGCAACTCGATCCTCGATGCCTCGATCCGCAACCGCCTCGACAACCTGAGAAAGCACGTCGCTCGCGGCGCCTGACGCCGCCGCGAGCACCAAGGAGCTGACACGACCTCCATGAAGATCAAGCCAGATGAGATCACCTCGATCCTCAAGAGCCGCATCGAGGGGCTAGACGAAGACTCGGCCGAGCTGACCGAGGTCGGCACCGTCCTGTCCGTCGGCGACGGCATCGCGCGCGTGCACGGCCTCGAGAACGCGATGTCGTTCGAGATGCTCGAGCTGCCGCACGGCGTGACGGGCCTTGCGCTGAACCTCGAGTCCGACAACGTCGGCGTCGTGCTGTTCGGCGACTGGCAGAAGATCGTCGAGGGCGACACGGTCAAGCGCACCGGCTCGCTGCTGGAGATCCCCGTCGGCGACGAGCTGCTCGGCCGCATCGTCGACCCGCTCGGCAACGCGCTCGACGGCAAGGGCGATATCAACGCGTCGGACAAGCGCCCGGCCGAGTTCAAGGCGCCCGGCGTCGTCGAGCGCCAGCCGGTCGTCGAGCCGATGCAGACCGGCATCAAGGCGATCGACGCGATGATCCCGATCGGCCGCGGTCAGCGCGAGCTGATCATCGGTGACCGCCAGACCGGCAAGACGACGATCGCGGTCGACACGATCATCAACAACCGCAAATCCGGCGTCATCTGCGTCTACGTCGCGATCGGCCAGCGCATGGCGACGGTCGTCGCGCTCGCCGAGACGCTCGCCGAGGCCGGCGCGATGGAGAACACGATCATCGTGGCCGCGGGCGCCGACGAGGCCGCCCCTGTGAAGTTCCTCGCGCCGTATGCGGGCGCCGCGATGGCCGAGCACTTCCTCTACAACGGCGGCGCCGCGCTGTGCGTCTACGACGACCTCACCAAGCACGCCTTCGCCTACCGCCAGATGTCGCTGCTGCTGCGCCGCCCGCCGGGTCGCGAGGCCTACCCGGGCGACGTCTTCTACCTGCACAGCCGCCTGCTCGAGCGCGCCGTCAAGCTGTCCGACGATCTCGGCGGCGGCTCGATGACCGCGCTGCCGATCATCGAGACGCGGGCCGGCGACGTGTCGGCGTACATCCCGACGAACGTCATCTCGATCACCGACGGCCAGATCTTCCTCGAGCCGAAGCTCTTCTTCTCGGGCGTGC
>Ga0136610_1000125_pt1 | contig 17781 bp, 20 predicted proteins | sample AntDrymUQ1342206_2_FD_104804 | JGI IMG/M metagenome (GOLD analysis project Ga0136610, IMG submission 104804) | Polar desert sand microbial communities from Dry Valleys, Antarctica - metaG UQ134 (22.06) | ecosystem: Environmental > Terrestrial > Soil > Desert | place: Antarctica: Dry Valley...
GTCAGGCGCGTGTCGATGAAGCCGAACGCGACCGCGTTGACGTTGATCTTGAACTGGCCCCACTCCTTGGCCAGCGTCTTCGTGACGCCCACGACGGCGGCCTTGCCGGCCGCGTAGTTGGCCTGCCCGGCGTTGCCCATCGTGCCCGAGATCGACGACACGTTGACGATCTTGCGAAAGACCTCGACGCCCGCCGCGCGCTCCTTCTTGGCCGGCTCGCGCAGGTGCACAGCAGCCGCGCGGCAGACACGAAAGGGGACGACCGCGTGGATGTCGAGCATGCGCTGGAACTGCTCGTCGCTCATCTTGTGCAGCGGCGCGTCGATCGTGTAGCCGGCGTTGTTGACGATGATGTCGAGCGAGCCCCAGGCATCGATCGCGGTCTGCACGAGGGCGTCGCAGGCGCCGTCAGCGGTCAGGTCGCCGCCGAAGACGGCGGTCTCGCCGTCGATCTGCGATGCGGTCTGCTCGGCGAGATCTGCGTCGAGGTCGTTGACGAGGACGCGCGCGCCGTGCTCGCAGAGCAGCTCGGCCGTCGCCCGGCCGATCCCGCGCGCCGATCCGGTGACGATCGCGACCTTTCCATCGAGAACTCCCATGTGCTGCTCCTTGTCGGTGGCCGCAGGACGATAGCCCCGGGGCCAGCTCGCCCCGGCCCGTCAGCCCGGCGGCTTCACGACGACCACACCCCGACGCCGTGTGTGCGGCGAGTCACATCGGCGGCCCAGTGCCTCGCGACCCCACCGGACGGAGGGCGGATTGTCCGGTGGGGCGCGATGCGGGAGGAGGCAACTCGACAATGGTTGCGCGCCTCCATCCAGATGTCCAAGACTGATATCCGCGGTTGGTCATAAGCTGTGCGCATGAATCTGCGCCAGCTCCGCTACCTCGTCGCGCTCTCCGACGAGCGGCATTTCACGCGCGCGGCGGCGCGCGAGCACGTCGCGCAGCCGGCCCTGTCGCAACAGATCCGCAGCCTCGAGGCGGAGGTCGGCCTGGCGCTCGTGCAGCGCACCACGCGCAGGGTGGCGATGACGGAGGCCGGCGAGCTGCTCGTCGCCCGCGCCCGGCGCGCGCTCGCCGAGCTCGACGCCGCGCAGGCCGAGCTGCAGTCGCTGGCGGGCGTCCAGGGCGGCCGGCTGTCGGTCGGCGCCCTGCACACGATGGGCCCGGTCGACCTCTCGCTGCTGCTCGCCACCTTCCACGAGCGCTATCCGGCCGTCGAGCTCACCGTCCGCGAGCAGTCCAGCGAAGAGCTCGCCGCGATGCTCCGCGACGACGAGATCGACCTCGCGTTCCTGTCGGTGACCGAGCGCATCCAGAGTCGCGAGCTGCGGCTACGCCCGCTCGTCAGCGAGGAGCTCGTCGTCGCGCTGGCCACCGATCACGCACTCGCCGGGCGCGCGCGGCTGCGCCTCGGCGACCTCGCCGGGGAGTCGTTCATCAGCTTTCGCGAGGGTGCGCGCCTGCGCGAGCTGCTCGTGTCGGCGGCGGCCGGCGCCGGCTTCGAGCCCCGCATCGCCCTGGAGTCCAACGAGAGCCGCCGCATCCGCAGCCTCGTCTCGCACGGGCTCGGCGTCGCGATCCTGCCCCGCTCCGACGTGGAGGGCCCGGGCGCGGCCGTCGCCGTCTGCGACCTGGTGCAGCCGCCGCTGACGCGCGACGTGACGCTCGCCTCGCGCGCCGAGCGCCGGCCGTCACCGGCGGCGGAGGCGTTCGGCGCGCTCGTGGAGGAGGTCTACGCCGGGCCCGCACTGGCGTCTGCGTCATGATCGCCCTCGTCACCGGCGCCTCGAGCGGGATCGGCGAGGCCACCGCCCGGCGCCTGGCCCGCGAGCCGGGCGCGCGGCTGATCCTCGTCGCGCGCCGCGCCGGGCGCCTGCACGCGCTGTCCTGCGAGCTCGGCGGCGCCACGGTGATCGAAGCCGACCTCACGGAGCCCGGCGCCCCCGAGCGGATCGCGTCGATCGTGCAGGCCGAGCACGGGCGCCTGGACCTGCTCGTCAACAACGCGGGCGCCGCCTGGCGAGCGACCTTCGAGGAGGGCGGGTGGGAGAACGTGCGCCGCCACACCGAGCTGAACTTCGACGCCCAGGTACGGCTGACCGAGGCGCTGCTGGTGCTGCTGCGACGCTCGGCGCCGAGCGCGATCGTCAACGTCACGAGCACGGCCGGGCGCGTCGCGCGCGGCGGCTCGGGCGGCTACTCGGCGGCGAAGTTCGCCTTCACCGGCTGGACCGACGCGCTGCACCTCGAGGAGGCTGTGCACGGCGTGCACGTCGGCCTCGTCCTGCCGGGCTTCGTTGCGACCGAGGGCTTTCCGCAGCGCCAGCTCGTCGACCGGGCGCTGACGCGCTGGATCGTGTCGACGCCCGAGCGTGTCGCGGAGGCGATCGTCGACGCCGGACCGGGTGGCAGAGCCGAGCGCTACGTTCCGCGTCCCTACTGGCTGGCGGCTGTTCTGCGTGCGGTCGCACCGCGGCTCGTGCGCCGCGTGCTCGGCGCACGGCCGCGTCCTTGACGCTGCGGCCTTCGCGGTGCGAAGCCGCGCGCGGGCCGCTCGCTTGTAGATTGCGCAGCGTGCCGTACGCCACGCTGCGCTACGAGATCGCCGACGCGGTCGCGACGATCGCGCTGGATCAGCCCGATACGCGCAACGCCCTGTCCGATGCCATGCTCGACGAGCTGCTGGCGGCCTTCGCGCGGGCGCGCGACGACGACGGCGTGCGCTGCGTCGTGCTCGCCTCGACGCACGCGACCGTGTTCTCGGCCGGCGGCGACCTGGCGGGCTTCGCGGCCCCCGGCATCGCGCTCGCCGAGCGTCACGCCGCCAACGACCGCTATCCGCGCCTGTTCACGCTGATCGCGCAGCTCGGTAAGCCGGTGATCTGCGCGGCCGGCGGCCACGTGCTCGCCGGCGCGCTCGGCCTCGCGCTCGCCTGCGATCTCGTGATCGCCAGCGATCGGGCGATGTTCGGCACCCCGGAGATCAACGTCGGGCTGTTCGGCTTCATGGTCTCGGCGCTGCTCGCGCGCAACGTCGGGCGCAAGGCCTGCAGCGAGCTGCTGCTGCTCGGCGAGCGCATCGACGCGCACGAGGCGCGGCGCATCGGGATCGTCAACCGCGTCGTCGCCCCCGCGGAACTCGACGCAGCGGTCGGCACATGGGCACGCGCGCTCGCGCGACGTTCGCCGCTGGTGATGAAGCTCGGCAAGGACGCGCTGCACGGCGCACAGGACATGGCGCTCGGCGAGGCCCTGCAGATGCTGCGCGCGCAACTGACGATCGCGCTCGCCAGCGAGGACGCACAGGAGGGCGTGGCGGCCTTCTTGCAGCGACGCGAGCCGCGGTGGACCGGCAGGTAGTCGGCCTGCTGTGCCGCACGTCCGATCGCGCCGCGGACGGCGCGATCGGCACGCGCGAGCTCGCGGAGCTGCTCGGGGCGCGGATCGTCGGGTCGCCCGGAGCGCCGCGGACCGCCGGCTGGGCCGACGACCTGCGCGACGCGCACGGCTGCCTGCTCGAGGCCGCAGGACAGCTCGACGACGCGTTCGACGTGGGGCGGATGCCGATCCTGCTCGCGGCGGAATGCTCGATCGCCGTCTCGACGCTGCCGATGCTCGTGCGCCGCCACCCGCAGGCGCGTGTGCTGTGGCTCGACGCCCATCCCGACTTCCACACGCCCCAGACGACGAGCAGCGGCTACCTCGGCGGCATGTGCCTCGCGGGCGCCTGCGGCCTGTGGGACGGCGGATTCGGCGCCGGGGTCGACCCTCCGCGCGTGATCATGCACGGCGTGCGCGACATCGACGGTCCGGAGCGCGTCGCGCTGGACCGCACGGGCGTGCACCGCATCGACGACCCGGCGCAGCTGGCAGGCCTCGAGCTCTTCGTGCACCTCGACCTCGACGTCCTCGACCCGGACACGCTGCCGGCGGCGTTCGGGGTTGCCGGCGGGTTGTCTGCGGGCGAGCTGCGCGAGTTCCTCGGCGCCGTCGCGGCCACCTGCACGATCCTCGGCGCCGAGATCACCTCCGCGGCGCCCGCCCACGGCGAGCTCGTCGCCGACGCGCTCGCTCCCCTGCTGGGGTAGGCGCCCGTCGCAGCTCGCCGGCGTCGGCGCGGCGCGTCAGTGGCGCTCTTCGAGGCCGACGGCGTCGCTGAGGCGCTTGTGCGCCTCCTCGAGGTCCGGATCCTCGATCGCGCGGGACTCCATCAGCGCGGCCAGCGCCTCCGCGATGACGTTGAGCTTCTCCTGCGCGGACTCCTCGGCGCGGCGGCTGGCGTTCTCCAGCAACGCGATCAGCAGCAGCGTGAGGACGCTGGCGACGGTGTGGATCACGGTCTGCCAGATCTTGAGGTCGTCCCACAGCGGAGCGCTCACGAACCAGACGACGACGAGCACGATGCAGAACATGAAGAACGGCGTGTGGCTGACGCGGAGGTATGCGCTCTCGACGAAGCGGTCGAAGAACGTGCGCTGATCGGCGCCGGCGCGTGACGCGGCGGCGGGCCGGTCGGCGGTGTCTGAGGGCGGCTTGGAGGAGGCCATCTGCGGTGAGCCTATTCTGAACTTCCGCGTGACCCTCCCGCTCGCCGGCATTCGCGTGCTCGACCTCAGCCGGCTGCTTCCCGGCGGGTTCTGCTCGCTGCTGCTCGCCGACTACGGCGCCGACGTCCTGAAGGTCGAGGACACCGCCGGCGGTGACTACATCCGCTGGGCGCCGCCGCTGTACGACGGCGCCGCGCACAGCGCCGCTTCGGCGCTGTTTCTGGCACTGAACCGCAACAAGCGCTCGATCCGCATCGACCTCAAGCAGCCTGCGGGACGCGACGTGCTGCTGGCGCTCGTGCGCGAGCACGACGTCGTGCTGGAGTCCTTTCGCCCCGGGGTCCTCGACCGCCTCGGCGTCGGCCCCGACGCGCTGCGAGCGGCCAACCCGCGGATCGTCGTGTGCTCGATCACGGGCTACGGCCAGGACGGGCCGCTGCGCGAGCGCGCCGGGCACGACTTGAACTACCTGGCTGTCGCCGGCCTGCTCGGCCTGGCGGGTGAGGCAGGTGGCCCGCCCGCACAGGCCGCCGGCCAGATCGCCGACCTCGGCGGCGGCGCGCTGATGGCCGCCTTCGGGATCCTGGCAGCGCTGCGCGAGCGCGACCGCAGCGGCGACGGCCAGCACGTCGACGTCTCGATGGCCGACGGCGCCCTGTCGTGGCTGGCGCTCGTGGCCGCGCGCCACTTCGCCGACGGCAGCGTTCCGGCGCAGGGCGCGCACGAGCTCGCGGGCGGGCTCGTCTGCTACCGGCCCTATGCCTGCGCCGACGGCTGGGTCGCGCTCGCGGCGCTCGAGCCGCGCTTCTGGGCGGCGTGGTGTCGCGGTGTCGGCCGCGAGGATCTGAAAGACCATGCGTTCGCGGCAGCGGGCGGCGACGTACACGCCGAGGTCGAGGCGATCTTCGCCGCACGCACGCGCGACGAGTGGCAGCTCTTCGCGCGTGACGTCGAGTGCTGCCTGGAGCCCGTGCTCGAGCTCGACGAGGCGCTTGCATCCGAGCTCTTCGCCCAGCGCGGGATGGTCGTCGAGCTCGATCAGCCGGGCGTCGCGCAGCCGGTGCGCCAGCTCGGCGCGCCGATCAAGCTCTCGCGCACGCCGCCGGACACGGGCCGCCTGCCGGGTCCGGTGCTCGGCGAGCACACCGTGGCCGTTCTGCGCGCCGCCGGCTACGAGGACGACGCGATCGCCGAGCTGCTGTCGGCGGGCGCCGTGGCGGGGCCGGACACCGCAGCGGGGTCACGGTCGTTTCTGGCGTGAGCGTCGCTACGCCGCCAGGTCCTTGCGCTCGAGCACGAAGTACAGCTGCTCGGCTCCCCACACGTGGCGGCTGCCGTCGAGCCGGAATCCGAGCTTGCCCAGGACGTTGCGCGAACGGGTGTTGGCCTCGCGCGTGATCGCGACGATGCGCTCCAGCCCGAGTGGTCCGAAGCCCTCGGCGAGCACCGAGCGGGCGGCCTCCGAGGCGTAGCCGCGGCCCCAGTGGTCACGGCCGAAGGCGTAGCCGAGCGCGACGTCGGGCCCGCCGGGCGCGAGCGGAAAGAGGCCCGCCTCGCCGATCAGCAGCCCCGATTCGCGCTCGAAGACCGGCCAGAACGAGTAGCCGGTGAGCTGCTGCTGGACGATCGAGCGCTCGATCGTCGCGCGCGTGCCCGCGGTGTCGCGGGCACCGCCCAGCAGCGCCATCGCCGCCGGGTCGCCATAGAGCACCTCGTGCAGCGGGGCGAGGTCGCCCGGCTCGTAGGAGCGCAGGGCCAGTCGTTCGGTGAAGATCGGCAGGGGCACGCCGACGATGTTGACGGGTCGGGCCGTCGCGGGTGCCGCGGCGGACGCCCACGACCCCGTGGTCATGGCCGTCCGCGCTCGGCGCGCGGCTACTTCTCTTCGTTGAGGGTGATCGCGTCGACCTTCGTCGCGATGATCGAGGTCTCCGACGTGCGCCACGGGATGCCGGCGGCGCAGTTCAGGACGACCTCCGTCGGCGCGCCGACGGTGCGCGTCAGCTGCATGCCGAGCGTCGCCGGAGTCTGGCGGTCGTTGATCGCGATCGTCTGCAGCGCACGGGCCGTGACGCCTCCGGCGTCGAGGATGCACGTGCCGCCCACCGAGGCGTTCGTGTTGAACAGCGCCTCGAGGATGTCTGTCGATCCGGTGAACGCGGTCATGACGGTGTTCGCCGTGATCACGTACGCGCCGGCGGGGATCGTCAGGCTGGCGACGCGCAGCACCTGGTTGGCCGGCTGGTTCTCGGGACCGGACTTGCGGACGACCTCGAGGGCGGTCTTGGGGGCGGCGGCGGCCGCCGGCTTGGCGATCGAGGCCTGCACGCCCTTGGAGAGCTTGCTCGCCTGGATCGTGCCCTTCTTGATGTCGATGTTCTGGATCGTGCCGTTGCGGATCTGCTTCGACGTGATCACGTGGGCGGCGACCGCCGTGCCGGAACACGCCGCGACGAGTGCGATGAACGAGATGACGAGCGCGGGGCTGGGCCGTCGAAGCTTCATGGAGTGTCTCCCCCTGCGTTTGAGTTGCCTGCTGCTGTTTTGATCAACACCGCGCCTCGGTGCGCGATGTGGTCCGTCAAGTGACGATAGTCGCTACGCGCGGCGCCGGGGCAGAAATTCCGAGCAGCTCAGGCCCTGCGCCTGGTCGCGAGCGGGCCGGGAAGCGACGCTGTTGCGGGTAGCATCCAGGTCGTTGACTGACCAGTCAATCCGGGAGCCCTCGAGCATGCGCGTCGCCGCAGTCCAGCTGACCAGCACCGCCGACCTCGATCGCAACGTCGAACGCGCCGATCGCTTCACGCGCGCGGCCGCGGCCGATGGCGCCGAGCTCGTCGTGCTGCCCGAGAAGTGGAGCGTGATCGGACGCGGCGACGACCTGCGTGCGGGCGCCCAGGCGCTGGACGGCCCGGTGGTCACGTGGGCGCGCTCGCTCGCGCGGGAGCTCGGCGTCGAGCTCGTAGCAGGCTCGATCTGCGAGCGCGCGCACAGCGGGGAGCGCATGCGCAACACGTCGCTGCACATCGGCCCCGACGGCGAGATCCAGGCGACGTACCGCAAGGTGCACATGTTCGACGTCGTCGTCGACGGCACGACCTACCGCGAGTCCGACCACGAGCAGGCCGGCGACGAGATCGTCACCAGCGAGACCGCCGCAGGCGTGGGGATCGGGCTGTCGGTCTGCTACGACGTCCGCTTTCCCGAGCTCTACCGGATCCTCGCGATCCAGGGTGCGCGCATCCTCACGGTGCCCGCCGCCTTCACGGTCCCGACGACGCGCGATCACTGGGAGGTGCTGCTGCGCGCGCGTGCGATCGAGAACCAGGCGTTCGTGATCGCCGCCAACCAGTTCGGAGAGCATGCGCCGGCAAGCGCCGCGGGCGCGGCGATGCGCTCGGGCGGGCGCTCGCTGATCGCCGACCCCTGGGGGATCGTGCTGGCGCTGGCCGCCGACCGCGAGGGCCACATCGCCGCCGACCTGGACCTCGACGCCCAGCGGCGGATGCGCCGTGACCTGCCGGCGCTCGCCAACCGGCGACCGGGCGCATACAGGTGGCCGGCCGAGGTGCCGGCGTAGTGGCAACCTCACCGACCCCCAAGCCGACTCCCCCCGACAAGCGCCGCATGATCCTCGACGCGGCCGTCGTCGCCTTCGCGCAGCGCGGCTTCCACGCGTGCCGCGTCTCGGACATCGCCGACGAGGCGAACGTCGCCTACGGCCTCGTCTACCACTACTTCCGCTCCAAGGACGAGGTGCTCGACACGCTCTTCCTCGACCGCTGGGGCAGCCTGCTGGAGTTCATCTCCGAGACCGACGCCCTGCAGATCCCGGGGCGTGAGAAGCTGCACGCGATCGCGGCCGCGATCATCGACTTCTACCGCTACGACCCGGCGCTGATGAAGGTCATCATCGTCGAGGTCATGCGCTCGGCCAACACGTTCGGGCTGCGCCACTCGGACAAGATCGCCGAGGCCTACGTGCTGATCGGCGAGATCGTCGCCAGGGCGCAGGACCAGGGCACGTTCAAGCGCGAGGTCTCGCCGCGGTTCGCGGCGCTGGCGTTCTACGGCGCGATCGAGCAGGTCCTCACCGGCTGGATCTTCGGCATGCTGCCGGAGGGCGAGGACGAGTACGAGACGGCGAAGGCCTCGATCGTCGAGACGATCTGCGGCGGGCTCGACGAGGTGAGCGGGCGGACCGCTTCCGCCCGCCTCGTCTGAGAGGATGCCTACATGAGCAACGACATGGTCAAACGGCTCGTCTGGTCTGGGTTGCTCGCCGGGCTCGGTGCGCTGGCGTCGATTGTGACGACTCGTGCCGCAAGTCTGATTTGGCGACGCATATACGGGGAAGACCCGCCGGAATGAACGAGACGCGTCGCTACGACGCACCGCCCCCCGAGCCCGACCCCGAGCCCGCCGTCGACGGCGAGGCGGTCGAGCTGGCCCCGCCGGCTCCCGACCCCGGCGCCGCTGAGCCGCCCCCCGTGCTGCCCGAGCCCGCGCCTGCCACGGCGCCGATCGCGATGCCCGACGCGGCGCCCGCTCCTGCGCCCGCGATGCCCGCGTTCGCATCCGCTGCGCCTCCCCAGCCTCCGCCGCCGGTGCAAGCCCAGACCACGGTGACGGCGAGCCGCCCGCCCGCGGCTCCCCTTCCGCCGGTCCCACCGCCCGCGACCGGCATGCCGGTCGGCGACGGTCACGCGCCAGCGTCGGACCCATCCGTCGACCGCATCAAGGCGCTCGCCACCGAGCGCCCCGAGCTCGTCGTCGGCGCCGCCTTCGCGGGCGGCATCCTTGCTGCCATGATCCTGCGCAGCCTTGGCAACTGACGCCCCCGCCCACAACGTCGCGCAGGCCGTTCAGGACATCTCCGAGCGCGTGACGCTGCTCGTCCACGAGGAGATCGAGCTCGCCAAGGCCGAGGTCACCGCGAAGGTCACGAAGCTGCTCAAGGCGATCGTCGTCGGCGTCGCCGCGGGGATCTTCGCCGTCACGGGCCTGCTGTTCTTCCTGCACGGCCTCGCCTGGCTGGCGTGGTTCGCGCTGCCGGTCGGCAACAGCTCGATCTTCTGGGGCTTCTTCGTCGTCGCCGGCCTGCTGTTCGTGCTCGGCGGCGTCGCCGGCTTCCTCGCCGCGCGCTTCTTCAAGGAGAGCAGTCCGCCGACGCCCGACATGGCGATCGACGAGGCAGGCAAGATCAAGAAGACGCTCATGGGCTACAAGAAGAAGAAGCGCTGATGGGGGACCGCACTCCTGAGCAGATTCGCGCATCGATCGAGGAGAACCGCCGTGCGCTCGGCACGTCGATGGAGCGCCTGCAGAGCGAGATCGCAGTTCTCACGGACTGGCGCGCACAGCTCGTCGCGCACCAGCAGCAGGTCGTGATCGCAGCCGCCATCGCCGGCTTCGTCATCGGCGGCGGCATCGCCGCCTTCGGCGGGCTCTTCCGCCGCAAGCGCTGAACGGCCGATTCGCGAGCGCCGGGGGCAGCCCGACGGCGGGTTGTTCACCAGCGCCGTCCGGTCCGCGCCATACGCTCGCGAGCGTGTCGGTGTGGGAAGCCCTGACTGCACGGCAGATCGCGCGGATCCTCTTCACGATGGCCGCGTTCGTCGGGCTGCTCTATCTGCTCATCCAGATCCGCGGCACGCTGTTGCTGCTGGCGATCGCGATCTTCCTCGCGGTCGCGCTCGGCCCGGCCGTCGACCTCTTCTCGCGCAACGTGCCGCGCGCCGCGGCGATCCTGATCACCTACGTGCTGATCTTCTGCGTGCTCACGGGCGTGATGGCGCTCGTCGTGCCGCCGGTGATCGACGGCGCGACCGGGCTGGCGACCGACATCCCGACGTACATCGACGACCTGCGCGGCAACGACCGGATCGCCGAGTTCGACGACAAGTACGACATCACCCCGCGCCTGCAGAAGGAGGCCAAGAAGCTCCCGTCGCTGTTCGGCGACGCCGCGACCGTGCTGCAGTCGATCGCCGCCGGCACCTTCAACGCGGCGTTTCAGCTGCTGACGATCCTCACGATGACGTTCTTCCTGCTGCTCGACGGCAGGCGCATGGCGGCCTTCCTGGTCCGGCGATTCGGCGGAGAGCGCCAGAAGCGCATGCGGCAGGTCGCCGCCCGGATCTACAAGTCGACCGCCGGCTATGTCGCGGGCGCGCTGACGATCACGTCGATCAACGGGATCCTGACGTTCATCGTGCTGACGATCCTCGGCGTGCCATTCGCGGTCCCGCTCGCGGTGCTGATGTCCTTCTTCGGATTGATCCCGCTCGTCGGCGCCACGATCGGCGGCGTCATCATCCTGATCGTCACGCTGTTCACGGACTTTCCGACGGCGACGATCGTCTACGGCATCTTCCTGCTGATCTACCAGCAGGTCGAGAACAACGTGCTGCAGCCGTTCATCTTCAAGCGCACCGTCAACGTCCACCCGCTGGCGGTGATCGTCGCGATTCTCGCCGGCTCGTCGGTCCTCGGCATCGTCGGGGCGCTCGTCGCGATCCCGGTCGCCGCGGCGATCCAGATCATGCTACGCGAGTTCTACGGCGTCGACCCCGACCCCGATGCCGGTCTGAGCGCCCCCGATCCGCCGCCGCCCGCGCCGCCCAAGCCCAAGCCCAAGTCCAAGCCCAAGCCGTCGGCGGCCTAAGGGCAGCACTAAACCAGCGCCGACGTCGGGACGCCGGCGACGCCGATCATGCCCGGGCCGAGGTAGACGCCGAGCACCGGGCCGACCTCGCTGACGAACAGGGGCTCGGTTCCGAACAGCTCGCGACCGCAGCCGACGAGCCGCTGAGCCTCGGCGGGCGCCTGGATGTGCTGCACGAGCCAGCCGTCGACGCCGTCGGCGTGCATCGAGCCCAGGTTCTCGACCATCCGCTCGAACGCGCGCCCGGCCGTGCGGACGCGCTCGACGGGCTTGATCTCGCCATCGACGGTCAGGATCGGCTTGATCCGCAGCGCGCCGCCGACCCATGCCTGCGCGCCGCCGATGCGACCTCCGCGGCGCAGGTACTCCAGCGTGTCGAGGCAGAACCAGATCCGCAGCTCGCCCAGCGCGGCCTCGGCGCGATCGACGACCTCCCCGAGCCCGGCGCCGTCGCGTGCCCGTGTCGCGGCAGCGATCGCCGCGAGCCCGAGGCCGGCCGCGCCGCTGCGCGAGTCGAGCACCGCGATGCGGTCGCCCAGCCCGCGCTCGGCGAGCTGGTCGCGTGCCTGCAACGCAGAGCCGTAGGTGCCGGAGACGGCGCCCGACAGATGGATCGAGACGATGTCGCGGCCCGCCTCGAGCAGCGGCTCGTAGACGGCGAGGAAGTCGCCGACCGACGGCTGCGACGTCGTCGGCACGTCGGACGCCGAGCGCAGGCGCTCGTAGAAGGCGTCGAGGTCGGCGATCTCGCTCTCGCGCTCGAGCTCGTCGCCGCGCTTGACGTACAGCGAGACGACGTGCATCTCGTGGCGTGCGAGGATGTCTGCGGGCAGGTAGTGCGTGCTGTCGGTGACCACGGCGACCGTCATCGGCGCGCACCCTAACCGTTCGGCACGGCCCGGCGGCTACAGCCGCGGATCGACGACGAGCTTGCGCGCCTCGCCGGCGGCCGGGCGCAGCAGCGCGTCGTGCAGCTCGTCGAGGCCGATCGTGTCGCCCGCGAGCGACCGCCAGTCGACGTCCCCTGCGGCGAGCAGGGCGAGCGCCTCGTCCACCTCCGCCGGCGTGTGGTGAAAGGCGCCGCGGACGTCGAGCTCGTCGTAGTGCAGCGGCCCGGACGCCAGCGTCACGTCGCTGCCGGAGGGGCAGCCGCCGACGAGCACGACGACGCCCCCCGGCTTGGCGGCGCCGATCGCGGTACGCCATGACTCGGGGCGCCCGACGGCCTCCAGCACGAGCTCGTGACGGCCGAGGCGCTGCACCGCCCGCGCGCCCAGCGCCTGCGCCTGTGCGCGCCGCAGCGGGTGGCGGTCGCACAGCGTCACCTCGCGGCCCTCGAGCACGAGCAGCCGCGCGAGCATGAGCCCCATCGTGCCGCCGCCGAGGATCGCCGCGTCGGCTGCCGCCCCGGCGCGCGCGACCGCGTGGACGGCGGCCGCCAGCGGCTCGGCCATCGCGGCGCCGGCGGCCTGGAGTCCCTCGGGCACGGCGTGCAGCGCGGCGGCCGGGGCCGCGATCCGCTCTGCGAAGCCGCCGAGCACCCACGTCATGCGCTCGCACAGCTGCGTGCGGCCGGCCGTGCACGCGGCGCAGCCGCCGCAGGCGACGGAGTCTCCGACGAGCACGCGCTCCCCGCTGTCGTCGCGCAGGCCGACGGTCTCGTGGCCGAAGCGCGCGGGGTAGGGCCCGAGGATCAGGTGGCCGTGGCGCAGCGCCTTGAGGTCGGTCGCGCACGCCGTCGCCGCCTCGACGGTCACGAGCACCTCGCCCTGCGGCTCGGCGACCTCCTCGACGCGCAGGTCGCCGGGGCCGTGCAGCATCGCCGCCCTCACGGCTGCACGACCGCCTTCAGCGCCTCGCCCGTGCGCTGCAGGTGCAGTGCACGGCCCGTCTCGTCGAGCCCGAGCCTGTGCGTGACGAGCGCCAGCACGTCGATGCGCCCGCTTGCGATCAGGCTGTAGGCGGCACGCATGTCCGCGGGCCCCGCGGACCAGCTCGAGCGGACGGTGAGCTCGCGCAGGAAGACCTGCTCGGTGTCCAGCCCCAGCGGCGTGCCGGGCCCGGTCGTCGCGTACAGGCACAGCGTCCCGCCCACGGTGAGCGCCGCTGCCGCGCCGGCGATCGCCTCCGCGCCGGAGGTCGTCACGAACGCGACGTCGATCGGCTCGTCGCCGTGCCGGGCGGCTCCCAGGCGCTGCGCCCGGCGGCGGCGATCGGCGCGCGGCTCGCGCACCCAGACGGCATCGACCCCGCGCGCGTGCGCGGCCGCGATCGCGAGCAGCCCGTTGCAACCGGCGCCGACGACGAGCAGCGCGTCGCCGGCGCGCAGGCCGGCGCGATCGAATGCCCGCAGCACGCAGCCCAGCGGCTCGACGAACGTGCCCGCCACCGGAGCGACGTCGCCGAGCGCGAGGAGCTCGCCAGCGAGCGGCGCGCTCAGGCGCACGCGCTCGGCGAACCCGCCCGGATCCAGCGCCGTCGAGCGAAACTGCTCGCACAGCGTCTCGTATCCGCGCCGGCAGCGCCGGCACTCGCCGCATGGCACGTGATGGTGGATCACGACGCGATCGCCGACGGCGACCCCGGTGACGCCGGACCCGGTCTCGAGCACCTCGCCGACGAGCTCGTGCCCGAGCACGGCCGGCAGCTTGCGCGCGACGTAGGTCTCGCTGACGTCCGAGCCGCACACCCCGCAGGCGAGCACGCGGCAGACGACCTCGTCCGGGCCGGCGACCGGATCGGGCAGCTCCTCGACGACGACCTCGCGCGGGGTCAGCGAGCGCGCGACCCTCATGCGCCGCCGTCGCGAGCGTGCGGCTCGCGATGACCGAACGGCGTCGCGATCAGCTCGAGCACGGACGCGCGCGTCGGCGGCGCGGCGATCCCGCGCTCGGTGACGAGCGCGGTCACGAGCTCGGCCGGCGTCACGTCGAACGCGGGATTGCGACATGGGGTGTCGGCCTGCGTCAGCAGCGCCCCGCCCGCGTGGCGGACCTCGTCGGCCGCTCGCTCCTCGATCACGATCTCGTCGCCGCTGCCGATCGCCGGGTCGATCGTCGAGGTCGGCCCGGCGACGACGAACGGGATCCCGGCCGCCCGGGCCGCGAGCGCGTGGGCGTACGTGCCAACCTTGTTGGCGACGTCGCCGTTGGCCGCCACGCGGTCGCAGCCGACGATGACCGCGTCGACCTCGCCGCGGCGGATCAACCCGGCGGCGGCGCCGTCGACGAGCAGCTCATGGGCGATGCCGGCGCGGCGCAGCTCCCAGACGGTCAGGCGTGCGCCCTGCAGCAGCGGACGGGTCTCGCAGGCGAGCACGCAGACCTCGTCGCGCTGTGCGAGCTCGGCGACGACGGCGAGCGCCGAGCCCGTGCCGCCGCAGGCGAGCGTGCCCGTGTTGCAGTGCGTCAGGATCCTCCGCGCACCGGTCAGCAGGTCGGCGCCGAGCAGGGCGATCGCCGCGCTGGCGGCATCCTCCGCGGCGTGGATCGCCTCGGCCTCGGCACGCGCGACGGCGGCGCGCTCGCGGGGGGCGACGGCGAGCACGGCGGCCTGCACGCGGCCGACTGCCCACGCGAGGTTGACGGCGGTGGGGCGGGCCGCGCGCAGCACGCCTGCCGCCTCCGCGACCGCGGCGTCGCCGGGCGCGACCGCGACCTGCATCGCGAGCCCGTAGGCCGCGCAGATGCCGATGTTCGGGGCTCCGCGCACGGCGAGGCGCAGGATCGCGTCGGCCGTGTCGACCGCGCCGTTGAGCGCCAACCAGTCCTCGCGCGCGGGAAGCCCGGTCTGATCGAGGATCTCCAGGTGCCCGTCGCGCCAGCGCAGCGCGGCGACGGGCAGCGATGCCGGGGGCACGGCCATCTGGCGATGCTACTGTCGGGCTGCATGCGCCGCCTGCTACTCGCCGCTTTCGCGGCTGCGCTCGCGGCGCCCATCCCCGCGAGCGCTGCCGAGCCGATCATGCCGCTGGCCGACGTGCAGCCCGGGGCGGCCTGCACCGGTCGCACCGTCGTGCGCGGCACCACGATCTCGAGCTTCGGCGTCGAGGTGCTCGACGTGATCGACCGTCAGCGCCCCGAGGCCGCACGCATCCTGATCCGCGTGTCGGGCCCGGCGATCGCCACCGGCCTCGGGCCGGGCTTCTCGGGATCGCCGATCTTCTGCCCCGACGCCGCCGGGGTCGCGCGCAACATCGGTGCGATCTCGACCGGGATCGGCGAGTACGGCGGGGCCGTCGGCCTCGCGACGCCGATCGAGACGATCCTCGCCGAGCCGATCCTGCCGCCGACGTCGGCGCGCCGCTCGCTCGCGCGCTCCGAGGTGATCGGCGGGCGCAGCCTCGCGGGCCCGTTGACGCTGTCGGGTCTCAACCCCGGGCTCTCGACGATGTTCGCCCGCGCCGCCCGCAGGGCCGGGGGTCGGCTGCTGACCTCGCCGGCGTCTGCGCGCGCCGTCGCGCACCCGCCGCAGCCGCTCGTGCCGGGGGCCGCGGTATCGGTCGGCCTGACGTCCGGCGACGTCAACCTCGGGGCGATCGGCGCCGTCGCCCACGCGGACGGCGACGCCGTGTGGCTCTTCGGGCACTCGCTCGACGGCGCCGGACGGCGCTCGCTGTTTCTCGAGGACGCCTTCATCCACACGGTCGTCAGCAACCCGGTGGGCGCCCCGGAGCTGTCGACGTACAAGCTCGGCTCGCCCGGCAACGATCTCGGCACGGTCACGTCCGATGGCCTCAACGCCGTCGCCGGGCGGCTGGGAGCGCTGCCGCCGAACTTCCCCCTGAAGGTCACCGCCCGCGACCTCGATACCGGCCGCGTACGGGTGCTGAACACGCGTGTCGCAGACGAGGGCGACGTCGGGCGACCGGCCGGTCCCTCGGTCCTCGGCCTCGCCGGCGCGGCGATCGTCGCCGAGGCCGCGGCGCGCGTGCTGAGCGGAGCGCCCGCCCGCCAGACCGCTGAGATGTGCGTCGCGATCACGCTGCGCGAGCTCAAGCGGCCGGTGCGCTACTGCCAGCGCTACGGCGTCGAGGGCAGCGGAGCGAACCCGCTGGCGGGCGCGCTCGCAAACGACATCGCGAGCGCCGCCGAGCAGATCGACGGCTATCGCTTCGGCGTCCTGCACCCCACGAACGTCGAGATCGGGCTGCGCCTGCGACGCGGCCTGCGCCAGGCGGTCCTGGTCGGCGCCGACGGTCCTCGCCGCGCCCGGCGCGGGCGCACGGTCGCGCTGCGACTGTCGCTTCGCCGCACCGTGACCGGCGTGCGCTTCACTCGCACGATCCGCCTGCGGATCCCGCGCGACACCCGGCCCGGGCAACGCACGATCAAGCTGACCGGCACCGACGCCGATGCGGGCAGCAGCCCGGAGGGCGACGGCGGGCTGACCGTGCTCTTCGAGGACGACGGCCCAGTCGAGGAGCAGCCGGAGGCCGAGTCCGTCGAAGAGGTGCGCGCCGCGATCGAGGGGTTGGAGCGCTACGACGGCGTGACGGCGTCGATCGGCGCCAACGAGGTCCAGGCCTACCGCGACCCCGACCTGCGCATCAGCGGCGACGCGCGCGTCACCGTGCAGGTGCGGCGCTGATGGCCCGTCCTCGAACGGGCCACCGGCTCACGCCGTGAGCGCCGGCACCGCTGCTACCACGTGGCGAAGGCGCGGCACGGACCGCCGGAGCCCCCGCGCCACGGGACCACGCCGAGGTAGATCCTCGCGCCGCGGGGAGGCAGGCTCTTGAGGTTGCGAAGGTTCTCGATGCCGTAGCGGTTGGCCTTGAGCACCGCGACATGGGCCTCGAAGGTCTTCGAGGAGCCGCGATCGAGGGATAGCGTGTCCACGCCGATGGCGCGGATGTCACGCCGGGAGATCAGCCACTCCACCGTCTCCTTGCTGAACCCCGGGAAGCGCATGACGCCGTTGGAGTCGGCGTTGCGGAAGCTCTCGGTGCTGCCGACACGCTCCTGCCAGTTGGAGTGCATGCACACCACCGCCCTCCTCGGAATGGGCCCGTAGCGGCGTTCGAACGCGCGCAGGTCCGCCCGCGTGACCTCCGTGTCGTTCTCGCGCTCAGCGCGCCTGGCGATGTCGATTACGACGACGGGCGCGATCAGCTCGGAGAGGCGGATCTGCGGGATCGTTCGTCCGCCGACGATGAAGTGCGCAGGCACGTCCAGGTGCGTGCCGGCGTGTTCGAACAGCGTCCACTGCTGGCCGTAGAAGCCGTTCGCCTGTACGGTGACCGTTGTCGTGCGGGACGTCGGCGGGGTCCCGGGAAAGAGCGGGAAGTCCTCGGAGAAGGTATGCGTGAGGTCGGCCATCCTCGAGCCGCCCGGCATCGGGCTGCGCGCGAACGCGCGGCTGGGCACCGCGGTCGCCAGCACGGTGCCGGCCCCGGCCGCGAGCGCGGCGCGCCGGCTCAGGCGCGGGGCCTCGACGCCGGGTGGTTCCTCGGTCTCGATTCGCGCGCGGACGGTCTCGAGCGTGCCTGGGGCGCACATGGATGCTCCTCCCTACCGATGGGGTGCTCTTCGGAGCTCCAACGCTACCTCTGCGCCCCAC
>Ga0136610_1000128_pt1 | contig 17728 bp, 16 predicted proteins | sample AntDrymUQ1342206_2_FD_104804 | JGI IMG/M metagenome (GOLD analysis project Ga0136610, IMG submission 104804) | Polar desert sand microbial communities from Dry Valleys, Antarctica - metaG UQ134 (22.06) | ecosystem: Environmental > Terrestrial > Soil > Desert | place: Antarctica: Dry Valley...
CCCCGAATACAGATACGGCGGCGCGGCAACTTTGAGCAAGCTCTTGAGTCTCGTGGGACAAGCAATGAACGCGAGAAGAGACGAATACGACTTCGAGAAGCCTCCGACGAGGACGATGTTGTCATAGGTTTCTCCGACGTGGCGGACAATGCTGTTGCCACGCTTGCCGTAGCCGCAGAGCTCGTCGCCACCGCGTTCTCCGATGACGCCAAAGCCGTGCGCATCGTCGATGTAAAGGATGGCGTCGTACTTACGGGCGACGGCGGCAAAGGCGGGGATGTTGGGGGCATTGCCGGTCATGCTGTTGACCCCGTCCATACATATCAGGCGCGGAGTGGCTTTGTCGCTCTTAAGCAGGGCCTCGAGGGCATCCGGATCGTCGTGCGCGAAACGCTTCACCGTCGCCCCGTGATGGCGAGCGAACTGGCAACCGTCATAGACGGTCTTGTGGGCTCTTCCGTCGAGGAAGATCGTGCCGGCGCCGGCCAGAACAGATATGACCGACATGTGGATGTGGGTGATGGTCGGAAGAACCAGCGAGTCCTCCGCTCCAAGAAGAGCGGTCAGCTCGTCCTCGATCTGTTCGTAAAGAACGGGACTCCCAAGCAGCCGGGACCAGCTTGGATGCGTCCCCCAGTCATCGAGGTAACCCTTGACGGAGTCGATGATCTCGCGGTCGAGGTCGAACCCGAGATAGTTGCAGGAGGCGAAGTCGGCCAGCCACCGTCCATCAACCTTGATCATTCGTCCGTCGACCGCATCGATCACCGCATCCAACATGGGGTGAGAATCCTTGAGCCGGGCGAGGTCGGAACAGGTGTCAAGCCACCGGTCGAGCCACGTGCGCAGGACGGCAGGGCGGGCCGAACGCGCCCGCTTCGCTCCCGTAGCGCCTTTTAGCGCGGCGACGCCCCGCTGAGTGGTGGCCATAGAAGTTCATCGGAGATGGGAGTCTTTTCCTTGAACCGGGCGGGCTGAGGCTGCCCCTGAGACGATTGCTTGTGCGGAGGCGGTGGGGGCGGGATTCGAACCCGCGGGGGGCGGTAAACCCCCAATCGCTTTCGAGGCGATCGCGTTATGGCCACTTCGCTACCCCACCCGAGCCGAGATTATACGGGGGGCCTCAGACCCTCCGGGCTCCGAAGAAGCTCTGCAGGAGCGCTCGGGATTCCTCGGCAAGCACTCCGGTCGAGATCTCGACGACGTGGTTCAGACGAGGGTCTTGCGGCACGTTGTACAAGGAGTAAGCGGCGCCGTACCTGGCATCCTGAGGGCCGTAGACGAGACGGGCAACCCTGGCCGCCACAAGCGCTCCGGCACACATCACGCACGGTTCGAGTGTCACGTACATCGTCGCGGCCTCGAGCCGCCAAGTGCCAAGGACGGCGGCGGCCTCCCTGAGCGCCAGGATCTCTGCATGCGCGGTGGGATCGCCCCTCAGCTCCCGTTCATTGTGGGCAGAGCTGAGCATTCCCTTCGAGGACACCACGACCGCCCCGACCGGCACGTCGCCGTGACCGGACGCTTTGCCGGCTTCTCCCAGGGCAAGCCGCATGAAGGCGTCGTCGCCCTCTGGGGGTGGGCGAGAAGAAGAGCGGCTCACTCAGGATCGGCCGGACGGCGATGCCCAAGCCGCCGGCGGCTGCTCCTGTACTTATCCTGCGCCCAGCTGAGGCCGTCCTTGGCCCAGTCGAACTCGGTGGAAAGGAGAGCAAGCCCCCCGATAACCAACAAGAAGCCGGGGCCGGGCAGGAACAGCAGGACGACGCCCACACCCAAGAGGCCGGCGCCGGCGACCGTCACGATCACCATCCGCGTTCGCCGTGCCAGTGACTTTCTTTGGGGAGTCACCTCTACAAGGCCGGTAGCGTCGAAGAGCCGGAAGTTGTGGGACCGGCCCCGGGGACGGCGACCCGGCCGGGGCGCGAGCTCGGCGAAGCAGCGCAGGAAGTCCCTCACCTTGCCTGCAACCTCGTGCGAGGCGGCGGGGAGCTCGACGTAAAAAGACCTTTCGCCGGCCTCGATCCCGAGCACGGGGCTGCCTGAGTGCTCCTCAGCAAGCCCCCATGCCTGGATCTCATCCCACCTGACCGATCCCGCCTCCGGCCTGCTGCCCTGCCAGAACACCACCCAGCGGCTGTTCGTCAAGTAGGCGAACCCCTCAGCACGGCCCTCCGCAGGCCGGGCGCGCACCCAGTAGAGGACGTCTTCGCCCTCTTCCAGATGCCCATCGACATAAGCGAGGATGCGCTGCTGGCGGCGCTCGGCAAGCCAGGAGATCGGTCCCATTGTTCCCAAGAGCCTAGCCCGGGTCCTTGCGAACCTGATGTGAACAGATACGGCTTCCGGGCGTGTGAGCGCAGAAAAAAAATGGTACGCCCGGAGGGATTCGAACCCCCGACCTTCCGGTCCGTAGCCGGACGCTCTAATCCACTGAGCTACGGGCGCGCGTTCTCTCTAGGACTCTAGCGCCCTCGGATGAGCCGTTCCAACGCCGCACTCCACGGGGGGACCTCTGCGGGGCGGAGGCGCAGGGATTTGAACCCTGGAAGGAACTTTCGCCCCTTAACGCATTAGCAGTGCGCTCCCTTCGGCCGCTCGGGCACGCCTCCTTCCGCATGATAACCGTGGACCCCGGCGCGGTAGCTGCTCAGTATTCGTAGGGTGGGGCGCCGAATGCTTTTTCCATCGTTGTTCCGCAGCCGGGACCGAACCAAGGAGAGCCTCGCCATGAAACGACTTGCACTCGTCCTCGTGATCGCAGTCCTGGCGGCCCTCTACCCGAGCGCGGCCTTCGCCCTGCCTTCGGGGACGCGCGTGCAGAAATACAAAGGCGGTCTCAACTTTCCCGTCGATATGGGGTGGGTCCCGGGATCCAAGAGGATCTTCGTGACCGAGAAGGCGGGCCGCATCCGCATCATCAACAAGGGTCGCTTGCGCGCCCGCGCGTGCAGGAGGATCAACGTGAGCTCATCCGGCGAGCGGGGGCTCCTCGGCATCGAGCTCCATCCCAACTTCAAGCGCAACCGCTATCTCTATGCTTTCTACGTCAACGCATCACCGCTCGAGAGCCGCGTCACCCGCTACAAGGTCAAGAAGGGCCGCTGCCGCTCGGCTCGCAATGTCGTCAAGAACATTCCTGTCTCGTCCGGTTACCACATCGGGGGCCAGATCGAGTTTGCCGGCGGCAAGCTGTTCGTCAGCGTGGGAGATGGGCACAGCGCAGCCAACGCCCAGAACAAGGACAACCGCCTCGGAAAGATCCTGCGCTATAACTCCGACGGTTCAATACCCAAAGGAAATCCGTTCTCGAGCCGGGGGGACCACAGCCCGGTGTGGAGCTACGGTCACCGCAACGGCTTCGGCCTGACCCACAAGCCGGGAACCGGGCGTCTCTATGAAACAGAAAATGGGCCGCAATGTGACGACGAGCTCAACCGCATACGCAAGGGACGCAACTACGGCTGGGGGTCAAGCTATGCGTGCGGCACCGCCGGGGTCGGGCCCAACCCCAAACGGCCTTTGAAGCGATGGAGCAACGTCATCGCAGTCACCGACCCGTGGTTCTACAAGGGGCGCATGGGGCGGCTGAGCGGCGACATCTATGCGGGAGGCTTTAGCGACGGCAAGCTCCACCGGCTCGTGCTGAACCGCAAGGGAACGCGCGTCAAGAACGACAGGGCCATCCTCGGCGGGGCGGGACCGATAGTCGACGTCTCCAAAGGCCCGAAGGGATGGCTGTACTACATGACTCCAAGCGGAATCTTCAGGATCGTCCAGCGCCGCTAGGGGGCCCCGGCCGGAATGCGGAGAAACTGAACCGGCTCAGAGGTACTGGCCGGGCTCCTGATCGCCCATGGGGGGCCTGGCTCCCGGCGGGAGGCTCTGTCTGCGCAACTCCTCGAGGCGCGCCTTGCTCTCCATCTGCTGGGCAAACATCATTGCCTGGATCCCGTGGAAGAGGCCTTCGAGCCAGCCGACGAGCTGGGAGTGCGCGATTCTCAGCTCGGCGTCGCTTGGAGCTTCGGCGCCAAAGGGCAGGCTGAGCCGTCCGAGCTCATCGCGCAGCTCGGGCGAGAGCACTCCTCCAAGCTCGGACACGGACGTCTCGTAGATGTCCCTGAGACGCGCCCGGCTTGCGTCATCGAGCTGTGCAGCCCTGACCTCCTCGAGGAGCTGGCGCGCCATGGAGGCGATGCGCATCACTTTGGCGGGGTGCTGAATCGCTTCCTCGACCGCCGGCCCGTTGCCGGTCGGCTGTCCGTCCGGCGACGCAGCGCCCTCGGACGGCGGCAGCGTGGGCGGGGGACCCTGCCCCTCTTGGTCCACTGAGATCCTCCTTAGCTCTCGCTTGGCTTGGCTTACGAGCGCACCAAGTCGCGTTGGTGCACGTTACCGGACACCGACTCCTAGTGCGGCTAGTCGGGGGTGCTGCCCTTCTTTCGTTCGATCTCGGCCTCGCGCAGCTCGATCCGCCTGATCTTGCCGGTCAAAGTCTTCGGCAGATCGTCGACGAATTCGATTTCGCGCGGATAGGCGTATGACGAATAGGACGTGCGCACGTGTTCCTGCATCCTGCGCACGAGCTCCTCGGAGGTTTCGGTCCCAGGGGCGACGCGCACGAATGCCTTGACGATGTTTCCCCGCTTGGGGTCGGGAGAGGCAACGGCGGCTGCCTCGAGCACCTCGGGAAGCTCGATCAATGACGACTCGACCTCGAAGGGGCCGATGCGATAGCCGGCCGAGATGATGACGTCGTCGGCGCGACCCTCGTACCAGACGTAGCCGTCTTCGTCCATGCGGGCTGCGTCTTTGGTGTGAAACCATGGGCCTCCAAAGACGTCCTCACTGTCTTCGGGACGGTTCCAGTAGCCGATGGGGTAGTGCGGGTTGGTCCTCGACTCGAGGCAGATCTCGCCCTTCTCACCGACGGGCAGGACCTCCTCCGTCTCGGGGTCGAGGATGGAGACATTCCACCCGGGCAGGGGCAGCCCCATCGAACCCGGCCTCACCTCGACCGTGGGGAAGTTGCCGCACAGCGGGTAACTCTCCGTGAGCCCGTAGTAATCGAGGATCGGAATGCCGAGATGCTCTTCGGACCAGCGGATCACCTCGGGGTTGAGCGGCTCACCTGCGGAGCAGGCGATCCGCAAGTTCATCTTGAAGCGCGACTCAGGGTCCTTCACTTCCATGGTGGCCCGGAGCGCTGTAGGTGTGGAGAAGAGGTTGCCCACCTTGTACTTCTCGAGGATGTAGAGGGTCTGCTCGGGGTCGTAGCCACCCTTGCGTTGGAAAACGGCAACCGGAACGCCGTAGCGCCATGGTCCAAGCAGACCGGGAACGATTCCTGCTATCCATGCCCATTCGCCGGTCGAATGAAAGACCTCGTCGGCACGAACATCGTGGCAGAGCTCGTATTCGTTGTGGCCGAGAAGGTACCTGTGTGCGTGCAGGATGCCCTTGGCCTGGCCCGTCGTCCCGCTCGAGTAGTAGAGCTGAGCTGGATCGTCGGCGGCGGTGTCGGCCACGTCGAAGCTCCCCGATGCGTCCGGCATCGCGTCGTCGAGATCGATGTCGTCGCCGACGAGCGCGTTGCCGGCATTGACTACGACGATGCGTTCGAGGGACTCGACGCGGTCCCTCATGCCTTCGAGCCGTCCTCGGTTGTTGCCGTCGGTGATGAGCAGCCTGGCCTGGGAGTCGGCGAGCCGGTGCGTGATGCTGTCGTCTCCGTAGAGTTGCGACAGCGACAACAGAATGGCGCCGGTCTTGTACACGGCAATGAATGCGGCGGCGGTTTCCGGGAGAGACGGGAGAAGCACGGCCACACGATCGCCCTTCCTGATCCCCAGGCCCACGAGAACGTTGGCGATGCGATTCGACATGTCCTTCATGTCACCGAAGGTGACCGTGCGCTCGTTGCCGTTCCAGTCTTCCCACAGCATCGCCGTACCGGACGGTTCGTGCTTGTCGACCGTGTCGACGGCGAGGTTGTAGCGCTCGGGCACCTCCCACTTGAAGGTTCGCATCATCTCGTCGTAGGACCCGGGCTGGTAAGTCCTGTAGCCGGCCATCTGCTCCCCCCTCGGGTGCTCGCTGGATGCTCGCTGCCGCCATATCTCTGCGCGACCCTACCCCTCTTGCTTTTCGTGTAAAGTGCGACAACGCCCGGCACGGCAGCGCAATGGGGTGTGGGCCCGGCATAGCGCCGCGTCCGAGTAGAACGGTGTCTAGCAAGGGGGAGGACATGAGCGTAGCTGCATCGGCGGCAGGGCAAGAGGGCGACGACTACCAGCTTGGAAAGATCATCTTCGCTTCCTCCGCTGGCACTCTGATCGAGTGGTACGACTTCTACATCTTCGGATCCCTGGCGGCCACCGTTCTGCCGCCGCTGTTCTTCCCCGGCGACAACCCCGTGGTGTCGGTTCTCTTGACCCTCGCTACGTTCGCAACGGGCTTCGCGGTAAGGCCTTTCGGTGCGGCGGTGTTCGGGAGGATCGGGGACACGACAGGACGCAAGTTCACGTTCGTGCTCACGATCTCGATCATGGGGGGTGCGACCTTCCTCATCGGCTTGTTGCCAACATTCGAAACAATCGGGGTCCTCGCCCCCATCCTCCTCGTAACTCTAAGGCTCCTTCAAGGACTTGCGCTTGGCGGTGAGTACGGTGGGGCGGCAATCTATGTCGCCGAGCATTCCCCCGACAAGCAGCGGGGCTACTACACCAGCTACATCCAGACTACGGCCACGATCGGACTCTTCGTCTCACTCGTTGTGGTCGTCGGCGTACAGCTAATCGTCGGCGAATCCTCGTTCAACAGTTGGGGCTGGCGGATCCCGTTCCTTCTCTCCGGAGTGCTGTTCTTGATTGCGCTCTACATCCGCCTCAATCTGCAGGAGACGCCCCTGTTCAAGAGGATGAAGGATGCAGGCAAGGGCTCCAAGTCCCCCATCAAGGACAGCTTCAAGGGGGGCGCATGGAAGCTCATGGTCCTTGCCCTATTCGGCGCCACCGCCGGCCAAGCCGTCGTCTGGTACACGGGACAGTTCTATGCATTGTTCTTTCTCCAGAGCGAGCTCGGGATCCCGCTGTTGAACTCGAGCATCATCGTTGGAAGCGCTCTCGTGCTTGCAACTCCGTTCTTTCTGGTCTTCGGGAGACTGTCCGACAGGATTGGCCGCAAGCCGATCATTCTCGGCGGATGTCTCATCGCTGCCCTTACCTACATTCCGATCTTTCAGGGTTTGACCCAATTCGCCGACCCCCTCAACTATCCGATCATGATCGCCTTGGTGTTCATTCTGGTTCTCTACGTGACGATGGTGTACGGGCCGATAGCCGCCTTCTTGGTCGAGCTCTTTCCGATCAATGTCCGGTACACGTCGCTTTCGCTCCCGTACCACATCGGCAATGGATGGTTCGGCGGGTTCACGCCGCTCATCGCTTCTTCGGTTGTGGCGGCGACCAACAGCCCCCTCGCCGGTTTGGCCTTTCCCATCGCGGTGGCGCTGATGACGGTCGTCATCGGCGGATTGCTCATCAAGGAGACCAAGGACGTCAAGATCTGGGATGAGTCCGACATGGCCGTCGCCGAGCCCGTGGCTCGGGGGCTAAGGACAAAAGGCGCCTGAGGAAGGACGCTTGATCCAACCGTTGTAGCCGTCGCGCCGGTCGTGCCCGCCGCCTTCTAGTCCGCGCGCCGCCGAGCCCGCCGCCTTGGCCTATATCGTGCGCCAGTGATCTCCGAAAACATCCTGCTTCAGGTCTTCGTCATCTTCACTGCGGCGAAGCTCGCAGGGGAGCTCTTCCATCGCCTCAATCAACCGCCGGTCATTGGAGAGATCCTCGTGGGAGTCGCCCTTGGCGGCACCGCCCTTGGGCTCATCCCCGAGGGCTCTGAGGTCCTCGATGCGTTGCAGGAGATCGGCGCCGTCATCCTGCTCTTCATGGTCGGCCTTGACACGCGCCCTTCTGAGATAAGAATCATCGGAGGACGCTCCCTGGCAGTTGGCGCAATGGGCATCGTGCTGCCCTTCTTCGGTGGGCTCGCTTTCATCTTCCTCATCGACGGGTCCTTCGACGAAGCGGTGTTCGTGGGGGCCGCAATGGTGGCCACCTCGGTCGGGATAACGGCGCGCGTGCTCTCTGATCTGGGCGTGGTTCACGAGATCGAGAGCCGGATCATCCTCGGAGCGGCTGTGGTCGACGACATCCTTGGACTGCTGGTGCTCGCCCTGGTCGGCGGTCTGGTCGCCGGGGATCTATCACCCCTTTCTATTGCAGCCCTGGCGGGCGGCGCCGTCGGTTTCGTCGTCATCGCCGGTCTTTTCGGCACGCGCGTGGTGGGGGCAGCGGCGCCGAAGGTCGAGAGGTCACAGATAAGGCGGGGGCCCCTCGCCCTCGCGCTATCGGTCTGCTTGGGCCTTTCGGCTGTGGCCGGGGCACTCGGCCTTGCCGCGATCGTCGGGGCCTTCCTTGCGGGCATGGCGTTCTCGGAGCTACGACCCAAGTGGGATCTGGAGGAGCAGCTCGAGCCCATCTACGAGCTCGTCGTCCCGTTCTTCTTCGTCGTGACCGGCGCCGCCGTCGACCTCACGGTCCTCGTCCGGCCGGGCACCCTGGGAGCCGTTGGCGGAATCACGGCGCTCGCCGTCGCCGGCAAGCTGATCGGATGCGGCGGCGCTGCGTGGGGTATGGGGACACGCTCGATGTCGATCATCGGCGTGGGCATGGTCCCCAGGGGGGAGGTGGGCATCATCGTTGCCACAGTCGGGCTTTCGAGGGGGGTCCTTGAGCCCGATCTTTACGCCGTCGTAGTGACGATGAGCGTTCTCACGACCTTGATAGCGCCTCCGGCGCTCAAGGCCCTGTACGCGGGGCGCCCACGGGACAAGCCCCCGCACGTGGGGGGCCGCCGAAACGAGGGGATCGAAGGCATCGGAGGATAGCGGCAAACACCCCCTTTCTCGCTTTTTTGGCTCACTCGCTGCTCAAGAACGAGCCGCTCGCGCCGACGAAAGTACTGGCAATCAGAATCCTCGCATCCAGAAGCGCTTGGGAACGCAAACAGCGGCGGGAGCCTGCCTCCCGGCTCGGTTTAGGAAGGAGCCGATCTACCTGCAGGACGAACCGGTCAACATCAGGAATCTGGTCACCCGTATCGAGATACATCTCAAGCACGCCAAGGAGTTCATCAACCTGGGCGCGGCCTACGACAACGACGTTGCGCGGGAGTTTCACACCATCGCCGAGATCGCCCACTCCGCATCGGAGGCCGTGGCTGAAGGCAACTACGAAAAGCAGCGCCCCGCCGACTACACCTTCATCGACGACAGCTTCAACGACGACGCGACGCCACTCGCCGTCGCTCCGCAAGCCGACACCGGCTAAGCTGGCTAGGTGCGGCGACCGGCCTAGTCTCCCAGCGCAGCGAAGGCGTTGTCGCCGTGCCTTTCGTACTGTTGGGCAGTCTCCGCTGGCAGGCCGGTGCAGCCGCGCTCCTCGAGGATGAGCTTTCGATCAGCAGGGGGCGCAGGCTGGTCGAAGTCGAAGGCATTCAGCATATTGTGCGCTCCGCAGTCGCGAGCGGTCATGCAATTCAGCCCGTAGACGGTTTCGATGAACTTCAACACCGATGAGAACTCGTACTCCGTGGAGTCAATATAGCCCTGCTTGGCCCAGGGAGAGATGATCAACAGCGGCGTGCGCGGCCCAAGCCCCATCTCATCATAGTGAGGGGGCGCAACGTGGTCGTAGAAACCTCCGAAGTCGTCCCACACGAGGAAAATTGCAGTGTTCTTCCAGTACTTCGAGCGCATGATCTGATTGACGATCGATACTGTGTAGTTCTCGCCAAGGCAAACGCTGGGGCCTCCCGGATGCTCGTTGACTCCGGGCCCGGGAACCACCCAGTTGACCTTCGCAAGACGCTCGGCTGCGATGTCGCTGGGCAGCTGCTCCTCCTCGGTAATATCAGTCCCCCAGTGCTTCGAGAAGCGCATGTGCTTGATCGCGAGCATTGCGTTCATCCACGAGCCGTCGTCTGCGTAGTAGTGCCACGAGATGTCCTTCTTGTCCAGCTCATCAGGCAGGACCTTGAAGTTGAAGCACGCCCGCACATGCTCCCAGTACTGCACGATCTCATCGGCGTCGTTGCGTTCTTCCGCTCTCATTACCGTGGCGCGCTCCTTGTTACTGAGATTCTGGAAGCGGAACACCGTCTCGTTGGGATCGTCGCAGTAGCCGCCTTCTGTGCTCGTTTGATCCTTGTTGCCGACGACACGTCCGGCTTGGGCCGCAACCGTGTATAGATGCTCGGGAAAGGTCGGGCCGTACATCGATGTGAACATGTTGTCCCCGAGCACGAAGTTGTCGGCGTACCTCCAGTAGTTCGGTATGCCCTTACGCGTGAAGGACGAGTAACCGTTCAAGGTCTCACCGTTCGAGACTTGATCGAAGCGGTCCATCTTGCCGCCGTTGATCGACTCGACGCCGTCGAGGAAAGAATGACCGAGATCCGGCTCGAGCACGTCCGTCGCCACCGCAAGCGGGACCCTCTCCCCGGTCGAGGTCATCCCGAACTCGGCGCCGTTTGCGCCGGGGTAACGGGCGAAGTAGTTGTCGAAGGTCCGGTTCTCTTTGACGATGAAGACGATGTGCTTTATCGGGATGTCCTCGGCGGCGGCCCCCTCATCGGTTCCAGCACCGGCCCCGCCCGCGCCGCCGCCCGGCGAGTCACCTGCGTCCGGCGCCCCCTGGACTTGCTGCGCCGCCGGTTCCGGCGTGTCATCACCGGCCAGCAACGCCCGCCCCCCGAGCAAGGTCAGGAGCAAGAGGATCGCGACGGCCACCGCACGGCGGCGGCGCCTCACCATGCGCCGGCGCGCCGCCCGCCTGCGCGCGGCCTGCAAACGCTCGGAATCAAGCATCGACAGCCTTCATGATCGTAGACTACAGATCGAGGGCACAGCTCCGGCGTTTATCAGCCGGCCATCTCCTCGAAAGCGTGGATCTTGTTCATGGCGTCGAGGGCCGCAACCTTATAGGACTCCGCCAGGGTGGGATAGTTGAACACGGTGTCGACGAGATAGTCGATGTTCCCCCCGTTGCCCATGACCGCCTGTCCAATGTGGATAACCTCGGTGGCCGTCGTCCCGAAGCAGTGCACGCCCAGGATGCTGCGATCGTTGGAAGAGGCAAGAATCTTGAGCATCCCATGCTGATCCCCCACGATCTGGCCCCTCGCCAGCTCCTTGAAGCGCGACACACCGACCTCATAGGGAACTGCTTGCTCGGTGAGCTCCTCCTCGGTCTTTCCCACAAAGCTGATCTCCGGGATCGTGTAGATGCCGACGGGAAGAAGCTCGCGCATGGACCGCACCTCGAGGCCGAAGGCATCGGCCGCTGCGAGGCGGCCCTGCTCCGCCGAGGTCGACGCCAGGCTCGGGAAGCCGATCGCGTCCCCCACGGCATAGATGTGATCGGCCGTGGTGCGGTAGTTGGCCCCGACTTCGACGCGGCCCCGCTCGTCCGCCTCAAGTCCCGCTTTGTCAAGCCCGAGGTCCACCGTGCAGCCCTGCCGTCCGGCCGAATAGAGCACCGCCTCACTTGCGATGCGTTTGCCGCTCTTCAGGTGAGTGACCGCGCCCCCGTCGCGCGAGTCGACGCCTTCAACGGTCTCTCTGAGGCGAAAGATCACGCCGAGCTCCCTGAGGTGATACTGGAGGGCCTCGATGATCTCGACGTCACAGAACTCGAGCAAGCGAGCCTGTTGTTCGACAACGGTCACCTTCGTGCCGAGTGCAGCGAAGATCGAAGCGTATTCGATGCCGATGACCCCGGCCCCAACGACCACGACCGACTTGGGGATCCTTGCGAGCTCGAGGATTGCGTCCGAGTCGAGGATAGTGCGTCCGTCGAAGTCGACGCTGGCCGGCCGGGCCGGGCGGGAGCCCGTCGCGATCACGATCTTGTCGGCGGTTAGACGGCGCTCGGTGGCCCCCGCAGCGGACACGGTCAGGGTGTGGGGGTCGGCAAAGCTGGCCGCGCCCGCTATCAACGCGATGTGGTTGCGGCGCAGCTGATCCGTGATGACGTCGATCTCGCGGGCGACGACCTTCTCGGCGCGCCCCAACAGGTCCTCGATGGTCGGATCTTCCTTGAGTCTGTAGCTCTGGCCGTAGAGGGTCCGCTGGGTGATCCCGGTGAGATACACAACCGCTTCGCGCAGGGTTTTCGACGGGATCGTTCCCGTGTTGACGCAAACGCCACCAACCGATTCCCGGCGCTCGATGACCCCTACCCGCTTATCCAGCTTGGCCGCCTGGACCGCTGCTCTCTGCCCGGCGGGCCCCGAACCGATTACGAGAAGATCGTAGTCGTAGGTCAAGTAGCCGGCCTCGGTTTCTATCTGTCGGCCTGCGAAGCCTGCTCCATGGCCTCGAGCAGGGCCCGGCGGGGTGGATGAAAGACGTCCACTTCAAGGCAGCTCTTTTCATATGTGCGCGCCGCATGCGGAACGTTGGGCGGTATGACCGCCGCCATTCCCCTGCGCAGCGTCCTTTTCTCGCCGGCTATCTCGAACTCGAATTCGCCGTCGATCACGAACGCGATCTGCTCTTCTGCGTGCGAGTGCAAGGGGGCCTCAGTGTGGGGCTCGAAATGAACAAAGTTGACGAGCAGGCTCTCGCCGAGGACGGGTCTGAATGTGAGTCCCTTGAGCAGCTCCATGGTCTCGACGTCGGTGTCGAGCTCGACGAACCGGCCCCCGCAGGGCGCCTCTCCCTCCGACTGCTCGAACGTGAAGTAGCTGGATGCATCGGTTCCGCTTCGGCTGGCTCCCACTTCGCTCATGACTCTCCTCCCCTTAATCGGCCGGTTGACTCTTCGATGACGGCGGCGAGGCGGCGCACTCCCTCGGAGATGAGGTGGTCCTCGACCCGGCTGTAGGACAGCCGCAGGTTGTCTGCGCCCCTGCCGTCGGGAAAGAACGGCGCGCCGGGCACAAAAGTCACGCCCCGGCTTTGAGCCACGACCGCAAGCTCCGCTGCGTCAAGGCCCGGCGGCAAGGTGACCCACGAAAAGAAACCTCCGCGCGGCCTCGTCCACGACACTCCATTCGGCATGTGCTCGCCGAGTGCGGCGAGCATGAGGTCGCAGCGCTGCCTGTAGAGCTCGCAAGAGAGCTCGATCTGCCGGTCGAGCAGGCCTCGGCGCCCGTAGTCCTCGAGGAGGCGCTGGCCGAGGGCCCCTGCGCACTGGTCGGTGTTCTGCTTTGCGAGCACGAGCTGGCTCACGATCTCCGGGGGGCCTGCCGCCCATCCAAGTCGCACGCCAGGGAAGAAGAGTTTGGAGAAGGTACCGGCCTGGACCACGACATCGGGCCCAAGCGCCCACAGACAGGCCCCCGTCGCGCCGTGAAAGCTGAGCTCCCTGTAGGCGACGTCCTCGACGATCACGAATCCATATCGCCTGGCGAGCTCGACGAGCCGCTCCCTGCGGTCGGCGACCAGGCTCACCCCTCCCGGATTCTGGTGATCCGGGATCGTGTAGAGGAGCTTGGGGATGCGGCCGTCTGCGAGGCTCGCCTCCAGAGCTTCGATCTGAAGGCCGCCCTCGTCCATCGGCAGCGCCTCGAGGTCGGCCTGGAAGCTCTTGAAGGCCATGATCGCTCCGAGGTAGGTCGGCGCTTCTACCATCACGAGGTCTCCTGGGTCGAGGAAGGCCTTGCCTGCGAGCTCAAGGGCCTCGATGGTGCCGCTCGTGATCATCAGCTCGCCGTCCGTTGGGGTGCGGCCCTCGTTGGCGCCGAGACGCCCCGAGATGTAATCGAGCGGTCCGGGGAGCCCGCCTGTCGGCGCATACTGCAGGGCCGACGAGTCGTTCGCGTCGATGATCCCTCGCACGAGATCTGTGAGCTCGTGCTCAGGGAAGGTCGAGGGATCGGGGAAGCCCCCCGCAAAGGGAATCGCCTTCTTGTCGCCCGCCAGCGCCAGGATGGAGGCAAGGCCCCCACCCACGCCTCCCCTGGTGCGGGCCGCAAACTTCTCTGCCCACGACCTGTCAGCCACAGTCATCGATCTCGCCTTTCGCACGCGCCGGGGTGGCTGCCTTAATAACACCCCCCACCGCCTCTGCGCTCAAAGGGGGTGCTCGGCGTGTTAGGCAGAATCCGGCGACAGAAACCGGACTCATCGGCACTAGGGGTGACAAATGCAAGGTGGCATGCAGCACATCGTCTTGTTTCACTTTCCTCGCGATCTAACTCCCGACGAAGAGGTCGAGATGGCCGAGCAGGTTCGCAAGTGGCCCACGCAGATCGATGGCCTCACCAAGGTCAACTTCGGCAAGAACATGAGCGAAAGGGCGCGCGGTTACGGCTATGTGCTCGTGACCGAGTTTGAGAATGCAGACGCGATGAAAGCGTATTTCCCGCACCCTCTTCACCGGGCGTTCGCCGACTGGGTGCACGCGCGGGGTTCGGAGGAGCTGGTGGCAGATCACGAGCTGAACCCGGCCACCGAGATCCTCTAACCAAGCGCAGGAGTATTGCCGTTTAGAAGGTCCCCGGCCCCCCCGAGGTCGCTGAGCAAGCTCCCAATCGTGCAAGACCACGGTCGGGCGATGGCGTACCGTCCAGGGATGCCGGACGTTGAGCTGACTTGATGAGCGCCGTGATCGAGACCCTCGGTCTCCGCAAGGTCTTCGGCGACCACGTCGCGATCGAAAGCCTCGACCTGAACATCGAGCGCGGAGATGTGTTTGGGCTGCTCGGACCGAACGGTGCGGGCAAGACGACCACGATCCGTATGCTGACGACCCTGCTCGCGCCGAGTGGGGGAGCGGCGCGCGTTTGCGGCTTCGACGTGGCTACGCAGCCGAGCGAGGTCCGGCGGCGCATCGGCTACGTCATGCAGACCGTCGCGTATCGGGGCCTGTTGACGGGACGGGAGTGCGTGGAGATCGAGGCGGCGCTCTACCACCTGCCGCGCCGAGACATCCCGCATAGGGCCGAAGTGGTTCTCGAGGCTGTGGGAATGCTCCCCCACGCCGACCGGCGGTGGACGACCTACTCGGGCGGGATGAAGAAGCGCCTCGACCTCGCCTGCGGCCTCCTCCACTGGCCTGAGGTCCTCGTGCTCGACGAGCCAAGCCTTGGCCTCGATGTGCAATCGCGCCACAATGTCTGGGGCTACATTCGGGACCGGCATGTGGGCGGCGCCACGGTCCTGCTCGCAACGAACTACCTCGACGAGGCCGACAGGCTCTGCAACAAGGTGGCGATCATCGACAGGGGCAGCGTTGTTGTTCAGGGATCGCCGTCCGAGCTCAAGCGGGCTGTGGGGGCCGAGGTGGTGCAGGTGAGCTCCGGCGAGCCAGAGCGCCTACGCCGGGCGATCGAGGCGGAGCGCTGGGTCAAAAAGATCATCGCCGGCGAGCACGGCGACCTGCACGTCTACGTGGAGGACGCCTCCATCGCGCTGCCGGCCGTAATGCGTTTGGGATTGGAGCACGGCATCAACCTCGAGCGAATGACCTACAGCCAACCGTCGCTTGATGACGTGTTTCTGCTCCACACCGGCCGCGAGCTGCGTGAGGTGGGAGCCGCATCATGACCATCGAGGAGGTCGCCCAAGAGAACCGTGCGCCCGTTGACCTGGCCGGAACGGAGGGCGGGGACGCTCGCGGGCGCTGGGCACAGGAGGTGATGGCCCTCGCTCGCCGCTGGTGGATCGAGTTGCTGCGGGAACGGCTGAACCTCGTGTTCAGCATTCTCCAGCCGGCCATCTGGCTCGTGTTCTTCGGTGCAGGCGTCGAGCGTGCCATCGACGCCGAGGTCATCGGCACGGACGACTACATCGGCTTCATGCTCGCTGGGGTTGTGACCTTCACGATCGTGGGCAACGGCATCAGCGGCGCCATGCCGCTGCTGTGGGACAAGGAGACCGGCTACCTCGACCGGCTCATGAGCATGCCGATCGCACGAAGCTCGGTCATCGTCAGCAGGTTCGTGTTCCAGGTCGCCCAGCAGACGGTTCAAATCCTTCTCGTCGTGGTCGTGGCTTTCGCCCTCGGTGTGCGCATCGCAACGGGCCCGCTTGGGCTGGCGGTGATTCTCCTGACCGCGGCACTGCTCACGATGTCGGTCACGGCCGCTTTCTCAGCGCTCGCCTACGCGGTTCCGCAGCACGGCACGTTCTTTGCCGTGGCAGGCTTCGTTACCTTGCCGCTGCTGTTCATGAGCAGCGCATTCGTGCCGCTCGAGGCCATGCCCCTGTGGATGGAGGTCGTCGCTCGGGTCAACCCGCTTACCTACGCAATCGAGTCGATGCGCACGCTTGTCCTTGATGGGTGGGAGGCTCGAGTTGCTACCTCGCTGGCCTTGCTCACGCTCGCAGGGGCTGCTTGTCTGGCGCTCGGTACCTGGCAGTTCCGCAAACAAACAGGCGACCGCACGCAGGAATGAGCCCATGGCGGGCGTGGACACGCAGCTCTTTCCACACGACAGCGCCCCGTAGTAGTCGACCCACGCCGCAAATGTGCCCGCTGCGAAGTGATAAGCATGGACCTGAGCCACGTGGATGTGCTCCCGTCCCAGGAGGATGACCTCTTCGGCGGCTAAGCGCGCTCCGTCCCGGATTGCATCTCCGATTGAATTCAGCAGCCGGCCGGCGGCAAGGGGATCGAGACCGACGACAACCAGCTCGGGGTGTTCGAAGGTCTGCACAAGGCCGACCGTGTACGCCCAAGATCGGTAAGGAGTGTTCCCTTCCACGGGTATCACCGCCCAGCCGGACCCTTCGATCAGACCGTGGATGTGGAATCGGACATCATCGAGGCTCGCTCCCTCGCACATCAAGCACATGGGCGAATCGTGACAGAGGGGGTACGACACCTTCTCCTGCCGCGCACTCCGCCCGGATGACCTCGGTCCCGAGCCCATAGTTGCCCTTGACGGGGTCCGCCGGACGAGGTACTTTACCTTCCAGTTATTTAACTGGGAGGTTCGATGCAGACGGCGACCGATAGGCTTGACAGCACGTTCGCGGCCCTCGCCGACCCGACGCGGCGAAGGATTCTCGCTCGCCTGGCGAGGGGGGAGGCCTCGGTCACGGAGCTGGCGAAGCCGTTCGAGATGAGCCTGCCTGCGGTCTCGAAGCACCTAAAGGTGCTCGAGCGTGCGGGGCTCATCGCGCGCGGTCGGGAGCGTCAGTGGCGGCCGGCCCGGCTCGAGGCGGGCCCGCTCAAAGAGGTCGCCGAGTGGACCGAGCCGTACCGGCGCTTCTGGGAGGAGAGCTACGAGCGCTTGGATGAGTACCTGGACGAGCTACAGGGGCGAGGAAAGGAGAAGGGCGATGGGAAGCGGTAGCAAACTCACGGTGACGACGCCGTCGGATCGGGAGATCGTCATGACACGCGTCTTCGACGCGCCGCGCGAGTTGGTGTTCGAGGCACAGAGCTCATGCGAGCACCTGTCGCGCTGGTGGGGGCCGAGGCGTTACGAGATCGCAAGCTGCGAGGTGGACTTTCGCCCCGGCGGCGCGTGGAGGATCGTGCACCGGGGCTCCGATGGCGAGGAGTACGGCTTTCGCGGCGAGTACCGAGAGATCGTTCCCCCTGAGCGCATCGTCTGGACATTCGAGTTCGAAGGCATGCCCGGCCATATCATCGTCGAGACCATGACCTTCGAGGAACACGACGGCAAGACGACTTACACGTCCAGCTCC
>Ga0136610_1000130_pt1 | contig 17690 bp, 16 predicted proteins | sample AntDrymUQ1342206_2_FD_104804 | JGI IMG/M metagenome (GOLD analysis project Ga0136610, IMG submission 104804) | Polar desert sand microbial communities from Dry Valleys, Antarctica - metaG UQ134 (22.06) | ecosystem: Environmental > Terrestrial > Soil > Desert | place: Antarctica: Dry Valley...
GGAGGGCAACGGCCCGGTCAATGCACTGGACTCGGCGCTGCGGTCCGCGCTCACCCAGCCCTACCCGCAGCTGGCCCACCTGGAATTGGCCGACTACAAGGTGCGAATCCTCGAGGGCAAGCACGGCACCGACGCCGTGACCAGGGTGCTGATAGAGACCACCGACGGCGCCGGCGGCTGGACCACTGTGGGGGTGCACGGCAACGTGATCGAGGCTTCCTGGCACGCCCTGGTGGACGCGCTCACCTTCGGTCTCCGGCACCGCTCCGGCCCCGCCGTTCTCAGCTGACTCAGGGCCTCCCTGAGTCGAATCATTCGACTCAGGGACGCCCTGAGTCCATTGGAAACGGGCGAAACCGGCCGCTGGCTGAGACTGGGTAGATTGGGCGGCGATGCGTATCGTCCGGTTCGCCCACGCGCAGGGAATGTCATTCGGCACCGTCGAGTCCGACGGCAATCTCGCGCAGATCGACGGTCACCCATTCGGCTCCATCGTCTACACCGGGGAGCGATTCGATCCGGGCGACGTACGGCTGCTTTCGCCCATCCTGCCCAGCAAGGTGATCGGCGTGGGCCGAAACTATGCCGACCATGCTGCGGAGATGGGCAACGAGATTCCGGCCGAACCGATGATCTTCCTCAAGCCCTCGACCTCCGTGATCGGGCCGGGCGATGCCATTCGGCTGACCACGTTGTCCAGCAACGTCCACCACGAGGCCGAGCTTGCGGTCGTCATAGGGGCGGTTGGCGCTCGCCGGGTGACCGAGGCCAACGCCATGGCCAGCGTTTTCGGCTACACCTGCGGAAACGACGTCACCGCTCGTGACCTGCAGAAGAAGGACGTGCAGTTCACCCGCGCGAAGGGGTTCGACTCGTTTTGTCCGATCGGGCCGTGGATCGACACGGACTTCGATCCCACCGATGCCGAGGTGCGTTGTGAGGTCGACGGTGAGCTGCGTCAGAGTGGTCGGACCAGCCAGCTGATCCATTCGATTCCGAAGCTCATCGCGTTCATCTCCGAGGTCATGACCCTGCTCCCGGGAGATGTGATTCTCACCGGAACGCCGGCCGGGGTGGGGCCGATCCTCGCCGGCCAACGCGTTGACGTCATCATCGAGCATCTTGGCACGCTGCCGAATCCCGTTGTCGCACCGCATGGTTCGACCTCGGCCCCGACCGATGAGACAGGATGACGGGTCCCATCGGTAGCGGATTACGGGTCAGATTCTGCCCCTCGCCTACCGGCCTGGTGCACGTCGGACTCGTGCGTACGGCCCTGTTCAACTGGGCCCACGCCCGGCATCACGGTGGGACGTTCGTGTTCCGGATCGAGGACACTGACGCCAGCCGGGACACCGAAGGCTCCTACCGGCATCTGCTCGACAGCCTGCGCTGGCTCGGGTTGGACTGGGACGAGGGGCCGGAGATCGGCGGACCGCATGCGCCCTACCGCCAGTCCCAGCGGGACGGCATCTACGCCGATATCGCGGCTCGACTGCTGGCATCGGGGTCGGCCTACGAGTCGTACTCGAACGGCACCGAGATCGAGGCACGACATCGGGCGGCCGGTCAGGATCCGAAATTGGGCTACGACAACTTCGACCGCGAGTTGTCCACCGAGCAGCTGGCTGCCTTCCGCGACGAAGGTCGGGCACCTGTCATCCGACTTCAGATGCCCGATCGCGACATCGTCTGGAACGACCTGGTCCGTGGAGAGATCCGGTTCGCGGCGGGGGCGGTGCCGGACTTCGTCATCGTGCGCGCCAACGGGATTCCCCTCTATCCCTTCGTGAACCCGGTCGACGATGCGCTGATGGAGATCACCGACGTGTTGCGCGGTGAGGACTTGCTGCCGTCCACGCCCCGCCAGCTGGCGCTGTACGAGGCGCTGTCCGCTATCGGTGTGGGCACCGGCCCCCCGCGCTTCGGTCATCTGCCCCTCGTTACCGGGGAGGGCAGCAAGAAGATGTCGAAGCGGGATCCGCAGTCCTCGTTGGATGTCTATCGCGAGCGCGGCTTTCTTCCCGAAGGCCTCCTCAATTACCTTGCGCTGCTTGGTTGGTCGATCGCCGACGATCGCGACATCTTTTCGATGGCCGAGATGGCCGCCGCCTTCGACGTCGCCAAGGTCAGCCCCAATCCGGCACGTTTCGACCTGCGCAAGGCCGAGGCGATCAATGCGGTTCACCTGCGGTCCCTCGAGCCCATGGAGTTCCAGCGCCGGGTGCGGCCCTATCTCGTCTCCGCCGGGTTGCTCAGCGATCCGGCCACCGAGGCTCAGCTGCGACTGCTCAGTGGCGCTGCACCCCTGGTCCAGGAACGGATGAACGTCCTGTCCGAGGCCGCCGGCCTGCTGCGGTTCTTGTTCACCGCAGAGCAGGACTTCACCGTCGAGCCGGACAGCGCCGCGAAGGTGTTCGACGATTCCGCGGTGCCGATCCTGCATGCCGCCGCGCAGGCCCTCGGTGCGCTGCCGAACTGGGCGGCGGCCGAGATCGAGGTCGCGCTCAAGACAGCGCTGGTCGAGGAGCTAGGCATCAAGCCGCGCAAGGCGTTTGCCCCGATCCGGGTGGCCGTCTGCGGCCGTACGGTCTCCCCGCCGTTGTACGAATCGCTGGAACTTCTCGGCCGCGAGCGGTCTCTGCTCCGGCTGAATGCCGCTGCCGGTCGGTGACCCGAGCCGATGACTGACCTGCCAGAGGCAGCAGGCGCCAGCCCGCCGACCGAGCCCGCCGCAGGGAGCCCGCCGCCTGGGCCGGCTCCGGTCTTCGGCTGGTACATCCCGCACGGACCGCCCATCGAAAACCAACCACCCTTGGGCTACGCCGCCGGCTCAGGCCATGTCCCGCCATATGGGTACGGGCCCTCGAGCGGTGGTGGACCGCCGCTCGGGTACGGCCATCCACCCGCGTACTGGCCACCCCCCGGGCCAGCGCCGTACGCGGCGTATCCGGACGGTTCGCTCCCGCCGTACGCCCCGGGGTGGTACCCGCCGGCTCCGATGTGGGGACCAGTCCGACCGCCGAGCTTCTCGAAGGTCCCGCACGCCGAGCCGCAGCCATATCTGCGCTTGATGCGGACCGTGAACTACCGCTGGTGGCGTCCAGTGCTGGGCATCCTCGCGTTCATCGGCTCGTACGTTGTCGCGGTCTTTCTGGTCGTGCTGGCATTTGTTGCCGGCGGCCTCGATCTGAACGACCTGACCCGGTTGGACGACCTCACCGATCCGGGCACACTCGCGCTTGCCAACGCCAGCCTCATCGTGGTCATCCCGACGGTCTGGCTGGCCTGGGTGGTACACACCGAGCGGCTGGGCTGGTCGTCTTCAGTGTTGGGTCGGATCCGTTGGCGTCTGCTCTGGCGGTACGGCCTGTTGGCCCTCGCCATTCTCGGGGTGGGCATCCTGATCAGCCTCGGGGTCGGCGGTGGAATTGGGTCCACCACCGGCTTCGATGGTCGGGAGTACGCGCTGCTGCTCGCGGTGGTGCTGATCAGTACGCCGCTGCAGTCCGCCGCAGAGGAGTACCTCTTCCGCGGATACGCCAGCCAAGCGATCAGCTCGTGGATCCCGTCCCGTAGGACCGGTGCGGTGTTGGCCGCCCTGATCACGGCCACGTTGTTCTCCCTTGCCCACGCCCCAGGGGACATCTTCACCTTTCTCGATCGGTTCGCGTTCGGGCTGGCGGCATCAGCCGTCGTCTGGCTGACCGGAGGACTCGAGGCGGCGATCGCGCTGCATGCGGCGAACAACGTCGTGATCTTCCTCGTCATCGGCGCGCTGGGCGGAGAAACGAGTTCGGACATTCAGACCGGATCCGGCACGGCGGCGCTGATCGTGGCACTGGACATCCTCGTGATGGGGATCTACGTGTGGATCGTCGCCAAGACCCGCGAGCGGTGGCATCCGGAGATCCTGAGTCGCGCACCGGAGCCAGCCGACCCTGCCGCGCCGATGGCCCCCCCAGCTCATCCGCCGCCGAATTGGGGTGGCGGGCCACCGGGCTGGGCCGGCCAACCGTCCTACTCGCCGCAATATGCGCCCGCCCCGCATCCCGGACTGACCTGAGCTTGGGGCGGGTTGGCCCAACCCTTCGCCGGTTGGGTAGAGTTCACGTTCGGTGCGCAAGAGCCCAACGCACCACTTGGGGTATGGGGTAATTGGCAGCCCGTCGGTTTCTGGCACCGTTAGTCTAGGTTCGAGTCCTGGTACCCCAGCGCTCATCACCACAGCACGGCCCCGTCGTCTAGAGGCCCAGGACGCCGCCCTCTCAAGGCGGTAGCGCCGGTTCGAATCCGGTCGGGGCTACACCAAGCAGAACGGTCTGACCCGCGCCATTGCTGGTCAGACAGCTACTCTTTCCCAAATGCTGCCTGACCAGCTGCCCAGTTCAGGGGTGGCCGAGCCTGCAGCTCACTTGGTTCGCTGGCAGCGTCTGCTTTTCCTCTTTCTCGCTGTTTCCGGCGCGATCGTGGCATTGAGCTTGTTTCTGCCGCGGGGCTTCACCTACGTGAGCGAGGAGGCCAACCTGCCGACCTGGTGGACGGTCTCGCTGCTCGTCGGTGCTGCCGGACTCCACGTGCAGGCTGGCTCCTGGCGCGCCGCTCCGGTAGCCGTGGTGCGGTCTCCTGGTGGTTGCTCGCAGCTCTTTCGCGTGGGTCGTACTAGGGGATCCCGATCGCAATCGCGGTCACCGGATTCACGCTCGTCGTGGCGCGTCACCTGCCCAGGCCCTCGACGTTGCTCTCGGTGGGCGGGATCGGAATACTGCTCGCATCCGCCGTCGGGGTGGAGGCCGTGGGCAGCCTGATTCTGGCGGACCAGCCAATCCTGTCCCGAGGCAGTGACCTGGGCTACATCCTGGTCACGCATCTCGAGGAGTTCGGGGAGATGGCTGGGGCCGCTCTGGCCGCATGTTCTCCCCTCGCGGCGCTGCGGCTGCGAGGTGTCAGCACCGATTTCGGAGTCTGCTTGGCCGCCCGCTGACCGTTGGCAAAGATGGGCTGGTGGAAAGTGATGCCGACGAGCAGTCCCGGACCATTCTGTCTGCACTGCTCGGCGAGCCGGTTGTTGCCTGCGCCCCGATCTCGAGTGGGTTCACCGCTGCATTGGTCTACCGAATCTCCTTGGCAGGTGGCCGCAGCGCTGTCGCCAAAGTGGCGCCGTGGAGTGTCGAGCGCGAGCAGGTGCTGGCCGGCCTTCGGATCGAGTCTCTGGTGCTGTCCACGCTGACCGCCCCCTTTCTTCCCCGGCTGCTGGCCGCCGACGTGTCCGGTGGGGCACTCGTGATCGAGGATCTCGGGACCGTTGGCTGGTTGCCGCATGGCACCGACGGGCAATGGCCGATACCTCCGCAGGCAGCGGCCGAGTCGATCTGGCGCACAGCTGAAGCGATCCGCGCACTGCCGATTCCGCCCGGTCTGCCTGCGGGCCACCGCGGCCTGTCCACGGTCTGGGATCGAGTCGGCGACCTCGATCTCGCACCGATGGGCATCGACGAGGCGTGGTGGAGGCACACCGGACCACTGCTGAGACAGGCGGCGGCCCAGCATGATTTCGCGGTCACAGTCCTGGTCCACGGGGACTTCAAGGGCGCGAACCTGTGTCTGCGCGACGGGTTCGTCGTCGCGGTGGATTGGTCCGGCGCTCATCTCGGCGATCCGAGCACTGACGTGCTCGAAGCCGCGATCTGGCTGCGGATGGCCGGCGCCCGGGTGCTTCCACCTGGTCTGGAGATGTTGCCGCTGTTGGCGGTGTACGGCGGCCTGCTGGTCCAGGAGTACCTCACCCTGGACTGGAAGCCCGATGCCCAGGGGCAACGGGCGCGCGACCTCAAGCGCCGTACGGCCATGGAGGCGCTGTCCGGCTTCAGTGAGCTGATCGGCGTCGCCTCGCCATCCGCCTGAGGATCCGGGCCAGCAGCTCTCAACCGGTCAGCGAACCGGCGGCCTCGAGCACCGACCTCACCAGACCGGTCTCCGGGCGGCGGCCCAAGCGCCCCACCGGCCCGGACACGGACACAGCGGCGATCACAGTGCCGTCGGAGTCGTGTACCGGTGCCGAGATCGACCCGACGCCCGCCTCGCGCTCGGCGCTGCTGTGCGCATAGCCCAACCGTCGCACCTCGGCCAGGGTCTTGGCGGAGAACGCGGCGCCCTCGAGCACCGCACGATCGGCACGGTCGCCGGTGGACCAGGCCAGCAGCACATGGGCAGCCGACCCAGCCGTCAATGGCAGCCGGGCGCCGAGCGGCACGGTGTCGCGAAGGCCGCTGGCACGGTCGGCAACCGCGACGCACACCCGGACGTCGGCATCGCGTTGGAAGAGTTGGGCACTCTCGCCGGTGTCCCGGCACAACTGCTCGAGGACCGGTCCCGCTCGGTTGACCAGATCCGGTTCAGCATCGGAGGCGAGCTCGGCGAGCAGGGGGCCCGACACCCAGGCGCCGGCTTCGTCGCGATCCAGCAAGCCGTGGAACTCGAGGGCGGCTGCGATCCGATGAGCGGTTGCCTTGGGGAGCCGGGTCCGCTGGACCAGATCGGTGAGCGTGGCCGGACCGAGAGCCGCCTGACGCAAAAGGAGGACGGCTTTGTCCAGGACGCCGATACCGCTAGTGTGTCCCACAAAGCGATACTAGCGTCTCACATTGTGAGATGGAACCGTCACAAGGGCAGAGGGTTGGGTGGACATGGCCGGCACACTGGCAGAGAAGGTCTGGGAGAGCCACGTCGTACGACGTGCCGACAACGAACCTGATCTGCTGTTCATCGATCTGCATCTGGTCCATGAGGTGACCAGTCCGCAGGCTTTCGACGGACTGCGGACGGCCGGTCGTCGGGTGCGTAGGCCAGATCTGACCCTGGCCACGGAGGACCACAACGTCCCCACGCTCGACATCGACAAGCCCATTGCTGACCTGGTGTCGCGCACCCAGATCGACACGCTTCGCCGCAACTGCGCGGAGTTCGGTATCCGCCTGCACGCCATGGGCGATGCGGAGCAGGGGATCGTGCATGTCATCGGCCCGCAACTCGGACTGACCCAGCCAGGCATGACAATCGTGTGCGGAGACAGCCACACGTCCACCCATGGCGCCTTCGGTGCTCTGGCCTTCGGCATCGGAACGAGTGAGGTCGAGCACGTATTGGCCACCCAGACCCTGCCGGCCGCCCGACCCAGGACGATGGCGGTCAACGTCGACGGCCGGCTTCCGATCGGGGTAAGCGCCAAGGACCTGATCCTGGCGTTGATCACCCAGATCGGGACTGGAGGGGGACAGGGCTACGTGATCGAATACCGAGGTCCGGCGATCGAGGCGTTGTCCATGGAAGGCCGGATGACCGTGTGCAACATGTCGATCGAGGCCGGTGCCCGGGCGGGTCTGATCGCCCCCGACGAGACCACCTTCGAGTTTCTGGCAGGCCGGTCCAGTGCGCCGACCGGGGACCGGTGGGACGAAGCCGTGGCCTACTGGCGGACTCTTCGATCCGACGGCGATGCGAGCTTCGATGCCGAGGTGCACCTCGACGCGAGCAGGCTCTCGCCGTTCGTGACCTGGGGAACGAACCCCGGCCAGGGCGCGCCATTGAGCGCCAGGGTGCCGAACCCGGAGGACTTCACCGACCCAGGGGACCGGGTGTCAGCGGAGCAGGCGTTGGCCTACATGGACCTCGAGCCGGGAACCCCATTGCGCGAGGTCAGCGTGGACACGGTCTTCGTGGGCTCCTGCACCAATGGTCGGATCGAGGATCTGCGCATCGCCGCGGATCTCTTGCGCGGCAGGAAGGTCGCTGCCTCGGTACGGATGTTGGTCGTGCCGGGCTCGATGCGGGTCAAGCTCGCCGCCGAAGCGGAGGGTCTGGACCAGATCTTCCTCGACGCCGGGGCGCAATGGCGCAGCGCTGGGTGTTCGATGTGTCTGGGCATGAACCCGGATCAGTTGGCCCCGGGTGAGCGATCCGCGTCGACGTCCAACCGCAATTTCGAGGGTCGACAGGGCAAGGGTGGTCGTACCCATCTGGTCTCCCCGGGGGTCGCCGCCGCGACTGCGGTCACCGGACACCTGACCTCGCCGGCCGAGTTGGAAGCCCGATCATGAAGGCGTTCACCGTGCACCGCGGCACCGTCGCCCCCCTGCGCCGGACCAATGTCGACACCGACCAGATCATCCCGGCGGTCTATCTCAAGCGGGTGACCCGAACCGGATTCGAGGACGGCCTGTTCGCCGCCTGGCGAGCCAACGAAGCGGACTTCGTGCTGAACAAGCCGGAATACGCCCGGTCTTCCATCCTGGTGGCGGACAACGACTTCGGCACCGGCTCATCGAGAGAACACGCGGTCTGGGCGCTGATGGACTACGGCTTCAGGGTAGTCATAGCGCCGCGCTTCGGTGACATCTTCCGGAACAACGCCCTCAAGACCGGCCTACTGGTCATCGAGCAGCCGATTGCCGAGATCGAGAAACTGTGGGAGCACGCCGAATCCCAGCCCGAGCAGCCGGTCGAGATCGACCTGGTGGCCAACGAGATCCGGTACGGAAACATCGTCACAGCCTTCGTTGTCGACCCTTACGCACGCTGGCGGTTGCTCGAGGGCCTCGACGACATCGCGCTGACCGAGCGGCATCTCGAGCTCATCACCGAGTTCGAAAGCGCCCGTCCGGAGCGACTTCCCACGATCAGCTAGCTGATCACCGTACGAAACCTGTTGCCAGATATCATGAAACGCCGGGGGAATGGTTGAGTCTGGCGTCCAGAAGGCATAACTTCGACCTCGGAGCGATGTACCCCGCCATCCGAGAGCACCGCAATGGTGCCGCCACAACGTCCGGGAGGACACGTGAACAAAGCTGAACTGATCGACGCGGTGGCAGACAAGACCGCCGTCGACAAGAAATCCACCGGCGCCGTCGTCGAGGCGATGGTCGACACCGTCCTACGGGCCGTCGCCAGCGGAGAGCGCGTGGCCATCACCGGGTTCGGGGTGTTCGAGAAGCGGGCACGCGCGGCCCGTACCGCACGTAACCCACGAACCGGGGTCGCTATCCGGCTCAAGAAGACCTCGGTCCCGGCCTTCCGCCCTGGCCAGGGCTTCAAGGATGTCGTCAGCGGCGTCAAGCGACTGACCAAGACGACGACGGCAAAGCGCACGTCGTCGGCGTCGGCCAGCAAGGCTGCTTCGGCCAAGAGCACTGCCAAGAAGGCGGCCCCGACCAAGCGGGCCAGCACTGCCAAGAAGGCGGCCCCGACCAAGCGGGCCGCGGCGAAGGTCCTCGCTACGAAGGCTCCGGCCAAGAAGGCAGCCACGAAGAAGTCCGCCGCCAAGGTTCTGGCCAAGAAGTCGACCAAAAAGGGCAAGAAGTAAGGCCGTACGGCATGGCACGGGCACCGTCATGAAGAGGTCCCCTCGGACAAGGCGTCTGAGGGGACCTCTTTGATCATCCGCGCCAGGCGGGGCGGTTGCCAATCAGCGTTTGGGTGGTGGGTAGTAGTCCGCGCGCATCCGACCTGGTCCGAAGGCCAGAGTCCAGGCGCCGGCTTTCGCTGCAACCTGTGGCATGGGTTCGGGAGCTCCGGACGGGGACAGCCAGGTCATCAGCGCCGGAATGACCCCGCCCTGACTGGCGATGACCGTCACATCGTCGGTCGAGGCGAGGTCGGACACGAGCCGGTCAGCGGCGCCCTGCGCGTCGGCGGAGAACTCGTCCTCTCCGAACATCGGCGCCTGCTCCACGTCAAGTCCTGCGGCACGGGCAAGAGGTTCGACGGTCTGCAGGCAGCGGCGAGCCGGCGCGGCGAGAACCCGCGTGGGTCTGAAGCAGGTGATCAGCGGAACCAACCGCTCGGCCTGACGCAGACCGCGATGCGACAGGGGTCGCGCGACGTCCGCCCCGTCGAAGTCACTGCGACGTCCGGCATCAGCGTGGCGTACCAGCACCACCCGTACGACACTCGGCGGCTGGTCCAGCAACTCGGTGGCCAGTTGCTGGTCGTGGTCGTAGCTGAGCATTTTCTCGGCTCGGGCCATAGACACCCAGCGAGCCCTGTCCACCTCGTGGTTGGGCGTGAACCGTCCGGTCTCGGCTTGCATGGCCCAATAGGTGACTTCCTTGGGCCCATCGGTCGTGCGGTAGCGCACTGACCGCATGCGATGGCCGACCACGACCGATAATCCGGTCTCCTCCGACACCTCCCGGACGGCTGCGGCCAAGAGGGACTCCCCCTTGTGCAGCTTGCCTTTCGGGAAAGTCCAGTCGTCGTACCGCGGCCGGTGCACGAGCAGGACCTCGAAGGTGTTCGGCTCAGCGGTGCGACGCCATACGATACCTCCGGCGGCGAGAACCGGACTCGGCACCTAGATCGGTCCCGGCACTAGCCGACCCGCTCGGCAAGCCCGGCGATCAGTGCCGCCTGGTAGTCCTCGTCGCCGGATTGCACCCAGCTGCCGTCGGATGTGAGTGTCCAGCAGCGGACAGCCGCGCCCCACGCCGATGTCGTCACGTCCGACAGCTGCGCTCGAGCTGTCGAGTCGGTCACCTGCAGCATGACCTCGATCCGGCGATCGAGGTTGCGGTGCATCATGTCCGCGCTTCCGAGCCACCACTCCGGCTCATCGCCGTTGAGGAAGTTGACCACCCGGGAGTGCTCGAGGAAGCGTCCGACGATCGAGCGAACCTCGATGTTGTCGGACAGGCCGGGAACACCGGGCCTTAGCGCGCAGATGCCGCGGACGAGTAACCGGACTTGCACCCCAGCCCGGCTCGCGCGGTACAGACCATCGATGATGCCCTCGTCCACCAAGGAGTTGATCTTGAGCATGATGCCGGCTGGCCGGCCTTCGCGGGCGTGGTCGATCTCCCGTCCGATCCGGTCCACCAGTCCTTGACGGATTCCGCGCGGGGATACCAGCAGAGTGCGGTAGTTGGTCTGGCGCGAGTACCCGGTCAGCGCGTTGAACAGGTCGGTCAGATCTGCGCCGACCCTCGAGTCCGCGGTCAGGATGCCGAAATCCTCGTACAGGCGGGCCGTCTTCGGGTTGTAGTTGCCGGTCCCGAGGTGGCAGTACCGGCGGATGACGCCGTTCTCACTTCGCACCACCAGGGCGGTCTTGCAGTGCGTCTTGAGGCCGACGAGCCCGTACACGACGTGGCAGCCGGCCTGCTCCAGTTGTCGCGCCCAGCTGATGTTGGCGGCCTCGTCGAATCGAGCTTTGATCTCGACCAGGACCACGACCTGCTTGCCCGCCCGAGCGGCGTCGCTGAGCGCCTCCACGATCGGCGAATCACCGGATGTCCGGTAGAGCGTCTGCTTGATCGCCAGGACGTGCGGATCCTCGGCGGCCTGCTCGATGAACCGTTGCACGCTGGTCGCGAAGGAGTCGTAGGGGTGATGGACCAGGACGTCACCTTCGCGCAGGGTTGCGAAGACGCTCTTGGGTGTCTCCCCTTCCGACAACCGGGGATGGGTTGCTGGAACGAATGTCTCGTCCTTGAGTTCGGGACGGTCCAGGTTGTAGAGCGCCATGAGCCCCGAGAGATCCAGCAGCCCGGGAACACGCACGACGTCGGATTCACTGATCCCGAGTTCGGTGAGCAGGAAACCGAGGACCTCGGGATCCATGCTATCGGTGATCTCCAGCCGCACCGCCGGGCCGAACCGACGTCGGGCCAGTTCACGCTCCAGTGCCTGCAGCAAGTCCTCGTCGCGATCGTCCTCGACATCGAAGTCCGCATTTCGGGTCACCCGGAACACATGCTGGGCGATCACCTCATTGCCCGGGAACAGCTGGGCCATATGGGCAGAGATGAGGTCTTCGAGCGGCAGGAAGCTCTGCCCGTCGGCCAAGGTCACGAATCGCGGAACGTTGTTGGGCACCTTGACTCGCGCGAATCGTGACGGGCCGCCGACATGGTCCCGGATGAGCACTGCCAGGTTGAGGGACAACCCGCTGATGTAGGGAAAGGGGTGGGCCGGATCGACCGCCAGCGGGGTGAGGACCGGGAACACGTGGTCGCGGAAGTACTCGCGCAGCCGGGCGGCCTCGGAGCGCTCGAGCTCCCCCCAGTGCACGATGCGGATTCCTTCGGCCTCCAGCGCCGGAGCGATGTCCTCGCGAAAGCACGCCGAGTGTTGGGTCGACAGATCCTGGGTCCGTACGTTGATCCGGTCCAGTTGCTCTCGCGGGGACAGCCCGTCGAGCGAGCGCAGCGAGAGGCCGGTGCTCTGCCGGCGCTTGAGACCGGCCACCCGCACCATGTAGAACTCGTCCAGGTTCGAGGCAAAGATGGCCAGGAACTTCATCCGCTCCAACAGCGGCAACGTGCTGTCCACGGCCAGTGACAGGACCCGGCCGTTGAAGTCCAGCCAGGACAGCTCCCGGTTGAGGTAGCGGCCGGCCGGTAGGGCGCCCGCTGCGGTGTGCGACGGTCGGGTTCGGCTGTCCGCGGCCCCGTCCGCTGCATCCGGCTGCGCCGGATCCGCCTCTGACGGCCCGGCCGACCGGGTAGCGGAGACGACCGCTGCGGGCTCGGGCATGCCCTCATGATGTCCCACGAAGGTGAACGCCGGTCAATGACGTCGGGCTTGGGGGAAAATCAGGCCATGGTGAGCAGGGTGACCTTGGCGACATCGTCGCCGTCGTAGTCCAGTCGAACACGCTGACCGAGCCGGAGCAGCCGTAGACCGCCGGCCTGAAATGCGGTGCCCGGAAACTCCTCTCGTCGACCGTTGTCGTACAGCACTGCTCCGGCGCCGGTATCGGGATCGAACTCGGAGACGGTTGCCTGCCGAGAACGCGGCTGACTGCCCCCGGCGGAGGTCTCTGTCGGCTGGCCCTCAGCAGGCACAGGCTGTCAGTTCCGGGGCCAGCAGAGCCAACTGCGCGGCGGTGGCCGGGCCGAGGCCGATCCGCGCAGCGACGGCGAGATCCGCCGGGGTGTCCAGATCCCGGCGCAGGCTGGGCCACCCGCCCACGAGAGGGTGCGCGCCGTGCCGGCGATGAGCCTGCGCTGACTCGGCGCCGAACCGTGGTGCGAGATCGATTCCGGGCAGCGCGCTGAGCAGGGTGGTCCCGGTGCCCTGCACGTCGGCGACGAATGCCCGGGCGTATCCAGCGGCCAGGTCCAGAGCCTCGCTGAGTTCCGCGGGCCGCAGTGCGGCGAGGTCCGCTGACAGCGCGACCACTCCTGCCTGCGGCCGTTGTACGGCCGCCGCGGCGGCGCCGTACCGTAAGGCTGCGTTGAGTCCGTCGTCAGGAGCATCAGGTACGACCATGGCGCCGAGTGCGGAGAGCGTGCCTGCGGCGAGCTGGTCGTCGGTGACCACGACGACGGTGGCGACGTTCGTCGAGGCCAGCGCCGCGCAGACGGTGTCGCTGGCCATGGCCAGTGCGATCCGGCCATTGGCCGGCAGCCAGTCCACCCCAGGTGGCTGGTCGGTTGACTGCGGACTGTCGGGAGGGAGGTCGTCGCGTGCGCTGCCTGCCAATGCCGCGGAAAGACGGGTCTTGGCCAGGGACAGACGCTTGACCGGGATCACGATCGACCACATCACGGCTCCCAGCATGGCACCTCCTCGATGAGCGCCCGGGACGAGTCGATGGTCGTCCCACGTGGTCGGCGCACTCGGGGACACATCAGCGGGGGCCTTCGGCTGATGGTCATCATCTTTCATCCCATGGCCGACCTCCTCTTTCGGCGTGAGGTCTGGCACGGTGAGCGAATTCCGGCCTCCGGGCCGGTGATCATCGTGGCGAATCACATCTCCATCGCCGACCCGGTCTCCTTCGCTCGGGGCGTCTGGGACGCGGGGCGGATTCCGCAGTTCCTGGCCAAGAACACGCTCTACCGGGGCGTCTTCGGTGTCATCCTGCGCAGCGCCGGCCAGATCCCGGTCTATCGTGCGACGAGTGCGGCGCCAGACTCCCTGCGCGCGGCTGTGGCGGCCCTGGAGCGGGGAGAGGTGGTCTGCATCTATCCCGAAGGCACGGTCACCCGCGATCCGGATTGGTGGCCGATGGTGGCAAGGAACGGAGTCGCCAGGTTGGTTCTCTCTGTCGATGCGCCGGTCATCCCCGTGGGGCAGTGGGGTCCGCAGCTGACTCACGACTATTCCACCAAGAAGTGGTCGGTGTTTCCCCGAAAGCAGACGATCTGCAATGTCGGGAATGCGGTTGATGTCTCGGGCTACCGGGGCCGACCGGTCACCGGGGAACTGTTGCAGGAGATCACCGACAAGATCATGGTCAGCGTGCGCCACCAGTTGGCCGAGATCCGCCAGGAGCCGCCACCGGCGGATTTCTACCGGGATGCCAGGACCGGAGCCGACGAATGAGTTCCAGTCGCCGGATTGCCGTGCTGTCCGCGGGAAGCTGGGGCACAGCGTTCAGCAAGGTCGTCGCCGACGCGGGAGCTGAGGTGATGCTCTGGGCTCGGCGGGCAGAACTTGCCACGACGATCCAGGAGCAGCGGGTGAACCCGGACTATCTGCCGGGGCTGCGTCTACCCGAAAGCGTGCACGCCACCTCCGATGTCCGCGAGGCGCTGTCCGGGGCCGAGCTCGTGGTCATCGCCGTACCGTCGCAGACGCTGCGCGAGAACCTGGTGTCCTGGCAGCCTCATCTTCCGCGCGATGCCACCTTCGTCAGTCTGATGAAGGGAATCGAGCTCGGGACGGCGAAGCGGATGAGCGAAGTGATCGCGGAGGTCGCAGATCTCCCCGCCCAAAACGTCGCGGTCGTCACCGGGCCGAACCTCGCGCATGAGATCGCCCAGGAGCAACCCTCGGCGACCGTGGTCGCCTGCTCTGATCAGGACCGCGCGGTATTGGTCCAACAGGCATGCCGGACGCCGTATCTGCGGCCCTACACCAATCCCGATGTCGTCGGATGTGAACTGGGCGGTGCGATCAAGAACGTGATCGCCCTGGCGGTGGGAATCGCCGGTGGAATGGGTTTCGGGGACAACACCCGGGCCAGCCTGATCACCCGAGGATTGGCCGAGATGGCCCGGCTCGGGGTCTGCTTGGGGGCCGAACCAGCAACCTTCGCCGGGCTGGCCGGACTCGGCGATCTGGTGGCCACCTGCTCCTCGCCGCTGTCCCGGAACCGGACCTTCGGTGAGCGGCTTGGCAGGGGACAGACCCTGGCGCAGGTTCTGGAGGAGACCAAGCAGATCGCCGAAGGGGTGAAGACCTGCCGGTCGGTGCTGGACCTCGGGCATCGTGCCGGCGTCGACATGCCGATCACCGCGGCCGTCGTCCAGATCTGCCACGGAGGCGCCTCGGCTGCATCGATCGTACGAGCGATGATGGCGCGACAGGCCAAAGCCGAATGAGGTTGCGATGAGCACGAACTCCCACGGGGACGGCACCAGGGTCATCCGGGCGGGCAGTACCCTCCCGGTCTCGGGCATGCCGATGCACAACGGTCCGGTCTTCGCCGCACCCTTCCATCTCGCCGACGCTGAGCCGGGCGCCGACGGGGCGGACGTGTACGCCCGGTATGACAACCCGACACTTCGGGAGTTCGAGTCCTCAGTCGGCGGCCTGGACGCAGGACGCACTCTTGCCTTCGCATCGGGGATGGCGGCCCTGGCGGCGGTCTTCTACGGCTGTCTGTCTGCCGGTCAGAAATTGGTGATACCGGCCAACGGTTACTTCACCGGCCGCTCGCTGGCCGATGCCCACCTCCGGCGGTTCGGTGTCGAGATCGCAATGGTCGGAACGGATGTCGTCGAAGAGCGACTTCGCGCCGGTGACTTTGCCGGAGCCAAGCTGATTCTGGTGGAGACACCGAGCAACCCCGGGCTGGACGTTTGTGACATCCCTGCCGTCGCTGAACTGGCTCACCAGCAGGGTGCGCTGCTGGCCGTGGACAACACCACCGCAACGCCGCTCGGGCAGCGGCCACTGGAACTCGGCGCGGACATCGTGGTGGCCAGTGACACCAAGGCACTATCCGGCCACAGCGATCTGCTGATGGGTCACGTCTCGGTGCTCGACGACGGACTGTTCGCGAGTATCAAGGGCTGGCGGGACCACACCGGGGCGATTCCCGGCCCATTCGAAACCTGGCTGGCCTCCCGCAGTATCGGCACGTTGGACCTGCGGCTGGCCCGTCAGGCCGAGAACGCTGCTGCTGTGGCCGAGTTGTTGGCCGGCGCACCTCAGGTCTCGAACGTGCGCTGGCCGTGGCGGACCGACGATCCGTCCTACCCGATCGCGAGCCGGCAGATGTTGCGCCCGATGGGCGTCGTCTCGGCGATCCTCCCCTCAGCCGATGCGGTTGCGCGGCTGATTGCGGCATCGGACTTACTCACCGCGGCGACCAGCTTCGGCGGGCTGCACACGACCGTGGATCGTCGGGCTCAGTTCGGCGGGGATGCGGTGGCCGAAGGCTTCGTACGCATCTCCTGCGGATGCGAGGACACCGTCGACCTGATACGGGACATGACAACCGCCCTGCGCGCAATTACCGCTTAGTGGTCATGGCCACGTCGGAGGGCACACAAGGACCTCCGCTATAGCGGCCAGCCGACGACCGAGCGGGCCAGCCCACGGGCCTCGACCTCACCGACGGTGGCCAGCAACATCGCATCGGCCTGCGCCCGGACCCGCAAGGGCGGCCTGCACCCGGTCGACGATCTCGGTGTCGGATTGGGTCCGCAACCGCTGCTCGCAGGCCTCGGTCAGCGGCCCCGCTGGCATGGTCGGGGACCGACGGTCCCGACGAAGCCAACAGCGAACTCATACCCTGACGCTAGACCGACCGACCCTCGGACATTTCCGGATGCCCGGATGCTCTGCAGCGCGGTAACTCAGTCACTTCGGCAACATGCATCGGCGGCATGTGAGGCATGTGAGGCACTGCGGTCCAGTCAGCATTGACTCGACACAGCGCCTATGCCGCTAAGGTCGCGCGCATGTCGGGGAGGCCGGGGAAGACCCGCGTGGCTGTGGTCTTCGGCGGACGCAGTCCTGAACACGCGATCTCCTGTATCTCCGCCGGAAGCATCCTCGGCGCCATCGATCGCGAGGCCTACGACGTACTAGCTGTCGGCATAGCCCGAGACGGTCGTTGGCTCCTACTGCCCGACGACCCTGAAGCCCTGCAGATCCACGGCCGGGAACTTCCTGAGGTCACTGCCGGTCAGGCCGTAGCCCTGAGCAATGACCCGGCCCAGCGCGGACTGAGGATCTTCGACGGGGCGGCCGCCGGAGTCAGCGAGCTGGCTCAGGTGGACGTCGTCTTTCCCGTTCTGCATGGCGAGCAAGGGGAGGACGGCACCATCCAGGGCCTGTTCGAGATCGTCGGCATCCCGTACGTCGGGGCCGGTGTCTTCGCCAGCGCGGCCGCTATGGACAAGGAGTTCACCAAGAAACTGCTTGCCGCAGTTGGACTTCCGGTCGGGAACTACCTCGTGCTCCGTCGGGGGGACAGTGCCGAACTCAATGCCGACCAGCGCGCTCGGATCTCGTTGCCCGCCTTCGTCAAGCCAGCCCGCGCGGGCTCCAGCATCGGCATCACGAAGATCTCCGACTGGTCCGAACTGCCGCAGGCCGTTGTCACTGCGCGAGCAGTCTACGCCAAGGTGCTCGTCGAAGCCGGCGTGCCTGGCAGGGAGATCGAATGCGGGATCCTCGCCGAGGCGACGGGGCCAGGGAAGGCTCTTGAGATCCGAGCCAGTGTCCCGGCC
>Ga0136610_1000131_pt1 | contig 17638 bp, 17 predicted proteins | sample AntDrymUQ1342206_2_FD_104804 | JGI IMG/M metagenome (GOLD analysis project Ga0136610, IMG submission 104804) | Polar desert sand microbial communities from Dry Valleys, Antarctica - metaG UQ134 (22.06) | ecosystem: Environmental > Terrestrial > Soil > Desert | place: Antarctica: Dry Valley...
CCGCCCCGGCTCTCGGTTCTTGCGAGCGCCGACACCACGAGCGCCTCCGCCATATCCAGGAGGTAACCGAACTCGATGTGCTCGGTGAGCTCCGTGTTGAAGATCTTGCTCCTGTCGCGGACGCGCGTGCCGGCGTAGCGCTCGGCGAGCTTCCCAATGCTGTCGCAGGCCTGGGTGAGGGAGTCCTCGTTACGCACGACCGACGCCTTGTCCATCATCTCCTGCTGAAGCGTTTCTCGGATGTCCGCCACCGGCTCGGGGTTGTCCCCCTCCATCAGCGAAGCGAGCCACTTCTCGGCGTGCTCGTGCGCGTCCTCGGGGACGTCGGGCAGCGGATGCGTCGACGCATACTCGGTCATCGCAAGCCCGCCCCGCCGCCCAAAGACGACGATATCGAGGAGTGAGTTCGTGCCCAGGCGATTGGCGCCGTGGACGGAAACGCATGCGCACTCGCCGGCCGCATAGAAGCCGGGCACGGTCTCGGCCCTGTGGTCGCGCAGGACCTCGGCATCCACGGTGGTCGGGATCCCCCCCATCGCGTAATGGGCGGTCGGAACCACGGGAACCCCTTCCTTGAGCGGCTCGACGTCGAGATAAGTGCGGGCGAACTCGGTGATATCGGGAAGCTTCTTCTCGACCACCTCGGGGTCGACCTCGGTAAGATCGAGCAGCAGATAGTCGTTGTCCTCCCCTGCTCCGCGCCCTGCCTTTATCTCCGAGAACATTGCCCGCGACACCATGTCACGCGGTGCCAGGTCTTTGATCGTTGGCGCGTAGTTCTCCATGAAGCGCTCGCCGTCCTTGTTGCGAAGAATGCCCCCCTCGCCGCGCGCCGCCTCGGACAGCAGGATGCCGAGTCGGTAGAGGCCGGTGGGATGGAACTGGAAGAACTCCATGTCCTCGAGGGGGAGGCCCTTGCGGTAGACGACCCCCGGCCCGTCGCCGGTAAGAGTGTGCGCGTTGGACGTGATCTTGAACATCTTGCCGTAGCCGCCCGTTGCGAACAACACCGAGCGGGACCTAAAGACATGCAGCTCGCCGGTGGCAAGCTCGTAGGCGATGATCCCGGCGCACGTCCCTTCGACCATGAGGAGGTCGAGGACGAAAAACTCATTGAAGAACTCGACCCCCTCCTTGTTGCATTGTTGATAGAGCGTTTGCAAGATCATGTGGCCGGTGCGATCTGCGGCGTAACACGCTCTCTTTACCGGCGCCTCGCCGTGGTCACGCGTGTGTCCGCCGAAGCGGCGTTGATCGATGCGGCCCTCGGGCGTCCGGTTGAACGGCAGCCCCATGCGCTCGAGCTCGAGGACCGCCGTGACGGCCTCCTTGCACATGATGTCGACGGCGTCCTGGTCGGCGAGAAAGTCCGAACCCTTTACCGTGTCGAAGGCGTGCCATTCCCACGAGTCGTCCTCGACGTTGGCGAGCGCCGCGCACATTCCGCCCTGTGCTGTGCCGGTGTGGGAGCGCGTGGGATAGAGCTTGGAAACGACCGCCGTCTTTACGTTCTTGCCGGCAGCCAGGGCCGCGCTGAGACCGGCACCCCCGGCGCCAACGATGACCGCGTCATAGGTGTGGTAACGGGTCATGCAGGCTCAGGTCCCCGGGGGAAAAGTGACGATGACCGCCGTGCCCATGACCATGAGCACCCCGGTGAGGGTATAGAGCGTTGCCTTCACAACGGTGTTGGCCCTCGGGCTTCTGACGTAGTCCTCAATCACGACTCGCACCCCGTTTGCCCCGTGGAGCAGTGCGAGAACCAGCATCAGCCAATCGAATGTCTTCCACCCGACCGAGTTCCATCGTTGGGACACGAACGCGAAGTCGACTCTTTCGACGCCGGAGCCGATCAGATGCATGATGTAAAGATGGATGAGCACGAGCCACACGAGCAGCAAGCCCGAGATCCTCATGAAGAACCAGGACCAGACCTCGAAAGACGAGGGCCGGCGTTGGGCGGCGAAAGCCTTCGGCTTGCGCTTTCGATAAACCTGCTCGACGGTCGCCATGGGTGCCATGAAATCTAATGCCCGTTGCCGCCCTTGGAGACCCGAATAGCATGTCGGCGTGACCCAACAACACCGCACCGATTCCGGCATCGAGATACAGCCCGTTTACGGGCCCGACTCGGCGGGACCGCAGGACAAAGAGGGGCCGCCTGATTCCGAGACCTACGCCGGCTCCCCTCCCGCCGCCGACGAGGCGGGGCCGCACGACAAAAAAGGGCCTACGGCTGATCCCGAGGCCGCTGCCGCCCCCCCGCCCGCCACCGGCTCCCCCCCGCCCGCCGTCGGCTCCCCGCTCGCCCGCCCGGGGGAGGCCCCCTTCACCAGGGGCATCTATCGGGGCATGTACAGGGACCGGCTGTGGACGATGCGGCAATACGCGGGGTTCGGCTCGGCCGAGGCCACCAATGCCCGCTTCCGCTACCTGCTCGAGGCTGGACAGACGGGGCTTTCTGTAGCCTTCGACCTGCCGACCCAAATGGGCTACGACTCCGACCATCCCAAGGCCGTCGCCGAGGCGGGGCGGGTCGGCGTTGCGATCGACTCGCTGGCGGATATGGAAACTTTGCTCGACGGCATTCCGCTCGACGAGGTGTCGACGTCGATGACCATCAATTCGACGGCAGCGATCCTGCTGCTGCTCTATGAGCTCGTGGCCGAAAAGCAGGGGGTGCCGCCCGGCAAGATCACCGGCACAACGCAGAACGACATCCTCAAGGAGTACACGGCGCGGGGCACCTACATTTACCCGCCAAAGGCCTCCATGAGGGTCGTGACCGACCTCTTCGCCTACTGTGGCGAGCGGCTTCCAAGGTGGAACACCATCTCGATATCCGGCTACCACATGCGCGAGGCAGGGTGCAATGCCGTCCAGGAAGTCGCTTTTACCCTTGCCGACGGGATCGCTTATGTCGAGGCCGCCATTGAGGCAGGTTTGGCGATCGACGACTTCGGCCCCCGGCTCTCGTTCTTTTTCGCCTGTCACATGAACTTCCTCGAGGAGGTCGCTAAGTTCAGGGCCGCACGGCGTTTGTGGGCGGCGATCATGAGCCGCCGCTTCAACGCAAAGGACCCGAAGTCGATGATGCTTCGCTTCCACACCCAGACGGGAGGAGCGACGCTGACCGCCCAGCAACCCGAGAACAACATCGTTCGAACCACACTCGAAGCACTCGCTTCAGTCATGGGGGGCACGCAAAGCCTGCACACCAACTCCTACGATGAAGCGCTGGCGTTGCCGAGCGAGAAGGCTGCGCGCGTTGCCCTGAGGACGCAGCAGATCATCGGCTACGAGTCCGGAGTGACGGACACAGCCGACCCGCTCGGAGGCTCATGGGCGATCGAGTCGCTCACCGACGAGATCGAGCGGCGCGCCGCCCAGTACATCGAGAGGATCGACGGCATGGGCGGCGCCGTCGAGGCGATCGAGGCGGGATGGATGAAGGGAGAGATCGAAGACAGCGCTTACAGGATTGCCCAGACGATGGAGACCGCCGAGCGCACGGTGATCGGCGTAAACAAGTTCGGGGGTGCAGAAGAGGAGCCCATGGAGCTCTACGAGCTCGATCCCGAGCTGCAACAGAATCAAGTGCAGCGCCTCACAAAGATCCGCAGCGAGCGCGATGGTGCTGAGGTCGATGGCTCACTGAAGGCCCTCGAGGAGTCGGCACGCTCAGGCGACAACCTTCTCTATCCGATGCGTGAAGCGCTCGCAGCCTACGCAACCCTCGGAGAGGTGTCCGATGTCTTGCGTAGCGTCTTCGGCGAATACGAGCCGTCGTCCGTTTAGTGGCGATCGATTAGTGGCGATCGATTAGTGGCGATCGATCGCGTGGCCGTCATCGGCGGGACGGGCGCCGAGGGCTTCGGGCTCGCATGCAGATGGGCGGCGGCAGGGATCGAAGTAGTGATTGGCTCGCGCGCTCAGGAGCGCGCCACCGAGGCCGCAGCAAGGATCACAGCCACCGTCGCCGAGGCGCGCGCCGAGGGGCTCGCCAACGCTGATGCCGCCGCCGCGGCGGACGTCGTCGCCGTGGTCGTCCCGTTCGCCGGTCAGGCCGCTATCTACAAGTCAATCGCCGGCCATTTGGGGCCCGAAGCGGTGGTGGTCGATTGCACCGCGCCACTGGCGGCGGCCGTTGGGGGGCGCGCCGCGCGCGTGCTCGGTATATGGGAGGGGTCGGCGGCCCAGCAGGCCGCTGCGCTGCTGCCGGAGGGCGTGTCGCTCGGCGCGGCGTTCCACTCCCTGGCGGCTAGCAGCCTGGGCAAGCTCGACACCGACCTCGAAGGCGACGTCCTCGCGTGCGGCCCCAAGGCGGCCAAGCCCGTGCTGAAGGAGCTCGCCGAGGCCATACCGAAGCTCAGGTACGTCGATGCCGGCCCCCTCGAGAACGCCAGGCTCGTCGAGCCTTTAACGGCATTGCTGATAGGCATCAACCGGCGCTACAAGCTCGAGGGCGCGGGGATCAAGATCACGGGGCTCTGAGGGCGGGGCTCGGGGCGCCGCTTAGCCGGGCGGCACGCGCTTGGGAGCGGCTGAACGGCCCATGCCGCCCGGCCATCAGGTGGGCGATCGCCGCCTCGATCGGAGGTGCGGTCGATCGTTGGTGTCTGGTACCCACAAACGACCAAGGTAGGGGGAGAGCGCGCGGCGCGGGGGCCCGCGCCACAAGCAGGCGGCGGGCGCCGGCGCGATCGCCGAGACGACCGCTCAGCGGATGACGGCGATGGTGGCGCCCGCCTCGACCGGTTCGCCGGCGGCCACTTGGATCTCCTCGACCGTCCCCCCGCTGTTGGCCAGGATTGAGTTCTCCATCTTCATGGCCTCGAGCACGCACACAGCGTCGCCGGCGTCGATGTCCTGACCGATCTCGACAAGGAGCTTGACGATCGTTCCCTGCATTGGCGCTGTGATCACCTCGGCCCCCCCGCCCCCGACGCTTCCTGCCTTGGGGGGCCGCGGTTTGACCGACCACGGAGAAGGGCGCTCGTGAGCGCGCACGCCGAAGCGCTTGCCGTCGAGCTCGAGGACCCATGAGCGCTCGATCCCATCGGGGCCGGGCGAGACGGCGCCCTTGCCGCCACCAAGACCGCTGAGGTCCATCTCGTTTTCCACCGTGCCTGTGTGGTAGTCGCCGGCCGCGAAGCGCGGGTCGTCGAGGATTGCTTTGTGCCACGGGAGCGTCGTCGGTATGCCGCCGATTTGGTACTCGCCAAGGGCCCTCAACATGCGCGTGCGGGCTTCCTCGCGCCCGGCGCCGTAGGAGATCACCTTGGACACAAGCGGGTCGTAGGCCTGGGGCACGACCGTGCCCTCCTCCGCACCTGAGTCGACTCGTACGCCGGGACCCGCCGGCTCGCGGTACCTGGTGATCTTTCCCGGCGCCGGCATGAAGCCCGCCGCCGGATCCTCTGCATTGATGCGGCACTCGATGGCGTGTCCCGTTGCCGAGATATCGCCCTGGTCAAGCTCGAGCGACTCCCCAGCGGCGATGAGGAGCTGGGCCCTCACGAGGTCGATGCCGGTCACAAGCTCGGTGACGGGGTGCTCCACCTGGAGCCTGGTGTTCATCTCGAGGAAGTAGAAGGTCTCGCCGTCGGCGTCGAGGAGAAACTCGCAGGTGCCGGCGTTTCTGTATCCGACCAGCTTGGAGACCTTGGCTGCCGCTTCCATGATTGCCTCGCGCACCCCCGACGACAGGGCCGGGGAGGGTGACTCCTCGAGAAGTTTCTGATGGCGCCTTTGTAGCGAGCAGTCACGCTCGGGAAACGACAGGATCGCGCCCGAGGCATCGCCAAGCACCTGTACCTCGACGTGGCGGGGCTTGGCGAGGTAGCGCTCGAGGTAGACATCGGCAGAGGAGAACGACGCCTTCGCCTCGCGCGCCGCGCCCTCGAGGGCGGAGGCGATGTCGTCGTCCTCGGCTATGACCCTGAAGCCCTTTCCGCCGCCACCTGCCGACGCCTTGATCGCGACGGGAAGCCCGTGCTCGGCGACGAAGCTTTCGACCTCGGGGGCTGAGGCGACGGGGTCCACCGTCCCCGGCACGATGGCGATCCCGGCGTCGGCGGCCGCCCTTCTCGCCTCCGTCTTGTCGCCCATCGTCGCGATGATGTCGGGGGAGGGTCCAACCCAGACCAGCCCCGCTTCGATCACCGCGCTCGCAAAAGCGGCGCTCTCGGCGAGAAAGCCGTATCCGGGATGGACCGCTTGCGCTCCCGAGCGCTTTGCGGCCTCGAGCACGGCGCCGATGTCGAGGTAGGACTTCGCCGCCGGGCCCGGCCCGACGTTGTAGGCCTCGTCGGCGAGACGGGCGTGCAGCGCATCCCGGTCGAGGTCGGAGTAGACGGCGACCGGGCTTATGCCGAGATCACGGCACCCCCTCATGAGGCGGATTGCGATCTCTCCCCGGTTGGCGATCAGCACTTTTCGAAACATGCGGCCATATCCTACGTTTCACATGGCGGCCGACCTGAGACCCGAGGTAATCGAAGCGGCCCTCAGGGGCCGTTTCGGCCGCCCCCTGAGGTCGTTCGAGTCGGTGGGGTCGACCAACGACGTCGCCCTCGACTGGGCAGCGGCGGGAGCGCCCGAAGGCGCCGTGGTCGTGGCCGACCACCAGACCAGTGGCCGGGGCCGCAGGGGCAGACGGTGGCTCGACCCAGACCAAGCCGGCTCCCGGTTCGACGGGACCGCAGATCAAATCGGGTCCCTCCTGATGTTCTCGTTGATCCTGAGGCCCTCAGGGGGCCTCGCGGGCCTGAGCCTGTTGACGACCGCTGCCGGCGTCGCCTGCGCAGAGGCCGTGGAGGGGCTCACGGGGCTCGACGTGAAGCTCAAATGGCCCAACGATGTGATGCTCGACGGGAGAAAGCTCGCCGGCATCCTTGTCGAGAGCCGGGCCGGCGCCGACGCCGTGGACGTAGCGGTCCTTGGGTGCGGCGTGAACGTCGATTGGGCCGAGGACGCCATGCCCGATGAGCTTGCCGGGCGCGCGGTCAGCCTGTCGGCCCGTTCGAGCCGCGTTCCCACCAGGCCGGAGCTGCTTGCCGCTGTGCTTGTGTCCTTCGAGCACCATTACCCACGGATCGCCGACCGTTCCGGGGCTGAGGGGCTCATCCGGGCGGCCGAGGCCAGGTCGGCCATTCTGGGCGAGGTCGTGGCGGTGCGCTTCCCCGATGGCTCGAGCGTGCGGGCCCTGGCCCGCCGGCTGTTGCCCAACGGCGCCCTTGAGCTCGATTGTGACGGAGTCGCCAGGGTCGTCGAGGCCGCCGATATCGAGCAGATCCGTTGATGAACAAATCCTTCCAGGGGTTGGCCTCTCGCGTCCCTTTGCGTTAGCTTTCCCCGGCGCGATCAGGGGGATGCGACGAGGGGGGAGACATGGCTGTGGGGGGCGTTCGGGCGAGGGCCATCGGTGTGGCCGTGGCGGGCTCGGTTGCGACGATGTCCGTGGCGCCTGCATCGCAGTCCACTACAGGGGGTGCGGCCGGGTCCCTCAGAACCGCGCCGGTTGTCGATCTGACCGCCAAGGTCGCCGCCGCCGATCCCGTTCCTACCTCCGGCCTGTTAGGTGGACGCGCGCTGTCGGCCCCGGCGGCCCACCGACGCTCGCAGGCGCTGTGGTCCGCCGAGGAATCCGGGGTCAACTCCGGCCTGCTCGTCTACGACGACACCGCGTCTGGGACCTTCTCGCTCACCGGCACCGTGGCCGGCCCGAGCGGCGATCCCGTCGCCGGTGCCTCGGTCACGGTCGGCTCGTCCCGACCTGGGGCGCCGGCCGCAGGCCGGGCGGTGACGGACGCCGATGGCGCCTTCGCATTCGTCGATGTCCCGGTTGCCGGTGCAACCGAGAGGTTCGATCTCGAGGTTCGTGCGGCCGGCTTCGGGCGCTACCGCGTGATCGACGACGTCTTCCGCTCGAACCGGACCTACCAGACCTCCGTTGCGATGACCGCCACCGAGCAGCTCCACGATGGCTCGGCTCTATCCAGGGGCGGCACAGAGCGGGCCGCAAGCGGGAGGGGAGGCTACGGGTCGACCACAGCCGTCCCGGGGTCGATTCGCGTCCGGATTCACAGACAGGTCAACGGCTGCGCCGCCGGCTCCTATCTGCGCACTGAGCGTTACCCATGGAAGTTCTACGTTTTGCACGTTGCAGCCGCCGAGATAAGCAGCCTGTGGTACAAGCGTGCCTTCAGGGCCAATGCCTCAGCGATCCAGAACTACGCGTGGGCGCACCGCCTCGCGGGCTCGCCGCTGAACAACACCACGCAGTACCAGTGCTTCAAGCCATGGTTGAAGGTCCCCACCGAGTGGGCCGGGTGGCTGCGCAACGTGCTCGACGAACGCGTGGTAGCCAGCGGCATTCAGGTCACCCAGTACCGCGCGGGCACCTACGCATGCAGAGAGTCCCTCTACCGGCGCAACGGCAACATCATGTCCCAGAACGGCTCGAGGGCGAGGGCCAACATCAACTCAAAGAGGTGCGGGCGGCGGGAATCGTGGCGGGGCATCGTCCGCTACTACTACTCGGGTCGCCTGCGGGATGGCCGTCCCCCTCGCACCCCTACGCGTTCCTGGGCCCGGCGGCCGGGCGCGGTGGACCTTGACTTCAATGCCCCCGGCGCGTGGCGATACCTTCTCCAGCGCTACCCGTCGGCCTGCAAGGGCGGGAAGCAGTCGTGCTGGGGAACTGTCTACGAGCGGGGGTGGTCGTGGAGACGCGAGGCAATACCAAGGTCGAGGACCGCTGCTGCCGATCGGTGCTTCGCCTACCGGGTCGCCGCCGTAGGACCTTCTGGCCGGTCCCACTACGGCTATTACAATGGTGGGCACCCGATCTGTCCCAAGTGAGGCTCGCGCTGAGCAAAGTTGGCCGTGCCGAGAATGTGAGCGATGTCCCACCAGATCAGCGAGGTAAACGTTGCCGGGATAGTTGAAGAGCTGCGCGCGCGGGGCCACCGCGTGACGCCTCAGCGAAGGGCGATCGTGGCGGAGACCCTCGGCACAGAAGGACACATCGCCCCCCAGGCAGTTGCGAAGAAGGTTTCTGAGCGCGTCCCCGGCGTCAACGCTTCCACCGTCTACCGGACCCTCGAGCTGCTCGAAGAGCTCGGTTATGTCTCACACGCTCACCTCGAGGACGGGTTCCAGTACCATCTCGTCGGCCGGGGTGGCCACGTTCATCTCGTGTGTGCGCGCTGTGGACGGCAGGAGGCGCTCCCGGTCGAAAAGACGGTGCCCTTCAAGCGGCTCATCGAGAAGCACAGCGGCTTTTCGCCCGACTTCTCGCACTTCTCGATATCGGGCCTTTGCGCTGCCTGCCGCAAGCTCCAAGACTCGCGTTAGCCGCGCCTCATCTGCTCGGCCGTCCTGAAATCGAACCCGAAAGGGAGCTCGAGGCGCGCAGCCGCCATTAGCTGCGAATCGCAAAGGACATCGGCCGTCGCCCCGTCACCGATTACGGCGCCGTGATTCATCACGACCGAGCGAGGGCAGAGCTCGAGCGCGTAGGGCAGGTCGTGGGTGACGATGAGCATCGTCGCCTCGAGAGTCTCGAGTATCTCGGCGAGTTCGCGCCGGCCGGCCGGATCGAGGTTGGAGGTCGGCTCGTCGAGGACGAGGATCTCGGGCCGCATGGCGAGCACTGTTGCCAAACTCACCCTGCGTCTCTGCCCGAAGCTGAGGTGGTGAGGCGGTCTGTCTGCGTAAGCGGACATGCCAACCGCCTCGAGGGCCTCGCCGACACATACGTCGAGCTCGTCGCCGACCATGCCCATGTTGGCCGGTCCGAAGGCCACGTCGGCGGCCACGTTCGGCATGAAGAGCTGGTCGTCGGGGTCCTGAAAGACGATACCGACCCTGCGCCGGATCTCTTTCAGGTTCTTCTTTTTCACCTCGAGACCGCCGACGCTGACATCCCCCCTTTGAGGAATGAGCACGCCGTTTAGGTGCAGGGCCAGGGTTGTCTTTCCGGCCCCGTTCGGGCCGAGCAGCGCCACGCGCTCGCCACGATCGAGGCTGAGGTCGATGCCGAACAGCGCCTGGTGGCCGTCCGGGTAGGCGAAGGAGAGGTCACTTACCTCCAGGGCGGAGTCCCTCAAGTCAAGATCCACGCCGCAGCGGCAACGCACGCAGCGATTGCAGGCCACACCATCGAAGCCGCCCACTCACCGAGACCGGGTTCGGCCCCCCTAGAGGAGGGCAGCGAACCGTCGAAGCCGCGCGACACCATGGCGAGATAAACGCGCTCCCCGCGCTCGTACGAACGTATGAACAGCGAGCCGGCCGATGCGCCCACCGCCCGTGCCTGCCAGATCCAACGGGGCTCGTAGCCTCTGCACTCGCGTGCGATCCGCATTCTAGACATCTCACCCGAGATGACGTCCCCGTAGCGGACCATGAAGCCCGCTATGGCTGTGAAGACCCTCGGCATGTGAAGTCTCTCGAGGCCATAGAGCAGAGCAGCAAGCGGGGTAGTGGCGGCCACGATCAAAGCAGCAGCAAGCCCGAGCGTGGCTTTGGCGAGGATGTTCCAGGCGCTCCACAGACCGTCTTCCGAGAGGTCGAGTCCGAGCACCTCAACGCGCTCCCCGGGCGATACGAACGGCAGGGCAACCGCAAAGAGCACGAACGGGACTTCGATGACGAGCCCCTTGAGCAGGTAGCGCGGTGGGATCTCCCCGAGGCGGGCCGCAATCCCAATCAGAAGCAGGTATGAAGCGAAAGCCCAGAGCGCTTTCGTCGGCGTCGCCACCACACACAAAACGAACAGGAAGTCGGCCGCAAGCTTGTTCTGCGGATGCAATCGGTGAAGGGTGCTGTGCCCGTCCAGGTAGAGCCCGTGAGCGTGCCCGCCGCTCAGGTTGATTCCCCGAGCGGCTGCCCTTCCTTCTCTCTGCGCCTCGCCACCACGCCAAATATCAAGAGGCCGACGCCGAAGGTCATCAGGACTCCGATAAGCCCTGATAGCGCCTTGCTTATGCGCTCGTCGGTGATGCCTCTGACCGCGTATCCGGCAAGGGGGCTACCGTCGAGGGCGTGATCCTCGGCGGTGTCGTCGAAGCCCTTTTCGATGGCGACCTTGTTGAGTCCGTCGGGGCTCGAGCTTGCGAAGGGGCTCACGAACAGGGCAAGGGCAAGGGCGAGCATCAGCCCGGCCCCAATGAAGAGCTTGGTGCCCGGCCGCACCGCTACTTCGCCTCCTGAGCGGCGGGGGTTGCCGGGCCGGCATCAAGCGGAGCGGCGACGCCCCAGCCCCCGTAGACGAGGTCGGGCCTCACGCTCAGGACCATTCCCACGGTGGCCGCTGTGATCAGGCCCTCGCCGATGCCGATGATCGCGTGCACGCCGACCATGGCGGCGGCGACCGCTCCCACGGGGGCAGTGCCGGTGCCGCCGATTGCGTACTCGGCGGCAAAAGCGACGGACGAGATAACCACCGAGAGCGCGGCGGCGACGCCGGCAGCGGCCGACACCGCCGGCTTGGTCGCAGGAAGGACCTTTCGCAAAGCCACGAACGTCCCGTAGCCAACCAGTGACGTGACTATGCCCATGTTCAACACGTTCAGGCCGAGTGCGGTGAGACCTCCGTCGGCGAACAGCGCCTGCACGAGCAGCACCACGGAAACGCAGATCATCCCCGCCCACGGCCCCACAAGCACGGCGGCAAGCGCCCCCCCGAGGAGGTGGCCACTCGTACCGAGAGCCACGGGGAAGTTGAGCATCTGGACCGCAAAGATGAACGCAGCGACGAGGCCGGCCATGGGAACCTGCCTGTCCTCGAGCCAATCACCCGTCCTGCGCAGGGCAACCCCGATCCCCGCCGCCGAGGCCGCTCCGGCCCCAAGCGAGGTACCTGCATTGATAAAGCCGTCCGGGATATGCACGTGACCTCCCCATCGCCGGTCCCTTATTGCAACGCATTGTAATAAATAACCCACGCAAGTGGCAACCGGGCCAAACCGAAAAGGGAGAGAGTGCTTCCGAACGGCCATTCGGCGCCCTGCCTGGGTAGGTTGGGATGGTGAGTGAGCTCGGCGATGTTCTCGAGGCGATCTATGGGAGTCACCGGTCCTGGAGTGAGGTCACGGCGTCGGGGAGCACGGGATCGGAGGCCTGGCGGATGTGGGTGAGGCGGCCCAACGAGGTGCGTGTCGAGCGTGACCTGCTGGGCGGGAAGGCCATTGCCGTGAGGGCCGGCGCGCGCTGGTGGATGTCACATCCCCGCCATGGCCTGCAAGACAACTAGGGGGCCCCAAGCCTCGGCCTTGGCCCCGAGCCGGAAGAGGCCTTGCTCGATCCCACGGAGCTGCTCGGCGGGCCGCTCCTAGAACCCCTCGGGCGCGTGGTGCATGCCGGCCGCCCCGGGATGCGCTTGCGGGGCACGGCCGGGCCGACGCTGAGGCAACCGACCGATGGTGGTGCCCTTCTTCCGGTGACACGCTCGAGCTCACGGTCGACCTCGAGCATGGCGTTGTGCTAAAGGGCTATGCAATGCAGGTGATGGAAATTGCGTTCGACGAGGAGCTGCCCGGCGACCTCTTCGGCTCGCCGTTCGGCCCCGAGGACTAGGTCGCTGGTGAGTGAGCTTGGCGAGCTTCTCGAGCTTCTCCATACAGCGGACACGCGCTGGCGCACGGCGCAGGTCTCCGGCTTCGAATGGCGGCACCACGAACGGAGTTACTTGGCCTTCAACAGGGCCTTAGGCAAGGAACGCAAGAATCCCGCCACCCGGGGAGGACGGCTCCCCCGTGGAGGCACGGGAGCCGTGGAGCTTGTGGGTCGACGGGCCCGACCGGACCCGCGCCGAGTTCGGGGCCGGGGCCGAACGGGTGACCGTAATCATCGAGGGGTCCCGGTGGTGGAGCTTCTCGGCGTGGGCCGGGGCCCAGACCAACGACGGTGATCCCCACAGCAGTCACGGGCCAGGACCAGGGGAGTGCTTGCTCCATTCGGCGCGCATCCTGGCGGACGTCGAGCTTGAGCTCGTGGGGGAGTCGCACGTCTTGAACCGGCGGGCGCTGGTGGTGGCGGCGCGACCCGTCTCTGGTGACACCGCGAAGCTGGAGGGTCTCGGTTGGGGGGCCGACGAGTATGAGCTGCTCGTTGATGCCGAACGGGGAGTGCTGCTGCGCAGCGAGGCGCGTGTGGGCGGCTACCCGTGGCGCGTGCTCGAGATGGAGGAGGTCGCCTTCGACGAGGATTTCCCCCCCGGGACCTTCACTCTCGATCCTCCCCCCGGGGAGTCCTTCGAAGTGCGGGAGACGCCGCGCTACGTGACGCTCGACGAGTTGCAGGAAGCGGTGGCCTTCACCGTGCTCGTCCCGAAGCACGCTCCAAGCACCGATGTGGATGCCATGATCTTTCCGGCATGGCAACGCCACAAGGTCCCTTTGCCGGTGACAATTGGTTACACAATGGAAGAGGCCGCCGGCCCGGCGAACCTGTGGATCCGGGAGTCCGCTTCTCCCATGCCCGAGGATCCTCGAGTGATGTGGCGGGGGGAGGGCGAAGCGATGATCGGCGAGTCTTCCTTCGACGACCGCTCCAGGGTGCAACTCCAACTCCAGGGATCCATATTCAGCTCGAGGCGACGGCCATGACTTCGGCCGAGTTGCTCCCGATCGCTCATTCCCTCGTCCCGCTGCCCTCACGCCCCCCGCCGGTGGTCCCCCTGAAAGGGGCGAACCCGGCCTAGTGTGGGGATTCATGTGGCCTACATATGACGAGAGATCCCCGCACTACCGCTCAGCGCAGCCGCTTCCCCGGCAGAAATAGTAGGTACACCCCGGCGCCTGTGTGATCGGCCCCATCGTGAGTGCAGGCTGTGGCTTAGGTCTCTTCTTCGACGGGGCGAAGGGCGTCTTTTTCTCCGAGCAGCACCAGCAGGTCGCCTTGTGCGAGGCGGAGATCGGGCGCAGGGTTGGTGACGACGTCGCCGTTGGCCCTTCTCACGGCAAGGGCCGTCGTCCGGCCGATGACATCGCCGAGCGCGCGTCCTGCGAGCTCGGAGTCACTGTCGATTGCCAGTTCTTCTACGCGTAGCTTGGCTTGAGCGGCGGAGCCGACTTCGAGATAGTCGACGACACCTGGCCTGAGCGCCTGCAGCGCCATGTGCCGCCCGGTTTCAACATAGGGGGAGATGACCCGGTCGGCGCCCGCTGTGTAGAGGCGCTCATCGGTGGACGATTGTGCCGCCCGCGCAACGATGATCATGTCGTGATTCTGCGAGCGCGCCGACAACGTGACGTAGACGTTGGCGGCGTCTGAGTCCATGGCGCACACGAGGCCGCGCGCCCGTTCGATACCTGCCGCCTGCAGAAGCGGCTCCGAGGTCGGATCTCCTATGAGATAAACGACGCCGTCGTTGACCATGTCCTCCTCGAGCTCTTCGTCGGCATCGATGACGACGAATGCCACACCCTCAGACTCGAACTCGCGCGCCACCGTCCGCCCGACGCGCCCGTAGGCGCAGATGATGAAATGGTCCTTCAGGTCTTCGGTTCGCTTGCTCATCCGTCTCCTTCTCGCGCGCTCGCCCAGGCCGCCCTCCGCTATCGATTGCGCCGCCAGCGACAGCGTCACGAGCACCAGGGTCGCTCCCAGGGACAGCACCGTAATCGTGAACCACTTGCCCGCTTCGTCGAGCGGCCTGACCTCCTTGAAGCCCACCGTGGTGAGCGTGAGCACCGTCATGTAGAGCGCGTCGAGGAAGCTCCAGCCTTCGATGACGATGTAGCCGACCACTCCGTAGACGACGACGGCGATGAGGAGCCCGGCGGGCCACCTCAAGCGTCGCCACGGACCGGGACCCGGCGCCGTCGAGCTGCTTGCCATGCCCTCATGGTGGCACGTAAGCCCGCTGCTGCCCGGCGGCCGAGGCTCCGGCCGGGCCGGAGACACACCCATTAGGCTTCTCTGCGTGAGACTCGAAGCCGCCCCCAGGCGGGGCCAGCCGGCGTGAGCGGGCACGAAGGGCTCGACCTTGCCGCCGCGATCGAGCGGGCGAGAGCTGGAGGCGCCCGGCGTTACCACGAGCGGGCCGCCGAGCAGGGAAAGCTGTTCGTGCGCGACCGGCTTGCGCTCCTGCTCGACTCCGCCGAAGGTTTCGTCGAGGACGGACTGCTCGTCAATGCGCTCGCAGGGGACCTTCCCGCCGACGGCGTCGTCACCGGGGTGGGCCGCCTCGGTGGTCGCCCGGTCGCCGTGATGGGCAACGATTCCACGGTCAAGGCCGGCTCCTGGGGGGCGCGCACGGTCGAGAAGATCATCCGCATAATCGAGCTCGCGCGCCGCCACGAGCATCCCATCGTCTACCTCGTCGACTCCGCCGGGGCGCGCATCACCGATCAGATCGACCTCTTCCCCGGACGGCGCGGGGCCGGCAAGATCTTCTACAACCAGGTGCAGGCGTCCGGCAAGGTCCCGCAGGTGTGCTGCCTGTTCGGCCCATCGGCTGCCGGAGGCGCCTATATCCCCGCCTTTTGCGACGTCGTGTTCATGGTCGAGGGCAATGCCTCGATGTATCTGGGCTCGCCCAGAATGGCGGAGGAGGTGATCGGCGAAAAGGTGACGCTCGAGGAGATGGGCGGAGCGCGCCTCCACTGTGAGGTGTCGGGAACGGGTGACCTTGCGGTGCCGGACGACAAGGCCGCGATCGAGGCGGCGCGCGCTTATCTCACCTACTTTCCCCAGTCGTGGCGTACCGATCCTCCTGTGGTCGAGGCGCGCCCGCCCGGGCTGCAGGGCTCCTTGGCGTCTATCGTTCCTCGAGACGAGAGCGTCGCCTTTGACATCTACGCGCTCGTCGCCGGGATCGCCGACGAGGACTCTTTCTTTGAGATCAAACCGGCGTTTGCAAGAGAGATCGTTACCGGCTTTGCGCGCATCGAGGGGCGCGCGGTCGGCATCGTCGCCAATCAACCTGCGGAGAAGGGCGGCGTCCTGTTCATCGATTCGTCCGACAAGGCCGCCCGCTTCGTGTGGCTGTGCGACGCTTTCAACATCCCGCTTGTGTTCCTCGCCGACGTGCCTGGGTTCATGATCGGTGCCGCGGTCGAGCGCGCAGGGATGATCCGCCACGGCGCCAAGCTCATAACCGCGATCTCGGAGGCAACCGTGCCCAAGCTCTGTGTTGTTGTTCGCAAGGCGTACGGCGCCGGGCTTTATGCAATGGCGGGCCCCGGCTTCGAGCCGGACGCAACCATCGCCCTTCCGACCGCGCGCATAGCGGTGATGGGCCCCGACCCGGCGATAAACGCCGTTTACTACAACAGGATTGCCGCAATTGAGGACCCGGCCGAGCGCGCCCGCTTCGTGGCGGAGCGACGCGCCGAATACGAACGGGACATCGACATCTTGCATCTCGCAGCCGAGGACGTCGTCGATGCCGTTGTCGAGCCCGACAATCTTCGGGCCGAGGTGGCCGGCCGAATTCGTTTTGCAGCGACCAAGGACAGGCACTTCTCCGAGCGCCGTCACGGCGTGCCGCCGGTGTGACCGACCCGCACGCGCAGGAGGCAAACGGCGACTTCGTCTCCTTCGAGCAGCGCGGGCGAGTCGCCGTTGTGACGCTCGAGCGCCCCGAGGCACTGAACGCGATCAGCGGCGCACTTGCACAGGAGCTCGCCGCGACAACGGCGCGCATTGCGGCGAATAGGGACATTTGGGTTGTTGTGCTTGCCGCCGCGGGCGAGCGCGCCTTTTGCGTTGGCGCAGACCTGAAAGAGCGAGCGTCGTTTTCGCTCGACGACTGGCACGCCAATCGAGTGGCCATGCGCGCCATGTTCGCCGCACTGCGCGGCTTGCAGCAGCCGAGTGTCGCCTCTGTGTTCGGCTTTGCTTTGGGCGGCGGCTTCGAGCTTGCGCTGTCTTGCGATCTCATCGTCGCGGCCGACGACGTCGAGCTTGGGCTCCCGGAGGCCGGGGTCGGCCTCGTCCCGGCGGGCGGCGCCACCCAGCTCTTGGCCCGGGCGCTGGGCACGTCGAGGGCCAAGGAGATCATCTTCACCGGCAGGCGCATTGGGGCCGAGGAGGCCCTGGCTGCAGGGCTTGTTGCGAAGGTGGTTCCGCGTTCGGAGCTGAGGGCCCAGACCCTCGCCCTTGCCGATGCCATCTGCCGGGCCTCGCCGGTCGCGCTGCGGGCCGCAAAGGGCGCCATCGATGCCGCCTTGGGCCTGCCGCTCGAACAGGGGATCGAGGCGGAGAACGATGCGTGGCGCGCCACGGTGTCGAGTGCGGACCGCGTTGAGGGAATCGCCGCCTTCAACGCCAAGAGGGACCCGCGCTGGAGCAACCGCTGAGCTATCCGCAATCGGTCAGGCTGCGCGAGGTCGGGCCGCGCGACGGGATTCAAAGCGAAAGGGCCATGGTCCCGACCGCCGACAAAATCCGTTTGATCAATGCACTAAGCAGCACCGGCATCCGTCGCATCGAGGCGGTTTCTTTTGTGTCACCGCGGGCGTTGCCGCAGATGGCCGATGCCGGTGCTGTGCTTACCGGGATCGAGCGCAACCCCGAGGTCTTCTATTCGGCGCTCGTCCCCAACCGGAAGGGGGCGGAGGCGGCGGTGGATGCGAACGCCGACGGGATGCAGGTGTTCATAGCGGCGACCGACTCCTACAAC
>Ga0136610_1000132_pt1 | contig 17581 bp, 18 predicted proteins | sample AntDrymUQ1342206_2_FD_104804 | JGI IMG/M metagenome (GOLD analysis project Ga0136610, IMG submission 104804) | Polar desert sand microbial communities from Dry Valleys, Antarctica - metaG UQ134 (22.06) | ecosystem: Environmental > Terrestrial > Soil > Desert | place: Antarctica: Dry Valley...
CGAACACGCCAACGCTGTCCTAAAATTAAGGCATTGAAACATTGCCTCATAATCCGGACATTGGTATGATGTCCGTAAATGAAGACGCCATCGGGAGCACCCAACAGCGGCACCTCTTTCCGTGTGTACACCCCGGCCTCGCTGGGCGCGGCGATTCGACACTACCGACAGGAGGCCGGCCTGTCCCAGGCCGAGTTAGCTGAGCGCGTCGGCCTCAATCGGACCTACCTCTCAGCCCTGGAGCAAGGTCGCGAGACCGAGCAGGTCAAGCGCATCCTGCGGCTGCTTAAGTACCTCGGCGTGAGGATGACGCTGGAGAAGGCTGACTGGTAGTGACCGACGAGCTTGCCATTTGGCTGTACGGCATAAGGGTTGCTTCCATCGTCCAGGAGCGGGGCCGACTCCGGTTGACCTACATGGAGGAGGCGCTTGGGCGATACCCGCTCGGCGCCCCGCTCCTCTCCCTGTCGCTCCCCTTGACGCCGCAACGGTACCCGCATGGAGTGGTACGCCCTTTCCTGGATGGTCTGCTGCCAGAAGGAGAGGCGCGACAGGCAGCCGCGAACGACTTCAACGTCCTGAGAGAGGATACGTACGGCCTAATTCGAGCGCTCGGGCGGGACTGCGCCGGTGCGTTGGTGATTCAGCCCGCCGGTGCGCCAGCTCCGCCGCTGCCCACGACGCTCACAGCCGAGCGGCTGAGCGACTCGGAGATCGCTGAGCTCATAGCGAACCTCCGATACGCCCCCCTGGGTGTCGGAGGGCGAGTGCGAATCTCTCTCGCCGGCGTCCAAGAGAAGCTGCTCCTGACTCGGATGCCCGACGGAACATGGGGCCGACCGGTGGACGGGACGCCCTCGACCCATATCCTCAAGCCGGAGATCGCCCGGTTCCCCAACACAGTCGAGAACGAGGCGTTCTGCATGCGGCTCGCACGTAACCTGGGTCTGCCCGTGGCACTCGTCGAGACCACGACGGTAGGCGGTCGCAGAATCATCGTCGTCGAGCGTTACGACCGCACCGTCCACGCGGACGGTTCGGTCGAGCGCATCCACCAGGAGGACTTCTGCCAGGCGATCGGCGTCCTTCCCGACAAGAAATACGAGGAGGATGGCGGCCCGTCGCTGCGCCGCATCGCCGAAATCCTCCAGGCAGCAGCGAGTCCCGATTCCCTTGACCTCCTGTTGCGGGCCGTCATCGTCAACGTCCTCATCGCCAACGGAGACGCCCACGGGAAGAACTTCTCGCTACTGCACGACCCTTCGGGTGTGCTCCGGTTTGCGCCCTTGTATGACCTCATATCGACGATGGTTTATGGCGACGACCGTCTGGCTATGTACATCGACACTGTCCAACGGACTAATCGCGTGACGGCGGACCGGATCGTCAAGGAGGCGGGCCGGTGGGGCATGTCCGAGCGCCGCGCAACCGAGATAGTTGCCGACATCCTCGACCGCGTTCCCGCGGCGGCCGAGGCGGCGCGCGACGAGACCGAGGCGCTCCCTTCAGACGTTACCGCGGTTGTCGACTCGCAGGTCGCGCGGCTGCGCAGTGCGTTCAGTACCAGCGTTACGTCGAGCGAGTCGTGACGAGCTCCGGGCCCGGATCTTTGGTGCGTCCTCGTACATGCTTGCGTTTGAAGATGTGAGATGTCTCAACTGTCGGTTCAAACCGGTGAGCATGTCGGCATCTGGCGCCTGGACGGCGAGCGCGTGCATGGTTCGATACGGCTCGAACCGCACCGGCCGCCACGGCTCGAGCTTCACCCTGATCAAGAACCCGTTCCGGGAGGCTTCCCCAGAAACCGCGGCGACGTCCCAGAACTTCATGGTCGACTTCACTCGAACATCGAAGTTGTTCTGGGTGACGACCATCTAGAGGAGTGGTTTCCCGGTCACATATTGGATCGGTAATCGAACATACGTTCGATTACGCCGAGAGGGTGGCGGAGGCGGACGGGAATCGAACCCGCCGGGCGGGGGTTGCCCGCCCCACCGGTTTTGAAGACCGGGAGGGACACCAGTCCCCATTCGCCTCCCCGTGGGCGGCCGTGACGGCCGGCGGCCTCGCGCCCGCCCCTGCAACCTAATCACGGCTCAAGGAAGGGCCCGGCACCCGGGTACGCTAGCCCCATGGAAGAAAACCAGGAGCCGGTGATCCGACACACACAGGTAGACCTTCGGGAGCCCGTGCTCGTCGCCGCCTTTCGCGGCTGGAACGACGCTGGCGATGCGGCCTCCTTTGCGGCGATGCACCTAAGCCGCACATGGTCGGCGACGAAGGTCGCCTCACTCGACCCCGAGGAGTTCTACGACTTCCAGGCCGTCCGGCCCCAGGTCGAGCTCGTCGACGGGATCACCCGCAACATCACCTGGCCGTCCAACGAGCTGTGGGCGGCGCAGCTTGCGGACGCGCCGAACGACGCCCTCGTTCTGGTTGGCACTGAACCAAACGTGCGATGGAGAACCTTCAGTAGGCTGATCGTCGACGTCGCCATGGAATATGACGTCAAGCTGGTGATCACGATGGGGGCGCTGCTGGCCGACGTCCCGCACTCCCGCCCCGTGCATGTGACGGGAACCGCGGTGGACAAGGAACTGGTCGAAAGGCTCGATCTCGAGCGCTCCCGCTACGAGGGGCCTACCGGGATAGTGGGCGTCCTTCACGATGCGTTTACTGCGGCCGGCGTTGACTCTGCGAGCCTATGGGCGGCGGTGCCCCACTACCTAGCCGTGACGCCCAATCCGAAGGCTGCGCTTGCCCTCGTGCACAAGGCAACGCAACTCGTGGGGGCGCCGGCCGCCATCGACGACCTCGAACGCGCCTCTTCGGTTTACGAGGAGAGAGTGTCGGAGATGGTCTCTTCAGACGAAGACGTGCAGGCTTACGTGAAGCTGCTCGAGGAGCGCGCCGACGAGCGCGCTGCCGAGGAGCACATCGACCCCTCGACGCTTCCCTCAGGAGACGCCCTCGCCGCTGAGCTCGAGCGCTTCTTGCGGGACGGCAACGAGGGACGCGGGCACTAGAGCTCCGGCGCGCTCAACGTCCCGGTTCTCCTACCAATCAGTCAGGATCCGGGCCAGTCTCGTTTCTTTTCCTCGACGACCGGCCACTCAGAAGACTTGTCGCCGCCGGTATCGACAATGTCCCGCAGGTCTTTCTTGCCTTCGATGTCGCCGACAACGGTAAGCAGCTCCTCGAGCGAGGCGCGCTCCTTGCCTTCAAGGCGGATTCGTAGGGCGGCGAGCACATCGGCGTTGACCTCGGACAATCCGTCGGCGCGATCGATCTCCGCGAGCGCCTGAGCCGCCCTCTGAATCAGTTTGCGGTCCTCTCTGACAAGGCCCCGAAGCCTGGTCACTTCTTCTTCTGCCATGCGCCAGTTATACCCCCGCCCAGGATGCGCTTCCATGGAGGAGCCCCCTCGACGCCGCATAATCCCTGAAATGGCCAAGGCGCTGCTTGTAACTTCGTCCTTCCTGCCCGGCAGGGGCGGGATCGAGACTCACCTTGACCGTCTATGCCGCTCGCTTGCTCCTGCGCTTGCGGTCATGGCGCCGGCAAGCAGGGAAGGGGTGCCGCTGCCCGGTGGCCTCGGCTACCCGACGTCGGGCTTTCCTGCGAGGCTCCTGGTGCCCGGTCCCCCGACGGTCAACGCCATCGAGCGCACCGCGGGAAGCCATGGAACGAGCCGCGTCCTGTTCGGAACTTTCTGGCCGCTCGCTCTCGTGGGCCCGGCACTTGCGCGCCGGGGCCTTCGCTACGCGGTCATGGTTCACGGCGCCGAGACCCTGGTGCCGTCTGCGACTCCCCCCTTGCGGCGAGCCGTTGTGAAGGCGCTCGCAGGGGCCGACCTGCTGCTTGCCGTGAGCGACTACACCGGCCGCAGAGTTCGTGAGCTTCTCGAGCGCAACGGGAGGCCGGTGCCGCCGATAGACCTGCTTTCACCTGCGATCGATCTCGACCGGTTTCGTCCCGGGATTCCCGCAGCGGAGACAAGGAAAAGCTGGGGCGTTGGCCCAGACGCCCGGGTGGTGCTCAGCTTCGGCCGGCTCACCCCGCGTAAAGGGATCCACCGTTTGATGCGCGTGTGGCCCGAGGTCGCCCGACGCGACCCCACCGCCCGGCTCGTCGTCGCAGGGGCGGGGCCACAGCTATCCGCGCTCCGGCGGGCCGGTGCCGACAACACGTCCGGCGGGGCGGTCATTTTTCCCGGGCGGGTGGCAGCCGAGGACATCCCGCCTATGTACTGCGCAGCCGACGTCTTTGTCTTGCCGGTCGCCGATCGCTTCCTCGGCTTCGCAGTTGAAGGACTCGGCATCGTGCTCCTCGAGGCCGCAGCCTGCTGCTTGCCAAGCGTCACAGGGCGGTCGGGAGGAACTCCCGAGGCGGTGGTCGAGGGGACCACGGGCTTCGTCGTTGATGCACGCGACCCCAAGACGCTTGCCGACGCAATCGCGCGGTTGCTTATCGACACAACGCTCGCAACCACCATGGGCAAGAAGGGACGGGAGCACGTGAGCAAGCACTACTCGGGCGAGCTTCCTGCGAGCCTCCTCGAATGGCTGGCATGAGCGTACGATGGCGTCTCGGATCACAAGCGCTTTTCGGCCCCCGGGCCGAGCGCAGAGCAAGGAGGTTGTCATGCTCGTTCAGATGTCCGCCGGCCACGATCACCTCACGGACGAAGACATGGCGGTGATCCGAAAGGACCTCGACAAGCTCGAGCGGCGGCTTCACGAACACCAAGACATCAAGGCAGAGCTGCGCATCGCCGGCCAAGGCGGATCCCCCGATCACCGCGTTACCGTTGAGCTCCACTACGGCCACAATCACCTGGTAGCGAAGGTCAGCGACTACGACACACGAGTCGCAGTCAACAAAGCCACCGCCGAGCTAATGCGGCAGATCAACGATCGCGCGCGCGGCGGTCACAACTCTTTTGTCAACGCCACCAAACACCGCTGACTCAAGGAAGCTGATCGAGGACTCCGTCGACGAGCGAAGCCAGCGCCTCCCGCCACTCGGCGTCGGGCATTGCATCGAGCGCTCTAAGCGCCTCGTGGGCGTAGAACTTGGCCTTGTCCAAAGACGCATCCAGGGCCCCCGTGGACTGTAGTCGAGTCAGTATCTCGCTGAGGTCGCGTTCCTGTCTGTGTAGCAATTCGGGAAAGTCGGGATCTCGCTCGCCTGCTATCAGCACCGGCATCGTGTAGACCCCTTCCTTGACGTCGGTGCCCGGAGTCTTGCCGGTGACCCGAGCATCGCCTACGAAATCGAGAAGGTCGTCCACAAGTTGAAAGGCAAGCCCGAAGTTCTCTCCGTAGGCCGCGAGAGCCGCCCTGCGATCAGCAGTGGCACCGGAGGTTGCCGCGGCAAGCTCGCCCGATACACGGAACAGGGTCGCGGTCTTGAGTCTGATCGTGTTGAGGTACTCGTCCGGGCGCCGGCGAGGATCGCCGAGCGACTCGGTCTCGGCGATCTGTCCTTCGACCACCTCTGTGATGGCGCGCGCAAGGAGGAGTGGCACCTCTCCTCCTGCCTCTGCGCCCAGTGCGCAGCCAGAAGCGAACAGAAAGTCCCCTGCCAGTATCGCGACCGTCGTACCCCATTTGGCCTGAGGCGTCGGCACCCCCCGCCGTATCTCGGTTTCGTCGATGACGTCGTCGTGGTACAGGGAGGCAAGGTGAATTAGCTCGACAGCTGCCGCAGCAAGATCTGTCGCCGTGCGCCCAGGCTCCCCTGCGTTCGACCCGAGCAAGACCACAGCGGGCCTCACGCGCTTGCCCCCTGCCTTGATCAGATGCGTCGAGGCCTCGCTGACCAAGGGGTTCGACGATGCTCCGGCCGTGGTCAGTAATAGATCCTCGACTCTTCGAAGAGCTTGCGGCGTCGTGACCGTGGTCATCCGCCTATTCTTAACCACCGGCAGTGCCGCCGGTCACGCTCCCCCCGCCTTTAAGAGCCGGATTCCCACAAACGAATGGACATGATGAGTTCGCGTACAGGTCACGCATCACCGGGTTCCAAGGACTCCTTCCTCGAGCTCGGCCATTTCAGCATCCTGTGTGAGATTGAGCCCCCCCGGCGGCCCGACATGGACCACGTCGCTCACCAGATCGAGGTCCTGAGCCACGTCACGGACGCCTTCCTTATTCCCGACAACCACCTTGGGCGCGCCACGGTCTCGAGCATCGCCGTCGCTCACGAGGTTGCTTACAGCGGCCACCGGTCCGTCGCTTGCATCAACGCGCGCGACCGGAACCTGCTTGGCTTCCGGCGCGACCTGTTGACCGCAGCCGCCTACGGGGTCAACCATTTCCTGTTCATCTACGGCGACGCACCAAGGGAGGGAAGAAGGGCGGAGGACCTCACCGTGAGGGGAATGATCGACGAGGTCCGCTCTTTCGGCACGGGTGAGCTGTTCCAGGGTGCTCCTGACTTCCGCATCGGAACCGCGGTGAGGCCGGGCAGGCCTCTTGCATGGCGCCGCGGGGCGGACTTCCTGGTCGTCCAGGTCACCTCCGACATCGCCCCCCTGATGAAATGGAGGGAGACGCTCGATTACGGGGGCAAGGTCTATGCAGGAGTCCTGGTTCTGTCAAGCAGCAGGATGGCCGAGCGCATAAACGCAACCATTCCCGACATCAACATCCCCCAGGCGCTCATCGACAAGCTGGTCGAAGACCCCGCGCTTGGCGTCGAAGTTGCCTGTACCCAGGTCGAGGAGATCAAGGCTTCGGGGGCATTCGACGGGGTCCATCTCGTCCCGGTGGGGCGCTTCAGGGAAACTGCGGACCGCCTCGGCGCATCGGCCACGCGGGGGGGAATGGCCCCCTAAGATGCGCGGCGGGCCCTGGCGCGCCTGCGCTTCAGGGATGCCCGCTCCTTGTCGGTCAGGCCTCCCCAGATCCCGTACTTCTGGTTGGTTTCCATGGCGAACTCGAGGCACGGGTCGGAGACCGGGCAGCGGGCGCAGACCGTCTTGGCCCGCGCTTCACGCGCCTGTTTCTCGAGCTCGGACTCGCCCTCTTCACCAAAGAACAGGATGTTGCTATGTTCTCGGCAGGCGGCAGCGTCCTGCCAATCCAATAATTCTGCGTCCATGACGGACAAGGGATTCATTCCTCCTCAAGCGGGACTCAAATCTTGCGACCCACTCAAATATTCACCGTTTTTGCCCTGTTGTAAAGGGTTGAAACAATCGAATCAGGACTTTTATTTCTGGGCTCACTCCGCTTCAAAGATGGTCCTTTCGGGGAAAAAATGGGTAACCGAATCAAGCGCCCGGCCCTCTGAAGCCTGGCCGCTACCCTGGGGCTTGGCCTCCAAGCAGGGTGGCTTTTGCCCCCCAGCCGCCCGTGGCTATGATCGACGGGTGGGTTCCCGACACGATGAGTTGCGCTCTTTGCCCGCAGTGGATCGCGTCGCAGCCGCACTCGGAGAAGGGGGCGGGGGGGCCACGGCGGCGACGCGCTGGGCGATCGACCAGGCCCGCAGGCGTATCAGGCAGGGAGCGAGCGCCCCGGGCTTCGACGACATCGTGGCGACGGCCAGGGAGCGCCTGAACAACGAGCACAAGGCGCGGCTCAGGCCGGTCCTGAATGCCACGGGAGTGCTGATCCACACCAATCTCGGCCGGGCGCCGCTCGGTCCCGAGCAGCTCGACGCAATTGCCCGCATCGCAAGCGGGTACTCGAATCTCGAGTACGACCTCGCGAGCGGGAGCAGGGGCAGCCGCTACCTCCATGCCCAGAAGCTCGTGAGCGCCCTCACGGGGGCCGAGTCGGCGCTCGTCGTCAACAACAACGCAGCCGCCTTAACCCTCACGCTGGCGACGCTGCGGAGCGTGGCCGCAGAACAAATCGTTCCGGGGGCGGAGCCGGGGAACGAGGTCATCATCAGCAGGGGCGAGCTCGTCGAGATCGGGGGCGAGTTCCGGATCCCCGACGTCATCGCCACCTCGGGGGCCAGGCTCGTGGAGGTCGGGACGACCAACCGCACCCACCTTGCCGACTACGAACGAGCCCTTACGCCCCGCACCGCAGCCATCCTGAAGGTCCATCCGGCCAACTACCACATGGAGGGCTTCGTGTCGTCCGTGGCGGCGGCGTCGCTCGCCCGCCTCGCGCACGCAAGCGGGGTGCCCCTCGTTTACGACGTCGGTTCCGGACTCATCGACTCGGAGGCCGGCGCCGACTGGGCGCGGACCGAGCCCCCCGTGGGGGCCGCCTTGTCCGACGGCGTCGACATCGTGACCTTCTCGTGCGACAAGCTCCTTGGAGGCCCTCAGGCCGGGATCATCGCAGGCCGCGCCGATCTCGTGAAGGAAGCAACCAGACACCCCCTCCTGCGCTCGTTGAGGGTCGACAAGCTGGTCCTAGCGGCCCTCGAGGCGACTCTCATTGCCTATCAGGAAGGCCGCGCCGAGAGCCTTCCGCTGTGGCAGATGGCGCGTGCTTCCCTCGACGACCTCGAGCTGCGTTGTGAAGCCCTTGCCGGCGCGATCTCCGACCGGTTCGGGCCGGCCGGCGTAAAGGCCGAAGTCATAGGCGTGGGCGCGGTAACGGGAGGGGGCTCGCTCCCGGGAGGGGAGCTCGGGTCGAAGGCCGTGGCAGTGACCCATCCAGAGCGCTCGACGGCCGAGCTTGAACGGGCGCTGCGCTCGGGGCAGGTCCCGGTCATAGGCCGGATCGAAGAGGACCGCGTGCTGCTTGATCTGCGCACCATCCCGCCGGGGTCCGACCACGACCTTCACGCCCTCGTGAACGCTGCCCTCGAGGGCTGAGCCCCGCCGGTTCACCGAGACATGACCGGCCCTTTGCCCCCGGTATCTTGCGCTTATGCATGTGATCGGGACCGCCGGCCATGTCGACCATGGCAAGTCGGCGCTCGTGAAGCGGCTGACGGGCATCGACCCCGATCGCTTCGCCGAGGAAAAGCGGAGGGGGTTGACCATCGACCTCGGCTTTGCATGGCTAAAGCTTCCCTCGGGTCGTGAGATCGGCCTCATCGACGTTCCCGGTCACGAACGCTTCATCAAGAACATGCTTGCGGGGGCCGGCGGGATCACGGTGTGCCTGTTCGTGGTCGCCGCCAACGAGGGCTGGATGCCGCAATCCGCAGAGCACCTTGCAATCATCGACGTCCTTGGGGTATCGGCAGGGGTGGTTGCTCTCACCAAGGCCGACACGGTCGACGCCGATGTCCTGGAGCTTGCGAGCGCTGAAATCGATGAGCGCATCACCTCCTCGGCGCTGCGCGGTGCGTCGATCGTGGCGTGCTCGGCGCTGACGGGGGCCGGCATCGACGCGCTCATCGCCGCACTCGACGCCGTCGTTGCGGTTGCTCCGCCGGCCCCCGACGTCAACCGCCCGCGCTTGTGGGTAGATCGTTCGTTCTCCATCACGGGCGCTGGAACGGTTGTGACGGGCACGCTTGCCGGAGGCGCTCTTGGTGCCGGTGACGAGGTCGAGATAGCGCCCGAACGCAGGCGGGCCCGAATCCGCACGATCCAGAGTCACAAAAAACCGGTCGCGCGCATAGGTCCGGGCAACCGCGTCGCTTTGAATCTCGCAGGCCTGGAGCGTTCCGGGGCACAACGCGGAGACGCGATCGTAAAACGCGATCAGTGGCGAGCGACGACGCTCATCGATGCGCGCCTCGTGGTGCCCGAACATACCGGCGCAGAGAGCTACACGCTCGAGGAGAAGGGCTCGCACTTGATGTATGCCGGCTCCGCAGAAACCCCGGTACGTATCAAGCTGATGGGCCGCCGGCAGCTCAAGACGGGCGAGTTCGGCTTTGCCCAGGTCTATCTGCGCGACCCGCTGCCGCTTGTACGCGGAGACCGCTTTGTGCTGCGCGATGCCGGCCGCTCCCTGACGCTCGGGGGAGGAACGGTACTGGATCCGCTCGCTGAGGTTGCGGGGCGCAACGACGCCGGCAGGATCGCCTTGCTCGAAAAGTTGAGCGTCGCGCCGGGTGACGACGCGCTCGCTGCCATCGTCGAGGCGGAGGGTGCCATCGAAGCCACCGCCGCCTCGCTCCGGTCCGGCGTCGACTTGAACGACCTGGGTTCACCCGGTGCCGAGCGGCTCCCCGACGGTGTCGTTTCGCTTGGGCACATGCTGATGTCGGCTAGGCGCACGGCGGCCCTTGGGGCCGCGGTTCGAGAGTCCCTTGCCGACCACCACAGCGGCCGCCCGCTCGAGCGTGGCATGCCGAGGACTGCGCTGCGCGCGTCCCTCGGTGAGGACCCCGATACCTTCGACGCGCTCTTGAGCTCACTCGCCGACGTCATCGAGGAGGACCAGTACGTGAGGTTGAGCTCGCATCGGGTCACGCTCGCGCCCGACCAGCAACGCCAAAAGGCCTCGCTTCTAAAGACCATAGAGGCCGGCGGTTTCACACCACCCAAGGCCAAGGAACTGGACGCCGATCATGAACTCGTGCGCGCCCTGGCCGACTCGGGCGAGATCGTCAAGGTCGGCGACTTCTACCTCACGTCTGCGCAAACCAAAGAGGCTCGCCGGAAAGTGCGTGACCGCATCGAACGGTCGGGCCCCGTTACGGTCGCCGAGATCCGCGACCTGCTCGCAACGACTCGCAAGTACGCTGTGCCGCTGGCCGAGTGGCTGGATCAAAGCGGGGCGACGCGCAGACAGGGCGACGTGCGCGCGCTCGGCCCGGATCCGTAACGAAGGCCGTCGGTGCCTCGGCCATCACGAGCGGCTCCGTCATTCGCGGGGCAGGGCGTTTCCGTGCACGACCGCGCCGCCGACCAGCTCGTCGTCCGGCAGCGGCACCGGCGCCCCAGTTATCATCTCTTCGACGAGGGCATCCACAACCGCGGTGAGGTCGTGCGTGGCAAGGAACACCTCCCGTTGGCGCGTTGCTGAGGTGCCCCGGGCGAGGATGTCGTTGACATATTCGAGATCGTCCTCACATCCAAGGCGCTCCGCCGTCTGCCTCAGATTCTCTACGAGGTCGACTATCGACTGCCGCAACGAGATGAGGTCACCCTCCTCGTTTCTTATTATGTCGGCGTCGAGACCGTAGCGGGCGGCCCGCCATTTGTTCTCCCTGATCGTCCACTGATGGTGCGTAGTCAGCTCAAGCCCTTGCGCGTAGCGCTCCGAAAGCCACACGACGAGGCATTGGCTCAATGCAACGATGGCGCACGTCTCGTCCATCGTCGGGATGCCGTCGCAGATGCGGAGCTCGAGCGTTCCGAAGCTCGGATGTGGGCGCACATCCCACCACACCTCCCTAATCGTGCGGATGGTGCCGGCCCCAATAAGCGTGCGCATGAAGCTCTGGAACTGGCCCCAGTTCGTCATCTGGTATGGGAGGCCGGCGGTAGGAAGTGATTCGAAGATCTTCGAACGCGCCGATGCAAGGCCCGTGTCCCGTCCCGACCAGAAGGGGCTCGACGACGACAGCGCAAGGAAGTGCGGAATGTAGGCCGCAGTGCTGTTGCCGACCGCGATGGCCTCCTCGCCCGAGCCAACACCGACGTGCGTGTGAACACCGAAGATCAAGAGGCGGCGCGCCGTCCACTGACAGTCCTCGATGAGCCGCTGGTAGCGCGGGTCGGGGGATACCGTCTGATCGGGCCACGCCGAGAACGGATGGGTCCCCGAGCACATAATCCGGTAGCCCATCCGATCCGCCACCTCAATGAGGCGTTCGAGCTTGCCCGTCAGGTCGGTGCGGATATCGGCAACGGTGGGGCAGACATCGGTGATGACCTCGACCGTGCATTCCAAAAGCTCGTGCTTGTAGCCGGGATAGTCCTCGAGCTCGGCCAAGAGCTTGGTGGCGGCGGTATCGGTGACAAGCGCGCCCTGCTCGTCGACCACCTCGACCTCTATCTCGACCCCCAGTGTTGGTTTCTCGGAACCGCTGAAGATCATGCCGTTACCCTCCCCTTGTCCACACGCGAATGCTAGCCGCAAACCGCGGCACCCATGGTCCCGGCCGGCACCACTCCCCGGCCCGCCACCGGCGCTCTCGCTCTCCCTTTATGTGCCCGGCCCGGGCTGCTCGGACCCCTGGGGCGGCGCCGGAGGGGCTGCTTGCGGCGAGTTCACCGCAGGAACATCGAAGGTCGAAGCGTCGGCGCCAAAGGCGGCCTGGAACGGCTTAAGGAGCTCTATCGGCAGCATAACCACAAGCGTCGAGTTCTTCTCGGCCGAAACATCGGTGATGGTCTGCAGGTATCTCAGCTGATAAGCGATGGGATGACGAGCGATAACGGCGGCCGCCTGTGCCAGCCGCTCCGATGCCTGGAACTCGCCCTCGGCGTTGATGATCTTGGCGCGCCGCTCCCGCTCGGCTTCGGCCTGCTTGGCCATCGCACGCTGCATCTCGACCGGGAGGTCGACGTCTTTGATCTCGACGTTAGCGACCTTCACGCCCCAAGGTTCCGTGAGGTCGTCAATGATCTGCTGAAGCTCGGAGTTGAGCTTGTCGCGCTGGGTCAGGATGTCGTCGAGATCAACCTTCGAGAGCACCGCTCGGAGCGTGGTCTGCGCAATCTGGGAAGTGGCGAAGAGGTAGTTCTGCACCTCGACAACCGCTTTGACCGGCAGGTAGACCTGAAAGTAGACGACGGCCGAGACTCGCAGCGTGACGTTGTCTCTTGTGATCACATCCTGGGGAGGCACGTCCAGAGTGACGATCTGAAGGTTGACCTTCACCATGCGATCGATGATCGGAATGATGAAGAAGAGCCCAGGACCCTTCGCGCCGGCAATGACGCGCCCGAGGCGGAAGATCACGCCGCGTTCGTATTCCTGCACGATGCGGACCGAGGCCGCAAGCACAATGAGGGTGACCACAAGGACGATCCCGATTATCACCAGTGACATCTCTATCTCCCTTCGGTTGGGGGTGCCATCATGTCGTCGAAGGGGGACCCGCCTCCCCCAGAGGCTCAACCAAGAGCACCAGACCCTCTGTGGCCTTGACCTCGACCTGGGACCCTGCCGCAATTCCGGTCTCCATCGTGCGGGCTCGCCACAACATCCCCTTCGTGAGCACCGTTCCCTCGGGGGCGATATCGGTCGTTGCCTCGCCGAGGAGACCGACGAGGCTTTCCTGTCCTGTGATTGGTCGGCGTAGCCGGACCCTCAAAGCCGCAGTCATAACCGAGATGAAAAAGAGAAGCGACGCGCCCACCCCGGCAGCAAGCGCCCACAGCGGAAGAGCGAGCGGGGGCGCCCCGGCAAACAGCAGCAAGCCACCGGAGATGATCGCGGCCAACCCTCCTGCGGTCCACACGCCGAGACCCGACATCTGCAAGTCAACGACGAAAAAGACGACGGCCAAAACGATGAGGAGCACACCGATCCAGTTCGTGGGGAGCACCGACAACCCGTAGAAGCTCAGAAGCAGCGAGATGGCGCCGAGGATGCCGGCCAGGCCGATGCCTGGGTTGTAGAGCTCGAAGATCAGACCGAACATTCCGGCGAGCAGCAGCAGGAATGCCGCCTCGGGGCTCGTCACCGCATGAAGGATTTGTTCGAGCGGGTTGGGATGCTGAAAGCGAACGGTGACGCTTGGGGCACCGGCATCTTCGTCCCAGGTCTCGAGCGTGATCTCGCCGCGCCCGGCAACCTCGGTCGCCCTTCCGTCAATGACCTCGAGAAGCTGCCTGAGAGACGACGCCTTGCCGTCGACGACATCCATCGCCACGGCCTCGGTCGCGCCGATCGAGGCCGCGCTTCTAACCGCTTCCTTCGCGAAGACGGAGTTACGGTCCCTTTCCACTGCCAGCTCCTCTATGAAGGCGGCAGCATCATTGGTCGCCTTGGCTTCGAGCGCCTCAGAACCCCCTGCGCCAAGATTGACCGGTGTCGCAGCACCTATCTCTGTTGCGTCGGCCATGAAAGAAAGATGCGCCGCATAAGTGATGAATGTGCCGGCGGACGCCGCGCGCGCGCCGCGCGGCGCAACCCAGACGATGACCGGCACCGGAGAACTCAGGATGTCCTGAACCATCGAGCGCATCGACACCTCGAGCCCCCCCGGCGTGTCGAGTTGCAGAATGGCAGCCTCGACACCATCGCGGGCCGCACCCGCAAGCCGGTCACTCACGTAGCCTTCCACGGGGGGGTCGATGATTCCGGTCACCTCGATGAGATCGACCGTACCCGAGTCCGGAGCGGACTGAGCGATTGCCGGCTCCATGCCTCCCATGAGGCCGAGGATCGCCACAGCTCCCCAACCGGCGACCCGGCCCAAGGTGCTGCCCGGCTGCCACAACGCGCTCGACGTCATGACTCCATTGTCCCGCTCAGGGGCGAGGCTGGTTCAGAGGGGAGCCTAGGGAGCTCGTAGGGCCCTGCTGCCCCGCCACGCCCCGTCTCGAGGAGGCCCAGGGGAGCCCCGCAGAAGCGAAGCACCACCTTGAATCAGGAGACCGTGATCTGGACCGGTCACCATTGCGCTTGTAACTCGCCGCCTGCCCTCCGGAAAACAATGGGCCCCAGCAGTGGCCGAACCCGACCCGCCGGCGCGCCGCTTCCGTTCGATGCATTTTGCCAGGACCCTAGACTCCGTCCGCTCGCTCGTATCATCTGGTCGAGCCTTGACTCCGGGGGGAACGCCGGTCTCGGTGTGAAGGCCGGCGGCGGATTGCATGGCATGGGGAAGCGCGTATGCGAACCCTGCGGCCGTGAGGGCTACGATGATTCCCATAGCGAGGGCCCCGATCTGCCGTGCCATTCAATCCTCTTTCTCAATCGTCCGACTCACTTGCGACTCCCCTAACAATCGGTAAATCGCCACTCGAGGTTTAGAGTTAACTTGTTGACAAAAGCTTCCATACCAGCCCCTAAGTCCACCATGCGCTTCCAACAGGCAAGGCCTCCATGCTTCTAGAGCAGTTCCTGGCCCCGCGCATTCTCATCGTCGCCGGCAAAGGCGGGGTGGGAAAGACGACCGTGGCGGCCGCCCTTGCCCTCGTCGCGGCGCGCAGCGGCCGCAGGGTGTGCATCGCCGAGATCGACCGCACGGGGACGCTGCCCAAGCTGTTCGGCAGGGAGGCCCTTAGTTACGACCCCAGCGAGCTGTCCCCCGGGGTCTGGGGCATGGAGGTCGTGGTCGAGGAGGCGATGGCCGAATATCTGGAGGTGCAGTACCACATCAGGCGCATCTCCAGGGTTCTCACCGGTGCGCATTTCATCGACTACATCACGACGGCCGCACCCGGGTTGAAGGACATCTTCGTCCTCGGGAAGATCTGGTACCTCGAGCAGGGCCGCCCCGTGGCGGGAGCAAGCCCCAAGTTCGACACGATCATCGTCGACGCTCAGGCGGCCGGGCACATGCTGACCTTCCTTTCGGCGCCCATGGGTCTGTCGGACACCGTGCAGGTCGGCCCGGTCAGAAAGCAGTCAGACTGGCTCGGCGACATGCTTCGCAATCCCGCCAGGACGCGCGTCCACATCGTCACGCTGCTCGAGGAGATGCCGGTCGCAGAGACCCTCGAGACCACAGCAGCGCTCGACGAGCGACTCGGGATTTCCTCGGGGGCCGTGTTCGCCAATGCCGTGTACTCGGAGGCGCTCCCCCGAAACGACTGGCTCGAGGCCCACGACGGGGCACGGCTCGGCGGGGCGGGAGGACTAACCAAGCCACTCGCCGGTCGCTCGGCGCTTAGGTCCGAGGCCAAGGCAGCCGGCATAAACCTTGATGACGAGGACTTCGACGCACTGTTCGCCTACGCGCGTTTTCTAGAAGCCCGTCAAAAGGTGCAGCGACATCACCTTCGCGCCCTTCGCAGGGGCACGGCCCGGCCGGTGGTCGAGCTCCCCTTCCTATTCTCGGCCGGGCTTGCCCTTCCCGACATCGACCGGCTCGCTGATGTCATACAAGACGGGATCGCCGCGCTGTGAACCCGATTGCGGAGATAGTCGAGCACAAGGAGGTCGTCGTCTGTGCGGGCTCGGGCGGCGTCGGCAAGACGACGGTGGCCGCTTCGATCGCCCTCAGGGCGGCACTCGAGGGCAAGAGGGCGGCCGTGCTCACCATTGACCCGGCGCGCCGCCTCGCCTCCTCCTTGGGGCTCAAGGAGCTGACCAACAAGCCCACCAAGGTCAACCGGCGCAAGTTCACTTCGGCCGGACTGGCGCCGGCAGGCGAGCTGCATGCGATGATGCTCGACACCAAGACGACCTTCGACGAAGTCGTAATGCAATACGCGCCGTCGCGTGAGCAGGCTGAACGAATCATCGCCAACCGCTTCTACCGCAACATCTCGAGCACTCTGTCGGGAACGCAGGAGTACATGGCGATGGAAAAGCTCTATGAGCTCTACGTTGACGGCCGCTACGACCTCATCGTGATCGACACCCCGCCGACACGCAACGCCCTCGACTTCCTCGACTCTCCGAGGAGACTGACGAGCTTCCTGGAAAGCCGCATGCTGCGGTGGTTTCTGATCCCTTACATGAAGGCGGGCGGCGGAATGATGCGCATCGCCAACGTCGCCGCCGCAACCTTCCTGCGCTTTGCGAAGCGAATAGTGGGATCCGAGGTTCTTTTGGACACTGCTGAGTTCTTCGCCAATCTCGAGGGCATGTACGACGGCTTCAAGCAGCGCGCAGGAGAGGTCGCTGCACTGCTCAGATCCGATGCGACGAGCTTCGTCGTCGTGACCTCGCCGGCGGCCGAGTCGGTGAACGAGGCGCTCTTCTTCGGTGCCAGACTCAACGAGTCGGGTCTGCCTTTCGGGGCCCTCGTGGTCAACCGAGTGCACCCCAAGTACGGCGACGGAGTCAGGCTCAAGCCCCGCCGGCTCGCCAAGCTGGCCCAGGGGGGCGAGGATGCGCGCGGCCTTGCGACGCTGCTGGCGGTCGAGGAGTCGTTCATGAGAGTGGTCCGGCTGGAAGAGGCCAACCTCGATGCACTTGCGCGCAAGATCCCGCGTCACCGCTGGGTGAGAGTCCCCTACCTCGAGCGTGAGGCCGTCGACTTCCCCGGGCTCGTCGCCGTGGCCGCTCAGATCTTCGCCGAGGACGGCAGCCCTCATCCCGGCGGCGGTTAGACTCCAAGGCCGATGGAAGCCATCGCATTCGCCATCGAGGCGCTCGTGTTCATCCTCACCGTTGGTTCCGGTGTGTTTGCCCTCTACATCGTCGTGGACCTTATGCAGCTCCGCAAGGCCAACAGGGGCCCGGTCTACAAGGGCGGTATCGGCCAGTGGTCGTGGGCGGCGCACAGGATCACGGGCGTCGGGCTCCTCGCCTTCCTGTTCGGGCACATCGTCGACACGTTCGGAGTCGGCGTTGGGCCCGAGCTCTACAATCAGACCATCCACCTCTATCAGCAGTGGTGGTTCAAACCGTTCGAGGTTCTCCTCGTTGCCGCGACCATCTATCACGCCATCAACGGGGTGAGGATCATCTTGTTCGACTTCTGGCCCAACCTGGCACTCAAACAAAAGAGTTTCGCCTACGCCGAGTTGGTCCTGTTCGCGATCGCATTTCTACCCGCCGGCTTCTTCATGATGCGACAGGCCGTCGAGGCCTCCCCCTTCGCGTAGGTGGCCCTCGTCGAGCAACCCGCTGGA
>Ga0136610_1000133_pt1 | contig 17467 bp, 18 predicted proteins | sample AntDrymUQ1342206_2_FD_104804 | JGI IMG/M metagenome (GOLD analysis project Ga0136610, IMG submission 104804) | Polar desert sand microbial communities from Dry Valleys, Antarctica - metaG UQ134 (22.06) | ecosystem: Environmental > Terrestrial > Soil > Desert | place: Antarctica: Dry Valley...
CACGTGGCTAAGCGCGGCTACACGAGGGACACGATCAGGGGCGGCGCCAGCGAGTGGGACGTCTCGCGGCCTTTCTCCAGCTACGCGCGGACGTTGGCGACGCTACTCGTGCACCCTGTCAGGTTCTTCGAGCTTTTGCCAAGGATTCCGGACATGAGGGCGCCTGCCCTCTTTCTCATGTTCTCCGGCCTCCCTGCCGCGATCCTGTGGCTGCTCTTCTGGGGACTATATCCCGCGCTGGTAGCCATCGTACTGCCCTTGCCGCTATCTTTTCTTCTCGCCGGCCTCTACCATCTCGGCGTCCTCGGTGGCCGGCACGGGTATGTCGTGACCTGGAGGGTTCTCGCATACCCGCTCGGCTTCTACCTGCCCTTCGCCGCCATCCCGGTGCTCGGGCCTCTGGGGGCTGCTTACATAGGGCTCGTACTCATGCCGCTCGGGCTCGCTGAGGTACATGAGGTCGGAAGGCCTAGGGCCTGGCTGTTCTGCGCGGCCGTCGGTGTCGCGTTGGGGGCGGTCTACTACTTCGCAAGCGTTGCCTGAGGGTCATTCACCGGGTGGGTCGTCCTGGGATCCTACGAACTCAAGCGAGACCACGTCGGCCTCGACGAAGCCGAGACAGCGGTAGAACGCGCGGGCCGTCAGGTTCGCGCGGGTGGCGACCAGTTCGATCTGGGATGCGTCGTTGTCGGAAGCGACGCTGCGAACCTCCTCCATCAAGAGCTTGCCCACCCCGGCACGTCTGTGGCTCTCTGCGACGACGAGCATCGGCACCTCGACGACGGTGTCGCCGTGGGCGAGGTCGGGTTTGATCCAGAAGCTCACCAATCCTACTAACCCAACTTCCTTCTCCACCACGAAGACCCGCGCCCTGGGTTCGTCCAGGAGTTCCTCGAGCCGCGCCCTGATGGCGTCTTCCGTGGGCGGCGAGTCACCGACCGTCTCGGCCAGCTCCTGGGCGAGATCGCAGATCCCCGCGGCATCCTCCTCGGTAGCCTCGCGCACCTTGATCTTGGATTTAGAGTCCATGGTACTCCTCGTCTCGTAGTCTGGAGTATTACTTACCCTACGTAGCCCGGCGACGAACGGATGAAGGCGCTAAGATGATCCAGGAGTGGAAAGGAGGCTGATGGGACGCAGGGCGGTCGTGATCGTGCTCGACGGCCTCGGCGCCGGCAAAGCCCCTGACGCGGCGGCTTTCGGCGACGAGGGCGCCAACACCCTGGCGAACACGGCGAGGGCCGTGGGCGGCCTCCTGGCGCCGAACCTCCAGGCCCTCGGGCTCGGCAACGTCGAGGAGATCGAGGGCCTGCCGCCGACCGAGTCTCCCGCAGCCTCCCACGGCCTGATGGTCGAGCTATCTGCGGCCAAGGCCACCCTCGCAGGACACTGGGAGATGATGGGACTCGTACTCGAGGACCCGCTCCCTACCTATCCGAATGGCTTCCCGGAAGGTGTGTTGCGCCGCTTCGAGAACGAGACGGGACGCGCCGTCATAGGCAACAGGCCGGCCTCGGGGACCAGGATCATAGAGGAGCTCGGTCGCGAGCAGGAGAAGACGGGAGCCTGGATCGTCTACACCTCAGGCGACTCCGTCTTCCAGATCGCCGCGCACACCGGCGTGATCCCGCTCGATGAGCTGTACGAAGCTTGCCAAAAGGCCCACGAAATGCTCATCGGCGAGGGTGAGATCATGGTCGAGAGAGTCATCGCCCGTCCCTTCCACGGCGAGCCCGGCGCATACGTCCGCGAAAACGAGAACCGCCACGACTACGGCATCACCCCGCCCTCGGAGACCTATCTGGACCGCATAAAGGACGCAGCCCACGAGACCGTGGCCGTCGGCAAGATCAGGGACATCTTCGACGGCAGAGGCATAACGGAGCATCTACCAGCGCCGCCAGACGACACAGCCAAAGTAGACGCCGTCCTGGAGGCACTGGGTCGCGTCGAGTCCGGTCTCGTATTCGCAAACCTCGTTGACTTCGACGCCAAGTACGGCCACCGGCGCGATCCCGAAGGCATGGCGCAAAACGTCGAGATCTTCGACGAGAGGTTGCCGGAACTACTCGAAGCACTAACCGCAGAAGACCTCATGATCATCACTGCAGACCACGGCAACGACCCGACCTTCAAAGGCACGGACCACACCCGCGAACGTGTCCCACTCCTCGTCCTCGGCGGTAGGCCACTCGATCTCGGCGTTCGCGAAAGCTTCTCCGATGTCGGAGCCTCCGTCGCCGCATGGCTCGATGTACCGAAAAGCGGGCTTCCAGGCAGGAGCTTCGCCTAGGGTAACGAGAGCCGGAGATCCGTACACCCGCTAGAATGGCAAAGCGCTACAGCTCGTTCGAGGCAGGGACTGCATGGGCTCAGGGAACGCGATACTCGATGCCATAGAGACCAAGAAGTTCGGCGGAGAACTCTCCGACGGGCTCATCAGGGACGTGGTAGAAGGCTACACCACGGGAGAAGTGCACGACTACCAGATGGCCTCGCTGCTCATGGCGATCTTCATCCAGGGTATGGGTTATGGGGAGACGCTCGCGCTGACGCGGGCGATGGCCGAGTCCGGCAAGACTTACTCTTTCCCGGAGTCCGTGGACAAACATTCCACAGGTGGCGTCGGGGACAAGGTGAGCCTCACGGCGCTCCCCATTGTGGCAGCCTGCGGGGTGCCCGTTGCCAAGCTCTCGGGACGGGGCCTCGGCGCGACCGGCGGTACGGTAGACAAGCTGGAGTCTATCCCCGGCTTCTCGTGCAGCCTCTCCGAAGAGCAGTTCATGAGCCAGGTCGATGAGGTCGGACTCGCCATAATCGAGGCGGGGGACCTCGCGCCGGCTGACAAGGAGATCTACGCCCTCCGCGACACGACGGGCACGGTGGATTCTCTGCCGCTTATCAGCTCATCGATCGTCTCCAAGAAGGTAGCGACCGGCGCTGGGCATCTGCTCTACGACGTGAAGCGCGGCTCGGGAGCGTTTATGAAGACGACCGAAGAAGCCCGCGAGCTGGCCGACCTCCTCGTACGCCTGAGCGAGGACCTCGGCATCGACGCGTCGGCCCTGATCACGGACATGGACAACCCTCTTGGGAGCGCTATCGGCAACGCCCTCGAAGTCCGCGAGAGCGTACTCCTACTCAAGAACGAGCCCGTCCCCGACGACCTCGCCAGCAAGGTCAACCACGTCGCCACCCGTCTCCTCGAGCTCAAGGGCATCCCTGAAGGAGCTACCGCCGTCGAAAACGCGCTCTCCTCAGGTGCGGCCTACGAGAAGTTCCGCGAGTTCGTCAGCGCCCAGGGCGGCGACGCGGACGCCCTCGAAGACCTCCCCGTCTCAGCCGAAGTCAGCGAAGTAAAGTCCCCACGAGACGGCTACGTAGCCCGTTTCGGGGCATCGGACATCGGCAGCGCAGCCCTCGCCCTAGGTGCCGGCCGCAAGAGAAAGGACGACCGCATCGACCCTGGCTCAGGCATCGAAATCCTCGTAAAACCAGGAGACCCTCTCCGAGAAGGCCAACCCGTAGCCCGCCTCTACGGCGAACGCGAAGCGGAGCCAGCCGAACGCCTCGTCCTGAAGGCGCTCGAAATCTCCGACGAGCCCGTAGAGCCACCCCCTGTTATCCTGGATAGCCTGTGAATAAGCAAGTCAGCATGTCAGCACGCCGCCTTTGGCGGCTTGTCAGCACTTCAGCAAAAGAAAAGCTGAAATGCTGAAATGCTGACAAGCGAAGGCCTTGAGGCCTGAGCGTGCTGAAATGCTAAGACGACCGAAGGGAGTCGATCATGTGCCCTGTTCACGTGCGGGCGGAGCCTGGAGATTTCGCTGAGAGTGTTCTCTTGCCCGGTGACCCCATGAGGGCGAGGTACATCGCCGAGACCTTCTTCGAGGACGCGAAGCTTGTGACGGAAGAGCGCGGGATGCTCGGTTATACGGGCACTTACAGGGGCAAGCCGGTCTCGGTCCAGGCCACAGGGATGGGGTGTCCGAGCGCCTCCATCGTGACGGAGGAGCTGATACAGCTAGGGGCGAAGAATCTGGTCAGGGTCGGGACCTGCGGGGGGTACAGCAGGGAGTTGCGGCTGGGGGATCTCATAGTCGCGACCTCGGCGGCCCCGCAGGACGGTACGGTCTCCTCGATCACCAGCGGCGTCCCCTACGCCCCGGCGGCTCACTTCGACATCGTCCACGCCGCCCACCACGCGGCAGAGAGCGCGGGGCGAAGGACCTTCGTCGGACAGGTAGTAAGCTCCGACCTGTTCTACGACCCTACCGAAGACCCTGCGACGTTGTGGGGCGACCTCGGGGTGCTCGCCGTCGAGATGGAGGCCGCGGTGATCTTCACCATAGCCGCAATGCGCGGCGTGAGGGCTGGATGCTTGCTGACCGTCTCCGACACCATCGGCGCTGAGACAGTCAGGATCAGCGACGAGGAACTGCGTAACGCCGTGGATAACATGATGGCACTAGCGCTGGACACCCTCGACGCCTTAAACTAGTACCCCCGTGTGGGGACGAGGCGGAGCAGGTAAAGCACCGGCCTCCGCTAGATAGGAAAATAGATTGACGATCCTCAACGAGTCGGGGATACCGGACGTTCTCCCTCCTTTGCATGCCGTAAATGGCCTGGCGGAGAGGCTTCCTGATGTGCTCGTCGTCGTCGTCGGTCCGCAGGCTGAAGCCCATCTCGTCCAGTGCCTTCCTGCCGTGCCATCTCCGAACCTTCCCCCCTCCCGGCGCAACCAGCGGGTGATCTTCGCGATCCTCGACCCCGACGACCCACCGCAGCAGGGCCTTCTGGCTTCCCGGATCGTGGAGAGTGTCGCCGGAATCCGTGGAACGAGCCTGGTGCTGCTCGTGGCGGGACGAACGGCGGAATCGCTCGGGGTCGATGCCGAGTTCGAGGCCACGCTCGCAGCCCGCAAGCTGGATGTGCCCGCTGAGGTAGTGAACCCCGATGCTCCCCGCGAAGTCCCTGGCATCCTCTCCACCGACCTCGAGGACTGTGTACTCGCCGCCCTGGTGAACCTGTGCCCGAAGAGAAAGACTTCAGACCTCGTGGAGACGGCCTCTCCGGCGAAGCGCGGCGGGCTCTTCGGAGGTCTGCTGGGACGAGGCATCGAAGCGTCGGACTCGAATGACGGGCGCCCCGTAGTGTTGCTCGGTGGCACACTCAAAACAGGGGCCGCGCAAGAGCTCGCCACGGAGTTCTCCAGGGCTGGGGTGGAGGTAGCAGGGGCCGTACCGGCGTCAGGGATAGACGATCTTCCGCCCCTAGGAGAGGGCACGGTGGTGGCAGTCATGGACCCGAACCTGACCTCAGCGGCGACGGCCGCCGAGCGGCGCGGGGCTACGGTGGTCAAGACCCTTATGCCCGTCGGAGTCGACGGCACGGCCCGCTTCGTCCAGGATGTGGCGGAGGAAGCCGGAACGCGGACCAGCGAGGTCGTGCGGGCCAGGTCCGCGTGGGAGGACCTGGGGGTCTTGAGGAAGCGCATAAGGGGGAAGAGGATCTTCTTCACCGGCGACACGGGGTTCGAGATCCCGCTCGCCCGTTTCCTCGCCGACGCCGGAGCCGTTGTGCTCGAGGTCGGGGCGCCGCGGCTGGACCGCAGGTTCCTGGCCGCCGAGCTGCAGGCCCTCGGCCCCGATATAGACGTCGTCGTCTCGCCGGACTACAGGGGGCAGACGAATCGGATCGACGAGATTAGGCCCGACGTAGTGATCTCCAGCCCGGGCCTCCACCTGCCTCTGGTCGCCCGCGGACACCTGTGCCGCTCGCCCCGTGATTTCTTCGAGGCCGGACTCTACGGCTACGGGGGCGCCCGTCGCATCCTCGAACTCCTGGTGCGTACCATGGACCGCGCAGAGACCCTCGACGCGCTGAACCTGTGAAGCTCCTGCGCGGCGTCTACGAGGGACCGCAGAGCTACGGTATCCTGCGGGTGGCCGCGAGCATCAGGGGCGTACACACTTTGCTCAGGGCACTGCCTGGCGAAACGTACTTCCGTACGCTCTACGGGGCCCATGAGCGAACCGGGGAGATGGCGCCCGTCACGCTCAGCCCGCTTCGCGAGGGACACGATAGCTCGATGGCGCCGGGGAACCTCGCTCGTGACCTCTCCAGTGTCGTCCGTCGTCACCCGAAGACAGAGATCGTCATCCTCGTCCGCTCGGAGGCGTCCCTTCTCTCGGGGGAGACCATCCCCATCACCACCCTCCCCGAGGTAGAAGGGACAGGAAGGCCCCCCGAACTGGTGACGTTCTCCTGGGAGCAACCGGGCATGAGGGAGACCGAGGCAGCGGAGCTCGCGCTGGAGGACCTGATCCAATCCAGGATGCGCGACAGACCCGAGAGGAGCCCTTACCCTACGGTCAACGTCTTCGGGCCACCGATCTTCGGTCCTGGCGCGGCGGCCGAGTACGCCGAGGCCGAGCGGCTCCTCGATATGGTCGGGGTCGAGGTAAACGCCAGGGTGCCGCTGGGAGCGAACACTGGAGACCTTGGCCGCCTCCCGCGCGCGTGGGCCAACGTGCTCCTCTACAGGGAGGTCGGGGAGTCTGCGACGCTCTACCTGCAGGACGAGTTCGGGATGCCGCGGGTAACGACCCCGATGATCGGCGCCGCGGGGACGGGCGCTGCCCTGCGGGCCGTCGGCGAATTGTGCCAGCTCGACCCGAAGTCCGTGCAGCGTACGATCTGGGCCGAGCTGGCCCGCACGGCGAAGCTTCCCTGGTACGCGCGGCTGGAACCGCCCGAGACCTTCCAGGACCGCAGGGTCGCCATATTCGGGGACTTCACCTACCCACTTGGTCTCGGTTACGCCCTTGCCCGCGAGGTCGGGCTGGAGGTCACCGCCTGCGGGACGTATCTCACGCACCTCGAAAGGGACTTCCTCTTCCACGCCCACACTTTCACGGAAGGGGCTTTCGTCGAGGACGATCCCGACGAGGTCGCAGCCCGCATCGAAGCCGCGAAGCCCGACCTTGTCGTCGGCACACACCTGGAAGAAGACGTAGCCGACTCTCTTGGAGTGCCCTTCCTCCCCCTCTGTCCTCCCGTCGCCGACAATCCCTTCGTCGGACGACCGCTCATGGGCTACGCCGGATCAAGCGTCCTCGCCGACGATCTCGACCATGCCCTGCAAGATAATAGAACGGAGTCCGCAGGAGAGGCCGGCATAGAGTGGACGAACGGGGCGCTACAGGAAGCGGCAGAGGTGCCGCTGTTCCTGCGGGGCAGGGCCCGCAGGCTCGCCGAAGAACACGCCCGCAGACGGGGCTCGGACGAGGTGACGCGACAGATCTTCCTGGAGTCGCGCTTCTGAACCGATATAATCCTGCCCCGTGGGTATCAGGGACTTCATACACTTCCTCGAAGAACACCAGGACCGTCTGAAGCGGAGCCAGAGCCTCTCGGACGAGGAGCGCGAGGAGACACTGAGGGAGGCGGAGACGATGGTCGGGATGGCGGATGCGGCCATCAGGGAGCTCGAATCGGTTATCGTAAACCGGCGTCTCAACCTTCCCGAAGAGCACGCCGTACGCTTCGCCCAGGACGTCTTCCTCTACTTGAGGGAGGAAGAAGAGAAGATCAAGGAGGCCCTCCGTGAGCCTGCCCCGAGGGACGCCGCAGAAGGCCCGCTCTAACGCAGCCGCTTTTCGAGCATCGCGCGGGTAGGGGTGATCTCGTAATCGTCCAGGAACCGATCCAGCACACGGTCTAGATTCTTGAATCGGCGCTGCTCTATCTCGGGATGCGCGATGGAGACTCTGAAGACTTCCTCGTCGTGTACTGACTCTATTTCGAGAACACCTTCTCGTGCGGAGAGCAGGATGTCCGTAATGACTGCCTCGGCGGCGACGGCCAACTCGTTGAGCCTTCCGCCGCCGATCCCTGCGACGGCGCCCCTCCAGGCTATAAAGTGGCGGACCTCGCCCGCGCGGGCGAGGTCAAGTGGCACCTCTCTCCTGTTGGATGAAGCATCCACCTCTGGAGGGTACAACTTACAATCGTCTCGGTCGCCCCTCGGATAAAATAGTCCCATGGGACATCACGGACACGACCACACAGCGGACGCGCGGGAAGGGAACCGCCGCGCGCTAGCCCTGGTGCTCGCCCTGACGGCGAGCTTCACGGTGGTGGAGATCATCGGCGGAATCGTCACTGGGAGCCTCGCCCTGCTCGCTGACGCAGGACACATGCTCTCGGATAACCTCTCGCTCGGGGTCGCCCTCTTCGCCGCCTGGTTGGCGGGGAGACCGGCGACACCGGAGAGGAGCTTCGGCTACCGCCGGGCCGAGATCCTTGCCGCCCTCGCGAACGGGGTAACGCTCGTGGCGATCTCGGTCTGGGTCTTCGTTGAGGCCTACGCCCGCCTCAGCGAGCCAACGGAAGTCCTCGGCGGACCGATGCTGGCCGTCGCCACGCTCGGGCTCCTCGTCAACGCTGCAGGCGCCGCCATCCTCTACAGGTCCGGTGGCGAGAGTCTGAACGTAGAGGGAGCCCTTCGCCACGTGCTCGCCGACGCCCTTGGTTCGGTCGGCGCGATGGCCGCCGCAGCCACTATCATCCTCACCGGCTGGCGCTACGCTGACCCCCTGATCAGCGTCGCCATCGGGCTCCTGATCCTGGGTAGCTCATGGAAACTCCTCAGAGACTCGACCAACATCCTGCTCGAAGCGACCCCGCGCGGCCTGGACGCCGGGGAAGTCGGCCGGAGGATGGCGGCAGCCGAGGGCATAGTCGAGGTCCACGACCTCCACATCTGGACCATCACCTCGGGCTTCCCAGCCCTCTCAGCCCACATCCTCGTAGGCAGCAGCGAAGACTGTCACGCCCGCAGGCGCGAACTCGAAGAGCTCCTAGCCCACGAGTACGATATCTCCCATACCACCCTCCAGGTCGACCACTTAGGCGACCATCACGCCACTCTCCAGACCCTCCGCTTCCCCTCCCGTCTCGACTGACACTCGTCCCACTTGCACCAACGTATCAACAGACGTTAGAGTAATGGTATGAACGATGAGCGATGCGATCTACTGTGTCTCGATGCCCCACGGGCCGAGGCGATACGCGTGGGGCTACCAGGCGGTCGTCGCGGGCGAGAACTGCGAAGACGACTGCTGCAGATAAGTATCGATAGATAAGAACTATTCTGCCCCCGGCCCTCGCCAAGTGCCGCGAACAGGCGTGTGATGCGAAGGTCAGGCCAGTCGGCAGGGTGGCCGCCGTGGTAGTGGTGGACGTGTGGATCGGCCTCGCGGCGTTGGCCTTATGGCTCGTGGCACGGGCATTCTGAGGCCTCTCGGAGAAGCGGATTGCATGTGCTACGATCTCACCGCGAGCTAGAGAAGGAAAGGTCTTGGCCAATAGCAGGATAAGACGTCAGAGCGTTGGGTCAGGTGGCTCCAGAAAGACCTACCTTATAGTAGGCGCGGTTATCGTCGCGTTCATAGCGGGATTCATCGCGCTCGCGGTGTTGGACGCCAGGCAGCAGTCCGGCGCAGACGCCCCTGACGACGTAAAGACCTACGACGTGGGCCCGGCCGGACAACACACCGATGCAGACGTGGACTACGCGCAGAATCCTCCAGCGGGTGGAGAGCACAACCCCGACTGGCAGAACTGCGGCTACTACGACAAGCCCGTCCGCGACGAGACTGCCGTACACTCCCAGGAGCACGGGGCGGTCTGGATCACCTACTCCCCCGACCTTCCGCAGAACCAGGTAAATGAGCTGCGGGACATCGCAAAGAGCGAGTCCTACGTCCTGGTCAGCCCCTATCCCGACCTGTCTGACGACACCCCGGTTGTGGCCTCGGCCTGGGGCAAACAGGTTGGCCTGGACGGCTCTGACGACCCTGACCTGGAGGCCTTTATCCAGGCCTACCAGCAGGGCCCCCAGACCCCCGAGCCGGGCGCCGTTTGTACCGGCGGCACAAGCGCCACGCTGTAGCAACGATAGCGCTTCGCAAAGAGGGCGAACCTGCTCTACGCGGCCGCGCCGATCGCGCGACCGTACTCGCCGCCGGCCAGCATGCGCTCGGCCTCGCGCTGCACCTGACGGACGCGCTCGCGGGAGATGCCGAGCTCTTCGCTGAGCTGGGCGAGGGTCGCCGTCTGCTCGTCGCCCAGGCCGTAGCGCTTGATGAGGACATTGCGATGGCGCTCGGGCAACTTCTCGACGGCCTCGGCTAGCCAGTCTATCTCCATCTCCCCGATGACCGTGCCCGCAACCTCGGAGGCGCGCTCGTCCTCGATCAACTCTCCGATCTCCGAGCTGTCGCCGTCGGAGGAGAGGGTCTGGTTGAGGCTCGTGGCGTCGGGCATAGCGCCCTTGACGTCCCTGACCTGCTCCGCGGTCCACTCGAGGCGTTCCGCGACCTCCTCGTCGGTGGGCTCACGCTCCATCTCCGAGGAGAGCTCGTTGTAGGCGCGGGCCATCTTGCGGATCTTGTCCCCCATGTGCACCGGCACCCTTATGGTGCGGCCCTTGTCAGCCACGGCACGCTGCACAGCCTGCCTCACCCACCACGTGGCGTAGGTAGAGAACCTCCAGCCCCTATCGGGGTCGAACTTCTCGACGGCCTTCATCAGGCCAATGTTGCCCTCCTGGATCAGGTCCTCGAACGGCAGCCCCATCCCACGATACCTCTTGGCTACGCTCACGACGAGCCTCAGGTTCTTCTCGATGAGTCTCTGCCTCGCCCGCTTGTCGCCAGCCTTGGCCCTCTTGGAGAGATCTACCTCCTCAGCGTGCGTGAGCAACTTGCCCTTGTCGATGTGGGCGAAATAACTGGGGATGAGATCCGGAGTCTCGGATGGGCGCTCCGGTCCGCGCGTCGTCGAAGTCTTACTCCTCTTCACCGTCTTCGTTGGCATATAAGTGTCTCTCTCCTTATGGATTTCTCTGGTTTGTTCTCTTGTCTTATTCACAATAGTATTGTACACTATTCACTATACGATTGTCAAGTATAAACAGCGAGAACTAGTAACGATATTTGGAAGAAGGATGGGCTGAAGATGGGCGAGAAGAGGAGCTACGGCCAGTATTGCACGGTGGCCAGGGCGCTTGATGTGGTTGGGGAGCGGTGGACGCTGCTCATGGTGCGCGAGCTCTCGACTGGGCCCAAGCGGTTCAAGGATCTCCTGGAGGGATTACCTGGGATCGGGACCAATCTCCTCGCCAACAGGCTCAAGACGCTCGAGGGGGAGGGGATCGTCCGGCGCGCTACACTGCCCCCGCCAGCGGGGTCGAACGTCTACGAGCTGACGGCGCTTGGGAGGTCGCTCGAGCCTGTGATCACGGCCCTCTCGCGGTGGGGGGCTAGATTCTTGAGCGTTCCACGCGAGGATGACGACCTGAGGGCGGGCTGGGCCGCGGTGGCGATGCGCTCGGTGCTCGGCCAGGGGGCGACTGGCGGTCGTCCCGGTACCTACGAGTTCCGTATCGATGGCGAGGCGTTCCACTTGCGGGTCGGGGCCGGTGAGGAAGAGGAGAGGGTCGAGGCCAGGCAGGGCTCGGCTCTGGATCCCGACCTGGTGGTCGTGGGCGATGCCGAGACCTTCCTCGCGGTGTCCTCGGGGCGTCTTGGCCCGGAGGAGGCGTTGGAATCGGGGGCGCTACGGGTCGAAGGGGAGCGCGATGAGGACAAAGAAGCCCTGCTCGCGTGGTACCGGCACGCCGTCGGCCCGCCCGCAGCGTAGGGAGCGGCGCGAGCGAAAGTCGCTCATGGATCTCTCACGAACTCTCGAAGACCGACACCCTGTTCTTGCCCGTTTTCTTGGACCGGTACATCTCCGCATCCGCCATCGCGATGAGGCGGTCCAGGCTCTTCGTCTCTTCTGAGAGGGGAACCACCCCCAACGACACCGTGGTCGGGCGCTCGAGCATGTTCCCATCTTGCGGCACACAAGCCGTCTGCACGGCCTCCCGGATGCGCTCGGCGACCTTGCGTGCGTCCCCCACCTCGCCGTTCACCAACAACACGAACTCCTCGCCCCCGTAGCGTCCCACCACGTCGTCGGCCCTGGCCGACTCCCGCAGGACCCTTGCCACGCAACGCAGAATCTCGTCCCCTGCGCCGTGGCCGTGGCTGTCGTTGTAGGCCTTGAAGTCGTCCACGTCTAGCAAGACACAAGCCAGGGGCGTGCCTTTATCCCTGGCTTGCTCGACCCTGCGCCCCGCGACCCGCTCGAAGAAGGAGCGGCTGCCCAGCCCGGTCAACTCGTCCACGTCCGCGGAGCGTCTGAGGGGAGAGATCTCTTCCCGCTCCACTCGACTCAAGAAGTGCAGCACGGCCGCGGCGGCCGAGATGGCGACGAGCTCCGCGAACTCCTCGGCGGCGTCGGTGAGGGTGCTTGGTCCCGTCAACGCCGAGGCTATCCCGAGGATCTCGGAGGTCACGACGATCACGGCCGCAGCGGCCAGCACCCGCAGAGCCTGCCTGTGGGCGGAGAGGGTGAATGCAGAGGCCACGCGCAGCGCCATGGCCACCACGAAGAGCCCGGCTGCAGCGCTCAGCGAGTCGAAGCCGATCTCCAGTGCCCTCGGTGCGGCGAAGAGCTCTTCCATGCGGTTACATTCTACCCAGTTTGGGCCGACCGGGATCCCGTATACCGCAGACCCTCACGCAGAGTCCGGCTTCCTCAACGTGCGGTAGCCCTCGGCGTCCTCTATCCCTCAGTCGCCTACTTCCTCGCCTTGCGCCGGCTCGTAGGTGAGGATGAGGACGCCGTCCGGCCCGACCGGCTTCGTGTCCACGAGCCGCATGGCCCTCCTCTCTCCCACGTCCCCGAAGAGGCGCTTGCCTCTGCCGACCACGATCGGGAAGACCATCAGACGATACTCGTCCACCAGGTCGTGCTCCATCAGCGTCCTTGCCAGCTCCCCGCTGCCGAAGACCAGGATGTCCTTGCCGTCCTGCCGTTTCAGCCTCGCAACTCCCTCGGCGACGTCCTCTTCGATGAGGGTAGAGTTGTTCCACTCGAGCGGCTCTTCGAGGGTCGTCGAAACGACGTGCTTGGAGTAGCCGTTCATCCAGGCACCATACTCGCCCGTCTGCTCCTCAATCTGGGGCCATGCGGCCGCGAAGCCTTCGTAGGTCACCCGCCCCAGGAGGAGGACGTCGGCGGCGGCCAGCTCATCGAACTTGAACTTGTCGCCCTCGGGTCCGCGGTCGGACAGGAAGGACCACCCTCCTCGGTCGGATTCCCCGGCTCCGCCCGGGTCTTCGATGACGCCGTCCAGCGACACGAACTCCGACACGATTACCCTTCTCATGGAGACCTCCTCTAGGCCGTTTTCTCCCTACACACCTACGACGAACAGGCGGCCGCGGAATCGACAACGCCCCGAAAACTTATCGGAGCCTCGCCCGCCTCGGGGTGAAGACACCCTAGAGCGATACAGCTCTATGTGCCCCACTCCCAAATGCATCCGTTGGCAGGATCTACTACCCAGTAATCCCCATGCAGATCCTGCCAAGACGTGAACTCCTCAGTAGCCGCTTGGAACATCCACGTCCAATAGCCCTTCTCCGCCAACACCCCCGCCGCTCGAACGGCCACATCGTCTACTGCGTCATCTGGGGCGAGCTCGCCCTCGAGGTGCGCTTCCCAGATGCCCTGCACAGTGTGGTCCTCTAAATCGTCTATGCGTGTACCAGTCACCTGTCACAGCCCTTCTGTCCGACCAGGACACGCCAGGACCGGAGCCATACTGACGTTGCCTTATGATAGCGAACTTTCGGGAAACCAGAAAAGACGAAAGTTCGAGAATGCCGCCTCCATGACCAGATGGACAGGCTTTGGGGCGCTATCACTCGCGCCGGACGACGCCCTCTCTCCAGGCGTAGACGGCGGCCTGGGTGCGGTCTGCGAGGTGTAGCTTGGAGAGGATGTTCGAGACGTGGCTCTTGACCGTCTTCTCGCTCACGTAGAGGCGGCCCGCGATCTCCGAGTTGTGTAACCCTTCGGCGATCAACTTCAGTACCTCCAGCTCCCTGTCGGAGAGGTCGTGGAAGACGTTCGGTTCTGTGCGCCTGGCACCGTGAAGCTCCCTGACCACTCGTGCCGCCACCCGCGGATGCAGAACGGCCTCGCCTGCGGCGGCCTTGCGGACGGCGTCGGCGAGTTCGTCGGGCCCGATCTCCTTGAGGACGTAGGAGAGAGCGCCGGCCCGGATAGCGGGGAAGACGTGCTCGTCGTCGTGGTAGGAGGTGAGCATGACGACGTTCGTGCGCGGCGAACTCGCAACGAGGCGCCGCGTCGCCTCGACGCCGTCCATGCCAGGCATTATGAGATCCATCAAGGCGACGTCGGGGGCGTGCTCGGCGGCGAGCCTCACGGCCTCCTCCCCGCCCTCGGCCTCGGCGACCACGCTGATGTCGCCCTGCGTCTCCAGAAAGGCGCGCACTCCCTGGCGCACCAGCGCGTGATCGTCCACCAGCAGGACCGTAATCGGCTCGCTCATAGATCTTCGCCTTTCTTCTCCTGTACCGGACAGAAGCATTCCACCCGCGTCCCCTTGCCGGGCGCGCTCTCGACGTTGACGTGTCCGCCGAGCCTGACCAGCCGCTCGCGCATGCTCTGCAGGCCGAAGCCCCCGCCAGGGTTCCGCGAGGGGTCGAAGCCACGGCCGTCGTCAGCGACGCTCAGGGTAATCGTGCCTGCGGTGTAGATCAGGTCGACTTCGGCGTGGCTGGCTCCGCTGTGCCTGGCGACGTTGGCCAGCGCCTCCTGGGCGATGCGGAACAGCGCCTGTTCGACTTCCAGAGGCACCCTACGCTCGCCCTGGACCCGGAAATCCGCCAGGATCTCGGCCCCCTCCGACCAGCGGACGACGTACTCGCGTAGCGCCGCCGCGAGGCCCTTCCCTTCGAGGGCGGCAGGGCGCATCTCCTGGATCAGGCCGTTGAGCTCTTTCTGGGCCTGGCGTACCAGCTCGTCGGCCTGGGAGAGGTGGGACTCGGCAGAGTCCGTGTCTTTCTCGATCAGGGCGCGCGCTGCGGCGATCTGGAGCGAGGTCGCGAAGACCTGCTGTTTGACGGAGTCGTGCAGGTCACGGGCGAAGCGGTTGCGGGCTTCCAGCGTCGCAAGTTCTCCCCGTGCCTGGAGCAGGTTTTCGAGCTCGGCCGCCATACTGTTTAGCTCTCGACTAAGCTGGCCGAGCTCATCCCTCGAGCGGTCCTTCGTCATCACGGAGAAATCTCCCCTGCTCCACGACCTGGCCGCGCGGGCGAGACGTCCTATGCGACGGGTCAGGCTCCAGGCGGTAAAGAAGCCGAACAGAGCGCCCAGGAAAGCGGCCGGTATCGCCAGGAAGATCGCGCTGATCCCCACCGTGATGAGTAGCGGCGCCGTGAGGTTCGGCAGCCCCAGCGTGCCGACCAGCACCCCGGCGACCCGGCCCTTCTTACCCTCTATGGGCGTGACGGTTACGACCTGGCCTCTAACGTTGGAAGAGAGTTGGCCCGAGTTCTCCTCGCCGTCGAATGCGGCGTTCACCAGAGGCTTCAGGCCGGAGATGCTCTCGGCGTCGAACCGCTCGCCCTCGGGGAAGCCCTGCATCTCAGGGACCGAGACCAGCAGGTGGCGCCTGTCGTCAACCACGAGGAGGGCGCCCTGGTCGGCGGTGTAGTTGCCGAGGCTCGTGGGGGGCGGCGGGGGCCTGTCGGCACCCCGAACGCCTGAATTATCGGCGAAGCCCACGAGCTCCTCCCTTATAGCTTCGGCGTTCGGCGGATTCTGGTTCAGGGGTCTCTCGAGGCGCGGCGCGACTTCGTCCCTGAAGTTCTGCACCACAAGCCTCGGCAAGAGGTCAGAGTTCAGGAAGGCGACCAGGGCGCCGGCCAGGATCAACTCCAGCGCGAGCAGCGTCACCGCGGCCACGAGCGTGTAGCTGAGCGTCAGCTTCCAGCGCAACCGCCGGAGCGCGAAGATCTCACCCATCATCGGACATGCCCATTCTCATGACTCAGGCCAGTTTAGTACCGCGCGGGACACAGCGCATCAGCCCGAGGATGCAACAATGCTCGTTCCCGAGGATGAAAGGAGGATTCGCTTTACGCGAACGCTCCATAAGATCGGCCGGCTCTACTCGTAGCGCAGGGCTTCGGCAGGATAGACCTTCGAGGCCTGGCTGGCGGGGAGGAAGGTGGTGAGCAGTGCGGCCACGTAGGAGAGGCCGACGATCACGCCCAGCGTACCCCACGGCACCGTGTAACGGATACCGGAGATCTGCTCCGCGAAGGAGTCCACTATCCCGACGGAGAGCGCGGCGCCAAGGGCAACACCGAGCCCTATGCCTAGCAGGGCGACGAAGGACGACTCTATGAGGAAGGCGAGCCGCACCTGTCCCCGCTGGAAGCCGAGGGCGCGGAGCATCCCGATCTGCTGCCTTCTTTCGACCACGGAGCGGGCCGCGATGACGCCGAGGGCCGCGATGCCGACGAGCAGCCCGAGTCCCATGAAGCCCATGAGGAGGTTGTTGAAGAGGCCCTGCGAGGCCGAACCGTCTTCGATCTCCTGCTCTATCGCGACTGCCTGGAGGCCGTTTTTCGCGAATGCTTTCTCCAGGTCTTTCGCGGCCGCCCCCGAATCTATCCCGTCTCTCAGCCTGAACTGATAGCTCTGTGCCGGGACGGGAGATCCCGCGAGGTCGTCCACGGTCGCCCGCGAGGACGTCACGCCAGGCGCGAAGAACGCCGTATCTTCGAGAACCGCGATCACGCGCAGGTTTCGAGACTTCCCTGACTCTTGGTTCTCGGCCTGTATGTAGATGTCATCGGGAAGCGTAGGGTCGTCTCCATAGAAGCCGGAGAGCTTTATCGTGGGCGCCCCGTCGCCGACTTCGAAGTTGGATCTGCTGGGTGCGAGATCCGACGAGATAACCGCAGTATTCTCCTCGGTCCGCAACGCGGTCCAGACTTCGTTCGCCGTGTCGTATTCGGGAACGGTAGACTTGAACCCGTAGCCGACGTTCTTGGTGTAGCCACTGTCTACGCCCTGCAAGAATAGGGTTTCTGGCTTCCTGTCCGTTCCCTTCTGCTTCGCGCCTACGGACATCCCGGTAAGGGTACCGACAGCGGTGTAGTCATTTTCGTCTACACCCTTCGTGACTTTCAGCGCCTCGTTCATGTCAGGGATCGGGGCCGCGTAGCCGGCGTCGGCGCGCACGTCGAAGCCACCTGAGAGCCTGTCGGTATCGTCGAAGATGGAACTGAAGGCTGCGTTTATAAAGCTCATGGTCACGATGGTAAAGACGACAAGGGAGAACATGGCGAGGGTCATGCCGGTACGGAAGCGGCTCTGTAGCGGATAGGATACGGCGGCCCTGAGGACAGGCGGCATCCCGCGCAGCCAGCCGAACAGAGCGACGACGGTGCCGAGCAGTAGGTCGGAGTTGTAGATTATGACCCACACGCCGGCCAAGACGATCATGACGCCCGAGATAAAGAAG
>Ga0136610_1000134_pt1 | contig 17383 bp, 19 predicted proteins | sample AntDrymUQ1342206_2_FD_104804 | JGI IMG/M metagenome (GOLD analysis project Ga0136610, IMG submission 104804) | Polar desert sand microbial communities from Dry Valleys, Antarctica - metaG UQ134 (22.06) | ecosystem: Environmental > Terrestrial > Soil > Desert | place: Antarctica: Dry Valley...
GACTTGCAGGTGGCTGGGTGGGTCAGATGGTGGTGATGTGGTCGAACGTGGTGGTCGTGTAGCGGACCTGGACCTCGATCTCGTCGCCGGGGCGGGGGATCGCACAGCCGGCTGGCAGGAAGATGAGACTGACTTGCATGTGAGGTGGCTCGACGAACCAGCGCTGCTTTCCCGCCACGACGAAGGGAGACAGGGCTCGGCCGGTGGCGTCAAGACCTCCCCGAGCGACCGCGACCGCTCGCTGTCTGGCGGTCGACGCAGGGCTGGGAGCCTCCAGCGCCACTCCGTGCGCGGTGCCTCCGGACACGACGAGCACCGTGCCTGCTCTGAGGACCGAGCGCTGGCGATACCCGAGGGAGTCGCCGCGGCTGACCGGGTGGGCGTCGAGTACCGTCGCGCGCACGTCGAGGAAGCTCCGATCCCCGAGCCACAACGTCGTACCGATGCGGGGGCGGAACTCGAGGTCAGGGTGCATCAACCGCAGCGTCGCAAGCTCGGCGTCGGTGAGATGAGAGACGAACCAACGTCGAGATGATGGGACCAGGCCGAGCCAGTGCTCCACCTCTCGCAGCTGGTCGGTGCCGAGAGGCAGGTGCAAGGCGTGGCCTTCGACACGCACTCCTCGGGGGGCTGCAGGGAGCTCTCGCATCGTCTCCTCGGTGAACCCATGCCGGTGCATCGAGGTGAGCCCCTCGAGCAGGACCCGAGGTTGGTCGTCGCGCTCGGCCAACATGGCGAGGTCATCGGCGCGGCCGACGGTGTGGATGACCCGCTTGTCGTATGAGATGTCACAGAGAAAGGGCCGCCACGGCTCCATGACCAAGATGTCACCGGAGAACCGCTGCCGCACGCTGTCCACCTCAGCGTAGGTCCCGATCGCCAGCATGTCGGCGCCGAGCCACTCGGCGCGCCGCGCCAACCGGGCAACTCCGAACCCATAGCCATTGCCCTTGGCAACCGGCACGATCCCGGGATGTGCCGCCGCCGCGGCCGTGAGGTGCTCACGCCAGCGGGGCCCGTCGACGTACATCGTGATAGGCATCTGGTCCCTGGCCGCTCTAGCGGCGGCTCATGTAGGCATCGAACGCCTTGTACACAAGACGGTTGAGGGGCAGGTCCCACTCGCCGACGTACTGGACAGCCTCCCCGCCGGTGCCGACCTTGAACTGGATGAGGCCGATGTGCGGGTCCTGTGAGTCGATCGTGTCGGTGATGCCGCGCAGGTCGTAGACGGTCGCGCCGGCGGCGATCGCATCACACATCATCCGCCATTGGATCGCGTTTGAGCCACGGACGTCGCGCTTGTGCGCCGACGACGCGCCGTATGAGTACCAGGTGTGGCCGCCGACCCGGATCCAGATCGTCGCCGCGACGAGGTCTCCCTCGTGGTCGGCCAGATAGAGCCGGATGCGGTCGGGGTCCTCGCCCCGGAGCGCGCCGAACATGGTCTGGAAGTACGCCAGAGGGCGCGGCGTGAAGTCGTCGCGCTCGGCCGTCTCGGCATACAACGTGTGGAAGGCAGGTAGGTCAGCCGGCGTCCCCAGGCTGACCTCGACCCCTGCCTTGTCAGCCCTCTTGATGTTGCGACGCCACTGCTGGTTCATGCCTTTGAGTACGTCGTCCTCGCTCCGGCCCTCCAGCGGCACCTGGAACACGTACTGCGGCTGTCCGGCCGAGAAGCCGTCCTCGGCCATCTGCGGACGCCACCCCTCAGCGCGAAGCACAGCCTGCACATGGCCTCCAAGGTCGAGGCGGCGGTCCGGCGGGACGTCTCCGAGCCGGCGGTGGACGTCGTCGGCGATCGCCATCTTGACGGTGTCGGCGGTCCATGAGCGCGTCACCACCGGTGGCCCCATCCGGACACCGAAGGCACCCTCGGCCTTCAGATACTCCGACATGGGGGTGAGCCAGTCGGCCAGGTCTGCTGCAGCCCAGTCGATGACGGGCCCCTCGGGCAGGTAGGCGAGGTACTTCTTGACCCTGGGCAGCTGCCGGTACAGCACCAACCCGACGCCGATCAGGTCGTCATCGTGGAACCATCCGATCGACTCGCGACGCCACTCACTCTTCACCTCACCCCAGGCGGGCGTCTGCAGAAAGCTCGCGCTCGGTTGCCTGCTGAGGAAGTCCAGGTGCTCTTTGTCGTGGATGGTCCGTACGTCGATCCGGCTCACGCGGCGCAACGCTACCGGACGGGGCCGCTGCCTTCGGGTGGGTCCGCTGTCGTATAGGCCGTCGGCCGAGCTGGACCCGACAGTCAGCTGACCCGTTCGCGGAGCCACGCGATGTCGGCGCCTTGCCCGTCGGCGCCTCCAGGCGTCTCGCAGACCACTGGGGCGCTCGCCGCATCCACGACGTCGACCAGGTCGCCGCCGGCGATGTTGCCGTCGCCGAAGTTGGCGTGCCGGTCGGCGCCGGAGTCGAACGTGTCACGTGAGTCGTTGGCGTGGACCAGGTCGATACGCCCGGTGATGGCCAGGACGCGGTCGACGATGTCGGCGAGCTCCTCACCTCCCGCGTGGGCGTGACAGGTGTCGAGGCAGAAGCCCACGGTGTCACCCCCCGCAGCGACGCCGATGGCATCCCACATCAACGCGATCCGCTCGAGCCTGCGTGCCATTGCGTTGTCACCTCCCGCCGTGTTCTCGACCAGCAGCGGCACCGGCATGTCGAGGCCGTCCACGCACTTGCGCCAGTTGTCATAACCGACGGCCGGGTCGTCGGACGAGAGCACGTGACCGCCGTGCACGATCACTCCTTTCGCACCGATCTCGGCGGCGGTGTTGATGGTCTGCTGAAGCAGCTTGCGTGACGGGATGCGGATGCGGTTGTTCGTCGTCGCGACATTGAGGACGTAGGGGGCGTGCACATAGAGGTCGATGCCTGCACTCTCGGCGGCGGCCCGCAGCGCCGGTGCCCCGCCGTCATACGCGACGACCGGGCCCTTCCACCCCTGTGGGTCGCCGAGGAAGAACTGCGACAGTGACGCCTTGCGGGCGAGGGCCTCGGTGATGGGGTCGGTCTGGTCGACGTGGCCGCCGATGTGGAGCTCGCTCATGGGGCCACTGTATGACGGCCGTCCGACAGCGGTCGGAGACGCTAGCCGCGTGCGCGGACCTGCCACGGATGACGGGCGAGCCCGGTGCAGGTCGGCTGCGTCTGGTGCGGCCGAGGTCGAGGATGGCGGAGTCGGCGCCGAGGACCAGCGGGGGCAGGCCTGCGTTGCAGGCGAGCCGGCGGGTCTGTGATGCGGAGACGGTGGTGCCGGTGGTCAGGGTCGCCTCGCCGAGACCGGTGCGGAGTTGGTCGTTGTCGATGGTGACGACGATGGTGGCGTTGCCGGCCCCGTGGTGGGGGAGCTCGTCGGTGGGCAGGTGCTCGAGGAGCTCACAGAACGCCTGGCCCATCCGTTGCCCGTAGGTCAGCTGGGTGAGGTCGGTGTCGGCGGTGGCGAGGATCCCTGGCCGGATCATCGGGGGTTCGGCTGCGGTGGCTGGACCGGTGCCGGCCCGCTGGTTGCGGCGTGGGGAGGCGATGGCCTCCAGGGCGGTACGGAGCACGTCGTAGGCCAGGTTGGGCATCCGGTTGTCGTCCAGCGACCACACCGGTGCGTCCATGACGGTGTCGAGCATGCTGCGCAACTGCACCAGCACCGCACCCACGGCGTCGGACGGCAGTGGCTCATCCGGTGGCGGCGACGGTGCTGCGGTGCTTGATCGACATATCCCAACGGTAGACCCGACAATCGAGAATTTCCGTACACCAGTTCGACCTGCGCACAACCGCCCGTGGGCACCCTCGGCTGTGGACAGCAGCATTATGTGCACGCCAGAGGATGGGCCGCGCAAGAGAGCACAGCCATGCTCTCTCAGCAGCGGGATCAGGGTGGCTGTCGGGGAAAGGTCAGGGAAACCCATCGCGCCCCGACGGTGTTCTTCAGTACGTTTGACACCGTCGGCCACATCGCCGATCTGTCTTGCACGCTGACATTCTCGAGGGACTCATGTCTGACACGACGGTTGCTCCAACCCCAGTCTCCGTCATCGCTGCCCGTGCTGTCGGACTGCGCAAGGTCTACGGTCAGGGCGATGCCAGTGTCGCTGCGCTCGACGGGGTGACCGTCGATTTCCGCTCCGGCGAGTTCACCGCCGTGATGGGGCCCTCCGGCTCCGGCAAGTCCACCCTCATGCACTGCATGGCAGCGCTCGACACCGCGTCGGGTGGTGAGGTGTTCCTGGGGGACCAACAGCTGTCAGGCATGGGCGACAAGCAGCTCACCCTGCTCAGACGCGACAAGATCGGTTTCGTCTTCCAGGCGTACAACCTGGTGCCGACGCTGACCGCTCGCGAGAACATCGAGCTGCCGCTGTCCATCGCCGGTCGCAAACCCGATCCGGACTGGTTCGACACCGTCATCGACACGGTCGGCCTACGTGACAGGCTCAAGCACCGGCCGAACGAGCTTTCCGGTGGGCAACAGCAGCGGGTCGCGTGTGCACGAGCCCTGGTGTCGCGTCCCGAGATCGTGTTCGCCGACGAGCCGACCGGCAACCTGGACTCGGCCGCGAGCGCGGAGGTTCTCGGCTTCCTACGACGCAGCGTCGACGACCACGGCCAGACGATCGTGATGGTGACCCACGACCCGATCGCGGCAGGGTACACCGACCGCGTGGTGTTCCTCGCGGACGGCAAGGTCGTCGACGAGCTGCGCGACCCCACCGCCGACGGCGTGCTCGAGCGGATGAAGGTGCTCAGCCAGCAAGCGGTCGCCGGCACCGCAGCGGGGGCCTGAGCCGATGCTCAAGGTGACCTGGCGCAACCTGGTGGCGCGAAAGCTGAGGCTGGTCCTGAGCGCGTTCGCCATCGTGCTGGGCGTGGCCTTCGTGGCCGGCTCGTTCATCTTCACCGACGCGCTCGGCGGCGCCTTCAGCGGCATCGTCAAGGGCACAACCGCTGATGTCGAGGTCATGCCGACGGGGGCCGGGGAGGTGGACCAGTTCGGGACCGATGCCCGCACGCTTCCGGCTTCACTGGTCGACGAGCTCGAGGAGCTCGCTGAGGTGGCGGAGGCGTCGGGAATCGACGAGCTACAAGGCGTCTTCGTGATCAGCAAGGCCGGCAAGCTGATCGGAGGCAACGGCCCACCTGGGCTCGCCTTCAACTACGCCGACACGACCGCGATCACGGGCAAGCCCATCCTCAGCCGCGCAGCAGGCGAGCTCCCTGACGGGCCCGGCAAGATCGCCCTCGACATCGACACGGCGGACAAGGCCGGGTACGACGTCGGTGACACCGTCACGCTGGTGACTCCGGGCGACCCCCCGACGATGAAGGCGGAGCTGGTCGGACTCGTCAGGTTCGGTTCGGAGGGAGGACTCGTCGGGGCAACCCTCACCGTCTTCGACGAACGGGTGATTCAGGACCTCTTCTTCGGAGGTCGCGACGTATACACGAACATCTCCGTCACCGCGGCGGAAGGCGTCAGCCAGACCGAGCTCCGCGACGCGGTGCAACCGCTGCTACCCAACGGTGTGGAGGCCCTCACCGGGGACAAGTTCGCGGCCGACCAACAGGAGGCCATCGGGGAGATCCTCGGATTCATCAACATCTTCCTGCTCGTCTTCGCCGCTGTCTCCATGGTGGTGGGAACGTTCCTCATCATCAACACGTTCTCGATTCTGGTCGCACAGCGGAGCCGGGAGCTCGCTCTGCTGCGCGCCATGGGTGCCTCGAAGCGGCAGGTGAACGGGGCGGTGCTCGTCGAGGCTTTCGTGGTGAGCGTCGTCGGCTCGACGCTGGGTGTGGGGCTCGGCTACCTGCTGGCGCTCGGCCTCGAGGCGCTGTTCGGGATCATCGGGCTGGACCTGGGCGGTGCGTCGATGTCGCTTGCGCCGCGCACGATCGGCATCGCGTACGCCGTCGGCATCCTCGTCACGATGGTCGCTGCCTACCTCCCGGCTCGACGCGCCAGCCGCATCGCACCCATCGAGGCAATGCGAGACGACGTCGCCCTTGGCGAGACGTCACTGCGACGGCGCACGATCCTCGGGGCAGGCATGGTCGCGGCGGGAGTGGTGCTGATGGTCCTCGGTTTCGTCGGCGAAGGGGGCAGGGGTCTTTCCCTCATCGGTCTCGGGATGCTGGTCATCCTCGTCGGTGTCTCTCAGGCGGCCGCCCTGGCAGGGCGCCCAATTCTCAGAGGTCTCGGCGTGGTCTACCGGCGGCTGTTCGGCACCGTCGGCAACCTGGCGACCGAGAACTCGCTACGCCACCCCAGGCGCACCGCTGCCACGTCGAGCGCGCTGATGATCGGTCTCACGCTGGTGGCACTGATGTCGATCCTCGGCCAGTCGGCGAAGGCGAGCACAGACGCAGCCATCGAGGAGAGCCTTACGGCCGAGCTCATCGTGTCGAACGCGACCGGCCAGTTCTTCTCCACGGCGTACGCAAAGCAGATCGCAGACCTCGACGGCGTGGCGTCGGTGACGACCTTCCGTCAGGCCAGCGCCAAGCTCGAGGAGTCGCAGGTGTTCCTTCAGGCCGTCGATCCCGACTCCTTGGACGCCGCCCTGCAGCTGCCCGTCGACGCAGGGTCGTTGCAGAGCTTCGACGACAGGTCGGTGCTGGTGAGCTCGACGAGAGCTGATGCGAGCAACCTCGAGGTCGGTGACTCGGTGGAGCTGACGTTCCCTGCCGGGCCAAAGGCACTCGAGGTGGCCGGCATCTACCCGACCGGTGGCGCGATCAGTGGTGACTTCGTCCTCACGCTGGAGGGGCTGAAACGGGCCGGGATCAAGCCGGAGGACTCGTTGCTCTTCGTCAGCAAGGAGCCAGGCGCCAGCGAGAGACAGGTGCGGGCAGCGATCGAGCGGGTCCTTGCAGGCAACCCCACTGTGACGCTGAAGAACCAGGAGGAGTTCGCCAATGAGCAGAAGGGCCTCATCAACACGGTTCTCTACATCATCTACGCACTGCTCGGTCTGGCAGTCATCATCGCGATGCTGGGCATCACCAACACCTTGGCGCTGTCGGTGATCGAGCGGACCAGAGAGGTGGGACTGCTGCGAGCGGTCGGCCTCAGCCGCAGGCAGCTGCGGCGGATGGTACGTCTCGAGGCAGTCGCGATCGCGATCCTCGGGGCGGTCCTGGGCGTGGTCATGGGGATCGCCTTCGGGGTGGCGATGCAGCGAGCCATTGCCGACCAAGGGCTGGACGTCTTGGAGATTCCGTGGCTCCAGCTGGCGATCTTCGTCGCACTCGCGGCGATCGTCGGGGTTCTGGCTGCGGTGTTCCCCGCCCGGCGGGCGGCCAAGCTCGACGTCCTCCGGGCGATCACCACCGAGTAGTGACTAAGAAGGCCCCTGCGACAATCGCAGGGGCCTTCTTAGGATCTGTTGCGTCGTGTCAGATGACGCGGACGTTCTCAGCCTGCAGGCCCTTGGGGCCCTGAGCGGTCTCGAACTCGACGCGCTGGTTCTCGTCGAGCGACTTGTAGCCCTCGGCGGCGATAGCCGAGAAGTGGACGAATACGTCAGGCAGGTCGCCGTCCTGGGAGATGAAGCCGAAGCCCTTCTCGCCGTTGAACCATTTCACAGTTCCCTGTGCCATGTGATGCTCCTTCGTGTGGGTGTTACTTCGTGAGAGATCCCGGACATGAGATCTCGTTAGCTGCGCTCGTGCTCTTCCCACATTCGGTATGGCCCATGGTTCTCCAAACGACAAGACGCCCGCGGCTTGAGTCCGCGAGCGTCCAGGAACGTGCGAGTACTTGTGTGCAACGTGAGGACCACATTATCACGTCCTGTCCGTAGGCCAATGGGTCCCCCACCTGCGCCTCCTGCGCGGGTGGGTCGGCGCGGGTGCGGACACCGCCGCTCCTGGGCTGTGGACGACGATTTCCGTCAGGTCGCACCCCGCTGATAATCTGCGCACGTTGGCCCGGCACCCTGCCGGCTCTCCCCACGTCAGCCTGAGACTCGGGCGTCAGATCCTCCGCTCACGCGGGACGGTCGGCGCCTGGACCTGGTGCGACGTACCTCCTGTCACGGAGAGACCGTGACCGCAGAGTCCACAGGAGGTGGATGCACAGCATGCGTAACTACGAGCTCATGGTCATCCTCGATCCCGACCTGGAGGAGCGCACGGTCCAGCCGTCGCTCGAGACCTACCTCAACCTGGTTACCCAAGACGGTGGCAGTGTCGAGTCGATCGACGTGTGGGGCCGTCGGCGCCTGGCCTATGAGGTCGACAAGAACACCGAGGGCATCTACGCAGTGGTCTCACTGTCGGCCGAGCCCGCTACCGTCAAAGAGCTTGACCGCCAGCTCGGCCTCAACGAGTCCGTGCTGCGCACCAAGGTCATGCGCCCCGACGTCCACTGATGTGTGGCACTGCTAGGTGCCGCTGAAGAGTTGGCCACTGATCACCCGATCAGGCCAAGACCGATTCCCCCGGTCGTTCCGTTCGAACTGACCCACTTGGGAGGCTGCTCATGGCAGGCGAAACCATCCTCACCGTCATCGGCAACATCACCGATGACCCCGACCTGCGCTTCACCCCGTCGGGTGCGGCGGTCGCCAACTTCACGGTGGCGTCCACCCCGCGGATCTACGACAAGCAGACCAACGAGTGGAAGGACGGCGACGCGCTGTTCCTGCGCTGCTCGATCTGGCGCCAGGCGGCCGAGAACGTCGCCGAGTCCCTGCAGCGTGGCTCCCGAGTCGTCGTGTCGGGGCGGCTCAAGCAGCGTTCCTATGAGACGCGTGAGGGGGAGAAGCGCACGGTCGTCGAGCTCGATGTCGAGGAGATCGGCGCGTCGCTCAAGTACGCCACAGCCAAGATCACCAAGACCACCCGCTCGGGTGGCGGTGGTGGCGGTGGTGGTGGTGGCGGCGACACCAGCGGCCAGGCGGGCAACGACCCTTGGGCGTCGCAGCCCTCCGGCGGCCAGAGCTCAAGCGGCAACGACCCCTGGGCGGCACCGTCCGGCGGCACCGACGACCCACCGTTCTGACCTGACCGGACTCATACTGCGACCATTCCGGCCCAGCGCCGGGCTCAAGAGAGGGAGCACCACAATGGCCAAACCGATCGTGCGCAAACCCAAGAAGAAGGTGTGCGCGTTCTGCAAGGACAAGGCGACGTCCGTCGACTACAAGGACACGACGTTGCTCCGCAAGTTCATCTCCGACCGTGGCAAGATCCGCGCGCGTCGGGTGACCGGCAACTGCACCCAGCACCAGCGCGACGTCGCCATGGCGATCAAGAATGCTCGTGAGATGGCCCTGTTGCCCTACACGTCAACCGCGCGCTGAGAGGAGACCAGGCGATGAAGCTCATCTTGACGCAGGAAGTCTCCAGCCTCGGCGCACCCGGTGACGTGGTCGAGGTCAAGGACGGTTACGGCCGGAACTACTTCATGCCCAGAGGTTTCGCGATCCGGTGGACCAAGGGCACGGAGAAGCAGATCGACTCCATCAAGAAGGCCCGCTCCGTGCGCGATGTTCGCGACCTCGGGCACGCGGACGAGATCAAGAGTCAGCTCGAGGCGCTCACCGTGCGCGTGCCAGCGCAGGCAGGATCGACGGGTCGCCTCTTCGGGGCGGTGACGGTCGCCGACATCGTCGCTGCCGTCAAGGCCGCCGGTGGACCCGACATCGACAAGCGTCGCATCCAGGTCGATCAGCCGATCAAGGCAATCGGTCCGCACGAGGTCCAGGTCAAGGTTCACGACGAGGTCCAGGCGAGGCTCAGCCTCGACGTCTTCCCCTCCTAGCTAGACGTTTCTGGTCGAGACTCGGTATGGCTCAGTCGAGCAGCGTGGGGGCGCGGAGGTCCTCGGCGCGCGTCACGTCTCCCGTGAGGAGATAGGTGGATCGCAGCAACTTGTGCTGCCGCCCTCGCACCCACGAGACGAACTCGTCGTGAGCCTGGATGCGGGAGGAGTCATGCGCCGCCGCGAGCCCGCGGCACCGCTGCACCGAGCACGAGCCAGCGCTCGCCTCGTGCTCGCCAGAGCAGGGTCAGCATCCGCACGAGCATGAAGCCGGAGAACGCCCACCACAGCGCGGCGAGACCACCTCCCGACCAGACCACTGCCAGCGCCAGCGGAGCGAAGGCCAGCAGGTTGATCACACCTGCCCAGGCGAGATACCGGCCGTCCCCGGCGCCGATGAGGACGCCGTCGAGGACGAAGACGACGCCGGCGATCGGCTGGTGCAGCGCCACGATCAGCAACACGCCCGCGAGCAGCTGCTGGACCTCGGCGTCGGGGCTGAAGAGCGGGACGACCAAGGGGCGGGTCGCGGCGAGCAGCAGGCCAAGCACGATGCCACACACGACCCCCCACCAGATCATCCGGCGAGTAGCTGCCCGCGCCCCGGCTGCGTCGCTGGCACCGAGCAGCCTGCCGGTGATGGCTTGGCCGGCGATGGCGATGGCGTCGAGGGCGAAGGCAAGGAACGTCCACAGCGTGAAGGCCACCTGGTGCGCGGCGATAGCCGGGGTGGAGATCGTCGCAGCGACATACACGGTCAACAGCAGAGCGGCTCGAAGCGTCAGCGTACGGATGATGAGAGGAACGCCGACGCGCCATGCCTCGACGACACCCTTGCGGTGCGGTGCGAGTGAGGCGCCGGAGGTCCGCGCAGCGCGTACGACGACGTACGCCATGACGACGGCGGCGACGCCCTGGGCGACGAGAGTCCCAGCCGCGGATCCGGCGATGCCCCACCCGAAGCCGTACACGAAGAGCAGGTTGAGCGCGATGTTGACGAGGTTGGCGACGACCGCCACGACCAGCGGCGTCTTGGTGTCCTGAAGCCCGCGGAGCACGCCCGTGGTCGCGAACATGACGAGCAGTGCGAGGATCCCGAACGATGCGACGCGCAGATAGAGGACGGCGAAGTCGCGAACCTGCGGATCGGGGCCGAACCCGTCGACGATGTTGGGGGCGAGGGCAAGGATGGCGACGGAGACGACGACGCCGAGGCCGACCGCCAACCACAGCCCGTCGATGCCGAGACTCAGTGCAGCCCGGTTGTCTCCGGCGCCGAGGCTGCGGGCGACGCTCGACGTGGTGCCGTAGGCAAGGAACACGAAGAGACCGACGGCGGTCTGGATGACGGTGCCGGCGATCCCGAGTGCTGCGAGCTGGGGAGTCCCGAGGTGACCGACGATCGCGGCGTCGGCGAGGAGGAAGAGCGGCTCGGAGATGAGCGCGGCGAACGCCGGTACGGCGAGCCGGGCGATCTCGCGGTCCTGGTGCCGGTTGCGCGCTCGTCGTGAGGGCGGCGGTGGTCGGGAGCGGTTCGACAAGTCCGGCGTGTCGCGCGGCGTGGCGACGGCTCTGGTGGGAAACGCCAGGCGGGAGCGGTCGGAAGGTGGTACTTCGTCCGGTGCCGAATCGCTCATCGGTCCCTCCAGGATTCGCGAAGACTTTCTTTTCTCCACACACGGGTACAAGCGTTTCCCCAGGTCAGCGCGCCTGCTAAGGAGATGGCCGATTTTCTTTTCCACCAACCTATCCCCAACCTGTGCACACTCACGTAGGCGTTTTCCACAACGCGACGCGGTTGTCCACAGAGGGTGTTGACCACGGACTGTCACCCGGCGGCAAAGCCACGTACCGTCCTTTCTGATCCACGGTGTCCGGGCTCGGCTGGACGTGTCCCGCGCCGCATTGTCGGTGCCTGCACCTAGCCTCGCAGACACGTCGTGAGCCCCAGCGCATGAGCCCCAAGGAGCCAGGTGAGCATCGCCGAGTACTACGGGCCCCAGCCGGTCCATGAGGACGGTTACGGGACGAGGAGTGCACAGGCTGGCCGCACGCCGCCCCAGGACGAGCACGCCGAGCAGTCGGTGCTCGGCGCGATGCTGCTGAGCAAGGACGCCATCGCCGACGTGGTCGAGGTGATCCGCGGGAGCGACTTCTACCGTCCAGCTCACGAGCTCGTCTTCGACGTCATCCTGGATCTGTACGGCCGAGGCGAGCCGGCTGACGCGATCACCGTGTCGGCTGAGCTGACCCGGGCCGGCGACCTGGCGAGGGCGGGCGGAGCGCCCTACCTCCACACCCTTGTCGCGGGGGTGCCGGTGGCCGCCAACGCCGGCTACTACGCCCACATCGTGCGGGAGAAGGCCGTCTTGCGGCGGCTCATCGACGCGGGCACCAAGATCGTCCAGATCGGGTATGCCGCCGAGGGCCAGGTCGATGACGTCGTCGACCAGGCCCAGGCCGAGGTGTACGCGGTGACGGACAAGCGCACGTCGGAGGACTACGCGCCGCTGTCCGACATCATGGAGCTGACGATCGACGAGCTCGAGGCGATCGGCAACAGAGACGGGGCGATGGCGGGAGTGCCGACCGGCTTCGCTGAGCTCGACGAGCTCACCAACGGCCTGCACGGGGGACAGATGATCGTGGTGGCGGCGAGGCCCGCGATCGGCAAGTCGACCCTGGCATTGGACTTCTGCCGCTCTGCCTCGATCAAGCACGGCTTGTGCAGCGTCATCTTCTCGCTCGAGATGAGCCGCACCGAGATCACCATGCGGCTGCTTTCGGCCGAGGCGAGGATCCCGCTCCACCACATGCGCAGCGGCAGCATGGGTGACGACGAGTGGACCAGGCTGGTCCGCAAGATGGGGGAGGTGTCCGAGGCGCCCCTCTTCATCGACGACTCCGCAAACCTGACGATGATGGAGATCCGCGCCAAGGCACGCCGGCTCAGGCAGCGCCATGATCTGAAGCTCATCGTCATCGACTATCTCCAGCTGATGTCGTCTGGCAGGAAGGTCGAGTCTCGCCAGCTAGAGGTGTCGGAGTTCTCGCGACAGATCAAGCTGCTCGCCAAGGAGCTCGATGTCCCGGTGATCGCCGTGTCCCAGCTCAACCGAGGCTCCGAGCAACGCACCTCCAAACGACCGTTGTTGTCCGACCTGCGGGAGTCGGGTGCCATCGAGCAGGACAGCGATATGGTCATCCTGCTCCACCGCGAGGACGCCTATGATCGGGAGTCGGCGCGCCTAGGCGAGGCCGACCTCATCGTGGCCAAGCACCGCAACGGGCGCACCGACGACCTCGTGCTCGCCTTCCAGGGCCACTACTCCCGGTTCCAGGACATGGCCCGCGACTGAGCCACGTCCCAGCCCAGCTCAGATGGGCTCGCGACGCCGCTACAGGCATGGCAGCCTTGCCCCATGATCGACGAGTTCGCGAAGGAGTACCTGCACGACGAGCTGCGCTGGACACGCGAGGCGCTCGTCTGGAAGCTCGACGGTCTCTCGGACTACGACATACGCCGTCCCCTGACGGCGACCGGGACCAACCTCCTCGGCCTGGTCAAACACTTGGCGACCTGGGAAGCCAGGTACCTCGGCGAGATCTTCAACCGGCCGTTCCCGGAGCCGCTGCCCCGGTGGCGGGACTCCGGTGGCAGCGACCTGTGGGTGACCGAGGTCGAGAGCCGCGAGCAGATCATTGGCTTCTACCGGCGCGCCACCCAGTTGGACACCTTGGAGAGCCTGCATGCCGGCCAACCGTCACTTACTGGAGCAGGTCGCGGCCCACGTGGTGCCCACTGGGGCCACCGCCACCCACCTGGGAACGGGGGCTTCGCGAGGGCTTGTGCCACGCTTGTCCAAGACACTCGCACCCGTGCGCGTTGACCACGTTGTCGAGGTTCTTGACGCGTTAGGCAGCGCGGCTGTGCGTCACTGGGTGGCAGGAGGGTGGGGCGTCGACGCGCTGGTCGGGGCCATAGCCCGATCCCATAGGGACTTGGACTTGGCCGTAGACGCGAACAACCTGGACGAGTATGGCGACCTTGGGTGGTCTCGGCTACCGCGTAGAGACGGACTGGCGCCCGCTGCGCGTAGAGGTTGTGGCGGGCGGCGAGAGGTGGGTGGATGTTCATCCAGTCACGTTCGACGCATCGGGTCATGGGGTGCATGGCGATCCGGTGGGTACGCATTTCCGCTATCCACGGAAGCGTTCGCCCAGGGTCGAATCGGCAACCGCCCGGTGCTGTGCCTCTCGGTGAGCCAACAGTTGGCATCCCACTCCGGTTACGAGCTGCGTCCTCAAGACGAGCACGACCTAGGCGAACTCCGACGGTTGCAGGCTCGGAGTCCGCGAAACCGCTGCCTAAGCCCGGCCTAAGCCCGGCGTAGGACGCTTCCCCAGGGCTGCGCGGTGCCGCGAGTCAACGCGAGTGGAGCTGGTTAGATGAGCGCCGTGAGAGAGCTGTTCGTCGTCACCCATCCGGAGGCAACCCACCACCTGGAGGACCGGGTGGGTGGCTGGTTCGACTCGGGGTTGACCGAACGCGGCCACGCCCATGCTCGGCGGATTGCTGAAGTCCTTGCAGAGCGGGTGAACCCGGGGGCGGCTCTCTTCACCTCAGACCTGCGCCGCACCCGAGAGACGGCCGAGACGATCGCCGACAAGCTGGGGTGCGAGACCCAGTCCCTCGCCGAGCTGCGGGAGAAGTCGTATGGCGAGGGTGAAGGCCGCCCCGATTCCTGGTTCCGGGAGCGGTTCGTGCCTCCGCCTAAGCACGGGGAGCGGATGAACCATGACGAGGGCCTGGCGGGTGCCGAGACCAAGGCCGAGTGGGTCGGGCGGGTCTACACCGGCATGGACGCCGTGATGGCCGATCCAGCGGCCCAGAAGATCATCGTCACCCACGGCGGTTCCGCGACCTTCGTGATCGCACACTGGATCGGCATGCCGCTCGAATCGCTCGACGTCGTCGCCTTCCGCCTGGCCTCGGGCAGCATCACCCACCTGCGGGAAGACGACTACTTCCACAGCCACGCGGTCGTGTCCCTGAACGAGACCAGTCACCTCTGCGACTGACAGGTAGGCAGGCGAACCAGCGACCGGCTCCTGGTCATGGCCTGGCGCTGGCGCGGTGGCCCGGACTTTGGCGCTGCCGTCCGTTGGCGGGCCGGCGGCTAAGCGCTGGGCAGGCGGTCGACGCCGACCCGGCATCGATCACCGCCATCGAGCTCGCCCTCGACACGGCGCACGCCGCGACGATCGCCCCGGTGTGGGCGGCCCTGCTGACCGGGAGCACCGAGGCCCGGGGCCGCGGGACCATCGGTGACGACGTCCGGGACGCCACGGGACGAGTGCCGATCCTGTGGTTCCAGGACACCGACGAGCACGAGACCCCGCGTCAGCGGTTCCACGTCGACGTCCAAGTGCCGTACGACGTTGCCGAGGAACGCATCGCGACAGCGGTGGCCGCAGGGGCCGTCATCGTCGACGATAGTAGGGCGCCGTGGACCACCGTCATCGCCGACCAGGACGGCAACAAGGCCTGTGTGGGCACGATGCAGCCTCCGGCGCAGGAACGGTGACCCGTTAGCCAGGGGCGAGGTCGAGAACCCGCGGCAGTGTCCCACTGAGCGATCGGCGTTGATCAACTGGCAGGGACGGGAGCCGGAGAGCCGGGAGTAGCCAACTTCGGTACCAGGGCCGCGAGCCGCTAGCGTCTGGGCTCGTGGACGAGCTGGAAGTTGCAACCAAGGACGGCGAGCGCCTCCACGTCAGCATGACCGGTTCGGGCCCCGACGTGGTCGTGTTGTCCGGGGGGCCAGCCAGGTTGCGTTCACTATCTCGAGCAGGACCGGCTCGTTCCGGGTGGAACGCGCGCGTGGTTTCCTGAACCCCGCGGTGTGGGGCGCTCTGGTGGCGGTTCACACACGATGGCGCAGGCCCTAGACGACCTCGAGTGCATCCGGGTCGCGCTCGGCATATCAGCGTGGGTCGTGCTTGGCCACTCCTGGGGGTCCGACCTCGCCGTCAGGTACGCCCTCGATTTTCCGACATCCGTTTCAGGCGTCATCGGTATCGCGGGTCACGGCCTCCACAAGGATCGGACCTGGTCGCAGCAGTACGAAGAGCTCAAGGGAACAGATCCAGGTCCCGAGATTGCGTGGGATCAGCTTAGCTTCGCTCAGCGTCTGGACTCGCGCACGCCGGCGACGTACTGGGCGTAGGCGCCGGCGGAGTGGACGGAATGTTGTTCGATGCTGGAACAATGTCACGCATGCCGAGCCGAATCGCCGTCATCGCAATCGACGCCGCTCACCCCCGACTGGTGGCCGACTTTTGGTGCAACGTCTTGGGATGGCACGTGGTCGAGGAGGACGACGGGGTGATCAGCATCGCGCCGACCGACGGCGCGTGGCCGACGATCGACGTGCTGGAGGTTGCTGAGGAGAAGGCCGTCAAGAACCGTCTGCACCTCGATCTGCGCGCCGACGGTGTGTCGACGACGGACGAAGTTGAGCGACTTCTCAGTCTGGGCGCGCGCCCGGTTGACGTAGGGCAGGGGCCGGACGTGAGCTGGGTGGTGCTGGCCGACCCGGAGGGGAACGAGTTCTGCCTGCTCTCGCGGTCGGTCCAAGAGATGTAGCTGATAGTGAGCGGGGGCTTGGCCAGCCCCGCGAGCGGATCCTTTATCGGCCCGCTCGTCTGGAGCAGCCGGTCGGAGTGGCCGTTCCTAGGCGCGCCGGGGAGACTCGGCGCATGGCTGCTGGAATGGATCAACCGTCCACGTCCGCGCGACTGCGCTGCGGCATCGTCCTCGGTGTCCAGGAGGATGCCTGCGAGATCATCGGGGAGGGGGGCCGGCGCTCCGTGCGGTACGCGACGCTGTTCCCCTCGCCGCGGACCGAGCGGGTCTCACCCGGGCACCTGGTAGCCGTCGCGATAGCCCCAGACGGCACCGAGGCGGTGGTCTTCCGGTGGTACGACGCCGTCGTGCTTGGTGACGACAGCGGGCAGGTCCGGCTGTGGGAGCCGGCGCACGGTGACGTGGTGGCTCAGTCCCGCTCTCCCGAGCGGCCGCGTCGCCCGGGGACGCGTGCCTACCTGTCGGCCGGCCTGCCGGCGCCGAGTGGTGGGTTGCCGGCGCTGGCGTCGATATGGCCAGGGACGCCGATGTCGAGCTCGATGAGGTCGAGCGCTTCTGTACTGAACACGACCTCTGGAATCGGCTCGTATGAGGATCCCTATCTGCGACGTCAGTGATGCCGCAGCGGGCTGGTGTATGCCCCTCAGGCGGAGGTCCAGACGGCCAGTTCGTTGCCACCGGGATCTACGAAGTGAAACCGGCTACCTCCAGGGAACTCGAGGCGGTGGCGCAACACGACACGATGCCCTCAGGAGATCGGCCCTGGCCGAGCAAGGCGACTCGAGAATGGTGACCCCGTCTGCGGTATCGCGATAGACGGACGATCCACTATCGGAACACTGGGAAGTGGCAGGCGTGCCACAGGCGTCGTGGCCCCTGACCTCATCCCTTGAATCGCTCTGGACGGTTCCTGTGTGCGGCCGTAGCGTTGCCCGCAATGCGCGTCGATGACACCATGA
>Ga0136610_1000136_pt1 | contig 17348 bp, 18 predicted proteins | sample AntDrymUQ1342206_2_FD_104804 | JGI IMG/M metagenome (GOLD analysis project Ga0136610, IMG submission 104804) | Polar desert sand microbial communities from Dry Valleys, Antarctica - metaG UQ134 (22.06) | ecosystem: Environmental > Terrestrial > Soil > Desert | place: Antarctica: Dry Valley...
CTCGGGATCTAGGCGGGGCCCCACCTACGTTGCAGTCATCGGATACACCACGGTGCACCAACGTGGGAGGAGTCTGAGGAGTTCGACGTGGAGACCGGCTACAACGTGACACCGATCCCGGGTGGCTGCCTGGTCAGCTTCGGACCACGGCCTCGGTGGTGACCGCTGGTCAGCCGGGCTCGGCCTCGTGACCGGCTTTGACCTCGCGCAGCAACCCCCGATAGGCGTCGTCTGGGCTGATCGAGCCGTCGACGATCCCGGCGATCTCGGCAGCGATCGGCATGTCGAGATCGAACCGGTTGGCCAAGGCCATGGCAACCGGGGCGGTCTTGATGCCTTCGGCGATCTGGTTCATCTCGGCAAGGATCTCGGCCAACGGCCGGCCCTTGCCCAGCTGCTCACCGACGTACCTGTTGCGGCTCTGCGGGCTGATGCAGGTCGCAATCAGGTCGCCCATCCCGGCCAGGCCGGCCAGCGTTTCCGGAAGCGCTCCGAGGGCGACACCGAGTCTGGTCAACTCCTGCAGGCCACGCGTGATGACTGCGGAGCGGGTGTTGTCACCTACGGACAGGCCCTCGGCGATGCCAGTCGCGATCGCCACGACGTTCTTGAGCGCACCCCCGATCTCGCAGCCGATCACATCGTGGTTCGTGTAGACGCGAAACGTGCCGCGGGCGAACACCTTCTGCAGCGCGGCGGCAACGTCCAGGTCCTCGGTGGCGATGACGCTGGCGGCGGCGTTACCGGCCATGATCTCTTTGGCCAGGTTGGGCCCAGTCAGAGCTGCGGCCGAATGTCCGGGCAGGACGTCCCGAATCACCTCGGTCATCCGGAGCAGGCTGCCCGACTCCAGCCCCTTGGTGAGGCTGACGACCGGAATCCACGGTCGTACGAACGGCTTTGCGGCCTCCAGGGTTTTGCGGAACGAGTGCGACGGGATACCCATCACCAGCACATCGGCTCGGCTGACGGCTTCGTCGAGATCGGCGCTGGCGCTGAGCCGCTTCGGCAGCGGGTAGCCGGACAGGTAGCGGGCGTGGGTGTGCTCCTCGTTGATCTCGCGCGCGACCTCCGGGTCCCGGGCCCAGACCGTCGTGTCGTTGCGACCGGCGGTGAGGCTGGCCACCGTCGTCCCCCACGAGCCGGCGCCCAGCACGGTCACCCGCACGTGATCACCCTTCTGAACCCGGCAGGTCAGCTAGACCGGCAGGGCCTTCCGGGTATTGCGGGCCACGCGCTCCGCGGATTCCGACGTGTTCTCGGCGGCATGACTCACGTTGCGAGAAAGGCGCCGAGCCGCCCGCCGGGTACGCCAGGCGACCGAGGGCTTGCCTTCGGTGTCAACTACCGCGAGGAGCAGCCCACCGAGCATGCTGGCGTTCTTGAAGAACTCCTGCTTCTGCAGGCCCCGGTCGCTCTCGTCATCGATCTTCCAGAAGCTGTGTGCGGCAAGCGTCGTGGGGACCAGGCTGGCGCTGAGCACCGCGGCGGCAAGACGCGGCGCCCGGCCCAAGCCGAGCGCGACGCCGGCGACCAGCTTGACGACGCCGTCGATGCGCACCACGGTCGCGGTGTCGCCGGGCACGGCCAACGCGGTCTTCTCCCGGAGGAACTGGACCACGCCCACCGCGGCGGGACGTTTCTCCTGCGGGTTTCGAGCCTCGTCCAGGCCCCCGAGTACGAACATGGATCCGAGCAGAGGTCTGGCGAGCCTGCGTACGAGCATCGGGCTTGCTCCTTCGAGAAGTCAGCCGAGAAGTCGGCATCGTCAAGGTCGATGCCGGACGCTACCCGCCATCGGCCAGGACCTGCAGCACTGTAGTGCGTACTGCCATCGGGTCGATGTCCAGAGCAAGCAACAACTCACGCGCCGCGACCGACGATCCGAGAAGCCCCAGCAGCAGGTGCTCACCTCGGATTCGCCGCGTCCCGAGGGCCCGCACCTCGTGCCGGCTGCCGTCGAGGGCCTGTTTCACATCCGTACGCAAGCGCGGTCTCCGGGTCCGCCAGCGCACGGCGAACCGATCGCCGACCTCTCGCCGTACGGCAGCGAGGTCGATGCCGAGGCCGGCCAGCAGCCGCGCGTCATGTGCCCCGCGGGCGACGGCATCCTCCAGCCGGCCAGCGTCGATCCCTAACTGAACCAGCGCCGCAGCGGACCGGCCCGGGACGTGACTTCGGCCGAGCACGGCCCCGGATTGGGCCTGTCCGCTCAACACCTCGATGAGGCCGACCAACAGATGCTCGCCACCCACCTCGTCGGCCCCCTGGCGCCGGGCGCAAGCCAGCGCCGCCTTGATCGCAAGCGAGGTCGCACGATCGAATCTTTCGGGCATGGGAGGAAACTCCTTACGGATGCTGAAAGGACATGGCGTGCAGTGAGTCTCGGACTCAGCGGGTCTGTCGATGCTTGCGATGGACTGCCTGTTTGCTGACACCCAGTGCGAGCGCGATCTCCTGCCAGGACCAGCCGGTGGAGCGGGCCCGCGCGACATGTGTGCGCTCCAACTGTTCGACCAGCCTCCGCAGGGCGGCAACCGCGTGCAGGCCCTCCAGCGGGTCGTCGTCGGTGGCAGTGGCGATCAATGCGGTCGGCGAACTCATGGCGTCAGCCTATGTTGACGAATCCTGCGCGTCAACCCAAGCTGACGGATGATCTGCGTGTCCGGTGCGTTCGTCCTGGGGCAAGAGGTCACAATGGTCCGGCCGTTGTGAATCGCCGGACCGCCTCCGCTGTCGGGTTCGCGTTCTGCCGGTTCAGCTGAAGCACGGCACGCTTGGAAAGGAAGTGTCATGTCGATCGATCGACGCAATGTGCGCGCTCTCGTTCGCGCCGTCGCCTACGACGCCAAGGGCTCGCGCCTGGGGCGAGTGGCTCAGGTGTTTCTCGACGACCGGACTGACGAGCCTGCCTGGGTGGCCGTCGATGTGACCCGTACGCGTGGGATGCGACTGCTCCCGCTGGCCGGGGCGGGGCTGAAGGGCAAGTACTTGGTCATCCGAGCAGATCGGACCACGGTGCGCTCCGCACCACGGATCGACCTCGGGGACGGGCAGTTGTCCAGCCAGGACGAATCCCGGTTGCTCGAGCACTACGGCCTGCTACCTGTCGGCGACCCGCAACCCAGGAGCGACGACGAAGCCGCGCCTTACAGCGAACAACGCCCGGCCACTCCGTGGCCCGACGACTCCCACCGCGAGATGGCGTGGCAGCCGCCGCTCCAGCGGGAATCCCAGGACACCCAGGTCCTCGCACCGAGCGGCGATCAGCCGACCGGAGACCGAGCTGCGCAGAGCCACGTGCAGAGCCACGAGCACCGCGATCCGCCAGCCCCGATGCAGCAACGCGACACGGCTCCCACGCCGACCGCAGCCCCCGGTCCGCCAGCACCGCCGCAGGCGTTCGCAGTCGGGCCCGTTCAGGCCCCGACGGCCGCGCCCGCCGAGGCAAGTACTGCACCGATTCGGACCGCGCCAGCGCCCAGCCCGCCGGCGGACTCCGCTGCCCCGCCCGTCGACGGATCACATCCGGCCGCAGCGCAGCCGCATCCAGGATCGTCAAGCCCGCGCACCTGATCGCGGTCGCAGTCGGCGCGATCTGATCGCCCGGGCTCGCTAGTCTGCCCATCGTTACGACCCAACCCCACCCAGACGCAGCACCCACACAGAGGAGACCCGCGTGAGCGCCTCGGCCGTCACCCTGCGCACAGCCGTTTTACCGCGGGCATCGGTGGTCACTGACACCCTGCTCGTAGCCGGCGGTGCGGTGTTCATCGCCCTGGTCGCGCAGTTGGCGTTCTATCTGCCCTTCACACCGGTGCCGGTGACCGGCTTGACCTTCGGGGTGCTGGTCACCGGTGCCGCGATGGGTCTGATCCGCGGCCTGCTCGCCACCTTGCTCTACGTCCTGCTCGGGGTCGCCGGCCTTCCGGTGTACGCCGATGCCAGCTACGGCATCGATGTCCTGATCGGTGTGACCGGCGGATACCTGGTCGGTTCGGTTCTGGCGGCCGCACTGACCGGCTACCTCGCGGAGAAGGCCTGGGATCGCAAGGTGGTCTCCGCCGTACCCGCGATGCTGCTCGGCGAACTGGTGATCTTCACGGTCGGCGTGGGCTGGCTCATGGTCGTGCTGGATGTTGACCTGGGGGAGGGTTTGGCGCTGGGGCTCGTACCGTTCATTCTCGGCGAGGTCGTCAAGCTGGTTGCGGCTGGCCTGCTCCTGCCGGGGGCCTGGAAGCTGGTCGACCGGGTCAAGGGGAACTAGCGCAGCCCGAGCCAGCTAGCGCTTGGGCTTGCCGGCCGGCTTGCCAGTTATTGCTTCGAGCTCCCGAGCCGCCCGTTCGGCCTCGTCCTCTTCCTTGTCGGCTTTTTTGCGCAGCCAGCCCATGCCGGGTACCCCGCCGAGGGCGACCTGGAGATCCTGTGCGATCTCCAACAGCTGATGCAGATCCGGGGCCACCCGGTCCAAGGTCGTGAGGATGGGAAAGATGTCCTCGTCGAGGTGCTTGAGCAGAATCGGCAACCGGTCGACGAGCTGGATCAGCGCCTCGACCTCGGTAGCATCGAGCCGTTCGGCGAAGGTCCGCAGCGACGGGGCGAGCGTGCGCAGCGGGTCGGCATAGAGCTCTAGCAACGTTCCGGCCCGGGTTGCGGTGTCCTCGACCGAGCCCACAGTGGACTCGACCCGGTCGAGCACTCGGCCTACCCGACCGATCAGGGCCTCGGCCTGGTCCAGCAGGGTACCCATCCGGGGTACGAGCTCGAGAGCATCACCCACTCCGTTGCCGACGGCGGCGACGGCGTCGAGGAGGTCGGCGGGGCCCGGAATGGAGCGAGGCATTGGAAGTCGCACGAACTCACCCTAATCGCCGCCAGATCGCGGCATCGCGGTAACGGTTTCGCAACAACAGCGTAGTAACGCGTCATCCTGGGCAGCATGTGACCACTGTGGTCCCCCATCCTGGCCCGCGTCTTGTTAACTTCAGTCTCAACACGTGTCCCCCGTCACGTCGCAACCGCTGAGGAGGCCGCGCCGTACATGCTGAAAGTCGAAAATTTGGTCGTCCGTTACGGGGCGGTCGAGGCCCTCAAGGGGGTCTCCCTGGAGGTGCCGGACAACAGTGTCGTGGCCGTCCTCGGCAGCAACGGGGCAGGCAAGAGCACGTTGCTCCGCGCCATCTCCGGAACGCATCGCCTGCATCGAGGGCGGATCGAGGAAGGCACGATCTCCTACGGCGCCGCAGGCCGCGAGGCCAGCCAGGACCGCAACGGTGGTCTGTCCCGCATCGACAAGCTCGACCCCGCCAAGACCGTCAGCCGAGGCATCGTCCAATCGCCCGAGGGTCGGCGGATCTTCGGCCGGCTCACAGTCGATGAGAACCTGCGCGCCGGCGGGATGAATTCCTCCGCCTCCAAGTCCACCCGCGCCGAGACGCGGGACCGGGTCCTGACGCTCTTCCCGATTCTCGCGCAGCGCGGCCGCCAGCGGGCCTCCCTGCTCTCCGGCGGTGAGCAGCAGATGTTGGCGATGGGCCGCGCCCTGATGGCCAGCCCCAGCTTGCTCCTGCTGGATGAGCCGTCGCTGGGTCTGGCTCCGCAGATCGTCGAACAGATCGGTGAGATCGTGTTGGAGATCAACGGCATGGGCACATCGGTGCTGCTTGTCGAGCAGAATGCCAGCATGGCGCTGCGGGTCGCTCAGTACGCCCACGTCCTGGAGGTGGGCAAGGTGTCGCTGTCCGGCCCGGCCGCGGAACTGGCCAAGACCGACCAGGTTCGCGATCTCTACCTCGGCCACGGTGCAGAAGAGATCTCCGGTACGGCGGCCGTGGGCCGCAGCCAGCACCTGACTCGGTGGACCGGATGACGGTCCCCCCCACTGCTACCCGAGCAGAGGCTGAAGCGGACATCCGGCCGGACGCCCCAGTGGACATCCGAGGGGACCAGCACGCGCCGGCCGAGGACATCCCGGAGTTGGTCGTCGACGCCGTCACCGTGCGCTTCGGTGGCCTGACCGCGCTCGACGAGGTTTCCCTACGGGTCGCCCCCGGTTCCATCCACGCTCTGATCGGGCCGAACGGGGCGGGCAAGTCCACGCTGTTCAATGTGCTCTCCGGGGTCTACCCCGCGACCTCCGGGCGGGTCCTGCTCGGTGATCGGGAATTGACCGGGTTGCGTCCGTTCAAGATCGCCGACCTCGGTGTGGCCCGCGCGTTCCAGAACATCGCACTGTCCCCGACCCAGTCGGTATTGCAGAACCTGATGCTGGGCCGGCACCACCTGATGAAGAGCGGCTTCCTCACCGCCGGCCTGGGCTGGCCGACCGCACGCCGCGAGGAACGCCGCAACCGGGACCGCGCCATCGAGATCGCCGACTTCATGGGCCTGTCCAAGGTATTGCACGCGCCGGCTGGGTTGCTCTCCTACGGGGATCAGAAGCGTGTCGACATGGGCCGGGCCTTGTGCATCGAGCCCCGGGTGCTGCTGCTCGACGAGCCGGTGGCCGGCATGAACTCCGACGAAACGGCCCGGATGGGCCAGACCATCGAAGACATCCGGCAGACCCTGCGGATCTCGATCGTGCTGGTCGAGCACGACATGGGGCTGGTCATGGGGATCGCCGACCGGGTGACCGTCCTCGACTTCGGCAAGCGGATCGCCGACGGTGCTCCTCGTGACGTGCAGGACGACCCCGAGGTGATCCGGGCATACCTGGGTTCGGCCGCCGATGTCGCCGCAGCTCAGGGAGCCATCCACCATGAGCCAGATGCCGTCCAAGCGAAGGAGCGCACATGACGCTCTTCTTGGAACTGGTGATCAACGGCCTGTCGGTGGGTGCGGTCTACGCGCTGATCGCGCTCGGCTTCGTGATCATCTTCAAGGCCACCGAGGTGGTCAACTTCGCCCAGGGATCACTGTTGTTCCTCGGCGGATTCACGATCAGCGAGTTCTCCGACGATTTCGGGTTCTTTCCTGCACTGCTGCTCGGAGTGACCGTCGCTGCCTTCGGCGCCCTGTTGATCGAGCGGGTCCTGGCCATCCGTGGCAGCCAGGCGTCGGTGAACACCCTCGCGATCGTCACGATCGGCGTGGACATCATCATCGCTGCCGAACTCGTCCGGCGGGTGGGCGTCGATGCCCGAACCCTGCGTGACCCGTTTGGTGCCGACACCGTCAGCTTCGGCGGAGTCGAGGTGGCTACCAGCCGGGTGGCGGCCATCGTTGTCGCGGCGATACTGGTCGGCGCCTTCTTCCTGGCCTTCAAGTACACCAAATGGGGCATCGCGATGCGGGCCAGCGCCGAGGACCCGGAGGCGGCCGCGTTGATGGGGATCCGGCGCAGCCGGGTCTCGGCCATCGCCTGGATCCTCGCCGGACTGCTGGCCACCGTCGCGGTCATCTTCCTGGTCGCCTTCCCCACCCCGGGGCTGGACGGCAGCGTGACCCGGTTGGCGCTCAAGGCATTCCCGGCTGCGATTCTGGGTGGGCTCGACTCCACTGGTGGCGCCATCATCGGCGGACTCCTGGTCGGGATGGCCGAGCAGTTGGCGCTGGGCTACGACAACTACCTGAACTTCCTCGGCGGTGGATTCGGCGAGATCATGCCGTACGTCATCATGATCATCGTTTTGCTGGTCAGACCGTCCGGGCTGTTCGGGACAAAGGATCTGGCCCGTGTCTGATACCACGCTCACCGGGACAACTGCGTCCGGATCCGAGACCGGGAAAGACCCAGCGCCGGATGCACCGAATGCCTCAGGTGCGACGAATGCCGCGGATGTCGAGCCAGCGGCGGACAACCGCGCCCGGGCGGTCAAGGCCGCACCGGCTGACCCGCAGCGGCGCAGCCGACGACTGCAGTGGGTGCTGGCCGGACTGGCGATCCTGGCATTGGCGCTGTTCCCGATCTACCAGGGCGGCTCACTGCTCTACATCGGGCTCACCTGCATGGCCGCAGCCGTCGGCGCGGTCGGCCTGACCCTGCTCACCGGGGTCACCGGTCAGCTGTCTCTGGCCCATGCGTTCTTCCTGGCCATCGGCACCTACTCCTACGCCTATCTCTCCGGTGTACCCGGAGGCCAGGCCGTTCAGTACGGCGGTCTTGGCCTGCACCCGGTGCTGGGCGCCATCGGCGGGGTTCTGCTCGCCGGCCTGGCCGGCCTGCTGTTCAGCCCGATCGCCTCGCGGTTACGCGGAATCTACCTCGGTGTCGCGTCGTTGTCCCTGGTCCTGATCGGCCAGCATGTGTTGTTCAACTGGGACACCGTGACCGGGGGCTTCAACGGCCGTCCGGCCGAGCCGTTCAGTCTGGTCGGCTTCGAGTTCAGCAATGACAGTCCGGAGAACTTGTTCGTCCTCGACGTCCCGTTCGGCAAGAACGAGCGACTTTGGTATCTCTTCCTGGTCCTGCTGGTGCTGTCCTGCCTGTTCGCCCGCAACCTGCTGCGCAGCCGTCCGGGCCGGGCGCTGCAGATGGTGCGCGACCGTGAGGTCGCCGCCTCCGTCATGGGGGTCGGCGTGGCCCGCTACAAGGCCTACGCCTTCGTCCTGTCCTCGCTGTATGCGGGCCTGGCCGGCGTGATGCTCGCGCTGATCCTGCGCCCGACACCAGACTCATTCGGCCTGGTGCTGTCCATCTCCTTCCTCGCCATGATCGTGATCGGCGGTCTGGGCTCGGTCGTCGGGGCCGTCATAGGCGCAAGCTTCGTGACCGCGTTACCGGCCCTGTTCCAGCAGTACTCCGACGTCATCCCGTTCCTGGCTCAACCGGGCAGTGGCGGGCTGGATGCCGCGACGCTGGCGAAATTCCTGTACGGCGGTGCGGTCGTGTTCGTCCTGCTCGTCGAGCCCGGCGGTCTCGGTGCGGTGGGACGACGCATCATCGGAAGCATCTCCGGGGCATCCCGGCTGACCAAGCGAACCGTGAAAGCCGCCAACCCCCAAGACTCACCGACTACCGATTCGCTTGTCTCCCAAGGAGACAAGGGTCCGGAGCGGGAGGCGCCCGACCGGGCGAGTAACCAGTCCAACCGAGATGAGGAACATCGATGAACATTCGCAGGGCACGTGCGGCTGCTGCGCTCGGCGTGGCGACGGTGCTCGCCGTCACAGCGTGCAGCACCCGGGCAGACGACAGCGGCGGCGGCGGTGGTGGTGGTGGTGGTGAGAGCGGCGGCAACGATGCCGATGTCGCCACCGACTTCGGCGTCACCGACGACACCATCAACCTGGGCATCCTGACCGACCTGACCGGTCCGTTCGCCTCGCTGTCGACGGGCATCGTCCAGGGCAACCAGTTGGTCTACGACACCATCAACGAAGAGGGCGGGATCTGCGGCCGGCAGATCGAGCTGGACATCCAGAACCACGGCTACGACGTCCAGCAGGCCGTGCAGCTCTACAACCAGGTGGCGCCCAACGTGCTTGGCATCACCCAGCTAATCGGCTCGCCGATGACCACGGCGCTGCTCGACCAGATCACCACCGACGAAATGGTCACTGCCCCGGCGTCCTGGGCTTCCACCTTGCTGGAGAACGAATACATCCTCATGGGGGGCACGACCTACGACCTCGAGATGATCAACGGGATCCAGTGGATGGTCGACGAAGGCATGATCGCCGAGGGCGACACCGTCGGGCACATCTACATCGAGGGGGAGTACGGCGCGAACGGTCTGCTGGGTGCGCAGTACGCCTCCGCAGAACTCGGCCTGAACCTCGTAGAGGTCCAGGTCAAGTCCACCGACCAGGACCTCTCCGGTGCCATCTCGTCGCTGGGCAGCCAGGGCGTTACGGCAATCTTCCTGACGACCTCGCCGGCGCAGACCGCCTCGGCGGTCGGCTCAGCGGCTGCCGGTGGATTGACCGTCCCGTTCCTGGGCAACAACCCGGTGTTCGCACCGGCACTGCTGGACAGCCCGGCCGCGCCGGCACTCACGGCGAGCCTGTTCGTGGAGACCTCGACCACTCCCTACGCTTCGGACACCCCCGAGGCGCAGGACCTGCGCGATCGCTTGGTGGAGAAGTTCCCGGACGCCTCGCCCAACGGTGGCCAGTTCTACGGCTACGGGGTGGCAACCATCTACTCGGCGGTGCTGGAACGCGCCTGCGAGAACGGTGATCTGACCCGCGCCGGGCTCCAGACGGCGCTGACCGAGACCACCGATGGTGACACCGGCGGGATCATTGCCGCGCTGGACTACTCCAGCCCCGGCTCCTCGCCCTCGCGGGAGATCTACATCGCCCAACCGAGTGCGGATGCTGAGGGTGGCCTGACATTGGTGGAAGAACTGTTCACCACAGACCTGGCCCAGGGCTACGTCGGCCCTTCGGAAGGCTGACGAAACCTACTGTCCCGCAACGCTAAGTAACGGCGCCGCCTCGAAGAGTCATCTCGGGGCGGCGTCGTCGTCTACCCCGTACCCTCGACCCCTGCTACGAGATCTTCGAACGCGTGGTCAGGGATGGGGTGTCGCACGGGTGCCAGCTGAAGGCGGCTCGCGTCGACGCGGGACCGCTGACCACCCGTCGGTCACCGCACCGCTGACCGTCACCGATCTGTTGGCCAAGTCCGGGCAGAGCGGGCCGCGTTCCGGTCGCCGGATCGCGGCCCGCCAGGCCGTCGTGGAGGTACGTCGACACCGCGTCCGCCGGTCCTTCGCGGTGCTGCTGACCATCCTGGTGGCGCTGTTCGCCTCTGCCGCGGCCTACTACGTCGGGCTGTTCTTCTATCTCGACCGAACGATCGACCGGGTCGATGCGCTAGCCGTCGACGCCCCCGGGATCATGTCGCCGCAGGCCCAGGACGCCGCCGACAATTTCCTGATCGTCGGCGCGGGGCAAGCGGGAACTGATGTCGAGGTCACCTCGGCGTTGATCGCCCACCTGGAACCGGGGCGCGACCGGGCGGTGCTGGTGAGCCTGCCGCTCACCGCTCTGATCGACGTACCCGCCTGCCCCAAGGGTGGCCAGTCGCTGCTGACCGATCCGTACGGTGGCTCGCTGGCTTCCAGCTACACCACGGCCGGGGCCGGTTGCCTCGTCCGCAGCGTGCAGCAGCTATCCGGGATGCGGATGAACCACTATGTCCAACTCGATCTCGACCGCCTGCCCGGAATGGTCGACGCGCTCGGCGGCGTACCGGTATGTCTTCCCGCGAGCCTGTCCCGCGGTGGAATGTCGGCCGGCTCCTCGGTACTCGACGCGGATCAGGTACGTGCGCTGCTCACCGAGGCCGACGCCGACCAGGACCCGACCGGTCAACTGGCCACCGATCGACAACGACTGCTGCTGGCCTCCACTCTTCGTGAGGCCTTGCGCCTGGAGAACCTGGCGAACCCGATCGCGCTCACCGGCTTCCTCAACGAGGTCGCCAGCGGGTTGACCCTCGACCGGGCAACGACGTTGGGGGAGCTGAAGGATCTCGGGGACAAGCTGGGCGAGTTCACCGCGGGCGACACCGTGCAGGCCAGCGTGCCGTTGGCTCAGGAGGCATACCGACCCGTGGGCAGCGAGCAGAGCTTCGCTCTGATCGACGATCTCGCCAGCCGGGAGATGTTCCGGGCGATCATCGACGACAGCGCGCTCCCGGCACCGGGCGATCCCTCCAGCGCTCCAGACGCAGCCGCGACCCCCACCGAGAGCGCTCCGCCCGCTGCACCCCCGCCGGAGCCGGACGCGCTGACCATCGCCCCGCAGCAGATAACGGTCAATGTGTTCAACGGAGTCGGCACTCGTGGGTTGGCCACCGATGCTGCCGATGCGCTGTCCGCGCAGGGCTTCGGCATAGCCGAGATCGAGAATCAGATCACCGGTGCGACGGAATCCGTCGTCAGGTATCCACGTGATCAACTCGAGGCGGCTCGTACGGTCGCGGCGGCGGTACCGGGATCAGTACTGCAGGAAGGGGATACGGCGGGGGGTTTCATCGATCTGGTGGTCGGGTCGTCGTTCACCGCAGTTGTACCGGTCGTCATCTCCACGCCGGTGCCACCACCGCCTCCGTCCCTGTCGCCTACTCCAGAACCGGAACCGACCGCGGCTGATGGTGCAACGGGTGGGCAGAGCTGTGGCTGAACTCTGTGTTCGCACGAAGGTCTAGGCGTCGCCCGCAGGAATCCCTAGAGTGCCCGCATTCCACTTAGGACGGGGATGACGCAAGGGATGGACAGCAGTGAGCAGACCGGGGTTGCTAGGTAGGGGAGCTGCCGCGATCAGCGCGCTGGGAATGGCGGTCCTGATGACCACGCCAGCCAACGCGCAGGCAGAATCCGGGTCGGTCTCGGAGCCGATCGTCGAGGGACTGATCGGGCCGTTGGGTCTCGACGTGAGCAACAACGGAACGATCTACGTCGCCGAGAACTTCGCCGGGCAGATCACCAGGGTGCTCCCCGGCGGGGGACGTAGCGTGCTCTTCCAAGCGCAGCCGGGGTCGGTAGCCGGAGTGGCCAGCACCGTACTGGGTAGCGTCGCGATCACGCTGTCCACCTTCCCGGAGGAGGAAGCTCCGCCGCTGGACACCACACTCGAACTGGTTGCGCCGAATGGTGCTGCCTTCACACTTGCTTCACTGCTCGACCATGAGGTGCAGAACAACCCCGATGGTGACCAGACATACGGCTTCCTGAACCTGTCGGCCAGTTGCCTGGCCAAGCTGCCACCCTTCCTTCAGCCCTACACGGGAATCGTCGAATCGAACCCGTACAAGGTCGCGACGCTGAACCCCGTCAGCTACGCCGTCGCGGACGCCGCCGGAAACAGCATCGTGCGTGTGACCGTTGGGCAGCAGCCGAGGACAGTCGCGGTGCTGCCGGGGGTGCCTCAGCGGATCACCTTCGCCGCCGCGCGTGAGTTCGGACTCCCGCTGTGCACGGTCGGCCGGGTCTACACCTCCGAGCCGGTCCCCACCGACGTGGAGGTCGGCCCGGACGGATTCTGGTATGTGAGTTCGCTTCCCGGCTTTCCCGAACTGCCGGGCACCGGATCGGTGTTCCGACTCGATCCGAAGTCGGGCGCGGTGAACCTCGTCGCTCGAGGCTTCTCCGGGGCGGTCGACCTTGCCGTCACCGACGACGGGACGATCTATGTCGCCGAACTCAACGCCAACCGGATCAGCTCGATCAGCGACGGTGTCGTCTCTCCGGTCGTCGACGTCTTCTCCCCCGGTGCGGTCGAGATCGGTCCTGACGGAACGATCTACGCCACCACGGGCGTATTCGGCCCTGCTGGGAATGTGGTGATCGTGACGCCGTAACGGAGGACGCACCCGGCTCACAGCCAACCGGTGCGTCGCCTGACCCAGTCCAGGGCGGCGTCGTGAAAGCTGCGTTGGAAGGGGCGGATCGTGGGCATGGTCGGTGGTGGGGGTGCCCGGAAACTCTCCGCCCACATGCCGGTCAGGCCAACCAACACGGTTGTGACGTCGGCGGGGTCGACGCCGTCTAGGATCCGGCGCCGGTGGAGCAGTACCTCCGGGTCGACGCCGCCGTGCACCAACGGATCGAGGGCGAACAGCACGCCATCCAGCCAGCGCGGCCCGCGGCAGGCCCAGGGCCAGTCGACGAAGAGCACCCTGCCGCCCGGCTCCACGAGAATGTTGTCCGCCCGGAGGTCCAGGTGGACGAGGGTGTCACCGGTCAGCGGACCCTCGGTCGCGACGGCTGCTGCGCCAGCGGCAGCCAGCCGGTCAAGGTTGCGCCACTCCCAGGGATCGAGGTCAACCGGTGGAGCGGTGGCCAGCCGCTTCCAAGCGGTCAGATCTGTGCGTAGCTGGTCAACTGCCAGCGGCACTTGCACCAATGGACTGGGGGTCAGCGACGCGCTCAGTCCCTCGATCGCATCCAGCACCGAGCCCGCCGCAGTAGCCGACCAGGGCAGTGGTGGCAGCTGGCCCAAGGCCTCGTCGAAGACCAGCGCCACCCAGTCGCCGTCGTCGTAGCTGAAGCGCAGCCGCGGCGTCGGCACGCTCGGCGGTAAGGCAGCGGCCACCCCTACCTCGGCGCGGTGCAGGGCTGGACTGTCTGGATTGAGCTGCCTGCCAACGCACTTCACGAAGGCGCGACGCCCGTCGGCGCAGCGGACCCGCGCTGCCGTCCCGGGCGAGAAACCACCGACCTGGTTCACCGCAGCCACCACAGCGGACCCAAGGTGGTTCTCGATGGCGTCGCGGACTGATGCCGGCAACCGCTCCCAGGGCAGCCGTGGGCTCCCTGTGCTTTCGCCTGCCGGTCCGGTCACCGAACCGATTGTGCACACCGCTGCACCGGACCACCGGCGACCTTGCCCGGTTGGTCCTGCGTTAACCGTCGCGTCGTAACCTCCGGGGGTGGACTCGGAATTCGACGACCTGCTCGCTGCCAACGCAGTATTCGCCGAGTCGTTCGACCTCGCCGGGTTTGACGGTGTGGCGCATCGTGGCGTCGCCCTGGTCACCTGCATGGACTCGCGCATCGACCCGTTGCGCATGCTCGGGCTCAAGCCGGGCGATGCGAAGATTTTTCGCAACCCCGGTGGCACGTCACGAACGCCGCGCTCGATGCCTTGGTGCTGGGCGTGCACCTGCTGGGCGTCGAGCGGATCCTGATCGTGCCGCACACCCGGTGCGCTATGGCGACGCACAGCGAGGCGGAACTGCGTAGTCAGGTCAGCGCCGCCAGCGGCCAGGATGCCGCCTGGACATTCTGGGATGTGGTGACCGACCAAACTGCGGCCCTGCGCGAAGACGTCGCCAGGGTGCGGTCGCATCCGCTCATTCCGGAGCGGGTACCGGTTGGCGGCTTCCTGTACGACGTGGACACCGGCCGCCTGGAGCAGTTGGTCTGAGCAGATCAGCCCCTGTCCCGCAGCGGGAATCCAAGCAGCCCGCGGTGCGCGAATATAGGGGTGACCACATACTGCAGCCCCCGGGAAGGCGACCGTGACCGACATGATCGGCTCCACCCGCGCCACCACGACGTCCGGCACCGTTGCCAACCCACGGTGGCGCCCGGACGGGGCGACCGGAGCGGCACAGCGGCTGGCCGCGATCGTGCGGCCCGCTCTCGGGGGCGAACTCCCGGTCCGGCTGCGCGCCTGGGACGGCAGCGAGGCCGGCCCGACCGATGCGCCGACCCTCGTCGTGTCCTCGCCGACCGCGCTGCGGCGGCTGCTCTACCGGCCCAACGAACTCGGCCTGGCCCAGGCCTACGTCACCGGCGAGATCGATGTCGAGGGCGACTTGCTCGACGGGCTGCGCAAGGTCTGGCGGACCGTCCGTGAGCGCGGTAGCAGGGGCCGGCTGGGGGTGCCTGGGATGGTCAAGGCCGTCCGTACCGGCTTTGACCTGGGCATCGTCGGGAAGCCGCCCGCACCGCCGGATTCCCAAGCCCGACTGCGTGGTCGCCTGCACAGCAAGCGCCGTGACCGGGAGGCGATCTCCCACCACTACGACCTGTCCAACGACTTCTACGCACTGATCCTGGATGACAACAACAAGGCCTACTCCTGTGGCTACTGGACCAGCGACGATCCGTCGTACACCGTTTCAGATGCTCAGCGGGACAAGCTGGACATGATCTGCGAAAAACTCGGGCTCGAGCCCGGCATGCGGCTGCTCGACGTAGGTTGCGGCTGGGGATCGCTGTCCATTCACGCCGCGCAGCACTACGGCGTCAAGGTCGTCGGTGTGACGTTGTCCGAACAGCAGCGCCAGTTCGTGCAGAAGCGGATCGACGACCTGGACCTGGGCGGGCTGGCCGAGGTTCGGCTGCAGGACTATCGCGACGTACCCGACGGGCCCTTCGACGCGGTCTGCTCGATCGAGATGGGCGAGCATGTCGGGAAGGGCAACTACCCTGCGTTCATCGCCGGTCTGCACGACTTGCTCCGTTCCGAGGGCCGCCTGCTCGTCCAACAGATGTCGCGCAGGGACAAGCACGGTGGTGGTCCGTTCATCGAGGCCTTCATCGCCCCGGACATGTACATGTGTCCGATGGGGGAAACCGTTGCCCTGATCGAAGATTCAGGCCTCGAGGTGCGCGACGTGCACGTGCTCCGCGAGCACTACGTACGTACGATCCATGCCTGGTACCGCACGTTCGAGGACAACTGGGACACCGCCGTCGAGACGGTCGGTGAAGAGGTCGCCCGCGTATGGCGGCTCTACATGGTCGGGTCGGCGCTGTCCTTCGAGGAAGGCAGGATGGGCGTGGACCAGATCCTGGCCGTGCGCTCGACTCCGGACGGACGCAGCGGGCTGCCAGCTACCAGGAACGGTGCATGAGCGGCTTTCCCACCCAGGACTTCCTGCTAGCTCTGCCCCTGACGGCGCTGGCCGTCGCGGTCGTCCTCGGGATCACCTTGTTCGTTGCCCTGCGAGTGGGCAAGCATGCAGTCGTCGATGTGGCGTGGGGCCTCGGATTCGTCGTCATAGCTGTTGTGTCCTATGGTGTCTCGGCTGCCTTTGACGAGGGCGATGCCGACCGGCGACTACTGGTCACCGCGCTGACCGCGATCTGGGGCCTGCGGCTGGCCACTCACATCGGGCTCCGCTCCCGCGGTCATGGCGAGGATCCGCGGTATGAAGCGTTGCTGGACAAGGCAACTGGGAACCGTACGGCGTACGCGATCCGCAAGATCTACCTGACCCAGGGCGCGGTCATGTGGTTCGTGTCCCTGCCGGTCCAGGTTGCCGCCTTCCAGCCGGATGGCCTTGGCTTCGAGGGCTTCGGCTTTCTGGTCTGGATCGGCGTCTTCGTCTGGGCGGTCGGGATGTTCTTCGAGACCGTCGGCGACCTGCAGCTGACCCGGTTCCGCAACGACGCGGGCTCCAAGGGAAAGGTGCTGGACACCGGCTTGTGGCGCTATACCCGCCATCCCAACTACTTCGGCGATGCCTGCGTTTGGTGGGGCCTGTCGCTGATCGCCTTCAGCGCCTGGCCGGGCATCCTGACCGTGCTCTCGCCGGTGTTCATGACGTTCCTGCTGGCCAAGGGCACGGGCAAGCCAACGCTCGAGAAGGACATGGACAAGCGCCGGCCCGGCTACACCGACTACATCCGCCGGACCAGCGGTTTCGTGCCGCTACCACCCCGCACGCTCGCCGATTCTGACGGTTCGCCCCAGCCACGTGCGTTCCGGGCTCCGCCGGGCCGCTCCACATCCCCAGACAGAAAGCAGCCATGAAGACCATCAGCGCCGGATCCACCGCCCCCGATTTCACCCTCCCCGACGAGACCGGGACGCAGCGCTTGCTCGGCGACTTTCTGGCCAAGGGTCCAGTCGTCCTGTTCTTCTACCCCGGAGCGATGACCTCTGGATGTACCAAGGAGAGTTGCCATTTCCGAGACCTGGCCGCCGAATTCGGAGCC
>Ga0136610_1000138_pt1 | contig 17325 bp, 7 predicted proteins | sample AntDrymUQ1342206_2_FD_104804 | JGI IMG/M metagenome (GOLD analysis project Ga0136610, IMG submission 104804) | Polar desert sand microbial communities from Dry Valleys, Antarctica - metaG UQ134 (22.06) | ecosystem: Environmental > Terrestrial > Soil > Desert | place: Antarctica: Dry Valley...
AAGTCAAACTGCACGGCGTCCGCATCGAGCTCGAAGAGATCGAGACCACCCTCCGCACCCACCCCGCCATCAACGACACCGCCGTCATCCTCACCGACGACCGGCAGGGCAACGATCAGCTCGCCGCGCACGTCGCGACGGGCGGCGAGCAGGTCGTCCCCACGCAGCTGCGCGACCATGTGGCACGCGTCCTTCCCGCCGCCATGGTCCCGACCCTCTACGTCGTGCACGAGACCCTGCCCCTCACCGCCAGCGGCAAGGTCGACCGGAAGGCCCTCGCGGAGTGGCGGGGCCCCGACGCGGGCGAGAGGCGACCGCAGGACACCTTTCGGACTCCGCTCGAGCGCCTGATCGCCGAGACGTGGGCGGACATCCTCGGGCTCGAGGGGGTCGGTGCGCACGAGCCGTTCTTCGAGCTCGGCGGCACCTCGATCCAGGCCGCCCGGTTCGTGAACCGCATGCAGCAGGTGCTGGGTGAGTTCATCTACGTGGTCACGCTGTTCTCGGCCCCGACCGTCGCGGAGTACGCGCGGCTGCTCGAGCGCGAGTACCCCGCGGCGCTCGCACGGCACCCGGAGCTCGGCGGCGTGCCACCGTCGGCCTCGGCCACAACGAGCGGCCGCCGTCTGGGCGAGGAGGACATCGCCCTCGTCCGCGAGGCGGTCCCGCGGATGGGTCCGTACCCCTCGTGGGAGACCGGCCGGCGGAACGCTCCCGCCGCCTTCATCCTCTCCCCGCCCCGCTCGGGAACGACGCTGCTGCGCGTCCTCCTCGCGGGTCACCCGCAGCTGTTCGCCGCACCGGAGCTGCAGCTGCTGGCCTTCGACTCGCTCCAGCAGCGCCGGCAGGCGTTCTCGGGCAGGCACAGCGCATGGTTGGAGGGACTGATCCGAGCGGTCATGGAGGTCGAGGCCTGCGACGCCGCCCAGGCCCGCCAGCAGATCGACGGGGCTTGCACCCGCGGCACGACCGCCAAGCAGTTCTACGCCCACCTCCAGGGACGCATCCGCGGCCGCCTGCTGATCGACAAGTCACCGTCGTACGTCCTGGACCCGGAGGTTCTCCAGAACGCCGAGGTGGGTTTCGAGCAGCCCGTCTACCTGCACCTGGTCCGAGATCCGGTCTCCATGATCCGGTCGTTCGAGAGCTACCACATGGAACAGATCGTGTGGATGGGCGACACCGGGCTCCCGCCCGCGCTGCTGGCCGAGGGGCTGTGGACCCTGAGTCACGCCACGATCCTCGACTTCCTTTCGACCGTCCCCGCTGAGCGGCAGCTGCGCCTGCGCTTCGAGGACCTGGTCTCCGATCCACGTGCGGTCATGACGCAGGTCGCGGCGCGCCTGGGCGTTCGCTTCGACGAAGGCCTCGTCGACCCGTACCGCAACCTCGAGTCGAAGATGGTCGACGGCCTGCATGACGCCTCCACGCCGATGGGGGACACCCACCTCCTGCAGCGCCGTCACATCGATCCCGAGGTCGCCGTCCACTGGCGCTCCGGCGACGAGGTGCCGCTCGGTGAGCGAACCCAGCGGCTGGCGACGGCGCTCGGCTACGACGACGCAGTGAGCGGCGGAGCGACGTCGAGCCGGCGTCGCCGCCGTGCCGCCTTCCAGGCGAGCACGCGGCGGTCCCGCGCCCGAGGCGGCGCGGCCCGGTGACCTGGAGCTTCGACATGACGGATCCTGGTCAGCGGACGGGCGACGATCGCGAAGAGGTCGCGGTCGTCGGGATGGCGGGCCGCTTCCCCGGCGCTCGCAACCTCGCGGAGTTCTGGGCCAACCTGCGTGACGGCGTCGAGTCCATCCGCCGATTCGGCGCCGACGAGCTGCGCGACGCGGGTGTCCCCGAGCCCGACGCGGCCGATGACGCCTACGTGAGCGCCGGCGCCGTCCTGGACGACGCGGACGCGTTCGACGCCGCGTTCTTCTCCATCACGCGACGCGAGGCCGAGTTGATGGACCCCCAGCACCGGGTCCTGCTGGAGACCTGCTGGGCCGCGCTCGAGCACGCCGGGTACGACCCGGCCACCTACGACGGAAGGATCGGGCTGTACGGGGGTGTCGCACCCAACACCTACTTCCAGCACGTGCTCATGACCCGTCCTGAGGTGCTGCGGGCAGCGGGTAGGTACCCCACGTTGATCAGCAACGAGCGGGAGTACGCCATCACGCGGGTCGCCCACAAGCTCGACCTGCGGGGGCCCGCGGTCAGCCTGGGGACCGCCTGCTCCACGTCGGGGGTGGCGCTGCACCTCGCAGTCCAGAGCGTGCTGGGGGGCGAGTGCGACATGGCGCTGGTGGGCGGCGCGAGGATCAGGGTGCCGCTGACGGCCGGCTACCTCTACGAGGAGGACGGCATCCTCTCGCCGGACGGCCACTGTCGGGCGTTCGACGAGCACGCCCGCGGGACGGTGGTCGGAAGCGGTGCCGCCGTGGTGGTGGTCAAGCGGCTGCACGACGCGCTGCGGGAGGGAGACACGATCCACGCGGTCGTCAAGGGCACCGCCATCAACAACGACGGCGGCGCCAAGATCGGCTTCACCGCGCCGAGCGTCGACGGGCAGGCCGCGGTGATCGCCGAGGCACTCGAGATGGCGGACGTCGACGCGGGGACCGTGTCGTACGTCGAGGCCCACGGAACCGGCACGTTCCTCGGAGACCCCGTCGAGGTTGCCGCGCTGACGAAGGCCTTCCGCGAGCACACCGACCGGACAGGCTTCTGTGCGCTCGGGTCGGTCAAGACCAACATCGGGCACCTGGACGCAGGGGCCGGCCTCGCCGGCCTCATCAAGGTCGTCCTGTCCCTGCAGCACGGTCAACTGCCGCCGAGCCTCAACTTCTCGACGCCGAACCCACAGATCGACTTCTCCCGCAGCCCGTTCACGGTCAACGGCACCCTGCGTGACTGGCCGAGGACGACCCTGCCGCGGCGCGCCGGCGTGAGCTCCTTCGGTCTGGGCGGCACGAACGCCCACATCGTCGTCGAGGAGGCCCCGCCTCCGACCCCGGTCTCGACCCCCGCGCGGTCGCATCAGCTCCTCGTACTCTCCGCGCGCTCCGAGACGGCGCTGCGGACGATGACAGCCGACCTGCGAGAGCACCTCGCAGCGAATCCGGGGGAGGCGCTGGCCGACGTCGGTCACACGCTCGCGACCGGCCGTCGCCCCTGGCGGTACCGACGTGCCACCGTCGCGCGCGACGTGACCTCTGCCGTCGCTGCCCTGAGCACGGAGAGCGGCTCCGGCTCCGCCGAGCCGGGGCATCGTCCGGCGGCGTTCATGTTCCCGGGTGGAGGGGCGCAATACGCAGGCATGGCCCGCGACCTGTACGCGTCCTTCGCTGTCTTCCGGCAGGCGATCGACGAGTGTGCGGAGATCCTCGGCGAGCGTCTGGCTGCCGACGTGCGCGAGACGATGTGGTCCGACCGGCAGCATGACGTGCTTGAACGGCCCCGCCACGCCCTGCCTGCGCTCGTCGCGGTCGAGTACGCGACGGCGATGCTGTTGCAGTCGCTCGGCGTCCGGCCGACGGCCGTGATCGGACACAGCGTCGGAGAGTACGTGGCCGCGTGCCTCGCCGGCGTCGTCCGGCTGGAGGACGCCCTCTCGCTCGTCGCACTGCGCGGACTGCTGTTCGAGGAGCTCGCCGAGGGCGCCATGCTGAGCGTGCCGCTCGGTGAGGGCGCGCTGGTCGGGCGGCTTGGCGACGACCTGTCCATCGCCGCCATCAACCGTCCCGATCTGTGCATCGCCTCCGGTGCCGTCGCGGCCATCGACCGTCTGGAGCGCAGCCTCGAGGAGGAGGGCATCGACTCCACCCGGCTGCACATCTCGGTCGCAGCCCACTCCGCCATGGTCGAGCCGATCCTGGAACGTTTCGCTGACTTCGCTCGCAGCATCACTTTCTCCGCGCCTGCCCTCCCGCTCGTGTCGAACGTCACCGGGACCTGGATGACCGCGCAGGAGGCCACCGACCCCACGTACTGGGTACGCCACCTGCGCCAGACCGTGCGTTTCGGCGACGGTCTCTCGACGCTCCTCGCCGACCCGGACCGGACCCTGGTCGAGGTCGGCCCGGGGCGCACGCTCAGCGCCCTCGCGAGCCAGGGCCCCGGGCGTTCAGAGGGGCGGGCCCGGCGGCAGGGCGCGACACCGACGATCCGCCACCCGCGGGAGCGGGTCGCCGACGACGCCTTCTTCCTGCAGTCGGTCGGTCGGCTGTGGGTCAGCGGGACGGAGATCGACCTGTCCCGGCTGTGGAGCGAGGAACGTCGCCGCCGGGTCCCGCTCCCCACCTACCCCTTCGAGCGCGAACGGCACTGGGTCACGCCCGGCACGGATGCGTCCGCCGCCCGCCCGTCCGAAAACGGCCACCGCCGTGCGGACCAGCAGGCCCCGCTGGAGGCGGTGCCGGTCGCGCTGTCAGCAACGCCCCCGACAGCACCCGTCGCCACCCGGCGTGAGCGCATCCTCACCGAGGTGCAAGCCATCTTCGAGGAGCTCACCGGGCTGCCCATCGAAGAGTTCGACGCGCACGCCACCTTCCTCGAGCTCGGCTTCGACTCACTGTTCATGACGCAGGCCAGCAGCGCGGTGGGCGCGCGGTTCGACCTGCGCATCTCGTTCCGACAGTTGTTCGAGGAAGCTCCGACGATGTCCGCGCTCGCCGACCACGTCGACGCGCGGCTGCCCGAGGAGGCCTTCGCGCCGGCTCCCGGGACCAGCAGCCCTCCTCCCTCCGCTTCCGGCACGGCCGAGGACCTCGGCGCGTTCTCGGCCGCCATCGGGGATCAGTTGGAGGCCTTGCAACGACAGCTGACCGCCATCGGCGACGCCGTCGGGGCGCAGCCGTCGCGGAGCGTCAACCGGCAGTCGGATCCCTCGTCGTTCCGAGCGCGCACATCCGGTGGCGCCGGCGAGGCGCGGGAGCAGCGCCTCTCCGGTCCCTGGCGTCCAATCGATCGTGCCGGTACGGACCTCACGCCCGAACAGACGGCGCACATCGACGCACTCGCCGCCCGGCTGGGCGCAAAGATGTCGACCTCCAAGCGGCTGACCCAGGCGTCGAGGTCCCGCCTCGCCGACCCCCGGACCGTCGCCGGCTTCCGCCTCCCGTGGAAGGAGCTCGTCTACCCCGTCGTCGCCGAGCGCTCGCAGGGGTCACGGATCGAGGACGTGGATGGGAACACGTTCATCGATGTCGTGATGGGCTTCGGCGTCAACCTGCTCGGTCACTCCCCCGCCCAGGTCGTCGAAGCGGTCAGCGAGCAGCTGGCCAGGGGCATCGAGATCGGCCCGCAGACCCCGCTTGCCGGCGAGGTCGCCGAGATGGTCGGCACCATGACCGGCCTGGAGCGCGTCGCCTTCTGCAACACGGGGTCCGAGGCGGTGCTCGCCGCCCTCCGCGTCGCCCGCACCGTGACCGGCCGGACCAAGATCGCCACGTTCGCTGGGGACTACCACGGACTCTTCGACGAGGTCCTGGTGCGCGGGGTCGGAGAGGGTTCCGCGCGCCGCTCCATGCCGGTGGCACCCGGGATCCCCCCGCACATGACGCAGGACGTCGTCGTGCTGGAGTACGGGAGCGAGCGCGCGCTCCAGGAGATCGCCGACCGGGCGCACGAGCTCGCCGCCGTCCTCGTCGAGCCTGTGCAAAGCCGGCACCCCGACCTTCAGCCCGCGGACTTCCTCCGCGAGCTGCGCGCGTTGACGGCCGACCGCGGCGTGCCGCTGATCTTCGACGAGATGATCACCGGGTTCCGCTCGCACCCCGGAGGCGCCCAGGCGCTGTTCGACGTGCAGGCGGACCTCGCGACATACGGCAAGGTCATCGGGGGCGGCTTCCCGATCGGCGTCGTGGCGGGCACGCACACCTACATGGACGCCCTGGACGGCGGCCTGTGGCACTACGGGGACGGCTCTGTCCCGGAGGCGGACGTCACGTGGTTCGCCGGCACCTTCGTGCGGCACCCGGTGGCCCTGGCCGCCTCCCGGGCCGTCCTCCGCCACCTGCAGGACCAGGGCCCCGACCTGCAGGCCGACCTCAACGACCGCACCGCACAGCTGGTGGGCGGTCTGAACACGTTCCTCGCCGAGCGCGGCGCCCCGATGCACGTGGAGCACTTCAGCTCGATGTTCCTCACCAGGTTCGAGCGCGCACAGCAGCTGTCGAGCCTGTTCTACTTCCACCTGCGCGACCGAGGTATCCACATCACCGAAGGGCGTGCCGCCTTCCTGTCGACGGCGCACACCGCTCGCGACCTCGAGGCCATCGCCGACGCGTACCGCGAGAGCGTGGTCGCGCTGCAGGAGGTGGGCCTCCTACCGCAGGGCGAGCGGCCGACGACCGTGCCCGGCCGGCCGACCGCGGGCGCCGTTGCCCGACCGCTCACGGACGGCCAGCAGGAGATCTGGCTCGCCTCCCAGGTGTCGGACGAGAACAACTGCGCCTACAACCTCTCCAACACGCTCCACCTGCGCGGCGAGTTGGACCTCGACGCCCTTCGCGCGGCCGTGCAACAGCTCGTCGAACGTCACGAGGCGCTGCGCACGACGGTCGACGCAGACGGCCTCCACCAGCGGATCGCGGCAGGGCTCACCGTCGAGACGCCGCTCGTCGACCTCTGTGCCGGGACCGCCGACGCCCGCGTGGAGGCGCTCGAACGGCTCCAGAACGAGGAGGTGCAGACGCCCTTCGACCTGCTCGAGGGGCCGCTCGTCAGACCGACCCTCGTGCGCCTCTCGGGTCGGGAGCACGTGCTCTTCCTCACGGTGCACCACATCATCTGTGACGGCTGGTCGGCGGGGGTGCTGTTCAAGGACCTGAGCGCGCTGTACAACCGCAGGCGCGGTCGCGGGACCAGCGCGCTGGAGCCGCCGATGCCGTTCGGCGAGTACGCCGAATGGCAGGCCGAGCTCCGGACGTCGGACGTCTGGAAGGAGTCGCTGCAGTACTGGCTGGAACGTCTCCAGGACCCTCCGGCCGCGAGCGAGCTCCCTGCGGACCGACCCCGTCCCGCCCGCCGCACCTTCGCGGCTGCGCGCGAGGAGCTACGTCTGCCGACCGAGCTGGTCGAGCAGCTGCGGAGCCGCTCGACCGAACACGGCTGGACGCTCTTCACGACGATGTTGACCGGCTTCCGGCTGCTGCTCGCCCGATTGAGCGGCCACGAGGACGTGCTGCTCGGGGTCTCGGTCGCCGGGCAGACCCAGTTCCCGGGGAGGGATCTCGTCGGTCACTGCATCAACATGGTGCCGCTGCTCATGCAGGTCGCACCGCAGGACAGCTTCGCGGGGCTGGGAAGGCGGACCCAGCTCGACGTCCTCGACGCGGTGCAGCACCAGAACGTGGGCTACGGAGCCCTCGTCAAGGAGCTGCACGTGCGCCGGGACCCTACCCGGCCCGCATTGGTCTCCATCGTGTTCAACATGGACTCGCCGTTTCGAGGGCTCGACCTCGACGGACTGGAGGTCGAGGCAGGATCGAACCCGCGGTGCTACGAGAACTTCGACGCCTTCGTCAATCTCGTGCCCGGCGCCGACGGCCTGACCGTCGAGTGCACGTACAACGTGGCCCTGTACGACGGCCCGACGATCGCGCGGCGTCTGCGGGAGTACGAGGCGCTGTTGACGGAGGTGGCGGCACGGCCGCAGGCGCCTGTCTCGAGCCTGCCCGTCAGCACGGCGGCTGACCGTGCGGTGGTTGCGGGTTGGAATGCGACGGGGGTGGCGTTCCCGTCGGGTGCGACGTTGGTGGGGTTGTTCGAGGCGCAGGTCGCGGCGTCGCCGGAGGCGGTCGCGGTGGTCGACGCCCAGACGGTGTTGACCTATGGGCAGTTCAACAGCCGGGTGAACCGTCTGGCCGGGTGGCTGCGGGGCGTGGGCGTGGGGGCGGGGACGCTGGTGGGGGTGCACCTGCAGCGGGGTGTGGACCTGCTCACCGCGGTGTACGCGGTGGTGAAGGCGGGCGGTGCGTACCTGCCGTTGGAGCCCGAGCTGCCCGCAGAGCGGCTGCGGTTCATGATCGCCGAGGCGGCGCTGCCGGTGGTGCTCACCGAGTACGACCTGCGCGAGCGGTTGACCGGGCTGCTGACCGGCGCGGGGCTCACCGCCCGGGTCGTCGCGGTCGACACCGACTTCGAGACGGTCACCGCGGGGCAACCCGAGACCGACCCCGAGCCCGTCGCCGGCCCTGACGACCTGGCCTACGTGATCTACACCTCGGGCTCCACCGGACGCCCCAAAGGGGTCATGAACACCCACCGGGGGATCTGCAACCGGCTGCTGTGGATGCAGGACCACTTCGCGTTGGACCACACCGACCGGGTCCTGCACAAGACCCCCTCCAGCTTCGACGTCTCCGTGTGGGAGCTGTTCTGGCCGTTGCAGACCGGCGCCCAACTCGTCATCGCCGCCCCCGGCGGCCACCGCGACCCCGGCTACCTGATCCAGACCATCACCCGCCAGCACATCACCACCATCCACTTCGTCCCCTCGATGCTGCGGTTGTTCCTCGACCACGACCGAGCGCACACCGCGACCAGCCTGCGCCGGGTGATCTGCAGCGGCGAGACCCTCACCAGCGATCTGCAACACCGCTTCTTCGACCGTCTGCACTGCCAGCTGCACAACCTGTACGGGCCCACCGAGGCCGCCGTGGACGTCACCGCCTGGCACTGCCAACCAGATGACCACCGCACGATCGTGCCGATCGGCCGGCCGATCGCGAACACCACCATCCACATCCTCGACGACCACGACCACCCCACCCCCATCGGCGTGCCCGGCGAGCTGCACATCGGCGGCGTCCAAGTCGCCCGCGGCTACCTTCACCGCCCCGACCTCACCGCTCAACGCTTCATCCCCGACCCCTTCGACCCCCACCCCCACGCCCGCCTGTACCGCACCGGCGACCTCGCCCGCTGGCTCCCCGACGGCACCCTGCACTACCTCGGACGAACCGACCTCCAAGTCAAACTGCACGGCGTCCGCATCGAGCTCGAAGAGATCGAGACCACCCTCCGCACCCACCCCGCCATCAACGACACCGCCGTCATCCTCACCGACGACCGCGTCGGCGATGAGCGACTTGTGGCCTACGTCGTCCCCGCGGGCGCCGCTGCGCCGGACAGCAGAGAGCTCCGCGCCCACCTCCGGGAGCGGCTGCCCGTCGCCATGGTCCCGTCGACGTTCGTGGTGCTGGAGGCGTTGCCCCTTACCGCCAGCGGCAAGGTCGACCGCAAAGCGCTCCCGGCGGCGGAAGCAGCAGCCGACAGCCGTCGGGAAGCGGACTACATCGCGCCCAGGACCACCGTGGAGCGGGAGATCGCCACGTTGTGGGAGGCGGTCCTCGGGGTCGCCCGGGTCGGCATGTACGACGACTTCTTCGATCTCGGTGGGTATTCCCTGAAGGCGATGCAGGCCATCTCGAGGATCCGCGACACGTACGGCGTCGAGCTGTCGCTCCTCGCACTCTTCGAGGAACCCACCGTCGCGGGGCAGGCGGAGTTCGTGAGCGAGGCCCTGGCCGTCGCGGAGGACGACGAGGCCCTGCTCGAGCTCATCCACGCGATCGAGGCCGAGACGGACGACGCCCGGTGAACGGTGACGTCCGCGACGCGCTCGCGCGCCTGTCGCCGGAGCAACGCGCACAGCTGACCGAGCAGCTGCGGACGCGGCGCAACCAGAGCCCGACCGACGGCATCGCCCACCGTCCCGACCCGCAGCAGTACCCCCTGTCGGAGGCACAGCACCGGCTGTGGCGGCTCCACCGCCTGCGCCCCGACACCCCGATCTACAACCTCCAGGTAGCCAGGGAACTGCGCGGTCCGCTGGATGCCGTCGCCCTGCGCCAGGGTCTCGCACAGGTGGAGCGTCGGCACGCCACGCTGCGCGCCAACTTCGTCGAGCGCGCGGGCGCCGTGCGGCAGGTCGTCGCGGACCCTGGTCGCCTCGTCCTGCAGCAGATCGACGTGTCGGACCAGCCCGACCCCATGCAGGCCGCGCTCCGTGTCGCCCAGCAGGACGCCGAGCGGCCCTTCGACCTGGAGGTCGATCCCCTCTTCCGCGCAACACTGCTGCGGGTCGACAACGCACAGCACATCCTGCTGCTGACACTGCACCACATCGTCGCCGACGGTTGGTCCGTGGGCATCATCGAGGAGGAGCTCAGCGAGACGTACCGCGCGTGTCGTGAGCACCGGCCTGCCGCCCTGCCGGACCTGCCCCTCGAGTACGCCGACATCGCCTACTGGCAGCGCGGACGCGGGTCCGAGGCGCTCCAGGCGGAGGTTGAGTATTGGACGCGGCAGCTGTCCGGGACGGTCGCGCCCCTCGAGCTGCCCGGTGCCGGGACGGCTGCGGGTCCACGGTCGATGGCCGGTGGCCACCACACGTTCCGGATCCCCGCCCCGCTCACGGCAGCCGTGCACGACCGCAGTCGCCGCTCCAGGGTCACGCCGTTCACGCTGCTCATGGCCGCGTTCCAGATCCTGCTGCACCGCTGCTCCGGCCAGGACGACATCGTCGTCTGCACGCCGGTCGCCGGTCGTTCCCGAAGGGAGACCGAGCGGCTGGTCGGCTACTTCAACAACCTGGTGGTGCTGCGCGGCGACCTCCGCGGCGATCCCACCTGCGCGACCGTGCTCGAGAGGCTCCGCCCCGTGGTCGCCGGCGCCTTCGACCACCAGGAGCTCCCCTTCCAGACGGTCGCCGGCCTGCCGCACCTGTCGACAACCCCCCTGACACGCGCGCTCTTCGTCCTCCAGGACACGGGCGTGGGGACCCTCGACCTGCCCGACGTCGCCACCACGCCCCTGACCGTGGCGGCCTCCACGTCCGACTTCGATCTCGGGGTGTTCGTGCGCCCCGACAAGGACGCCCTCAGTGGCGTGATCCGCTACCGGACGCATTCCTTCTCCCCTGACATGCTCCCGGTGCTCGTCGACGACTTTCTGCGCGTCCTGCGCTCGGTGGTCGAGACCCCCGATGCGCGGGCCTCGCAGCTGGCGAGGCCGGCGGTCGCGGACATGGCCGCCACAGGAGAGAAGTCGACGCAGCCGGGCGTCCAGGGCCAGAAGGGCCAACCGCGGTCGGCGCTGGAGTCAGCGCTGCGCGACATCTGGGAACGCCTGTTCCGGGTGCGGCCGATCGGCGTGCACGACGACTTCTTCGAGCTGGGTGGGCACTCGCTGCTCGCTGCCGAGCTCGCCGCAGAGGTCGAGCAGCGGATCACCGGGCAGCCCCTGCCCCTGGCCAGTCTCTTCAGCGCACCGACGATCAGCCAGCTGGCCGAGCTGATCGACAGCGGGGGGTGGTCGTGGGCGTCGCTGGTCCCCATCAAGCCGACGGGCACCCGCCCGCCGCTCTACTTCGTGCACGCCCACGGCGGCAACGTGATCGGGTACCGGGACCTCGCGCGGCACCTGGATGCGGACCAGCCGTTCTACGGTCTGCAGGCCCCCGACATCCGTGCAGCCGACGCCGTCGCGGAACCGCGCAGCCTCCGGGAGATCGCCGCACGCTACGTCGAGGAGGTCCGGTCGCTGCAGGCCACCGGCCCGTACTTCGTTGGGGGATGGTGCCTCGGCGGCGACATCGCGTACGAGATGGCGTGTCAGCTCACCGCGGCGGGGCTCGACGTGCCCCTCGTTCTCCTCGTCGACAACCCCCGTCCGAGCCACGTCGCGACGGGACGGGACGGACGGGTCGCCGCCCGGGTCCGGACTCGGCTGCTGAACCGCGCCGTCATGGAGTGGGACAATCTCAGGGAGCTCCCCGCCGGAGCACGCCCAGCGCACGTCGGGAGCCGCCTCGGGAGCGTCGCGGTGCGCCTGCTGGTGGGCGCGGAGCGGTGGGTCGCGTCCGCGCTTCGCGGCGCCCCCGTGAGCCTGCCGACCTCCCGGACGCTGCGCCGGGAGAGGATCGCTGAGCGGCACGAGAAGGCGTACCAGGAGTACGAGCCATCGGCGTACACCGGGCAGGTCGCGCTGTTCCGCGCGGAACGCCAGCCGCTCGGTCGGGCCCAGGACCCGACACTGGGTTGGTCGCCGTACGTCGCCGGCACCCTCGACGTCCACGACCTGCCCGGGCACCGGATCGGCCTGCTCTCGGAGCCGCGGGTCGCCACCGCTGCCGAGCTCATGGTGCAGGCCATGGATGCAGCAGTCCGTGCCGAGCCACCGGGTTGACGACGAGACTCACATCGGCGAGCCGTCTCGAGGACGGAGAGGTACACGTCTGGTGGACCGGCGAGACCCAGCGCTTCATCGACCTGAATGTGCGGCTGCGCGCCGACGAGCAAGAGCGGGCCGGCCGCTTCCGGGCGGGCGACGACCGCGACCGCTTCGCCGCACGTCGGCGTTTGCTCCGCGCACTCCTCGCCCGCTACCACGGCGGACAGCCCGACGACATCGAACTGCTCGCGACGCCGTTCGGAAAGCTCCATCTCGCGACAGTTCCCGCGACGATCACCTTCAGCATGGCGAGCAGCGGTCCGACGACGGTGTTCGCGTTCACCCGACATCAGCCCATCGGAGTGGACGTCGAGTCCTACGACCGGCGTCTCGACGAGCGGGGCCTCGCGCGCATGGTGTGCACACCCTCGGAACGGGCCGCCCTCGCCGCCTTGGACGAGGGACGTCGGTCGAGAGCCTTCTTCACCTTCTGGACGCACAAGGAGGCGGTGAGCAAGGCCGACGGTCGTGGTCTGTCGCTCGCGCCGACCGAGATCGACGTCGCGTGGACCCTCGACGACCGTGCTGGCACGACAGTCGTCGCAGACGGCTCTTCACCGGGAGCCGTCTGGCACTCCTGCACGTTGGAGCTGGCTGACGAGCTGTCGGCGGCGGTCGCCACCGCGCTCCGACCCCAGCACGTGCTGTGCACAGAGCTGCGTCCAGACGAGCTATTTTGACGGAAGGCGGGTTCGGCACCCCGGCGTGGTGGAGGAAGGTGCCGGTGCCGGCACGCCCGTCCGATCAGCGTCGGTTGCTGCCAACACAGCAAGCGACGTCGTCGATGCTTCCTCAGGCCTCGAGGACGCGCAGAACGCCCATGCAGGGCTCGATCGGGCCAGGATCCGGACCGTCTGGGTCTCCGGCCAGGAGAGCGAGTGGGACGACTCCATCATCCTGACCGTCGTGGTGGAGCCGGGGTACGCCGATGAGGCCAGGTCGGCGATCCGGGATTGGTACGCGGGGCCGCTCTGCGTCCTCGAACGCGACCTGCCGCCGACGAGCGAGCTCCGCGCCGTGCAGGAGGAGGTGATGGGCGGCCCGGGGCGCCCGTCCTGGACGTCGACGCGGCTGAGTTCACCGACGCCGTCACCCTGAACGGCATCGCGCTGCTCTACGTCGTGCAGGCCGCCCTGCCGCTCCTCGGGGACGGCAGCACCGCCGTGGTTCCGGGGTACGCGGCGCTCGGCGCCGCGAAGGCGTTCGGCGAGATGCTGATCCGCTACCTCGCGAAGGAGCTCGCGCCCCGCGGCGTCCGCGCGAACACGGTCTCGGCCGGGCCGCTCGACACCGAGGCCCTGCGCGCGGTCATCCCCAATGCCGACGAGCGGTTGCAGGCTGCGGCGGACGCGAACCCGAGCGGACGCGGGCTGGAGTTCAGCGACGTCGCCGAGACGGTCGGATGGCTCGCGTCACCGGCGGCGAGGATGGTGCAGGGCCAGACCGTCTTCGTCGACGGCGGCCTGTACCTGTAGCCGACGCAGTCGGCGGGAGACTGGACGCAATGCGTGCATGCGACGGCCGTTCCGTCCTCACCGCCGACTGCGGCAGCTGCTTCGCACTCTGCTGTGTGGTGCCGGCGTTCGCGGTCTCGGCCGATTTCGCGTTGGACAAGGAGGCCGGTCAGCCGTGTCCGAACCTCCAAGCGGACTTCGGGTGCGGCATCCACCACGAGCTCCGGGAGGAGGGGTTCGCCGGCTGCGCGGCCTACGACTGCTTCGGCGCCGGTCAGCAGGTCGCACAGGTCACGTTCAACGGACGGGACTGGCGGCAGGCTCCGCAGACGGCGGAGCAGATGTTCGCGGTCTTCCCGGTCATGCGACAGCTCCACGAGATGCTGTGGTACCTGACCGAGGCCCTGGCTCTGGAGCCGGCCCGCGTCCTGCACCCGGAGCTGCGGGCGCTCCGGCAGGAGACGCAGCGGCTCACCCACGAGAACGCTGACGTGCTCGTCGGCTTCGACGTCGTGGCCCGACGGCAACAGGTCGGAGAGGTGCTGCGACGGGTGAGCGAACTCGTCCGGGCCGGGCGCCCTCGCCGGCAGGAGGACCTCGACAGCGCGGACCTCGTCGGTGCGGACCTCGTCGGTGCGAGCCTGCGGGGCGCCGACCTCCGGGGGGTGAGCCTGCGAGGGGCGTACCTCATCGGCGCTGATCTCCGCGGGGCTGATCTGCGATCCGCGGATCTCCTCGGCGCGGATCTGCGAGGCGCTGACCTCGCCGGAGCCGACCTTACCGACAGCATCTTCCTCACCCGCCCGCAGATCGCCGCCGCGCGGGGCGACGAGGCCACGCGCCTCCCGCCTCCGCTGGCCCGCCCGCCGCACTGGTGAGCGTGATACGCCGACCGTCGCGGCCTCCCCGGACAGGAGACCCCGTGCGGCCGGTGACGCGCGCACGGCGCTACCTGGCCAGGGACGCGGGGTGCCGGTGTCCCAGAGGATGGTCTGGGTGTCGATCCGGCCCCGCTCGACGCCGGTGAGGTGGCGGTGGGCGGGACGGTGCTGGGACCAGCGACCGTGCGGCAGGTGCCTCAGCAGGTGGACCTCGTCTTCCAGGACGCAGACGACCAGCTGTTCGTGCCGGCCGGCTGGCGAGGACGTGGCCTTCGGGTCGGTGAACACCTCACGGGGAGGGCGAGGAGGGAAGTTCAGTAACCTGCCCCTCGTGACGGCAGGACCGGTTCAACGGTCGGCGGCCCGCTCCGGTGGCGTCGCGGCTGTCGTCGGTGCCCTCCTCCTGCTCGTCGCGCTGCTCCTGCTTCCCGTGAGCGCCGTCCTTTGCTGCGGACGGATCGCTCACGCGGAGGTCCCGAGCCCTGGCACATCGGCCGTCGCCACGGTCTCCGTACGCCTCGCACCACTCGTCCGAGGCCTCTCGGAGGACGGGACCAGCCTGGTGCGTCGGCCGGCTGCGCAGGAGGCGGTGGCCCTCGCCCGGTCCGAACAGGTGGCACGGCGCGTGCTGCGGCGGGACGACCTCCCGAAGGAGAGCTTCGCCGACCCGGACGAGCTCCAGGCCGCCACGACCGTGACCGCCATCGACGCTCGCACGATCGCCTTCCGGGTCGAAGCGGAGTCCGCAGGCCGGGCCCGCGCCACCGCTCGGGCGCTCGCCGGGGCGTACCTGGCGGAACGCGGCGAGGAATCACTCGAGCTCCTGCGTGCCGCCGGCGTCGTGATCGGGCAGGCGTACCAGGACGCCGAGCTCGAGCTCGACGGAGTCGAGGGGGCACTGGCCCGCGATCCCGGCGCCGAGGGCCGGCGGAGGCTCCGCAAGCGCAGGGATGAGCTGCGTTCGGACCTCGCGCTGCGCCGTCGGCTGTTCATGGCGTTGCGGGAGGAGGCCGACGCCGGTGCGGTCGGCAGGATCCAGGAGGTGGAGGTCGCAGAGTCCGATCCGGCCTCGGTGGCGCCACAGCCGAACGTACCGGCACCGCTCGTCGGGGCGGGCGGGACAGACCCGGCCTTGCGCCCCACGCTCGTCCTCGCCGGGTTGGCTGCCGCGCTGGTCGCGGCGCTCTTCGGTGCTTTCGGGTCGCGGGGGAGCGCCGCCAAGCAACGGCAACGGGCCCGGGTCCCCGGGGCGGGAAGCCGGCCGGCGGTGCTCGTCGTGAGCGCGCTCGCGGTCCTGGTCGGGGTCGGCGTCGCGCTCCGGCCTCTGGCGACGCTCGTCGCGGTGCTCACGCTCGCCGCGGTCACGCTGCTCGCGGTCCGTCCGGAGCGTTCTTCGTCGTAGTCGTGGTGGAGGTCCTGCGCCGGCCCCCGCCGCCGACGACCTGCTCGCCCGAGGGCGGATCTCCGGCGCGGGCTTAGGCGTCGTCGCCCGCCGTCGCCGCGACGTCATGCTGCGGCCAGAGCGGGACGGCTCGTCCACCGGTACATCCAGCTGCCGCCGCCGACGAGCCGCATGTCGTCGTAGGGCCGGAAGGAGCACAGCAGCTCGCCGCCCTCGCCGGGTGCGAGGCCGACGCTGACGTCCTCGCCCGCCGCCTTCGGTGACGTCCCCCACGACTCACCGACGACCTCACGGGTGGGAGAGAAGCCAGGCGGCTGGCGCGCTGCCTGTCGGCACTCGCTGCATTGAGACGTCGCGGTGCCCCCTCATCTCTGACTCGCGTCGGCCGCCGGTGAAGCACCCGCTCGATTCAAGGGCCGAAGCGAACATGCCGAAGTCTCCTGCATCGCCCACCACAGCGGTCAGCCGTCGGGAGGGCGCCAGGCACGACCACAGCACGGCTCCGTCGACGCGGCACGGACACAGCGCTGCGTCCTCTCGACGACGCGAACGCGCCGAAACGGAACCGGGTGTTGTCGGTCATCACCCAAGGAGACAACACGAATGCGTGAGACAACACGAATGCGTCGGCTACGCGTCGCAGGCACGCTCTTGTCCTTTTCCCTGCTCTGCGCTGCAGTCTTCTCCGGCTCACCTGCAGGAGCAGCCGCTGCTGGCTCGGAGGAGGGTCCGGCCAAGAAGCTCAATGCCGAGTTCACCATCAGCAACAGCCCCGGTGACACCGGCCGGGAAGACTTCCCCTCCTCGGGGGACGACCTCTTGGACCCGTTGACGTGGGCTCCGCCCGCTGGGTGGCGTACCTTCCGACTGCACACGCTCACGGAAGGGGCGAACACCCTCGACGTGAACGCTGACTACCGTCTGGTGATCCCGTACGGACACGTCACGCTCAGTCGTGGCATCACCATCAACGGAGGGCGCAACCTCGTCATCGTGCAGCCGGACGGCAAAGGCGACTACCGACTGGGGGGGCGCATCACCCACGCAGGGTCATACAACGTGGACGACCCTGCGCTTGAGCTACGCGCCATCAACTGGGACCTGGTGAATCGCCCGACGGTCGATGGGCGCATCATCCACGTTGAAGGTGTGCTCTTCGACGGACCCGGTTTGAACGATGTCATTAGCGGCGGAGATCCGAAGGCGATCATCCAGATCCAGAACGTCCATGTGGTGGAGACCTTCGGAGCACAGTCACTGGCTCACGCTGACGGCTTCCAACCTTACGGGACCTTCAAGGAATCGCGCATCGATAAGTTCACGATCGGCGCCACCGGCGACCCGACCACCGGCG
>Ga0136610_1000140_pt1 | contig 17310 bp, 21 predicted proteins | sample AntDrymUQ1342206_2_FD_104804 | JGI IMG/M metagenome (GOLD analysis project Ga0136610, IMG submission 104804) | Polar desert sand microbial communities from Dry Valleys, Antarctica - metaG UQ134 (22.06) | ecosystem: Environmental > Terrestrial > Soil > Desert | place: Antarctica: Dry Valley...
TCAAGACCTACGTCGGCGAGTACGACGAGGAGCTCGTCAAGCAGGCGCTCGTGCGCGAGCACGCCCGCGATGGGCAGGCGTTCTTCCTGCACAACCGCGTCGAGTCGATCGACGAGACCGCCGAGCGCCTGCGCGGGCTGTGCCCGGGGATGCGCTTCGTCGTCGCCCACGGCCAGATGGAGGACGTCCAGCTCGAGGAGCGGATGCTGAGCTTCCTGCGCGGCGAGGCCGACGTGCTCGTCTCGACGAGCATCATCGAGTCGGGCATCGACATCCCGCAGGCGAACACGCTGATCGTCGATCGCGCCGACATCTTCGGCCTGTCGCAGCTCTACCAGATCCGCGGCCGCGTCGGCCGCAGCCGCGAGCGGGCATACGCGTACCTGCTCTATCCGAGCGCGGCGGCGCTGACACAGGAGGCCGCGCAGCGCCTCGCCGCGCTCAGCGACTACACCGAGCTCGGGGCCGGGTTCAAGATCGCGATGCGCGACCTCGAGCTGCGCGGCGCGGGCAACCTGCTCGGCGACGAGCAGTCCGGCCACGTCGCGGCGCTCGGCTTCGAGCTCTACATGCAGATGCTCGACGAGGCGGTCGCCGCGGCCGAGCAGGCCGCCGCGGACTGCAAGAGCGAGGGACGAGCTGAGATGGCCGAGCCGGTGCGCATGGACGTCAACGTCGACGCCTACGTGCCCGCCGACTACATCCCCTACGAGCAGGCGAAGATCGACGTGCATCGCCGCATCGCCGGCGCCATCGACGTCGCCGACCTCGAGCTGCTGCGCGACGAGCTCGACGACCGCTTCGGCGAGCTGCCCCGGCCGCTGAGCAACCTCATCGACCTGCAGCGCGCGCGCATCAAGCTCGGCCAGGCGGGCGCGACGAACGTCAGCTTCCGCGGCGGCCGACTCGCCGTGACGCCGATCGAGCTCGACTCGGTGCGCGCGAAGCGCCTGCGGGCGCAGATCCCCGGGGTTCTCTACGAGTCGGGCAAGAGCCAGCTGTCGATGCGCGTGCCCGACGACCCCGAGCAGCGCTTTCCGGCGGTCGTGCGCGCCGCCGACATCCTGCTCGCCATCACGCGCGAGGCCGCGTAGGTCCGGCGGGCGCGGTTGCGGGCGCACCGAAGAATTGCGTATGAAAGGCCGATGAACGAGGCGGCGAGAGCGACGCCTTCGCTAGCATCGAACGCATCGTGAATAGAATCCTTCGTCTGCTCCCGGCGCTTGGCGCCTTTTTTGTGGTCGCGATCGCCCTGGCGGCATGCGGCGACTCCGTTCCCGGCAACGCCGTCGTGCGTGTCGACGACGCATCGATCACCCGCACAGAATTCGATCGCTGGTTCGCCATCGCGGCGTCGAGCAACCCCGGCACCGCGCCCGGCAAGTCCGCCTACGAGCCGCCGAACTACACGGGCTGCATCGCCAACAAGCGCAAGACCGCGCCGAAGCCGGCCAAGGGCCAGCCCGTGACGACGGACGCGCAGTTCAAGATGCAGTGCAAGCAGGAGTACGAGGGCCTGCGCGACCAGGTGCTGCAGTTCCTGATCCTCGAGAAGTGGGTCAGCGGCGAGGCCGAGGACCAGGGCGTGAAGGTCAGCGACAAGACGCGCGAGGCCGACTTCGCCAAGGCCAAGAAGGACGCCTTCCCCAAGGAGGCCGACTTCCAGAAGTTCCTCAAGCAGTCGGGCATGACGATCGACGACGCGCGCTTCCAGGTCGCCTTCAACAGCGTCTACACGCAGCTGCGCGAGAAGGCCGTCGAGGGAGCCGACAAGGTCACCGACAAGGCGGTCAAGGCGTTCTACGCCAAGAACAAGGCACGCTTCGCCCAGCCCGAGACGCGCGATCTGCGCGTCGTGCTGACGAAGACCCGGGACAAGGCCGCGCAGGCGCGCAAGGCGATCGAGGACGGCGACAGCTGGAAGTCCGTCGCCAAGAAGTACTCGATCGACAAGACCTCCAAGGACCAGGCCGGCACGCTGCAGGGCATCTCCAAGGGCTCGCAGTTCGACGCCGTGCTGTTCACGGCTCCGAAGGGCAAGCTGACCGGCCCCGTCAAGGTCCAGCTCGGCTACTACGTCTTCCAGGTGCAGAAGATCGTGCCCGCCAAGCAGCAGACGCTGAAGGAGGCCACGCCGGCGATCAAGCAGGAGCTCGACGCGCAGTACAAGAAGGCCGCCGACGACGACTTCAACGCAGAGCTGCGCAAGAAGTGGAAGGCGAAGACGAACTGCCGCAAGGGCTACGTCATGGATCAGTGCAAGAACGCGCCGAAGCCCAAGACGTCGACCGTGCCGCCCGGCCAGGGGCAGCAGCAGGCCCCGCCGCAGCAGCAGCAGCAGGCGCCGCCGCAGCAGGCCCCGCCGCAGCAGGCTCCGCCCGAGCCGCAGCGCTGAACACGGCGCACCCGCCGCCGCGCAGCCGAACGCCTAGGCTGCGCCCACAGATGTCAACCGCCGCTGAGATCACCGAGGCGCTCGGCCGCCTCGACGAGCTGACGCGCCGGCTGCGGGCGGAGTGCCCGTGGGACCGCGAGCAGGACGAGCGCACGATCGTCCCGCACACCGTCGAGGAGGCCTACGAGCTCGCCGACGCCGCCAACTCGGGCGACGACGCGAAGCTGCTCGACGAGCTCGGCGACGTGCTCTTCCAGGTGCATTTCCTCGCGCTGCTGCTCGAGGAGCGCGGCGCCGGCGACCTCGGCGCCGTCGCCGAGCACTGCCGCCGCAAGCTCATCCGCCGCCATCCGCACGTCTTCGGGGACGTCGAGGCTCGGTCCAGCGGTGAGGTCTTGCGCAACTGGGATCAGATCAAGGCCGGCGAGGCCGGCCGCGAACAGGGCATCTTCGGCGAGGTGCCCGAGAACCTGCCGGCGCTGCTGTACGCCCGCAAGCTCCAGCGGCGCGCCGCGACGGCCGGCCTGCTGGAGCGCGCGCCCGACAGCGCCTCGCTGCGCTCGAGCTCCGTCACCGAGCGCGACGGCGCGTTCCACGACGTCGGCGAGCGGCTCTTCGCCGCCGTCGACGAGGCGCGCCGCCTGCGAGTCGATCCCGAGCTTGCCCTGCGCGCTGCGTCCCACCGCTTCCGCGACCGCATGCGACCCGCAGGCGACCGCCCCGAATCCCAAGGAGAAACATGAGCCAGATCGATCGTGTCCATGCTCGCCAGATCCTCGACAGCCGCGGCAACCCGACCGTCGAGGTCGAGCTGCGGCTGCGCTCCGGGGCGAGGGGCCGCGCGGCGGTGCCATCGGGTGCGTCGACCGGCGAGTTCGAGGCAACCGAGCTGCGCGACGGCGGCGCCGCCTGGGGCGGCAAGGGCGTCACGCAGGCCGTCGAGAACGTCAACTCCGTGATCGCCGAGGCGATCACGGGCCTCGACGCGCTCGACCAGAGCGCGCTCGACGCTGCGCTGATCGAGCTCGACGGCACGCCGAACAAGTCGCGCCTGGGAGCCAACGCGATCCTTGGCGCTTCGCTCGCCGCCGCGCACGCCGCCGCCGCCCACGAGGGGCAGCCGCTGTGGCGCCACCTCGGCGGCGCGTCGGCGCAGATCCTGCCGGTGCCGATGATGAACGTCCTCAACGGCGGCGCGCATGCCGACAACAAGGTCGACTTCCAGGAGTTCATGGTCGTGCCGGCCGGGGCGCAGAGCTTCAAGGAGTGCCTGCGGATGGGCACCGAGGTCTTCCATGCGCTGAAGAAGACGCTGCACGACGCCGGCCTGGGCACGGCGGGCGGCGACGAGGGCGGATTCGCACCCGACCTGGGATCCAACGAGGAGGCCCTGCAGATGCTCGTACGGGGCATCGAGTCCGCCGGCTACGTGCCCGGCGAGGACGTCTTCATCGCGCTGGATCCCGCGACCAGCGAGATCTACGACGGCGGCGCCTACGTGCTCGAGCACGAGGACCGCAGCCTCGACGCCCAGCAGATGGCCGACTACTGGTCGGACCTCTGCGCGCGCTATCCGATCGTCTCGATCGAGGACGGCATGGACGAGGAGGACTGGGACGGCTGGAAGGTCCTCACGGAGGCCGTCGGCGAGCGCGTGCAGCTCGTCGGCGACGACCTCTTCGTGACGAACACCACCCGCCTGCAGCGTGGCATCGACACCGGCGTCGCCAACTCGATCCTCGTGAAGGTCAACCAGATCGGCACGCTGACCGAGACCCTCGACGCGATCGCCACGGCTCGTGCAGCGGGCTACACCGCGGTCATGTCGCACCGCTCGGGCGAGACCGAGGACACGACGATCGCTGACCTCGCGGTCGCGACGGGCTGCGGGCAGATCAAGACCGGCGCGCCGTCGCGATCGGACCGCGTCGCGAAGTACAACCAGCTGCTGCGCATCGAAGAGGCGCTCGGCGCCGACGCGCGCTTCCTCGGACGCGAGGTCCTGCGCTCGTAGTGGGCGCTGGGATCGTCGCGTGCACGTGCAGGAGCGGACCGTCGCGGGGCGAACGGTCCTCCGATGACCGCACGCGTGCGCTGGGACAGGATCGGACGCTTCGCCCTGCTGCTCGTCGGGGTGCTCGTGGTGTGCCTGTACGTCAACCCGCTGCGCACGTACGTCGCGACGTTGCAGGAGGCGAAGGCAAAGCGCGCCGAGGTCGCCACGCTGCAGCGCGAGCACAGCGCGCTCGTCAGCCGTCAGCGCGCGCTGCGCCGGCCCGGCAGCATCGAGCTCGAGGCGCGCCGGCTGGGCATGGTGCGCCGCAACGAGCGCGCATTCGTCGTCAAGGGCCTGCCCCGCGGCGAGTAGCCCCGGGGCGGGTGGCTGCACAGCGAGGCGGGGTACCCTCGCCGGCGTGGCGACGACCTTCGAGACAGCGCTGGTGCAATGGCGCGAGGGCGAGCGCCGGATGGCAGGCGCGCCACCCGAGCAGCGGCCTGCGCTGGAGGCCGCGGCGAGCGCGATCGAGGCCGAGCTGCGACGGCGCCTGGGCGGCTCCTTCACGACCGACGAGCTCGCCGAGCTCTACGACCGCGGCACGGACTGGTGCACCGATCTCGCCGCCGCCGTGGCTCCCGAGGCGCCGTGGGCATGGGACGCGCGGACGGTCGCCGACGGCGCGTTCCTGCGCTATCTGCGTGACGCGCGCGATTTCGCCGGCGGCCGGCGCACGGAGCCGTAACTCCGCAGGGACCTCAGTCCTCGGTGGCTTCCGCGCCGCTGCGGCGGATGACGATCTGGTCCTCCTCGACGGTCACCTCGACGGGCCGATGACCCGCCCAGTGCTCGGCGTAGATCGGGTTGTCGGCGACGGCGGGGTCGAGCCACAGCCCGTAGCCATCCTCGCCGTGATCGAAGGTGCCCTCGAGCGTGCCGGCGCCCGCGCGCGCTCCGGCTCGGCCACGGCCGCCACGGCGCCCGCGACGGCGCGGCGTGGCGCGGGCGGGAGCGTCCTCGTCCTCGACGTCCTCGCCGGCTGCGACGCGGCGCGCGGTCTCCTCCTCCTTGAGCCGGTCCTCCTCGGCCTGCAGGCGGTCCTCCTCGGCCTTGCGGGCCTCGGCCGCCTCGAGCTCGGCAGCGACGTGCGCGTCGTCCTCGGCGCGCAGGTCGATCTCGTCGTCGAAGTCGCCGCCCGCCGCGTCGCCGTTCTCGGCTTCGGCGGGGGCCAGCTCGTTGTCCTTCTTGAAGGTCTCGATCTGCTGGACGGTCGCCTCGAGCTGATGGGCGATCCAGGCGTCGGTGCGCCCTTGGCGGACCCAGCCGCGGATCTGGTTGAGATGTGGGCGCAAGGAACGTCGTGCCATGCGCGCGAGACCTTACAAGAAGCGGCCCGCAGAGCACCGGGCACGGTGATCCTGAGGCTGCGCTCGTGACGTTGGTTGCCTTTGCACCGGGAACATGATTGAGTGGCCTCCGGCGACGAGGAAGGTGGCCCTTTCATGCTGGTCCTGACACGCAAGTCCAATCAAAGCATCATGATCGGCGACGAGATCGAGATCACGGTCCTGTCGATCATGGGCGAGAAGGTCCGCATCGGCATCCAGGCGCCCCGGGACATCCCCGTCTTCCGCAAGGAGGTCTACCTCGAGATCCAGGCGGAGCGCGAGCAGTCCGCCGACAAGGTCGAAGCCGCGCTGGGCGAGCTCAGCACGTAGCAGCTCAGGGCCCCGCGGCCCGCAGGCTCAGCCCATCACGACGTAGAGCGTCTGGAACATCGCGATGGTCACGACGACCGCGGTCGCGATGAGCATCAGCACGAGCACGACGAAGCGCGCAGTCCCGTGCTTGTGGGTGCGCTCGATCTTGCGCTGCTGAGAGCGCATGACCGCCTTGCGGCGCAGCGACTCGCGACGAACCCGGTCCTCGTGGGCCTCCTCTGCAAATGCGCGTTCGAACTCGTCCAGGGACTGTCTCATGCGGGTTGCCATGCGTTACGGAGCCTAGCCCACTTCGACTGCCGCAGGGCACGCGCGATGCGACCACAGGCCGCGTCCCGCGGTGCGCGCAACGCGCGCCTGCCGGCGAAGCAGCTGCGCATGGCGCACGTTGGGCGCGATCTGCAGAGCTCGCGCGTAGCCGCCCGCGACCAGCAGCTCGTTGACGAAGCGTCCGTCGGCCAGCCAGAGGTAGACCAGCGCCCGCCCGTAGCTATCGCGCGCCTGCGCGCCGAGCGCGTAGCGGACAGGCTGCCGTGCGAGCAGGCGCTTGGTGAACGCCGACGCCTGCTCGCCGAAGCACTCCCGGCGCCCGTGGACCTCCGGCGTGTCGACGCCGATGAGCCGGCTGCGGCCGAGCGCCGCGAGGATCACGGTGTCGCCGTCGACGACCCGCGCGACCGCGTCCTCGCGCGCCGGACCGCTTGCCCGCCGCTGTTGGCCTCCGCCGCCGCCGAGCCCGGCGCCGGCGACCAGCGCCAGGGCGAGCAGCATGACGATGAGCGGGCGCCCGGAGATCGCCGCAGGCTATGGCGGTGCGGGGCCCAGGACCCGCTGCGCGGTGACGTTCGGCACGCATCCGCGCGGGTTTCGACGCGTTCGGCGTCCGCGATGCGACGGGTCGAGCGGGGCGGGTACCCTCCCGCCCGATGCGCGAGAACTTCAGCGGGCGCTGCACGGTCGGCGTCGAGGAGGAGCTGATGATCGTCGACGCGACGAGCTACTCGCTCGTCAACGCGATCGAGCTGCTGCTCGAGGATGCCGGCGCGACCAACGTCGAGCGCGAGGACGGCGACATCAAGCCCGAGCTCATGGAGTCGGTGCTGGAGATCGCGACGAAGCCGTGCGAGACGGTCGGCGCCGCCGCTGCGCAGCTGCGCTCGCTGCGCCGCCAAGTGCACGAGACGGCAGCGCACCGCGGCCTCACGATCGGCTCGGCGGGCACCCACCCGTTCGCGATGTGGGAGGACCAGCGGATCGTCGCGCGCCCACGCTATCGCGACCTGATCTCGGCCTTGCGCTTCGTCGCCCGCCAGGAGCTGATCTTCGGCATGCACGTGCACATCGGCATCGACGATGCGGACAAGGCGATCCACGTCGCCAACGGGATGCGCGTGCACGTGCCGGTGCTGCTCGCGCTCAGCGCGAACTCGCCGTTCTGGCGCGGAGATCAGACCGGGCTGCTGTCGACGCGCACGCCGATCTTTCGTCAGTTTCCGCGCGTCGGCATGCCACCCGCCTATGCGGACTGGGAGGACTGGGAGCGCCAGGTCGCGTTCATGGTCGACAGCGGCGTGATGGAGGACTACACCTACCTCTGGTACGACGTGCGCCCGCACCCCAACTTCGGCACGGTCGAGATCCGCTGCTGCGACTCCCAGACGCGCGTCGAGCACACGATCGCGCTGACGGCTCTGATCCAGGTGATGGTCAAGGAGCTCGCCGAGCACTACGATGCGGGCTCGCAGCTCGCGGAATACCCCTGGCAGATGCTCGACGAGAACAAGTGGCTGGCGGCACGCCACGGCCTCCAGGGCGAGATCGTCGATCTGCCCTCCAGCGAGCGGGTCGGCACGAAGGCGCTCACGCGGCGGCTGCTCGAGCGGCTGGCGCCGCATGCGCAGGATCTCGGCTCGCAGGACGAGCTCGACGGCATCCGCGACCTGCTCGAGCGCGGCAACGGCGCCTCGCGTCAGATCGTCGTGTACGAGGCCAACCGCGACCTCAACGAGGTCATGGCCGAGATCGTCGCCGCGACCGCGGCCTGACGCCTTCTGCGCGGCGTGCATCGGCCGCTCTCGTAGAATCGACGCATGTCCCACCCCGACCTCTTCGTCGTGTGCAAGAACTGCCAGGCCGAGGTCAGCCCCTACATCACCGAATGCCCCTATTGCGGCGTGCGCCTGCGCAAGCGCGCACCGAAGATCGAGCGGCCCGACGCGGCGCCGCCCAAGCCGCAGAAGCGCTCCGCGCGGCCCGGCGCGCGCTCGCTGCCCAGGCCCCGGCCCGCCGCCGCTGCACCGCGTCTCGGTCGCCTGCGCGGCAGCGAGATCCCCGGCATCCGCGGCGATCGGCTCGGCAAGCCATGGGCGACGATCGCGCTCGTCGCGCTGTCGTTCGGCGTCTGGCTCGCGCTCGCCTTCTACACGATCCCCGAGTTCGCCCTGCGTGCGGTCGGCGGCGACCCCTGGCGCTACGTGACCGCGGCGCTGGTCAACGGCAACACGGCCGCGCAGTACGCGGCCGTCGTCGGCCTCGGCATCTTCGGCTGGCAGATCGAGCGCCGTCACGGGCCGCTCGCCGTACTCGCGCTGTTCGCGCTGTGCGGCCCCGGTGCGCTGGCGATCGCGGTCGCGATCGATCCGGGCACCTTCGTCTACGGCACCCATGGCGCGGCGCTGGGAATGCTGTGCGCGTGGCTCGTGCCCGTGCTGCTCGAGCGCCGGCGGCGCGACGGCGGCGACGACGGCGCCGATCTGCTCGGCGTGCTCGTGATCGCCGTCGTGCTGTTGCTCGTGCCCGTGCTGTCGCAGGGCAGCTCGATCGCGGGGCTCGTCGGCGCCGGCCTCGGGGCGCTCGCCGGCCTCGCGCTCGCCGGCTTGAGATCGGCGCCCGGCCGATGACGGCGCAGACCTACTCCGCCGATGAGGTCGACGCCGCCGTCGAGGCGCTGTCGGACCCCGACCGCTTCGGCCACGCTCAGGCGATCGTCACCCACGCCGCGCCCGGGCTGCAGCGCGTGCTCGGCGCCGCGCTCGAGGCCGGTGGCTGGTTCGGGGAGGCGCACGAGACACAGCTCGCCCAGGTCTCGGGCATCGACGACCCGACCGAGCGTGCGCGGGCGATCCACGCGCTCGTGGCGGAGGAGACGCGCCTGGCGATGCTCGTCGGCGTGTCGGTCGGCTTCGAGCTCGCCCGTGAGCTCTCGACCCGCCGTGACGGCAACGACGAAAGGACCACCTGATGACCCATGCGATCGTGCTCGTGGAAGCGGAGCGCGACGTGATGTCGACGCTCGGCGGCGCGCTGGCCGAGGTCGACGGCGTGCGCGAGGCCTACTCGGTGACCGGCGAGTGGGACTTCGTCTGCATCGTGCGCGTCACCCGCCACGAGGATCTCGCGAGCGTCGTCACCGGGCAGATCTCGACGATGCACGGCGTCGCGCGCACCCACACGATGGTGGCCTTCGAGGCGTTCTCGCGCCACGACCTGGAGACGATGTTCTCCATCGGCGAGTAACGTCGACCGGACGGCCAAACACCACGTCAGTCGTCCTGCCGGCCGCGGCTGAACCAGACCGAGCGGTCCTGCCAGTCGTGGGCCATGAGGGCCACGCCGACTGCTCCCGCGAACGTCAGCAGCGCGCCCGTCGCACCGTGATGACAGCGCTGGCCGCAGATCCACAGACGACGGCGAACGCTGTCGTAGTGAATCGGCTTGCGCAGTTGAGGATGAGTCGTCGTGGCCATGAGCATCACTGATCCATACATCGGCAAACGCCCGCAGGAGCACGAGGTTGCGGCCGGCGACCGGCTCTTCGTCCAGCCGCGGCGCCTGCCGTGCGCGGCATGCGACCGGCGCGGGCGGGCGGCCGTCAGAATGGCCCGATGACCGTGGTCCAAGCCCGATACGGCCCCACGCTGGCCCAGCTCGTGGGCCGTTTGCCGCGTGCTGCGCGCGTCGCGCTGATCGGGCTGCTGGCGCTGCTGATCGCTGCGGCGGCCCTGCTCGCCCTGCGCTCGCGTCCGACGGAGCGCCAGGCGATCGTGCGCGGCCCGGTGACGTTCAACCTCATCCACGCGCCAACGCTGCAGCGCGTGACGGTACCGGGCACCCTGCTGGCGCTGCGTCGCGATCGCGGCAGCCTGTTCCTGGACTCCTACGTCGTGCGCAGGCTCGCTCTGGCGCCCTATCGCGGGGCCGTCGGCGGAACGATGCCGGTCTACGCGAGCGCGTACCTCGAGCGCCTGCGCCGGCGCTACGGGGACTACGATCTCGTGCTCGAGGGGCGCACGCGCATCAACAACGGCGTCGGCTACCAGGTCGTGCTGCGCGCCAGGCGCGGCGCGCGCACGCTCTACGTCCGCCATCTGCTGCTCGTCCCCGAGGAGCCCGAGGGGGCGCGCGACGGCGTCGTGCTCGAGCTCGAGTCGACGCCGGCCGCGGGCACGCCGAACGCGATCGGCACCGGCAACGCGGGCCCGCTGAAGACGGCGATGCGATCGTTTCGCTTCGGGACCTCGCGCGAGGGCGGCACGCAGTGATCGAGTACGCGGACTTCGAGAAGGTCGACATGCGCGTCGGCCGGATCGTCGCCGTCGAGGACTTTCCCGAGGCGCGGCGACGGGCATGGAAGCTGCGCATCGACTTCGGGCCCGAGATCGGCGAGCGGCGCTCGTCGGCGCAGATCACCAACTATCCGCGCGAGCAGCTCGAGGGGCGCCTGGTCGTCGCGGTGGTGAACTTCCCGCCGCGCCAGATCGGACCGGTGCGCTCGGAGGTGCTCGTGCTCGGGGCGGTCGCCGACGGCCATCCCGTGCTGCTGCTGGAGCCCGACGCGGGCTCGCAGCCCGGCGATCGGATCGCCTGACCGCCGGCCGCCGGCGGCAGCGTGCTCAGCGCTTTGCGGCGCCGGCGCCGGCGCGAGCGCCGCGCCGCAGCGTGTCCACCTTGGCCTGCCTGCCGCGGTCGCGCCTCATGCGCTGTCCGCGCCGGCGGTCCGGCACGGCGCTCGCGCCTCCCGTGTCTGCGACCGGCCTGGTCGTGTCGGGCTCGGCGGTCGCAGGTGTCGCCGTCGCTGCCGCGGGCGGGGCGACCGTGCCGGGCGGCGGGGTCGTGTCGGGCGCCACCGCCACGACCGGCGGCGTCGTCGCCGGCTCGAGCGGAGCAGCCACGCCGCCGGTCTGCGCCGGTGGCCCGGGTGCGGCGCTGAGCGTCGTGCTGTCGCTCTCCTCCTGTACCGGAGCCAGCGCCGGATCGGTCGTCGCCGCCGGGGGCCCGGTGACGGCCGCCGGGTCCGCGGCCGGGACCGCCGGCGCGACGACGGGCGCAGGCGCCTGCAGCGCAGGCGCCTCCTGCGGCTTCGGCTTGACGGGCTTGCCCTCGGTCGCCGCGGCGGTGCTGCCGGCCGCCCGCGCCGGCTCGGGCCTCGGGGCGCTCGTCGGCTGCTGCGCGGATGCCACGACCTCGGGCTCGACCGCAGCCGGTGCCGGCCGCGGCGATGCGGAGGCGACGGCGCGCTGGGGCGCCTTCGTCTGGACGTGCTTGACCTCGACGGCCCCCGCCGTGACGATCGCCGCGGCGGCGAGGCCGGCGGCGGTCTTCGTGGCGATCGTGCTGATGCCCGCGGTCATGGCGCTCGCGCCGCCGGTGGCGGCGACGCTCGCGGCCGCGGCGCCGGCGGCGCTGCCGGCGCCGGCCGAGGCGGTCATGCCGAAGTGCGCCAGCAGGGCCTTCTTGAACAGCAGCAGCGGCGCGACGGGGAAGACGGCGGCGAGGGCCTTGTTCGTGCTGCGCAGCTGGACCTTGAACCCCTGGCAGCGCTCGCACGAGCGGACGTGGCGCCGCGCCGGCGCGGTCGAGCGCCGCAGGCCCTCGGCGACCTCGCCGAGCTCCTCGCGGACGTCCTCGCAGGTGAGTTGGCGCGCCTCGGCGGCCTCGGCCAGCGAGACGCGTGCGCGCACGAGCAGCGACTTGACCGACGGAATCGTCGTCTCCATCGCCTCGGCGATCTGCTCGTAGGAGAGCGCGTCGATCTCGCGCAGCAGCAGGGCAGTCTTCTGGGTCTCGGGCAGCTCCTGCACGTCGGCGACGAGCAGCCGGAACTCCTCGCGCTTGTGCGCCTTGTCGGCGGTCGAGGCCCCGCCCTCGGAGAGGTGGATGTCCATCGAGTCGACGCCGATCGCCTGGACGCGGCGCAGATGGTTCAGCGAGCGGTTGCGCGCGATCCGATACAGCCACGGGCGCACGTTGATCGCGCGGTCGTCGGCGAGGATCGCCCGAAACGACGCTGCGAAGACCTCCTGGAGTACGTCCTCGGCGTCCTCGCGCGAGCCGAGCATGTGACGACAGAAGGCCAGCAGCCGGGACTGGTAGCGGGCGACAAGCGCCTCGAACGCGCCGTGGTTGCCGCGCCGCACCATCGCGATCAGCCGCTCGTCGGATTGCAGGCGAAGCAGCGGGGTCGGACCCCGCATGCCGACCTGGGACGGATGCTTGAGAGCTGAGGCTTCCATGGTTGCCATACGGCGCACCTGGCGCCGTCGGTGTACGAACCCCGAAACGATCGCGAAGTTCCGAGGTTGCGCTGCGGTTCAGGCTAGCGAGCTCCGGCGGCGGGTCGGTGCCCGGGGCGGGATTCGAACCCGCAAGCTCTTGCGAGCCAGCGGCTTTTAAGGCCGCCTGCCTGTGCCGATTGGGCCACCCGGGCGCGCGTCTCATCCTACGGCGCGCGCCGGGCGGCGCCCCGGTCTAGCGCCTTACGTTGCGCAGCCCGCGCTTGAAGGCCGCGTAGGCCGGTCGCGGGGTGCCGTTGCGCTCGACGAGGCCGGCGTCGAAGCCGTTGCAGTCGGCGCCGTACCAGTTGTAGCTGTACAGGCGCTCGACGTCCTTGTCGTAGGTCTTCAGCAGGTCGAACATGAACTTCGTCCGGTTCGCCGCGCGGGACCGGTTGCACCTCAGGCTGCGGCCGAAGTTCACGACGCCGCCGGTCTCCGTGTACCAGAACTTCGCGACCCTGTTCTTCTTGCGAATCGCCTTGATGATGCGCGCGGTGCCCGGGTAGCGGTCGCTCGCCTTCTTCTCGGTGATGCGGCGGTTGACCTGCGAGTAGTTGTGGATGCCGACGACCTTCGCCGAGCGACCCGCCGAGCCGGCTGCGGCGAACCACTTCTTGATGTAGCTCTCGACGCCCTTCTGGTCGAGGACGTCGAGCGCGACGATCCTGCAGCCCGAGCACAGGCCGCGGAAGGCCTTGAAGAACTGGGCGGCGCGCTTGGGGCTGCGGAAGGTCGGCTGCGTGTCGTGGTTGACCTCGTTCCAGACGCCCCACTCCCTGACGCCCATGGGCCGGTAGCGTTCGATCAGCGCCTGCGCGGCGGCGGTGTACAGCGCGAGGCTGGGCAGCTTCGCCTGACGGGCGGTGAGGTTGTTCGACGACAGGTGCATGAGCACCCGGACGCCGGCGGCGTTGGCCGCAGCGACGAAGTCGTCCGCCTTCTTGAGCTCGTCGGGCTTCGTGACGGCGTCCCAGTGGATGAAGTAGCGGGTCTTCTTCAGCCCCAGCGCCCGGTAGTTGGGATCGGCGAACATGCGCGCGCTCTGGTCGCCGATGCCGACGGCGACGTTGACCTTCGCGGCCGGAGCGGTCGCGGGCAGGGCGAGCAGGGCGAGCAGGGCGAGCAGCGGTGACAGGCGGCGAAGCACAGCGAGGATTCCTTTCGGCGGGGTCGGGCTGTTCGGGAGAACATCGGCAGCCCGAAGTGCGGACTGAAGCCTAGGCCACCTGTGCGCCGCGCGAGCGGCGTGCGCCCTACGCCACCTGTGCGGCGGGCGGCGTCAGTGCGCTGACGCCGTCGAGCAGGATGGTGGCGAGGTGGGTGTCGCCTTGGATCTGTAGGCCGGTGCGGTCGTTGTGGGGTCCGAGTGCTTCGATCCAGTCGCGTTGTGCGCCTTGCACGTGGACGTCCGAGTGCTCGTTGTGGCATTCGCGGATCGTGACGTGTTGCTGGGCGATGGTGAGGGCGTAGCACTTGGTGGTGCTGTCGTGGTGCACGGTGAATTGGGCGGTGGCGTTCAGGGAGGCTGGTGCGTCGACGATGCCCGGTGCGATGCGCAGGATCGCGCCGATGTCGATGGCTTCTGATTCGCGTGGTGCGCTCCAGGCCCAGTCATAGCCCCAGCGTGCGAGGGCGCCGATGACGGGCAGCAGGTCTTCTGAGCGTTTGGTCAGTTCGTAGTCGACGCGTGGCGGGACTTCGCGGTAGCGCTGGCGTGTGAGCAGCCCGGCGGCGACCATGCGGGTCAGGCGTGAGCGCAGTTGCTCGGTGGAGATGCCCGGCAGCACGCGCTGCAGTTCGACGAAGCGTCGAGGCCCGGCGGACAGGTCGCGCACGATCAGCAGCGTCCATTTGTCGCCGACGATGTCCAGCGCGCGCGCGTCCGGAGCCCACTGGTGGTAGGGATGGCGCTTGGGAGAAGGAATCGTGGCCAAGTGTGCTCCGGACCGTGTGCGGGCACGCCGCGCGATGATCGCCGGCGTTCCAGGATAGGCGACCAGCGGATGGCGCGGTGCGCCGCTTGCGGGCGGATGCAGTCCGAATCCACGACCCCGGCACGGAACGTTCGCGCCAGTTTCCGGGTCGGTGCTCGTTACGGCGCGACATGAAGGTTGTGACGTCCCTCCACCGCCATCGGAGGACGGCTGGCTACAGGCGGCAGGCGGCCCGGCATGTGGCCGCGCGTCCCGCCTTCTACTTCGACCTCGCGTCGCCGCACACGTACCTCGCGGCCGAGCGGGCGGAGCAGATGTTCGCGGGCCTGGCATGGCTTCCGGCCTCCTCCGACGCGCTGCAGTGCGACGTGTCCCTGGCGGAGGACGAACGCGCGGCGGTGGCCGGGCGCGCCGCGATGCTGAGCCTGCCGCTCGTGTGGCCGGTGCACCCGCCCTTGCGCGTGCTCGGCGCGATGCGGGTCGCGTCGCTGGCCGCCGAGCGTGGCATCTGCGCGCAGTTCGTGCTGGCGGCCAGCAGGCTGATGTACTGCGGCGGCTATGACATCGACGACCCGGAGATCCTCTCCGAGGCGGCCGCTGCCGCCGGCATCGGCTTCGGCGACATGCTGCGCGCCGCGGGCGACGTCAGCCGCGATGGTCCGATCGAGGCTGCGGGCCGTAGGCTGCTGCAAGCGGGCGCCGACCGGCTCCCGGCGTTGCGCGTGGGAGGGGCGGTGTTCGGCGGCGAGAACCGGATGTCGGAGGCCTTCCTGGCACTGGGCAGATCCTGATCCTCCGAGCCCAGGCGAGCTCGTCCGCAGGCCGGCGCTCGTCAACGTGCTGACCGATCCGGCCGTGGCCTACCCGCGGCGCTCGAACCTCGCCTGAGGTCGTACCGGCTGCGAAAAGGCGGAAGCCGCCCCCAGGGGAAAGGGCGGCTTCCTGATGCTGGCCCCGACAGGACGGGCAGGGGTACGTACCGACTGGGCCGTTATGTGTGGGTCGGGCGGTGGGAGGCGCCGATCTAACGGCTGGCCCAACCCTATGGCCGGCGTTTGCGGTTCCCCTCGCAGAGCTTGGGTCCCCGGCACCGGCACCAGCTGTATCGGACGGCCGCCGGGAAAGCTTGAGTCGGACGTTCGTCCAGCTTGGGGCTTGCGGTTCGCTACGCGGCGTCCGAGCGCGACGGCGCCGCCAGCGCGAGGGCGGCGCCGCGCAGGATGTCGTGCTCGGAGACCTCGACGCGGTCCAGGCCGAACGCGCGCATCACCTCGATGAGCATCGCGATGCCGGCGACGATCGTGGGGGCGCGGTCGGGGTGCAGGCCCGTGACCTCGCGCCGCTGGTCGTTCGTCAACCCGGCGAGGCGTGCGAGCAGCAGTGCGCACGTCTGCAACTCGAGCGAGTGACCGTGGACGCGGGCCGGGTCGTAGGGCTCAAGCTCAAGCTCGATCGCCGCGCACTGGGTCGCCGTGCCGGCGACGGCGATCGCCGTCTGAACGCGCTCGCGCAGATGCTCCGGGATCGCGCCGGCGATGATCGCCCGGACCTCGTCGGCCAGGCGGCGCAGCCCGTCCGGTGGCGGCGGGTCGTCGTGCAGGTGGCGCTCGGTCTGGCGCACGACGCCGGCCTGCGTGGAGACGTGGAAGGCGACCATTGCGTCGTGGCCGACGACGAACTCGGTCGAGCCTCCGCCGATGTCGACGACGACGACCTCGCCGCCGCCGTGCGGGCGTTCGCTCGTCGCACCGGCGAACGTCAGCGCGGCCTCTTCGTCGCCGTCGATCGTGCGGGCGTCGAGGTTGAAGCGCTCGCGCACGCGCTCGGTGAACGCGGCGCCGTTGGAGGCGTCGCGGACTGCGCTCGTCAGGACTGCCGTGCTTGCGGTGACGCCGTCGCGCTCGATCGCCGCGCGGTAGCGCTCGAGCACGTCGAAGACGCGCTGCATCGGCTTGTCGCCCAGGCACCCCGTGGCGTCGACGCCCTCGCCCAGGCGCGTGACGATCGACTCGCGGCGGCGCTCGCGCACCCGGCCGCCGGCACCGACGTCGGCGATCAGCAGGCGAGTGGAGTTCGTTCCGATGTCGACGACGGCGACGCGCATGTGCTGCGAGGGTAGCCGCGCGCCTGTTCGTTGACCGGTTCCGGGGGCTGTTGCTAAGCTGTGACGTCCACGCCGCGGGGTGGAGCAGTCTGGTAGCTCGTCGGGCTCATAACCCGAAGGTCGCGGGTTCGAATCCCGCCCCCGCTATACGGAAACCCCCTCTCGCCAGGGGGTTTTCGTTCTTAACGGGTCGGTTCATTCGCGGCCCATGGTTCCAATAGGGTTCCAATTTGGTGGGGGTGGTCGCGCCGCGTTCGGGCGCGACATAGTTGTCCGATGGGCAAGCGCTCCTATGGGGCGGGCGGGGCGTCGGCCACCCCGCCGGGGGGCGAGTAGCTTCAGCAGCCGCACCGCACAGCGAACGATCACCGCACCACGGGATCTGCGGTCTTCCACTCCTTCCAGACCAGGGCCTGCGTGCAGCACCGAGTCGAAAGATCTCTCTACGCAGCGGAGTGAGCCCACGCTGCTGATGCGTTAGCATCTGATGCGTGCGCACCACGATCAGGCTCGACGACGACGTCCTGCTCGCAGTGCGGGAGCGGGCTCGGCGCGAGAAGCGCACGGCCGGGCAGGTGCTGTCCGATCTCGCCCGTCAGGCCCTCA
>Ga0136610_1000141_pt1 | contig 17236 bp, 14 predicted proteins | sample AntDrymUQ1342206_2_FD_104804 | JGI IMG/M metagenome (GOLD analysis project Ga0136610, IMG submission 104804) | Polar desert sand microbial communities from Dry Valleys, Antarctica - metaG UQ134 (22.06) | ecosystem: Environmental > Terrestrial > Soil > Desert | place: Antarctica: Dry Valley...
CTCGCGGCCTCGCGCGCGCAGTGCAGGCGCCGGGCATCGACGTCACGGCTCGTGCAGCCCAGCAAGCGGGCCAGCTCACCCGCGTGCGGCGTCAGCACGGTCGCCGCGCCGCGCCGCGCAAGCGCGTCGAGCACGCCCGCATGGGCGTTGAGGCCGTCGGCGTCGAGCAGTAGCGTCGCCGGCGCACGCGCCGCGACCTCGCGCGCGAACGCGAACGCGCCTTCGCTGCGCCCGATGCCCGGACCCAGCACGAGCGTGCCCGCCGCGCTCGCGGCCTCGACCGCCTCGCCGGCGCCCGCGAGCGTCAGCGACCCGTCCTCGTCGGGCAGCGCCCCCGTCATGACCTCCAGCAGGCGCAGCTCGTAGATCGCCTCCAGCGAGCCGGGCACGAGCGCCGTGACGTAGCCGGCGCCGGCGCGCATCGCGGCCTCGCAGGCGAGGCAGACGGCGCCCGTGAGCCCGCGCGAGCCACCGGCGACGACGACGCGGCCGGAGCTGAACTTCGTGCTCGGGGCGCTGCGGCCCGGGACGAGCGCGTGCACGCGCCGCGTGATCAGCCCGACGTCCGCGTCGGCCGGTGCGCCCGCCGGGATCCCGATGTCGATCGTGTGCAGCTCGCCGGTGAGCTGCTTGCCGGGGGCGATCCAGTGGCCCGGCATGGCGGCGGCGAACGTCGCGGTCGCCGTGGCGCGCACGCTGACCTGCGCCGCCTCGCCGCTGGACGCGTCGACGCCGCTGGGGACGTCGGCGCTGACGACGACCGCGTCGCATGCCGCGATCGCCTCGATCGCGTCCCGCGCGACGCCGCGCGGCTCGCCGTGGAAGCCCGTCCCGAAGATCGCGTCGACGACGACGGCCGCGCCTGCCAGCGCGGCCGCCTGAAACGGCTCGTGCTCGCCCTCCAGACGGCGCAGGTTCTCGCCGGCGTCAGCGCGGTGCTCACCGGCGCCGGCAAGCGTCAGCACGCGCACCCGCCTGCCCAGCTCGCGCAGCAGCCGCCCCGCGACGAAGCCGTCGCCGCCGTTGTTGCCCGTCCCACAGACGACGGCGATGATGCCGCGTGGCACGAGCCGATCGACGGTCAGCGCCAACCCCGACCCGGCGCGCTCCATGAGGTCCAGCGACGGGATGCCGCGCTCCTCGATCGCCCAGCGGTCGATGGCGCGCATCGCATCGGCGCCGGGGAGCGCGTCGAGCCAGCCGGGCAGCGTCTGCATCGCCCCGCTCACCGCACGAGCGCGACAGCGCCCGCCGTGACCTTCGAGTGCGTCAGCGAGATGTCGACCTCGACGCCGAGCGCCGCCAGCCGGCCGTGCAGCGCGATAGCCGTTCGCGCGCCCTCCCCCACGACCTCGATGTCGTGCGGGCTCCAGGACTCCAGGCGCAGCGCCTTGGCGACGGCCTCCTTCGCGCAGAAGCGCGCGGCGAGGTGCTGGCCCGGCCGCCCACGGCCCTCGGCGTAGGTGCGCTCGCCTTCGGTGAACAGCCGCAGCGCGAGGTTCGGGCAGCGCTCGAGCGCCTGCTCCATGCGCTCGATCTCCAGCAGGTCGATGCCGACGGACACGCGTCAATCGTAGAATGGTTCTCCCTGCGCTCGGTCCCCGCCGGCTGAGCTGACCGGCCGGCGGGCTACTCGACCGTGACCGTCTTGGCGAGGTTGCGCGGCTGGTCGACGTTCAAGCCGCGCTTGCGCGCGACGTAGTAGGCGAACAGCTGCAGCGGGATGACCGCCAGCAGCGCCTGCAGCATCCAGTCTGTGCGCGGGACGTAGATGACCTCCTCGGCCTGCGCGGCGATGCGATCGTCGCCCTCGGTCGCCACCGCGATGACGTGCGCTCCGCGCGCGCGGACCTCCTGCATGTTGGAGATCATCTTGTCGAGCACGGGCATGTCGGTGGCGATGCAGACGACCGGCGTCGACTCGTCGAGCAGGGCGATCGGCCCGTGCTTCATCTCGCCGCCGGCGTAGGCGTCCGTCGCGATGTAGGAGATCTCCTTGAGCTTCAGCGCGCCCTCGAGCGCCACCGCGCGGCCGACGTGACGGCCGAGGTAGAGATAGAAGTCCGAGTCGGCGTGGCGCTCGGCGGCGGCCTGGATCGTGCCGTCGAGGCTCACGATCAGCTCGGCGATGCGCGCGGGCAGACGCCGGATCTCCGCGACGAGCTCGGCGATCCGCTCGGCGGGCAGCGTCCCGCGTAGCTCGGCCAGGCGCAGCGCCAGCAGGTACATCGCGGCGACCTGGCAGACGAACGTCTTCGCGGCGGCGACCGAGACCTCCAGGCCCGCCCGCGTGTAGAGCACGCCGTCGGCATCGCGCGTCGCCTGCGAGCCGACGACGTTCGTCACCGCGAGCACCTTCGCCCCGCACTCGCGCGCCAGGCGCATCGCGGCCAGCGTGTCCGCGGTCTCCCCGGACTGCGTGATGCCGATCACGAGCTCGCGCTCGGAGACGATCGGGTTGCGATAGCGCCACTCCGACGCGATGTCCATCTCGACGGGCAGGCGCGCCCACTCCTCGATCGCGTAGCGCCCGATCAGCCCGGCATGAAACGACGTGCCCGCCGCGAGGATCAGGATCCGCTCGACGCCTTCGAAGAGCGACTCGTCGAGTCCGGCCTCGGCGAGGTCGACGCCGTCGTCGCGCAGCGTGCGGTCGGCGATCGTCTCGGCGACCGCGTCGGCCTGCTCGTGGATCTCCTTGAGCATGAACGTCTCGTAGCCGCCCTTCTCGGCGGTCGACTCGTCCCAGTCGACGGTCGTGATCTCGCGCTCGATCGGGGAGCCGTCGGGGGTCTCGAACTCGACCCCGTCCGGCCGCACGATGACGATCTCCTCGTTCTCGATGAACTGCACGTCGCGCGTGTGGGCCAGGAAGGCGGGAACGGCCGATGCGAGGAACTGCTCGCCGTCGCCGCGGCCGACGATCAGCGGGCACTCCTTGCGGGCGCCGACCAGCGTCTCGGGCTCGTCGGCGCTCATCGCCACGAACGCGTAGTGGCCGCGCAGCTCGGCGTATGCGGCCCGCACGGCTTCGACGAGGCTGCCGCGCGCCATGTGGTGGGAGACGAGGTGCGCGATGACCTCCGCGTCGGTCTCGGACGTGAAGTCGGCGCCCATGTCGCGCAGGCGGGTCTTCAGCGCGAGGTAGTTCTCGACGATCCCGTTGACGACGACGTGGACGCGATCGCTCGTGTCGAAGTGCGGATGGGCGTTCTGCTCGGTGACGCGTCCGTGCGTCGCCCAGCGGGTGTGCCCGATGCCGATCGTCGCGGGGCGCGCGATCGTCGCGACGGGCGCCGACTGCGGCTGCGCCGCGTCGCCATCCGAGCGCAGGACGGCGGCGCGCAGCTTGCTGAGGTTGCCGACCGCGCGGACCGAGGCGATCTCGCCTTCGGCCAGCACCGAGACGCCCGCGGAGTCATAGCCGCGGTACTCGAGCTTCTCCAATCCGGCCAGCAGGATCTCCTGCACCGGACGCTGACCGACATAGCCGACGATGCCGCACATGGCGAGGCATCCTAGTGGTCCCTCCAGCAAGTCCTCGCGCGCTTGGATCGGCCCAAGCGCACAAGGACTTACCGGAGGAACCACGAGGCGTTGTGCTCAGCCGGGCGGCGCGGCGACAGCCTCGACGATCGCCACGAGCCGCCCGCAGACGGCATCGGCCTCCTCGTCGCTGGGTGCCTCCACCATCACGCGCACGAGATGCTCGGTCCCCGACGAGCGCACGAGGACGCGCCCGCGTCCCTCGAGCGCCGCTCCCTCGCGTTGCGCCGCGGCGGTGAGCTCGTCGTTGGCCATCGCCTCGTCGCGGTCGGCGACGCGCACGTTGACGAGGCGCTGCGGAAGCTTGTCCATCGCGTGGCGCTCGGCGAGATCGGAGCCGGCGAGCGCCTCGAGCGTCAGCAGCGCGCTGGCGATGCCGTCGCCGGACGGGACGAAGCCCGTGTCGATGATGTGGCCCGACTGCTCGCCGCCGAGGCCCCAGCCGCGCGCGCGCAGCTCCTCGAGCACGTAGCGGTCGCCGACCTTCGTGGTGGCGACCTGCACCCCGGCATCGCGCATCGCGGTGTGGAAGCCGTAGTTCGTCATCACCGTGACGACGACGCCGCCGCCCGGTAGGCGGTCCTGCGAGCGCAGGTGCAGCGCGGCGAGTGCGACGAGCTCGTCGCCGTCGACGAGCGCTCCCCGGCGGTCGACGGCCAACAGGCGGTCGCCGTCGCCGTCGAAGGCGAAGCCGATGTCGTGGCCGCCCGCGCGCATCACCCCGACGATCGCCTCGGTGTGCGTCGAGCCGCAGCCGGCGTTGATGTTGCGACCGTCGGGCTCGGCGGCCAGCACGGTGACCTGTGCGCCGAGGCGGCGAAAGATCTCCGGTGCCACGCGGTGCGTCGCGCCGTTGGCGCAGTCCAGCACGACGTCGACGCGGCTGAGGTCCAGCGAGCCGAAGCGCTCCTGCAGCGCGCGCAGGTAGTCCTCCTCGGTGCCGTGCATGGTGCGGATGCTGCCGATCCGCGGCGGCTGTCCGGAGCGCGGCAGGCCCATGCGAGCCTCGATCGCAAGCTCAGTGTCGTCGGAGAGCTTGAAGCAGTCGGCCCCGAAGAACTTGATCCCGTTGTCCTCGTAGGGGTTGTGCGATGCGGAGATCACGGCCGCGAGGTCCAGGCCGTAGCGCTCCACGAGCAGCGGCGCCGCGGGCGTCGGCAGCACGCCGCCGAGCAGCACGTCGCCGCCCGCCGATGCGATGCCGGCCGCGAGCGCCGACTCGAGCATCTCGCCCGACTCGCGGGTGTCGCGGATGACGAGCACGCGCGGGCGCTCGCCGCCGACCTCGAGCGTCGCCGCGGTGCCGATCGACAGAGCGAGCGACGCCGTCAGCGCGTCGCCGGCGACGCCGCGCACGCCATCGGTGCCGAAGAGCTTGCGAACCGGCAGCGCGGTCTGCATCGCGGCTCCGTCCGCGTCCATGGTGCTGCGCCTAGCGCTTGGAGAACTGCGGCCGCTTGCGGGCCTTCTTCAGGCCGGCCTTCTTGCGCTCCTTGACGCGCGAGTCGCGCGTCAGGAAGCCGCGGCGCTTGAGCTCGCCACGGAGGCTCGGGTCCGCTTCCAGCAGCGCCCGCGAGATGCCGTGGCGCAGCGCGCCGGCCTGCGAGCTGACGCCGCCGCCGTGCAGCAGGGCCACGACGTCCATGCGGTCGTCGTAGCCGACGACCTCCAGCGGCTGGCGGATGTTGCGACCGAGCGCCGGGCGCGGGAAGTAGGTGTCGAGCGTCTTGGCGTTGATCGTGTACGCCCCGCTGCCCGGACGCAGGATCACGCGGGCGACGGCGGTCTTGCGCTTGCCGGTCGCGCGGTAGCGCGCCCCTGCTGCGAGATCGATCGTGGCGGCGACGGGCTGCTCGTCCGCGCGGTCCTGCTCGGCATCCGCCTCGGCGGCGGCCTGCGCCTCCTCGTCGAGGCCGGCGAGCGGGTCGGCGCCCTCGGCGACGATGTCGACCTCGAGGTCGGCGCCGGGGATCGCGGGCTTGACGCGTGGCGTAGCCGGCTCGTCGTCGTCCTCGTCCGCCGCGGGCTCTGCGGCCGCGACGGGCTCGGCGGCGGGCGCGGAATCGGCAGCCGGCGTGGCGTCGGCGGCGCCTGCGGCGTCCTCTGCGGCGGGGCTCTGCTCGTCGGCCGGCGCGTCCTCGGACGGCTCGGCGTTCTCGTCGATCACGAGGGGTGGATCTCCATCGGTTGCGGTTTCTGAGCCACGTGAGGATGCTCGGGCCCGGCGTAGATCTTGAGCTTCGTGATCTGCTTGCGAGCGAGCCGATTGCGGGGCAGCATGCCCTTGACCGCGAGGCGCAGGACCTCCTCGGGCCGGCGCTCGAGCATCTCGCCGAGCGTCCGCGTCTTCAGTCCACCGGGATAGCCCGAGTGGCGGTAGTACTTCTTGTCGGCGCGCTTGTTGCCGGTGACCGAGATCTTCTCCGCGTTGACGACGACGACGAAGTCGCCGGTGTCGACGTGCGGGGTGTAGGTCGGCTTGCGCTTGCCGCGCAGCGCGTCGGCGATCTGGGTCGCCAGACGCCCGAGCGTCTGCCCGGTCGCGTCGACGACGAGCCAGTTGCGCTCGCGGTCGTTGGCATTGGCGACGTAGGTCTTCATGGCGTGAAAAATGCCACGCGTTCTGCCGCGCGGCGGACATGCAGCATAGGGAATCGCCGCTGCATGCGGAATCCCACGGGGAATGGCCAGACTTCCGCCGCCTCATCGGCTACGGTTGCGCCCATCGAATGGCCGAATCCATCACCTCACGGTGATGGAGCGGGGGAACCATCGGCGGTCGCGTTCGCGCGGGCGTTGTGGGGCGGATCCAGCTCGTGATGCTGGCAGCGCGGACATTGCCTGCGCGAGCCCGACCACCGGCATCCGTGCCGGTGGCGTCCCTAACCCCGTAGGCCGCACACAAGGGGGCGGATCGAGCTGAGACGAGTGCTGGGGATGGTGCTGTGCGGGCTGTGCGTCGTCGTGGGCGCCCCTGCCGCCGCCGCGAGCTCCAACCCCGCGAGCTCGGGCGGTGCCTCGGCCTCCGAGGGCGCGGCCATCGCCAGGGTGTCGTGCATGGCGCGCTGCGCCACCGCCGGCAACGTCCGTGCGGGCAGCCTGCTGCGCCTGCGCGGCAGGCGCATGCGGGGCGTGCGCAAGATCGTGTTCCTCGGCGCCGCCGGAGCACCGGACGACGTGCTCGTCCAGGCCCGGCGCCCGCGCGATACGAGCGTCGACGTGGTCGTGCCCGACAAGGCGCTGACCGGCCCGCTGCTCGCGATCAACCGCGACGGCGCACAGTCAGCCGCCAGCCGCGCTGCCGTGGCCGTTCAGCGCATCGCCACCAGCAACGCGGCACTCGACGTCAGCATCGTCGGCCAGCGGGTGTTCCTCGGCGCCGCCCGGCAGGCGCGCGTGGATCTGCTCGCGCGCCAGCCGCTGAACGCGGCGCTCGCGCTCGTGCGCCTGAGCGACGGCGCCGTCGTCATGGGCTGGCCGCTCGGGCTGCTCGCGCCCGGCGTCGTGCGCACGGTGACGTGGGACGGGACGATCTCCGGCGTGCCCCAGCCCGCGGGCACCTATGAGTTTCGCGTCTTCGACCAGCCCGCGGCCGCGCAGGCCGCGCAGGCTGCGCCGCCTGCGCCGCCTGCTCCGCTCGCGACCGCCTCCTTCGACCTCGTGGACCACAAGTTCCCGGTCCGCGGAAAGCACGACTTCGGCGAGGGCATGGCCGCGTTCGGCGCGGGGCGAAACGGCCACTCCCACCAGGGCCAGGACGTGTTCGCGGCATGCGGCACGCCGCTCGTCGCGGCGCGCGGCGGGGTCGTGAAGCTCAACCAGAACGAGGGCAACGCCGGCAACTACCTCGTCATCGACGGGGACGGAACCGACGTCGACTACGTCTACATGCACATGCTCGAGCGCTCGCCGCTGAAGAAGGGCGAGACCGTGCTGACCGGCCAGCTCATCGGCCAGGTCGGCGAGACCGGCGTCGCCAGCGGCTGCCACCTGCACTTCGAGATGTGGGGCGCCCCCGGCTGGTACACCGGCGGCGCGCCGGTCGACCCGCTGCCGTCGCTGCTGGCCTGGGACGCCTACAGCTGATGGACCCTCTCAGCCCGGCAGCTCACAGCGCCGCCGGCCGTCGCTGAAGCCGCTCGCGAGCGCGGCCGTGTTGGCCCGCAGCGAGCCCAGGTACGTCGCGCCCGGGGAGCCGGGCGGTCCGAGCGAGTCCGCGTACAGCGCCGAACCGACCGCCGCCCCCGCGTCGCGCGCGATCGCCCGCGTGAGCTTCGGGTTGACCGAGCGCTCGGGGAAGATCGTTGACACGCCGGCAGAGCGAATCGTGCGCACGAGTCGCGCCACCTCGCCGCCGGACGTCTGGGCCTGTGTCGAGAGCGCCGGGATGACGGTGCCGATCACCTCGATGCCGTAGCGACGGGCGTAGTGGCCGAGCGCGTCGTGGTCGGTCACGAGCCGGCGCCGGCGCGCCGGAATCCGCGCCATGCACGTCGCGATCGCCTGGTCCAGCGCGCGCAGCTCGCGCAGGTAACCGCGCGCGTTGGACTCGTACGCGGCACGACCGTCCGGGTCCGCGTCGCCCAGCGCCCCGAGAATCGTCTTGACCGCGATCGCGGCCGCGCGCGGATCCTGCCACCAGTGCGGGTCCTTCCCGCGGCTCTCGCTCCCGGGCACGAGCTCGTCTGCGACCGTGACGGTCAGCGCATCCGATCCGGCGTTGCGCAGGACGTCGCCGAGCCACGCATCCAGATCGCCGCCCGAGCGCACCACGACCTGCGCGCCGCCGATGGCGCGCACGTCGCTGGGGCGCGGCTCGTAGGCGTGCGGATCGGCGCCGGGGTCGAGGATCGTCCGCACGGTGGCTCGCCTGCCCGCGACCGCGCTGGTGAGGTCGCCGACCTGGGTCGTCGTCGCGACGACGGTCCGGCCGCTGGCCGAGCCGTCATCGGCGGCGCCCTTGGCGCACCCGGCGAGCGTCACTGCAGCGAGGACCGCCAGAGCGGCCAGGATCCGAAACGCTGGCATCCGAGCGGATGCTATCAGCGGGAATGATTCTCATTAGCTGTTCGACGGGGTCGCGGCCGGTCGAGCAGAAGGGCGTCAGCTGGTGGCGCCCGAGGGCTCCGGCTCGGCCTCCGCATCTGGATCGTGGTCGGCCTCGCTCTGGCCGGACGCCGACGCGCCCCTGCCCTTCTCCGAGCGCGAGCTCGCCTCGTCGCCGCCGACCGCGACGGCCGCCTTGGCCGTCACGAGGTGGTAGAGGATCAGCACCTGCACGATCGCCAGCGACTCCGAGCGGCTCGACTCGCGGCCGATCGTGAACTCGCCGAGGCGCTCCGTGCGCAGGTGGCTGGCGAAGTGCATCTTCTCCCAGATCGCCTCTTCGATCGCTGCCCCGCGCTCGCGATCGACGCTGCCGGGAATGAACAGGCGCGTCTCGTTGTTCTTCTCCTCGAGCGTGATGCCGTCGCTGCCGCCGGCGTCGACGACGACCGAGAGGTCGGGGTGCGGCAGGCCCTCGCGCAGCGTCAGGACCGCATCGAGGTGATCCTGCTTGCCGCGCTCGTTGGGCCGAAACGATACGACGATGTCCCCCCTGCCCTGTTGGGGGCGGATGAAGGCCTCGGAGTCGGGCTCGCGCTTGTCCAGGTCGTCGAGCACGCCCTGCTCGGTGTAGCCGCGCTTGCTCGTGTCGCGCTTGATCTTCCACTCGCGCCGCATCTCCTCCGGCGGCGCGAGGTACACGCGCACGTCGTAGGTCTCGGCGAGCTCCTGGGTGTGGTAGCCGAGCAGGCCCTCGATCACCGCGAAGCGCTTGGGCATGACGTACTGCGGCGGGCCGAAGGTGCCGTCGGCGTGCTGGTAGACGGGCTTGAGGATCGGCTCGCCGTTGCGCAGGTGCACGAGGTGCTGCGCGATGATGTCCATGTAGTTGCAGTCGGGGTGCAGCGGCGTGATGTCGTGCTCCGCCCGCCCTGCGCGGTCGTACTTGTGGTAGTCGTCGAGCCCGATGTGGGTGACGTTCTCCCTGCCGAGAATCTCGACTAGGCCCTTTGTGATCGTCGTCTTGCCGGTCGCCGAATCGCCGACCACGCCGAGGATGATGGGGCGCGCCATGTGTTCCTCTCCATTCCGAGTCGCCGAGATCGGCGAAACATAGCGCCCGGTCGGCAAACACGGCCTGCGGCTTAACAGCCGGGGCGGCGCGCGCGCTGCGCGAGCGGCCACGCGAGCCACAGGATGGCCGCCAGCAGCGCGATCGTGCCAGCCCCCGCGACGAGCCATCCGGCCGTGCCGACCTGACGCGCGAGGCCTGCCTGCCAGAGCGCGAGATGGCGTCGATAGTCGTCGTCGCGTGCCGAGCGATCGCCCGCGGCCGCGATCGAGCGGCGCGTGAGCTGTGGCAGCTCGGTGACCTGGCGGACGAGCTGTGGCCCGTCCGCGCCCGCGTCGCGGTGCAGCAGCTGCGTTCCCGCCGGAGCGATGACGGCGGGCAGCGACAGCACGAAGCCAAGCGCGAACAGCGCGGCCGCGACCCGCAACCGGGCGGCGTGCTCGCCGATCCACGGCCCCAGCGCGACGAGCAGGACGGCGACGCCCGGGATCACCAGCCGCGGTCCCCAGCTCCAGCCGCCCATCCACGAGTGCCAGGTGGCCGCAAGCACGAACGTCGCGACGAACAGCGCTGCCAGCAGGCCCGCGGCCGGGCGGTCGCGGCGCCACAGGGCGGTGAGCGCGAACGGCACCAGCACCAGCGCGGGCGCGAACAGGACGAGCGCCTTCTCCGGCGACAGCAGCAGGCCGCCGGCGCCCTCGAGCAAGGGCGTGGTGAAGCCCGGGTCGACGGGAGGGCGGTAGCCGAACTCCAGCGGGTCGCCGAAGCGCACGAGGTTGTAAGCGACCGTGACGGCGGCGGCGGCGGCCAGCGGCGCCGACGCGCGCGCGATCATCCGCAGCCCCTCGCCGCGCAGGCCGTGGCGCACCGCGAGGAACGCGAGCAGCAACGGCGCAAAGGCGGCCGACTGGGGACGCGCGAGCACCGCGAAGGCGAGCGCCGCACCCGCCTGCATCCCGTGCCCGGCGAGCGCGCGCTCGACCATGACGACGATGCCCAGCGCGACGAGCGGCTCGGTGAAGAAGTCGCGGCCGTAGGGCAGCAGGTAAGTGCCGAGCACCGTGCCCGCGGCGACGAGCAGCGCCGCCGCGCGCGGTGCCCCGAGGCGGCGCCCGAGCAGATACAGCGCGGCGGCGAGCGCGCCCGCGACGAACGCCATCAGCGAAGCGGCGGCCGCCGCCTCGAGCAGGTCGACGCGACCCGTGAGCAGGCCGACCGGCTGGACGAGCGCGACGGGCACAACGGACAGCAGGGGCAGCAGCAGGCCGTACTTGGAGTAGTACCGGCCGTCGTCTCCCTCGATGCCGAGCGCCGGCGGCACCGACAGCGACCCGTCGTGCACGATCGATTGGGCGACCGCCAGCATCGAGCTGCCGTCGAGCACCGTCACCTGGGCCTGGCCCACGAGCAGCAGGAGCAGCGCCACCGCAGCGCCGAGCCTCACCGCGACCCTGCGGTCCTCGCGCGCCGGAGCCATCGCCGCCGAATCTACCCCACCGCTCGCGCGCGGCGCCGCGTGCAGTTGAATGGCCCCCATCGGAGTCTCCTTCCTGATCCCCGCCTACAACGAGGCGCGCACGATCCTCGAGGTGCTCGAGCGGATCGACGCGCTGGACCTCGAGGTCGAGGTGATCGTCGTCGACGACGGCTCGACCGACGAGACGGCGGTGATCGTCGAGACCTTCGCGGCCTCGCATCCCGAGGTCCACTTGCTGCGCCAGCCCAACCGCGGCAAGGGATCGGCCGTGCGCCTCGCGGCGACGCGCATCACGAAGGAGATCGCGGTCATCCAGGACGCCGACATGGAGTACGACCCCGCGGATGTCATCAGGCTGATCGAGCCGATCCAGCGCGGGGTCGCCGACGTCGTCTTCGGCTCGCGGCTGAGCGGCGGCGCTCCGCAGCGCGCCTATCTCTTCTGGCACCTGATCGGCAACCGCTGCCTGTCGCTGCTCACGGGCCTGCTGTTCAACACGACGCTCAGCGACATGGAGACCGGCTACAAGGCGTTTCGCTCCGACGTGCTGCGCTCGCTGCGCCTGACGCAGGACGACTTCGCGATCGAGCCCGAGATCACGGGCGAGGTCTGCAGGCGCCACCTACGCGTCTACGAGATGCCGATCGCCTACTACGGGCGCACGTACGCCGAGGGCAAGAACATCACGTGGCGCGATGGGTTCAAGGCGATCCGCGTGCTCGTGCAGGTGCGCCTGCGACGGCCGTGAGCGCTCCGCGCAGCGCGCGGCCACTGCTGCTCGTCGCCGGCCTCGCCGTGACGCTCGCGGGGGTGTACCTCGCCGTCTCCGGCGTCGCGCTCGACGACACGGCCGACGCGCTCGCGGGCAGCGACCTGCGCTGGCTGATCCCGTCGGGCGCCGTCTTCGCCGCCGGCGTCGCGCTGCGCGCGGTGCGCTGGTGGTCGCTGTTCGACGTGCGCAAGCGCCCGCCCCTGCGTGCCGTCACGCGCGCGCTGCTGATCGGCTACTTCTTCAACAACATCCTGCCGGCGCGTGCCGGGGAGGCGGCGCGGGTCATCTCGCTGCATGCCCGCGCTCGGACGTCGCGCGCCGAGACGATCGGCACGGTCGTCGCCGAGCGCGTCTTCGACCTGCTCGCGCTGCTGCTGATCCTGTTCGCGGCCTACCCGTGGCTGCCGGAGATCACGTGGCTGCGGGCGGCGGCAATCCTCGCGATCGCCGCCGTCGCCGGTGTGATCGCGCTGGTGTTCGTGCTCGTGCGCTACGAGGAGCGCGCGATCCACTGGCTGCTGTCACCGCTGCGGCGCATCCGTCGCGATGGGTTCGCGCAGCGCGTCGAGTTCGCGGCGATCAACGCCACCCGCGGGCTCGTCGCGATTCGCGACCCGCGCGCGGCGCTCGTGGCGATGGCGCTGACGGTCGCGTCGTGGGTCGTGCTCAGCCTCTCCTACTGGATCCTGATGTCGGCGTTCTCGCTGAACCTGCCGTTCGCGGCCGCGCTGCTCGTGACGGTCACGATCAACGTGGGTCTCATACTGCCGTCCTCGCCGGCGGCGATCGGCATCTTCGAGGCGGCGACCGTGCTCGCGCTGAAGGCGTTCGACGTCGAGCAGGCGCAGGCGCTGTCCTACGCGCTCGTCCTGCACCTGCTGAACCTCGTCCCGTTCCTCGTCGCGGGCGCCGTCCTGCTCGGGCCCGGGGCGTTGCGGCGACGGACGCCCGAGCAGGGCCGCTGACCCCGGCAGGGCGGCCCGCGACCGGCGTGCGCCATCATCGTGGGATGACAGAGGACGCACGAGCCGAGCGCCCGGCGCCGACGACGATCGCCGAGGCCGTCGGCGGGCCGCTCGGGATAGCCGAGACGGCGGTGCCCGCCATCGCCTTCGTCGTCGCCTACACGATCTCGGGATCGGACACCAACACGGCGGCCGCGGTTGCCGTCGGGCTCGCCGTCGTGCTGGCGGTCGCGCGGCTCGTCCGGCGGGAGTCGCCGCGCCACGCCTTGTCGGGCCTGATCGGCGTCGGCTTCGCGGCCTTCATCGCCACGCGCAGCGGCAAGGCGGAGGACTTCTTCCTGCCCGGCCTGCTCTTCAACGCGGCCTACGCGTCGGCGCTGCTGATCTCGATCGCGGTGCGCTGGCCGCTGATCGGCGTGATCGTCACGAAGCTCGACGGCGAGGACAGCAGCTGGCGCGACGACCCGCGCCGCGTGCGCGCCTACCGGCTGGCCACGTGGCTGTGGGTGGGCCTGTTCTCGCTGCGCCTGCTCGTCCAGCTGCCGCTGTACCTCGCGCAGGAGGTCGTCGCGCTCGGCATCGCCCGCACCGCGATGGGCCTGCCGGTGTTCGCGCTCGGCCTGTGGCTGTCCTGGCTGCTCGTCCGCGGCGTGCGCCCGGCCCCGGCGCCCGCCCAGGCATAGGCTCGCGCCTCAGGCTCGGCCGCCGCGCCCGGATCGCACGCGCAGCTCGATCGCGGGCGCGCGGGCGAGCAGCATCGTGAGTCCCGTACGCGGGTCGCGCGGGGACGCGCGCGTCTCGCGCAGCGACAGCGCCGACCACGTGCCCCCGGCGTCGAGCTCGCCGGCGAGCTCTGACGCGATCTCGCGCGGCACCCAGCCGACCGGCTCGCCGTCGGCGGCGAGCACGGCGACGGCATGGCGATCGTGCACGTTGCGGGGGTCGCGGCGCAACTCGAGGCTGCAGCCGGGTGCGACGGCGTGCTGCTCAGCGTGCCGGGGTGGTGGCGCGCCGCGCCCGCGACGGCGCTCACGCGCAGCCCGCGGGCGGCGAGCTCGGGAGCGTCGCGCGCGAGGTAGCGGCCGTCCTCGCCGACGAGCCCGTAGCCGCTCAGCCAGACGATCGAGCCGTCGTCGGGATACCAGTAGCGCTCCTCGTAGACCACGTCGACCTGCATCACCTCCTCGAGCCTACGCCCCGGTCGCATCACAGGCCGCTTTGCGGGAACATGCAGCCCATGCCGCGCAACGCGTTCCTGGCGCTCCTGGCGACGTTGGTCGTCGTGAGCGCCGTGGCGGTCGCAGCGGCGGCCGCGCTCGCCGCCGCGCCGCCCGCTTCTCACCCTGCGACGGCCAGCGGCAGCGGCGGTTCGGCCGCGACGGTCGACCGGCTCGCGACGCAGGCGGCGATCTCGACGCTGCGGCGCGGTGGCAACGCCGTCGACGCGGCGGTCACCGCGGCGGCCGTGCTCGGCGTGACCGAGCCGTTCTCGTGCGGCATCGGCGGTGGCGGCTTCCTCGTCGACTACGACGCTCGCGGTCGCAGGGTCGCGACGCTCGACCACCGCGAGACCGCGCCCCGCGCGATGCGATCGGACTCGTTCTTCGCCGACGGCGTGCCGCAGGCGTTCAGCACGGCGCGCTACAGCGGCATGTCGGTCGGTGTCCCGGGCACGGTGCGCGGCTGGGAGACGGCGCTGCGGCGCCGCGGCACGATCACGCTCGCGCAGGCCCTTGCGCCTGCGATCCGGATCGCGGACGAGGGCTTCGTCGTCGACGCGCCCTTCATCGCTCAGACGATGGAGAACCTCGACTACTTCGACGACGCCCCCGCGACCGCGGCGCTGTATCTGGATCCGGACGGCACGCCGCGCGATGCGGGCACGATCTTCCGCAACCCCGACCTCGCTCGCACGCTCACGCGGATCGCCCGGGTCGGCACGAGGGGCTTTCATCGCGGCCCGGTCGCCAACGCGATCGTCGCGACCGTGCGCCGGCCTCCCGTGAGCCCCGGCGCCAACCACGTCTGGCGGCCTGGGGTCATCGACCACCGCGACCTGCGCGCGTACAGACCCCTCTGGCGCGCGCCGACGCACACGAGCTTCCGGGGCCTGGACGTCTACGGCATGGGCCCGCCGTCCAGCGGCGGCTCGACGGTCGGCGAGGCGCTGAACATCCTCGAGTCCTTCGGCCCGGGATCGCCGACGCGCGAGGAGCTGCTGCACCGCCGGCTCGAGGCCTCGCGCCTGGCGTTCGCCGACCGCAACGCCTACGTCGCAGATCCCGCGTACTTCCGCGTGCCGCTCGGCGGACTGCTGTCAAACGGCTTCGGCGCGTCGCGTCGCGAGCTGATCGGTGACCGCGCGGCCTCGAGCCCGGTCGCGCCCGGCAACCCGTTCGCCTTCGAGGGCGCCGCCTCGGCCTTGCGCGGCGAGCCGTCCGCGACGACGACCCGCGCCGGCTCCACGACGCACATCTCGGTCTCCGACCGCCGCGGCAACGTCGTCTCCTACACCTTCACGATCGAGTCGACCGGCGGCAGCGGGCTCGTCGTTCCCGGGTACGGCTTCCTGCTCAACAACGAGCTCACGGACTTCAACTACGACTCGCTGACGCACCCCAACCGCGTCGAGCCGGGCAAGCGGCCCCGCAGTTCGATGAGCCCGACGATCGTGCTGCGCGACGACAAGCCATGGCTGACGGTCGGCAGCCCGGGTGGCTCGATGATCATCACGACCGTCCTGGGTTTGCTGACCGACCGCATCGACCTCGGGCTGACGCTGCCGCAGGCGATCGACGCGCCGCGCGCCAGCCAGCGCAACACGCCGGCCACGAGCGCCGAGCCGGCGTTTGCGCAGACGCCCGAGGCGGCGGCGCTGCGAGCGCGCGGGCACGCGTTCACGACGTCCGCGGAGATCGGGGCGGCCACCGCGATCAAGTTCCTCGGCGACAAGGGCAGCGTGCTGGCCGTCGCCGAGCGGGTGCGGCGCGGCGGGGGCAGTGCGATGGTCGTGAAGCCGGCGCCGCTGTCGAAGCCCCGTTGAGCGGGGTTCAAGTCCGGCCTACTCCCACTCGATCGTGCCCGGCGGCTTGGACGTGATGTCCAGCACGACGCGGTTGACGTCGCGCAGCTCGTTGATCATGCGCGAGGCGATCTGCTCGAGCAGGTCGTAGGACAGGCGCGCCCAGTCGGCCGTCATGGCGTCGTCGGAGGTGACCGCGCGCAGCACGACGACGCTGCCATAGGTGCGCTCGTCGCCCTGCACGCCGACCGTGCGCACATCGGGCAGCACACAGAAGGACTGCCACAGGTCGCGGTACTTGCCGGCCTTGCGGATCTCGTCCTGGAAGATGTAGTCGCACTCGCGCAGGAGGTCCAGGCGCTCTCGCGTCGCCTCGCCGCCGACGATCCGGATCGCCAGGCCCGGTCCCGGAAACGGCTGGCGCCAGACGAGGCGCTCGGGCAGTCCGAGCTCCGCGCCGACGGCGCGAACCTCGTCCTTGAAGAGGGCGCGCAGCGGCTCCACGAGCTCGAACTGCAGATCGTCGGGCAGGCCGCCGACGTTGTGATGGGACTTGATCGTCGCCGCGCCGGTGCCGCCGCCGGACTCGATGACGTCGGAGTACAGCGTGCCCTGGACGAGGTACTTCGCGTCGCCGAGCTTCGCCGCCTCCTCCTCGAACACGCGGATGAACTCGGCGCCGATCGCCTTGCGCTTGGTCTCGGGATCGGTGACGCCGGCCAGGCGCTCGAGAAAGCGCCGCTCGGCGTCGACGGCGATCAGCGGCACCTTGAAGTGGTCGCGAAACGCGCGGATGACCTGCTCGCCCTCGTTCTTTCGCATCAGGCCGTGATCGACGAAGACGCACGTCAGCTGGTCGCCGATCGCGCGGTGCACGAGCAACGCAGCGACGCTCGAGTCGACCCCGCCGGACAGGCCGCAGATGACCTTGGCATCACCGACCTGGGCGCGGACCGCCGCGATCTGCTCGGCCACGATGCTCTCCGGACTCCACGAGCGGTCGGCACCGCAGATGTCGCCGAGGAAGCGCTCGAGGATCGTCTGGCCGTAGGGCGTGTGGACGACCTCCGGGTGAAACTGGATGCCGTAGATGCCGCGCTGCACATGCTCGAGCGCGGCGACGGGTGAGCCCGTCGAGGACGCCAGCGCGGTGAAGCCGGGCGGGGGCGAGTAGACGGTGTCGCGATGGGACATCCAGCACGTCTGCTGCTCGGGCAGCCCGGCGAGCAGACGGCCCGGCTCGCGCACGCTGAGCTCCGAGCGCCCGAACTCGCCGATCTCCGCGCCCTCCACCCTGCCGCCGAGCTCGGTGGCGATGAGCTGCATGCCGTAGCAG
>Ga0136610_1000142_pt1 | contig 17227 bp, 18 predicted proteins | sample AntDrymUQ1342206_2_FD_104804 | JGI IMG/M metagenome (GOLD analysis project Ga0136610, IMG submission 104804) | Polar desert sand microbial communities from Dry Valleys, Antarctica - metaG UQ134 (22.06) | ecosystem: Environmental > Terrestrial > Soil > Desert | place: Antarctica: Dry Valley...
ATTATGAGTCCGCCGCTCTGACCAACTGAGCTACGGCCCCCAGGCGCAACCGTAGCTTAGTCCTCCACGGCACCGGGGATGGCGGGACCAGAGGGGTTGTGCATCTGATGCGGTTGCTGTTAGCATCTCTCATCATGCCACGGACCACTGTTGACCTCGATGCGTCGGTCTTGAAGGAGTTGAAGCGTCGCCGGCAGGAAGAGGGCAAGAGCTTGGGCACGCTCATATCCGAGATCGTGGCCGCCGCCTTCCGAGGCGAAGCCCCGGCCCCCGATGCGCAACCTTTGAGCTGGCAGACGCAGGCGATGGGCGCGCGCATCGACCTCGAGGACAAGGACGCGCTTCACGACGCCCTCGATGCCCCTTGAGCGTCACCGTCGACGCCAACATCCTCTTGTACGCGTCCGATACCACGAGCCCGCGGCACGAGCGGGCCCTGAACCTGGTTCAGGAGCTCGCTGCGGGACCAGCCCTGCTCTACGTCTTCTGGCCTGTGCTGATGTCGTACCTGCACATCTCGACTCATCCCTCCATTCATGACAAGCCGTTGCCGATCGCCAAGGCCTTGTCCAACCTCGACGACCTCATAAGGCGCCCGCACGTGAAGACGCCGGGCGAAGACGACGGCTTCTGGGCCGTCTACCGGAGGGTCGAAGCCGCCATGCCCGTGCGGGGGAATCTGGTCCCGGATGCCCACATCGTTGCCCTCATGCATCAATACGGAGTCCACACCATTCTCACTCACGACCGCGGTTTCCGCAGGTTCGAGGGGATACAGCCCAGCGATCCCTTCTAAACTGCCGGCGCACCGCCCCGAGCGCGCGGGCTCCGGGGGCGGGACTCGAACCCGCAACCTACCGGTTAACAGCCGGTCGCTCTGCCGATTGAGCTACCCCGGAATCGGGCGGTGCATATCCTAAGGCCCCCCCGGGAGGTTGGCCCCCTGGCCGAGCGGGCATACCATGCCAAGTGGTCATCGGGCTGACAGGAGGTTGCCATGAAGGGTCGTCTGGGGTTTTTCTTGGGCTGTGGGGCCGGCTACGTGCTTGGCGCCAAGGCAGGGCACGAGCGCTACAACCAGCTCATGCGTTTGTACGAAAACGTGCTCGCTTCGCCCAGGGTCAAAGAGGCGAGCGCCAAAGCCAAGGACGCGATGGGGACGGGCATCGGTCAGGCGGGCGTCGTCGCAAGCGAAGGGCGCACAAAGGTCAGCTCTGCGGTTCGGGGGCGGCGGGCGGGGGCCTCGGGGAATCTCGCGGTGGCGCCTCCTCCGGGGAGCTAAGGGCCCTCCGCCGGCGGCCGCCGGACGCGGCCCTCGCTACTGGAGGTAGTCGCGCAGCTTCTGGCTGCGCGAGGGGTGGCGCAGCTTCGACAGCGTCTTGGACTCGATCTGACGGATGCGCTCGCGGGTGACGCCGAACTTTCGCCCGACTTCCTCAAGGGTTCGCGGCTGGCCGTCGACGAGCCCGAAGCGAAGGCGGATCACATCCTTTTCGCGCCCTGAGAGCGTGTGCAGGACGGACTCGAGCTGTTCCTGCAAGAGGCGGAACGAGGCGCGCTCCAGGGGCACGACCGCTTCCGAGTCCTCGATGAAGTCGCCAAGGTGGGAATCTTCCTCCTCGCCGATCGGAGTCTCGAGTGACACCGGCTCCTGAGAGATCTTCTGTATCTCCCTCACCTTCTCCGAGGTCAGCTCCATCTGCAGACCGATCTCTTCGGTCGTCGGCTCGCGCCCGAGGTCCTGGAGAAGCTGACGCTGGATGCGAAGCAGCTTGTTGATGGTCTCGACCATGTGGACGGGGATCCGAATGGTGCGAGCCTGATCGGCGATGGCGCGCGTAATCGCCTGGCGGATCCACCACGTCGCGTAAGTGGAAAACTTGTAGCCCTTGGTGTAATCGAACTTCTCAACCGCCCTGATGAGGCCCATGTTGCCCTCTTGGATGAGATCCAGAAAGGCCATGCCGCGCCCTACGTAACGCTTGGCGATCGACACCACGAGGCGAAGGTTGGCCTCGACGAGATGGCGTTTTGCGACCGCGCCGTCTCTCTGCAGAAAGACGAGATCGGCAACGGCACCACGCGCCAGCGCAGTGCCTTCGCGCTCGAGACGCTCGGTGGCCAAAACACCCGCCTCGATGCGTTTGGCGAGAGAGACCTCATCCGCCGCGGTTAACAGCGCCACGCGCCCGATCTCCTTGAGATACATGCGCACAGGATCGTTGCTCGAGGCCTTGAGGGCGAGATCGACCTCTCGGCGCGCCGCGGCGCGGCCGTCGTCTGCATCAGGCTCGGGCACGGGCTCAGGCCTTTCTTCGTCTTCCTCCTCGGCAATCGACTCGTCTTCCATGATCTCTACTCCGAGATCAACGAGACGCTGGTAGACCGCGTCGACTTCGTCGGTGGAAAGATCGAGCACCGACAGCTTCTCGGCGAGATCTGCGCCGGTGATCGAACCCTCGGCCCGCGCCGCGCGCACGACCGCTTCGACCTCGACCTGCACCGGCGCCACCTCAGTCATGGTGCCGCCCACGGGCTCGCGTGCGTCCGCCGGCTTCGTCACGGCTTGATCGTCGGGGTCTTTCCCCATGACTAGCCGCCCCCCTGGAGGCCGCGCAGAAGATCGCGACGTTCGGCTTCGAGCCCCACAAGCTCGGTGAATAGAGCATCATGCCTACTTGCATCGGTCACGGGGTTGACTTCCTGAAGAGTATTGCGGCGACTCTTGATCTCGGTTTCGAGCAAGAACACCTTAAGGCGTGTGAACACCTGGCTCATGCGTTCCTGAGCGTCAGCGCTTGCCCCGCCGTCACCGACCGTGAGCTCGGTGTAGAGGCCGAGCGCTTCGGACGAGAGCCGTTCGGCGACCGCCGCCGAAGCGGGGGCCGCGCCGGCGGCGCGCGCCCCTGTCGCATGTCTGAACAGCTCTCTCCGCACCGGGGAGGAGAAGTTCCTCTCCGACACGTCGCCGGCCCATGGGGCCGACTCCCGCGGCTTGGTCAACAACAGCTGCAACGCCTCTCGCTCCACCTTGACGTTTCCGGGCAAACGCCGATCCCGCGCGCGACCACCCGCTTCCTCATCGGGGCCGAGGCCGCCTGCCTCCTCGTCTCCGAGCGCTCGTTGCACAGCCTCAGGATCAACCCCGATGCGCCGCGCCACCTTGAACGCGTATTCGTGTCGCGCGATTACATCGCGTTGCGAGCCTAGCACCTTGACGGCCTCCCTCACCGCTCGAGCGCGCGCTTCGGGAGTGTCGAGCGGTAATTTCGCGACCGTCTGCTCGAGCTTGAACTCGACCAGGGGCTGCGCCGCCTCTATGAACTTCGCGATCGACTCGGCTCCGTCCTCGGTGACCACTTCGGCGGGATCCCGACCTGCCGGGAGCGGCGCAACGAGCACCTCGAGGCCGATGCTGCGATCGAGCCCCCAGCCCCTGTCGGCCGCCGCCCGCCCCGCCTCGTCGGCGTCGAACATCAACACGGCGCGATCCGTGAATTTCTTGAGCAACTCGAGATGTGACCCCCCCAAAGCGACACCGTTGGTAGCGACTGCGTTAATGACACCCGCCTCATGCAGCGCTATGACGTCGGTGTACCCCTCCACGACCACGGCCACACCGCGGGCGATGGCCGACTTCGCCCGGTCGAGGCCGAACAACAGGCGCGACTTCGCGAAAACCGGCGTCTCCGCCGTGTTGAGGTACTTGGGCTGCACGTCACCGAGGGCGCGGCCCCCGAATCCCGCCACGTCGCCCTGCACGGTGCGAGTGGGGAACACGATACGGCCGCGAAAACTGTCATAGAGGTTTCCATCGCGCTCGCTCTTGCGCCCGAGGTCGGCCCGCACGATCTCTTCGACCGAGAAACGACGGCCGAGCAGATGCCTGCAGGTCTCGTTGCCCCCGGGCGCCCAGCCGAGCTGCCAGCGCTCGGCCACCTCAGAGCCAAAGCCTCGGGCCTCCAGGTAGGCACGCGCCGGCTCTGCCTGCGGGGACGACATCAACAGGTCGTGCCAGAAGCGCGCAGCCTCGCCGTTGGCCTCGAGCAGCCTGGCCTTGATGCCCGCCGTCCTTTGCTCGCCGGGGCGAGACTCCTCGTAACGAAGATCGACACCAAACCTGCGCGCAAGCCACTCGACGGCCTCGGGAAAGGTGAGGCTCTCGACCTTCTGGATGAAGTGATAGACATTGCCGCCCTCGCCACAGCCGAAGCAATGCCACAGGCCCTTTGCCGCATCGACGGTGAACGACGGGGTCTTTTCTGAGTGAAAGGGGCAAAGTCCCTTGGAGGTGTTGCCCCCTGAGCGCTTGAGCGGCGTGTATGCCGACACGACCTCGACGAGATCTGCACGTTCCCGCAGATCGTCGATGTCTTCTTCGCGAATCTTAGCCACGCGCTGCCTCCGCCTGTAAGCGTCGCGGGGAAGCGGCGCTCATACTAAAACGCCCAAGCCGCCGACGGGTTCACCTCCGACCGCCTCGAACGCCCGGATCGCGAAACGATCGGTCATCCCCGCCACATAGTCCACCGCCACGGCGCGCTGGTCGTCGCCCTCGGCGGGAGGCTCCCCCCGGCCGGCAGCCTCTCGGCCCCCAGCCGCCTCGGCGTGGTGGGCAAGCAGCGTCGTGAGGATGCGCTCGACAGTATGAATGGTCTCCGGCGTTACCCGTCCGAGATAGACGCGCTCGAACAGAAAGTCACGCGTCTCCCCCATCGCCTCGAACACCCGGGGACTCATGGTTATTGCGTCGCCGTGTGATGACGCTTCGACGATGTCGGCCACCATCGTGTGGATGCGCACCGAGTGGGTCGCGCCGAGCACGTCCAAGGTCGCCGCCGGCAGGTCTGCCTCGCTCAGGATCCCGGCCCTTCTAGCATCGTCGATGTCGTGGTTGAGATAGGCGATGCGGTCGGCGTAGCGGGCGATCTGGCCCTCGAGCGTTGCCGGCATCGCCATCGACCAGGTGTGATGAGCGATGCCGTCTCTGACCTCCCAGGTGAGATTCAAGCGTTCGAGCACCTCAACGACCCTTACGGACTGCAAGTTGTGACGAAAGCCAGGATCGAAAGCGGCGACGACCTGCTCGCCCTGGTGACCGAACGGCGTGTGACCCAGGTCGTGGCCGAGACAGATCGTCTCTACGAGATCTTCGTTGAGCCCGAGCGACCTCGCTATGGTGCGCGCCACTTGAGCCACCTCGAGCGTGTGCGTGAGCCTCACCCTGTAGTGGTCGCCCTCGGGGGCGAGGAAGACCTGGGTCTTGTGCGCGAGGCGCCGAAACGCCTTGGAGTGGACGATGCGATCCCGATCGCGCTGAAACACCGTCCTGATGTCGTCGTCCGGCTCGGGCACCTCCCGCCCCCGAGAGGCCGCCGCAAGCTGAGCAAGCGGCGAAAGCATCTCGTCCTCGAGCGCCTCGGCCCTCTCCCTATAACGAGCTTCCATTCCTAAGCGAGGCTACCGGTCGGGCGCGCCGCTGGCCGCACGCCGCGCCCCGCGGCTACCGTGGTCGTTTGTGGGTACCAGACACCAACAATCGACCGCACCTCCGATGGGATCGGGGGCCACGGCCGGGTAGCCACGAGGCGACGCTACGCGGAGCTCGACTCTGATGCCCCCATTACAGCCTGTGCGGCGGCGAGGCGGGCGACCGGCACCCTGAACGGCGAGCACGACACGTAGTCGAGGCCGAGCTCATCGCAAATAACGACCGACTCGGGATCGCCGCCATGCTCTCCGCAAATGCCGACATGGAGCTTGTCGTTGGCGGCGCGACCCTCGTCGGTCCCTATCTGCATGAGGCGCCCGACGCCCTCGCGCTCGATCGTCACGAACGGGTTGGCAGGCACCAGCTTGCGTGACTCGTACATGCCCATGAACTTTCCGATGTCGTCGCGCGAGAACCCGAAGGCGGTCTGTGCGAGATCATTGGTCCCGAACGAAAAGAAGTCAGAGTGCTTGGCTATGTCCCCGGCCACGAGGGCGGCGCGCGGAAGCTCGATCATCGTCCCGAACTCGACGTGTACCTCGACGCCTGCGTCTTCGAGCACCTCCTTGGCGACGGGCTCGAGCTCCTCGCGCATCTGGCGCATCTCCTCAGCGGTCGCCGTGAGCGGGATCATTATCTCGGGCTTGGGATCGCCGCCCCCCTTCTTGGCCTCGACGGCGGCCTCAACGATCGCCCGCACCTGCATCGCGTAGAGGCCCGGCTTCACGATGCCGAGGCGCACCCCTCGGAGGCCGAGCATGGGGTTGGCCTCGTGAAGCTCGTTGACCTTGGCGAGCTCCGCCTTCTTGATGTCGAGGTCCTCGTCGGAGAGCTTCTCGTCCCCGGCCCCCGCCTCGGCCAGCGCAACCTCGACCGAGAGGTCGACCTGGTTGGGCAGGAACTCGTGCAGCGGCGGGTCGAGCAGCCGGATGGTGACCGGGAGCCCGTCCATGGCCTCAAAGATCCCTGCGAAGTCATCGCGCTGGAGTGGCAAGAGCGCGTCGTAGGCCTCCTGTTCTTCCTCTTCGGTGTCGGCAAAGATCATCTTGCGCACCGCCCGCACCCGCTCCTCGCCGAGGAACATGTGCTCGGTGCGGGTCAACCCGACGCCCTCGGCGCCGCGCGCCCTCGCGTTGGCGCACTGATCGTGAGTGTCGGCGTTCGCCCTCACGCGCAGGCGCCTGGTGTCGTCTGCCAGCGACATGAAGCGCTCGTACGCCTTCCACAGGGTCGACTTCTTGCCCTCTTCGTCACCGTTTATGGCGGCTTCGAGCGCGGACGGCTCGGTCTCGAGCTCCTCGATGTAGACGGTTCCGTCGGTGCCGTCGACGGCGATGAAGTCGCCCTCTTCGACGGTCTCGCCGGCAACCGTGAACTTCTTGGCCTTGCGGTCGATGCGGATGGCGTCGGCGCCGCACACAGCGGGGATGCCCTCACCGCGTGCGACCACCGCCGCGTGCGAATTGGTTCCGCCTGCCGAGGTCAGGATGCCCTGCGCAGCGACCATGCCGTGGTAGTCGTCGGGCGTCGTCTCGCGCCGCACGAGGATGACGGGCTCGCCGCGCTCGGCCCACTCAGAGGCGTCGTCCGCGGTGAAGACCACCTTTCCCACAGCGGCCCCCGGGGAAGCGTTAAGCCCCGTCGCCACGGGCTCCTTGGAGTCTTTGAGCTCGGCCTTGATCACGGGCTTGAAGAGCTCGTCGAGCCTGCCGGCCGTAAGGCGTTCGCGCACGGCCGTGTCGTCGTCGATAAGGCCCTCCTCGACCATGTCGTAAGCCATGACCCACTCCGCCACTGAGGTGCGCTTGCCGACGCGAGTCTGAAGCAGCCACAGCTTCCCCGCCTCGACCGTGAACTCGATGTCGCACATGTCCTTGTAGTGCTTTTCGAGCTTGGACATGTGCTCGAGGAGCTCTTTGTGGGCGTCGGCCTGCACCTCTCCCATATCGGCAAGCGGGGTGGTGTTGCGGATTCCCGCCACGACGTCCTCGCCCTGAGCGTTGGGAAGATAGTCACCGTAGGGGTTGTTGTCGCCGGTCGAGGGGTCGCGCGTGAACGCAACGCCCGTGCCCGAGTCGTCACCCCTGTTGCCAAAGACCATCGATTGGACGTTGACTGCGGTGCCGAGGTCGTCGGAGATCTTGTTGCGACGGCGGTAGTCCTGGGCGCGACGGTTGTCCCACGAGCTGAACACCGCTTCGATCGAGAGATGGAGCTGCTCGGTCGGGTCCTGCGGGAAACCCCGGCCCGTCTCCTTGTCGACGATGCCCTTGAAGTCGTCGATGAGCGCCTTGAGGTCGTCGGTGTCGAGGTCGACGTCGTTGTCGACGCCCTTGGCTTCCTTGGCGGACTCGATGGCTTCTTCAAAGAGATCGCCGTCGACGCCCATCACCGTCTTGCCGTACATCTGAATGAGGCGGCGATAGGAGTCCCACGCAAAACGATCCGAGTCCGTCTGCGAAGCGAGGCCCTCGACGCTCTCGTCGTTGAGCCCGACGTTTAAGACCGTGTCCATCATGCCCGGCATCGAAAACGGCGCGCCGGAGCGCACCGACACGAGCAACGGGTCACTCGAGTCCCCGATCGGACGCCCCATCTCCTCCTCGAGCGACTTGCGGTGCTCGGCGACTTCGTCGAGCAGCCCGTCGGGGAACTCCTGTCCTTGCTTGCGGTACTCGTTACACGCCTCGGTGGTGATCGTGAACCCGGGCGGCACCGGCAGGCCGAGATTGGTCATCTCGGCGAGGTTGGCGCCCTTTCCGCCGAGCAGCTTCTTCTGCGACTGGTCCCCTTCTGAGAAGTCGTAGACCCATTTGCTCATGTCCTGCCCCCCTGTGGGTGGTCGATCTCGACATTGCACACCTTTTGCTCTCCCTCGTCCATCCTGACCTGCGCGCCTCCCCTGTTACCGATCCCGTCCCACACAGTTAAGGTCCACGTGCCTGAGCTGAGATAGTAGGTAAAGCCGCCCTCCGGACCGACCTGAACCTGGTCGACGGTGTCGCCGCCCGAGTTGTGAAGCTCGACCACGGCGCCGAGGGCCGGCTCGCCGCCGGGAACCGTGACCGTGCCGGTAAGAACGGTGCTCATGCTTCGAACCTCTTTCGCACATACTCGACCACACTGTCCATCGGTATACGCTCTTGGTCCATCGAATCCCTGTCGCGAACCGTCACCTGGCCGTCGGAGAGCGAGTCGAAGTCGACGGTCACGCAGAATGGCGTTCCCACCTCGTCCTGTCGACGGTAGCGCTTGCCGATCGAGCCTGTGACGTCGAAGTCGGTAACGAAGTGCGGGCGCACTGAGGCCGCAAGGTTGGCCGCAACGGGGGTGAGGTCGGCGTGCTTGGACAGCGGCAGCACGGCGACCTTGTAGGGCGAGAGACGCTTGTCGAGGCGCAGGACGCTGCGGCGCTCGAGCTTGCCTGAGGCGGTCGGCGCCTCCTCCTCGCGGTAGGCGTCGATCAGAAAGGCGAGCGTCGGGCGCTCGACGCCGACCGCCGGCTCGATCACATAGGGAACGTAGCGCTCCTCGGCCTCGGGATCCCAGTACGACAGATCCTCGCCCGAGTGCTTGGAGTGGGCCTTCAAGTCGAAGTCGGTGCGGTTGGCGATCCCTTCGAGCTCGGACCACCCCATGCCGGGGAAGTCGTATTCGATATCGAAGGTGCGCTTGGCGTAATGGGAGAGCTCGTCGGAATCGTGCTCGCGCAGACGCAGCTTGCTCGCTCTCATCCCGAGATCGGTGTACCAGTCCATGCGCTGCTCGAGCCAGTAGTCGTGCCACTCATCGTCGGTGCCCGGCTTGACGAAGAACTCCATCTCCATCTGCTCGAATTCACGGGTCCGGAAGACGAAGTTTCCCGGAGTGATCTCGTTGCGAAAGGACTTTCCCTGTTGTGCGATGCCGAACGGGATCTTCTTTCTGGTCGTGGTCTGCACGGTCAAGAAGTCGACAAACATGCCCTGGGCCGTCTCGGGACGCAGGTAAGCGGCGTTGGCGGAGTCCTCGACCGGGCCCATGAAGGTCTTGAACATGAGGTTGAAGTGGCGCGGCTCGGTCCACGCCGGCCCCTGCCCGCAGTTGGTGCAGGCGCGCGTGAGGTCGGTGTGGTCGGCGCGGAAGCGGTGGTGACACTTGGTGCACTCAACCAGGGGGTCTGTGAAGGTGGCGACGTGCCCTGAGGCCTCCCACACGCTCGGCGACATCAGGATGGAGCTCTCGAGGCCGACGACGTCGTCTCTCAGGTCGACCAGAGCCCGCCACCACTGGGCCTTCACGTTGCGCTTCAACTCGACCCCAAGGGGGCCCCAGTCCCACGCCGAGCGCAGACCGCCGTAGATCTCGCTCGAGGGAAACACGATGCCCCTGCGCTTGCAGAGGTTGACGATGGTATCCAGAGTGACTTCGCCCATTTAAGAGGCATGATAGTCGCCATGGATAGAGCGCCTCGGTCGGCGGCCGGCCCCCGTGCCCGGCCGACGGGTTCGGCCTCCCAGGGCCCGGCTCGGCGGGACCGCAGAAGGAACCAGCGTGGGGGCCGCGGCCCATAGACGTCGCCCTTGGCTTCGCCGCCGTCATCCTGCTCACGCTCGCAACCGCTTTCTTCGTGGCGGCCGAGTTTGCCCTCGTAGCCGCAGACCGCCCCAAGGTCGAAGAGCTGGCCGGTCAGGGCCAGCGGAGGGCAAGGGGTTTGCTTGCGGCCCTCGGGAGCCTGTCTTTCCAGCTCTCAGGCGCCCAGCTTGGCATAACCGTGACGGCCCTGCTCGTCGGATTCATCGTCGGGCCCACCCTCGGCGAAGCCCTCGCACCCATCCTCGAAGGGTTCGGCCTGTCGCAAGAATCGGCTTTGGGGCTTGCGGTGACGCTTGCGCTGCTGTTCGCGACCGCCATCCAGATGGTGCTCGGCGAGCTCATCCCCAAGAATCTCGCCGTTGCCAGGCCGCTTGGGGTTGGATTCGCCGTGGTCAACCCCCTTCGGCTTCTGAACGCCTCGCTCAGGCCAGTCATCATGTTTTTGAACGCTTCGGCAAACTTCACGGTAAGGCGCCTCGGGATTGAGCCAAGGGAGGAGCTCAGGGGCCTCCGCTCGCTCGACGAGCTCGGGCTTCTCATCCGCTCCTCTCGCCGGGGAGGAGTCCTCCCCGAGGAGGAGTTCTCGCTCTTGGCACGCTCCATAAGCTTCCGTGACAAGACCACCGGCGACGCCCTGATGCCGCGTACGGCAATGATCGCGATCGGCTGCGACGCAACCGTGGCAGACGCGGTCCGGATGGCGCTCGAGACCGGGCATTCCCGCTTTCCCGTGACGGGAGAGGGACTCGACGACGTCGTGGGCATCCTTTACGTCAAAGACGTTCATCGCGTCCGCCCCGAAGACCGCGCCGCAACCCGGGTCGCCGGAATCATGCAGGAGCCCCTGCTCGTGCCCGAATCACGGCCCTTGCCCTCGCTCTTGTCTGAGATGCGAAGGGAGCGCAAGCATCTGGCCGTGGTGCTCGACGAGTACGGGGGCACGGCGGGGATGGTGACCCTCGAAGACCTCCTCGAAGAGATCGTCGGGGACATCGAGGACGAATACGACCCGGCATCCGCCGTCGGGGATGAAGCGGCGACACCGACGGGCACTTACATGCTCCCTGGATTGCTGCACCGTGACGAGGTGCTCGATGCCGCCGGGCTCGAGCTCCCCGAAGGCGACTACGACACCCTCGCCGGCTTCATGCTGACCGAGCTCGACCGAATACCGGAGGTGGGCGACCGGATCACCTTCGAGGGCTGGAGCCTGGAAGTCGCAGGGATGGACCGTCACCGGATCGCACAGGTGGCGGCCGTGGCGCCTGCGGTGGCCGAAAGCTCAGGGGAGGCCGGGCGGTGACGGCCATCTACCTCCTGGTTGCGGTCTTTCTCTTGATCGCCAACGGCTTCTTCGTTGCGGCCGAGTTCGCGGTGATAGCGGCGCGCAGGGCGCAGCTCGAGGGCCTGGCCGCCGAGGGCGATCCGAGGGCGAAGATCGCGCTCAAGTCGGCGAGCGAGCTCTCCTTCATGCTGTCGGCGGCACAGCTCGGCATCACGATGGCGTCGTTGGGGCTCGGCTTCGTCGGGGAGCCTGCCCTTGCCCATCTCATCGAGTCTGGCCTCGGCTTCGGAGGAATCCCGGAGACGGCTCTGCACTCGATCTCGTTCGTTCTCGCCCTGGGAATCGTCACCTTCCTCCACATGGTGCTCAGCGAGATGGCGCCCAAGAACATTGCGATTGCGGATCCTGAGAAGACCGCGTTATGGATCGCCGTCCCATTTCGTTTCTACGCGAACCTGTTTCGGCCGTTCATCGCGGTGTTCAACGCGATTGCGAACGCCGGGACCCGATTGCTTGGTGTCGAGGTCGCCGAAGAGCGCGCCGACACCCACACCGCTCCCGAGATCCGTGCGCTCGTGCAGGAATCGGCAAAGGAGGGGCTCATCCTCGAGTTCGAGAACCGATTGCTCTCGGGGGCCATCGGTTTCGGCGAGCGCGATGCCGCCTCGGTGATGATCCCCCGCACGGAGGTGACCGCGATCCCAGCCACTGCGGCCGTCGCCGACATCGAGCAAGTCGTGGTCAGAACCGGTCATTCCCGCCTCCCCGTCTATGGGCGGGACCTCGACTCGGTGCTTGGGTTCTTCCACTCCAAGGATCTGCTCAACGTCCCAGCCGAGAACCGGCACGGGCCGCTGCCGCGCCGCTTCATAAGGCGAATGGTCGTGGCCCCCGAGTCGCGCAAGCTCCACCCCCTGCTCTTCGAGATGCGCCGCCAGCGCAAGCACTTCGCGCTCGTAGTCGACGAGCACGGCGGCACCGCCGGCATCGTTACGCTCGAGGACCTTTTGGAGGAGCTGGTCGGGGAGATCCGGGATGAGCACGACGCCAGCGAGGTCGGAGTCGAACAGCTCTCCGACGACCGCTACCTCGTGCCGGGCAATCTCCGCATCGACGAGGCCGCTGACTACCTCGGCATCAGGCTCCCTGAAGGAGAGTATGAGACCGTGGCGGGCTGGCTCATGGACCGGCTCGGCCGCATCCCAAGGAGGCGGGATGTTGTCGAGCATGAAGGCCGGAGCTTTCGAGTTCGCTCGATGGCGCGCCGCCGGGTCGCCCAGGTGCTCATAGAGCCGAGCGATACCCCCGCCGAAGCCCGCCGAGTGCCCGAGGGATAACCGGCGAACGAACATCAACGACTCCTCGGCGGGACGGTTTAGCCTCGGCGGATGCGAAGAAAGCCCAGGGTCCCCCAGATGCCTCAGGTGCCCCAGGTGGTGAAGGCACAGGCTATCGAGGCCGCCGCCGTGGCGCGCCCCCACGCCCGGCGCGCCGTCGTGGCGCTCGCGTTCGTGGTGGCGGCGGTGGCGGGGGACGCCTACATCGACGGCCCCCTCAACGTCTCCCTCGACGCAGACACCAACAGGCTCACTAACTTTGGTCTTGCGGCCGTGGTTGCCATAGCCGGCGTTGTCGCCGTGCGCGCGGTCGCCAACGGCGTGCGCTCGGTGGAGTCAAGCGTCGGCGAGCGCAGGGGGACGCCGCTGACCTTCTTGGTGTCTGTGGTCGGCTACCTCATCGTGGCCCTGCTCGTGTTCGGCATCGTCGGGTTGCGCCTGAGGGGCCTCCTCGTCGGGGGGGCCGTGACCGGCGTCGTGCTCGGGATCGCGGCCCAGCAGACCGTGGGCAACTTCTTCGCCGGCATCGTGCTTTTGGTGGTGCGCCCGTTCAAGCTCGGTGACCACCTGTTCATTCGCTCCGGCGCACTCGGGGGCGAGCACGAGGGAACCGTGACCGACATGGGCCTGTTCTACCTGACGCTCCAGACCCGTTTTGGGCCGGTGGCACTCCCCAACTCCGGCGTTCTTGCCTCGGCGGTAGGCCCCGGCGCCCGAACGCCTTCCGAGGAGGACCGGGACAAGGACGACGAGACCAAGAGAGATCCGGGGGCCGGGCAGGGCGGCACCCAGGCGGGGGGAGCGGCAACCGGGGGGTGAGAGGGCCCGGCGGCAGTTTGTGGGGCAAGTGTGGGGATTGCTGGTCGCGCAGAGCACCCATTCTTCCCACACTAGGAGAGCTAGAGCCCCCCGAAGCGCCGCCGCCTGCGTGCGTAGTCGCGCAGCGCTTCGAACAGCGCGTCGCGCTTGAAGTCGGGCCACAGCTTCTCTGTGAAGTAGAGCTCGGCGTAGGCCGACTGCCACAGCAGGAAGTTCGAGAGCCGCTTCTCCCCCGAGGTCCTGATCAAAAGGTCGACGTCGGGGGCGTCCGGCGCGTAGAGGTTGTCGGGGATCGAGCCCGCCTTGGCCGCGTCCTCGAGCTCAGCGCGCCCCCCGTAGTTGAAGCACACCTGGAGGAACAGAGTGCCGTTGCTTGCCGTCGCGGCCTCGGCGGCATCGAACTCCTCGAGGACGTCGTCGGGCACGGGATAGCGGCGTCCGATTCGACGGATGCGCACTCCTCGCTCGACCATGTAGTCGCGCCGCTCCCGCAGGAGCTTGCGGTTGAAGCCGAGGAGGAACTCGACCTCGCTCTGAGGCCGCGCCCAGTTCTCGGTCGAAAAGGCATAGACCGACAGGTACCCGAGGCCCGCTTCGAGGGCGCCCTCGACGACATCAAACAGGGCTTGCTCTCCGGCCTCGTGCCCGGCGCTGCGGTCGAGCCCGCGCGCTTCGGCCCAGCGACCGTTGCCGTCCATGATGATCGCGACGTGGGCAGGGAGGCGTTCGGTTGGGATCGCTTCCACGGCTAGGCGACCGGGAGCAGGCCGAAGCTGCGAAGCGGCCTCTCGAGGTGATACTCGGCGTAGAACTTGAGCGCCTGCGTCACCTCGAGGGTCGCCCTTGGATCGGCCTCGCAGCCAAAGTCGGAGGACAGAAGCCTGCCGAGGAGCGCGATGCGGTCCGGCTCTATTCGCATGGCGCCGCGCTCCTCGCGCCAGCAGTCATCGCACACAGCGCCCCCTAGCTCGGCTGAGAATCCCCCGAGGCGGGCGGCGGCCTCGCAACCCGCGCACAGCTCGAGCTGCGGGTGGTATCCGGAGAGGGATAAAAGCTTGACCGCGAATGCGGGAACAACGGTGGCCCCCTTGCCGTCGGCCAGCGCCTGAAGCCCGGCAAGCATCAAAGCGTAGGTGGAGCGCGCCCGCTCGCGCTCGGGAGTGATCTTGTCGACCATCTCCGAGATCGCAGCGGCCGCCGTCAACCGGTTGTAGTCGTCGCGCACGGCATGAAACGAGGTGAGGATGTCCGCCGAGGTGATCGTGTCGAGGCTGCGGCCCCTGTAGACGATGAGGCCGGTCCTCGTGAACGGCTCGAGGCGCGCCCCGAAGCGGCTCTTGGTCTTGCGCACCCCCTTTGCGACTGCGCGCACCTTGCCGTGGTCGCGGGTGAACAGGGTCACGATGCGGTCGGCCTCACCTAGCTTGATCGTCTTGAGAACGATCCCCTCGTCTTTGTAGGTCCCAGGCATGGACTGAGCGTAGTTGGCGCGCGGCCCTTCGAGTCGGACAATGGCCCAATGACCGACCGGCTCGGCCCCTCGCCATGGGTGATTCGGTGGTCCCATTTGGTACCGGCCGGAGGCGAGGTCCTCGACGTCGCCTCGGGCCACGGGCGCCACGCTCGTCTGTTCCTTGAGCAAGGGCACCCGGTGGTCGCCGTCGACATCGATGTGGCCGGCGTCGCCGATCTCACCTCCCACCCGGGGCTCGAGGCCGTCGAGGCCGATCTCGAGGGCGGGGGCCCGTGGCCGCTCCCGGGGCGCAGTTTCGCCGCTGCGGTCGTGACCAACTATCTCCACCGTCCCCTGCTGCCGGAGCTAGTAGGAGCCGTCGCCACCGGCGGCGTGCTCATCTATGAGACCTTCGCGCGCGGGAACGAGCGCTTGGGGCGGCCGTCCAACCCGGACTACCTGCTCGCGCCCGGCGAGCTGCTCGAGGCCGTAAGGGGCCGGCTCGAGGTGGTGGCCTACGAAAACATCGTGGTGTCCGAGCCCCGCCCAGCAGCGATCCAGCGCATCTGCGCACACAGGGACCACCTCAGTCCAATCCCGGACACGGAAACGAGGTGATGTAGTCACTTCGATTGTTATAATGGTCACATGGACATTGGCGTAAGAGAGCTCAAGGCTCACCTCTCCGAGTACCTCGACCGCGCCGAGCGCGGAGAGGTCGTAAGGGTCACACAGCGGGGGCGACCCAAGGCGATGCTCGGCCCCATCCCCGGCCGGGTGCGAATCGAACAAGGCATCGCCGAGGGCTGGATCTCTCCCGGTAAGGGTGAACCGCCGCCGGCTCCCAGGCGCCGTTTCAACGCTCGCATGTCGGTGCAAGAGATGCTTGAAGAAGACCGAGGGGAATGACCCTTTACGTCGACAGCAGCTCGATGCTGAAGATGTACTTCCCCGAACCCGACAGCGAAGCAGCCGAACAGTTGCTGATGTCGGATCCCCAGTGGGTAACCGGCCGTCACACCGTGGTCGAGGTACGTCGCAATCTAGCCAGGCAGTTGGAAGGCAATGCAAGAGCTGCAGCCCGTGACCAGTTCCGACGGGATTGGGAGTCGACGACCATAGTGGAGCTCGACGGCGCAACCTGCGACCTCGCTGCGAGCTTTGCGGAGATCACCGGCGTAGGGACGCTCGACGCCCTCCACATGGGCGCGGCCCAACGCGCAGGAGGCGGCGCCCTGCCCTTCGCAACTCACGACCTGCGTCTGGCTCAGTCCGCCCGTTCATTGGGCTGGACGGTCCTTGGCGCCTGAAACTCGTCCGCACGAAGCTAGGAAGGGAGTGCACGTGCCCATCGACCTCAGCGCAGGCGCCAGCCGCCTCACGATCGACCCCGGCGACGCGGGGAGGCTGACCTCGTTCATCGCCGGCGGGGCCGAGCGCCTCGTCACCGCTCCCCCGTCCGGGACGCCGCCCGAAGAGGTGCCCTTTCTGTGGGGCACCTACCTCATGGCGCCGTGGGCCGGACGGCTTGCCGGCAACCGCCTGGAGTGGGACGGTCAGACCTACGATTTCCCGGTCAACTTCCGAACGTGGGCCATACACGGGCTCGTTCTTCACGCTCCGTGGTCGGTCGAGGGTGCAGATGAGTCGTCGGCGTCACTGTCCTGCTCCCTCGACGATACGCCGTGGCCCTTCGGCGGCACCGTTCGCCAGCGCATGGCCCTTGGGGAGCGCTCGCTCGAGCTCTCCGCCGAGGCGACCGCCGGAGAGCGCTCGATGCCGGTGTCGATGGGCTGGCACCCGTGGTTCAGGCGCCCCGATCGAGGCGACGTCTCGATACTAGCGACCTCAGACAACGTGCTCGAGCTCGACGGCGACAGCGTGCCCACAGGGAAAGAGACCCCGGTGGAGGGCGACAAGGACTTGCGCTCGGGGCCGCCGATCGGCGCTCGCCGGCTCGACGATGTCTACACGCAAGCGAGCGCCCCTGCGTTTGCGAGGTGGCCCGACCTCGAGCTGCGCATCGACTGGAATCGTCCGATTGAGACGCTCGTGATCCACACTCCCGAAGGGGGTTTTTGCGTCGAGCCGCAGACCGGGTGGCCCAACGCCCCAGCGCTCGAGGGGGCCGGAATACGGGGCACCGGCCTCATCGTGCTCGAAGCTGGAGCCACGGCCGGCGTAAGCACGACGTGGACGTGGTAGCCGCCGGGGTGCATCGGGCGGGTCCAAGGCTCATTCGGACGACTAGTCTCAGGTGATGGCAG